>Ga0105046_10000702_pt1 | contig 48452 bp, 35 predicted proteins | sample MAT03_FD_78385 | JGI IMG/M metagenome (GOLD analysis project Ga0105046, IMG submission 78385) | Freshwater microbial communities from Lake Fryxell liftoff mats and glacier meltwater in Antarctica - MAT-03 (megahit assembly) | ecosystem: Environmental > Aquatic > Freshwater > Ice > Liftoff... | reverse complement strand
TCCCCTTTTGGGTAATTCGTACCAAAATCTTGCGTTGACGTACGGAAGTTTGGGTGAGGCAGAAAAGCGGCTAGATTTTCACCTGAAAGCAATGCGTATCTATGAAAAAAACCTAAACGCAGGTCATCCGGATTTAGCGTCCGTATATAACGAAATGGCGGTGGCCTACGGCAATGTAAATGATTATTCAAAAGCCTTGACATACAACTTAAAAGCCCTGGCGATCCGGGAAAAAGCCTTGGTTGCCGATCATCCTGATCTGGCCCTGACATACAGTAATCTGGGGTATACCTACGGCAATTTGGGAATGTATTCGAAACAAGTGGAATATAATCAAAAAGCGCTGGCCATCTGGGAAAAAACTTTTTTGCCGGATCATCCCGACCTGGCGAGGCTCTGCAACGACATAGGCTGGGCGTACGGTAATCTCGGCCAATATCAGGAGCAATTACAATATAACCTTAAAACATTAGCGATCCGGGAAAAATATCTGCCTGCCGACCACCTTTATTTAGCGCTCACTTACAGTAACCTGGCTTTGACTTATGCCAACCTCGGAAAATACCAAAGCCAATTGGAGTACAACCTGAAATGTCTGACGATTCTGGAAAAAAATTTACCACCAGATCATCTCAACCTGGCAAAATTATACAACGATTTAAGTGTAATTTACGGCAACCTTTATGAATTTCAGAATGCCCTTGCGTTCAACCAAAAATCCCTGGCTATCCGGGAAAAAGTCCTGCCAGCCGATCACCCCGATTTAGCAATTTCCTATTCCAATATTGGTCGGGCTTATCGAGATATGGGCGATTACGTAAAAGGCATAGAATACGGCCAAAAAGCCATCCATATGGGGGAGGCATCCAACCCAAAAAATCCAATTTTGAATCGTTTTTATGCCAACCTTGGTATCACCTACATAAAAGCCCATCAATACCCCGAAGCCAAAGCAGCCCTTGAAAAAAGCGAACAACTGAAAGCAGAGGAAAGAGTCTATCAAGGCTGGGCCATGTACTACGGCGCTCAAAACGACAAAATCAAGGCCTGTGCGAACCTCCAAAAAGCCGTTGCACTCGGCTTGCGTGACCTCAAATGGATAACTACCGAGAAAAGCCTGGACTGTATCTGGGATTGGGCGGCCTACAAAGCCGTCGTGGAGCAATTGCAGAGAGAATAAATCAGAAGAGCGCATTATCTTTTCCGCTGTTTTCAAAAATCCTTCACACATGAACGCTAAAAAAACCCTCTCCCATTGGATTGCTGGCGGCGATCTCGAACGCGCCATGCATGGCCTGGAACTCGTCCAGGATAAACAGGGTATGAAACAGGACGACGACTTTGTCCTGCAAAAAAGCCGTTACAACGCGCTTAAATCCAGTCTGTTGCATGGTACGATCTCCCAGGCCGACTACCTGCTGGAACTGGCCAAAATCAGGCAGGCCGTGCTGGATATGGTGAACCATCTGGCGGAACATTGGTCGGCCGAGGGGCTGGAAACGATACCGCCAAGTGAGGTAAAAAGTACGTCTGGCGCCGCAAAAGAGGACAACCGGGCTGCCGGCATTTGGAAAAAAATCGGGTACGTTGGCCTGCTCCTCGGGATATTGGCCGGCATGGTCAAGATCATCGAATATTGCGGCAAACCGTCCAATGCCGGCGGCGATTCCATGCAACTTACGGTGTACGTGCAGGATACCGCCGGAAAACCTGTTCCCGAATTGCAAAATACCGGGCATGTAAAAGTTGTATTCGGAGACGACCTGCGCTATCCCGTTATCGGCGAAAACGGACGCAGCAACATCGGCGAGATCCCCGTAAAGTTTCGCGGACAGGAGATTGAAGTGGTGCTGGTGGCAGAAGGCTACGAGCCCGTTTCGGCGGGTAAAAAATACATCATGGACGGCAATAAGGTGGTCCTGAATGTGCAGCGTGACAACTCCCTCGGACTCATTCAAGGGATTGTCAAGGACCGTTCCGGGGAAAGGTTTATCGCCGGGGCCCTGGTGATGATTGACCAGGAAACCACCCTTACGACCGATTCCCTGGGGCGTTTCAAAACCGTACTGCCCATAGACAAGCAGCGCGAAACGTACGCTATCACAGTCAAAAAAGAGGGTTTTATGGTCAAGGACGACTATTACAAGCCCAAATCCGGGAAAATTGAGATTCGCCTGGATAAAAAATAAACGCGGTTTCTAACGAAATTCAGTAACCCAATATTAAATGTCGCGCCATGCTGTACGCTGGCTGGTTTTCCCTCGCAATGATCCTGTTTGGGTTCATTTTCAACAGCCTGGAGGTCCAGGCCATCCTCCAGGGCACCGTTTCATTCCTGAATTCCGGCTCCCGCCCGGCCGCCGGCGTGGACATCAGTGCCTTCGGTGCCAACACCCGCACGACCAACGATGCCGGGATGTTTAACCTGCGGTTTTGCGATAAAAAACCCGGCGACAAAGTCAAAATCATCGTGGGCGCCAAAGACCGCGACGGCACGCCGCTGGAATTAGTGAACGACAGTGTGCTCTCGCAGGTGCGCGTTCCGTCCAAGCCCGACGACGATATTGTGGAGATACTCGTCTGTAAAGTCGGGCAGCGCAATGACGCGGCGTTGCGCTACAACGGCATCATTGTCAAGACCATCAACGAGGCGACGGATAAACGGCTGCGCGAGATTAACGAAAAACTCGGTGCGGTTAAGATAGACGCCGAGACCATCGTGTCCCTGCAAAACGAAAAGGAAAAACTCGCTGTTGAGCGCGACTCGGCGCTGGCCAAAGCGGAGGAGCAATCTTTGTATATGGCGAGCATTAACCTGGATAAGGCCAACCGATTGGTTAAAGAAGCGGTGGCTAAAGTGGATAGTTTACAGGATATACCTGGGGCTATTGCCAAAATAGGAGTTGGTACTAATAAGGTATTTATTTTTTCTATGTATGTCAGTGGCTATTTTTGACGCACGAATATATACCTATTTTTTAAACTTTTTGTTTATTTTTATTTTTATTCCGCTTGTGCTCATTATTGCATCGTAAACCGCGTCGCAATAGCCAACGGCCGAAACGTAAACCGCTTTTTCACATGATGCCCCCCGCTTCGCAACAGCACGTCATGCAGTGTTTCAATCACCCGGATAATGTACTGGCCTTTATTGATCATGACACAGTCGGACTGTGCCGCGTGGGCGGCATCGGTAATCTCCGATCGGGTGGCCACCCCCGATTTATTCAGATTTTCCAGCACCTGGGTGGCCCAGATGACCGGCACATGCGCCGCTTCACATATCCACAAAATTTCCTCCTGTATTTCACCCATACGTTCGAAACCGATCTCAACGGCGAGGTCGCCCCTGGCGATCATCACACCCACATGTTCTTCTTCCAACCCGCACAATAACAGGGAAGGAAGGTTTTTTACAGCTTCTGTGGTTTCTATCTTAAGAATGAGCGCTGTCTTTTTATGCTTTCCCATGGCCGTTTTCAAGACTAAAATGTCTTCCGCACTGCGCACGAAGGAGTATCCGACCATATCAGCATGTTTCAGCACAAAAGGCAAACAGCTTCTGTCATAATCCGTTAACGCAGGTAAGAGCAGTTTAGAGTCGGGGAAATTGATGCCTTTTTCGTTTTTGATATAGGGTTTTTTGGACGAAATTCGCAGAATTTGCAGCGTCGCTTTCGACTTTTCGATCTGTTCAACGCTCGCCTCGATCAATCCGTCATCAAATAAAATACGTTCGCCCGGATTGAGCTGCTTGGCTATACCGTGAATGGTACAGCCGATGGTGTCTTCCGCATTTTTTTTGAGATGCAATTCATCCGTGAGGTAGACGAGCTGCCCCTCTTTCACTTTGAGTTTTCCTTTGCCAGGAATCGCAGTGCGTATTTTTGGACCAGGCAAGTCCATATAAATTTTACAACCCAGCCCGGTGATTTTGCAAGCCCGCCTGATGTGCCCGATCATCCGAAACCAGGTAGATTCATCATCGTGGGCACAGTTGATGCGGGCTACATTCATACCCGATTGAAGCAGGCTCTTTACTGCGGGATAATCATCGGCATAGTCACTGTCGAAGGTGACCATGACATTTGGAACAAGTTCATTTTTCCGTCGGCCAAACAGGGCATTTACACGATGCAGAAGTGAAGCTTTACTGCTTTCGTAATCAAATACCCCCTCCGGAACCATTACAGGCTTGCCAATTCGCTGCAAAATAGCCAGGAGCTGACCCCTGATATGGCTTTCCGAACTGGCTAACGAGGATAAGCCGGCCGAATGGAGGTAGTCCTGCAGGTCTCTGACATCTAAACTTCGAAGTGCCAGATAATGCAACAGGTTGTATGCATTTTTACAATTTGAGGGATGGACTTTGCGGGTAAGCGGGGCAAATTGCTTTTCGGTCCCGACCATCGCCGCATCTATTTGTTCCAATTCCTGTCTGAGCCAGTCAAAATCCGGTTTAACCACAAGATGATCTTTCAAGATGTAACGTCTGCTACACCCAAAAGTTTGATCAATTACCTTTAAACAAATTACCCCAAATTTTCCAAATCCACCGGCAAGCGCAATACTCGTTTTCCCGTTGCCAAAAACACGGCATTGAACAAAGCCGGCGCGAATGGAGGTAATCCGGGCTCCCCGGCCCCACCGGGCTTTTCCTGGTTTTGCATGATATGTATCTCGATTGGCGGCGTCTCCTGGAAACTGAGCAGGGGGTAATTATTGAAATTGCTCTCCTGCGCCTCCCCACCCACAAAAGTAATACCCGGTTTAATGGCCGTACTAAGCGCCATCACTACATTGCCCTCGGTTTGTGCGCGAACCGTGTCCGGATTAATCGTCATGCCGCAATCGATGACCCCGACCACTTTATCGATTTTTACGCCTGCCCCTTTTTTCGTAACCGTTACGGCATAAGCGGCAGTACTGCCGAAGGAGTTGGTAATCGCGATGCCGATGGCTTTCCCGGCGGCTTTTTCGGCGCGGTAGTTCGATTTTTCCAAAAAAGCATCCGCCAATTGTCGGTAGCTTACAGTCTGAATCAAAGGCATATCCGACAAACAGATCATAAAACCGTCCGACCGTTCCGCTGCGGCCCGAACGCCCGCCTGAATGGACGATGTCATCCCGCATGTATAATCGGGATTCAGCACTACTTTCACCTCCAGATTCTCCAGCAAGGGCTGAATCTGCACGGCTTCGTGCCCCAGAACCACCACGATCTCTGCATCCTGGAGTTCCCGAAGTTGATCCAGTGTTGTTTCCAGCATTGTTTTGCCTTGAAACGGCAGCAACAGCTTATTTTTCGGGCCCATCCGGCGCGACATGCCGGCGGCCAAAACGATCACCGTTAACATGTTGTGATATTGTGCATCTTGAACTAATTGTCCTGTTTTTTATCATTGCTGCCGTGTACGCTTCGGCCGGATTCGGCGGTGGCTCGAGCTACCTCGCGGTAATGACCCTGTTCGGGCTGGGTATGGAAGCCGTCAGGCCCACCTCACTCCTGTGCAATATTGTGGTCGTGACTGCCGGCGCCTGGATTTTTTGGAAAAACGGTTTTTTAAACCTGCGAAAGATCCGGTCTCTTTGTTTAGCGTCCATACCGATGGCTTTCTTCGGTGGTTACACGCCACTGAAAGAAAAAACGTTTTTTATCCTTCTGGGCGTCTGTCTGGTGGTTTCCGCTGCGCTGGTGGTTTTTCAAAGATCCGGGACTCCGGTTGAAGCGGCTCCGGCCGATCCCCCTCCTACCTGGCCATCGTGGCTGCCCCCTGCTTTAGGCGCCGGCATCGGATATTTGTCGGGGCTTGTCGGCATCGGAGGTGGTATTTTTCTGGCGCCCATCCTGCATCTGTTGCGTTGGGACGCGCCAAAAAACATAGCTGCCACAGCCAGTTTTTTTATTCTGGTCAATTCAGTTTTTGGACTCGCGGGACAATTGTGGAAGGGGGGCATTCATTTGGATGTATCGCTGACGATTCCGCTTTTGCTTTCCGTATTTCTCGGCGGACAAGTTGGCAGCCGGCTTAATGTCTTGGTGTTCACGCAATCACAGGTGCGCTGGATTACGGCTTTGCTGGTTTTATATGCAGCGGTTAATATCCTTTGGAAACATTTGTGGTGAATTTTTAAATGAAAAACACCCACGCAGCCCGCAAGGCATCCACCAATTGATCTATTTCCCTTTCAGTATTGTATATCGAAAAAGACACCCGCACCGTGCCGTGTATCTCCAAAAAATCCATTAGCGGTTGGGTGCAGTGGTGGCCCGCTCGGACGCATATCTGGCGTTGGTCCAGAAAAGTTGCCAGGTCGTGCGGGTGAATGTTGTCTAATAAAAAGGAAATGATCGCCAACTTTTCATGCGCTTGTCCGATGATGTGTAGCCCTCGTATTGTTTGTAATTGAACGGTTGCATACGCTAATAAACTTTGCACCTGCCGGGCGATCGTTTCGCTGCCTGTTTTTTGTATCCAATCGAAGGCAGCGCCCAGTCCGGCTATTCCCGCTAAATTGGGTGTACCGGCCTCGAATTTATGCGGAAGGGTCGCAAAACTGGTTTCTTCAAACGAGACATTGTGGATCATGCCGCCCCCGAATTGCCAGGGCGGCATAGCGTCCAGCCATTTTTCTTTCCCGAATAAAATGCCGGTTCCCGTGGGCCCAAACATTTTATGGCCGGAAAAAACGAGAAAATCGGCGTTTAGTGTTTGCACGTCTCAAATTGGGAAGTTATTTTGACACCGTTCCTTAAATCAAACATTATCGGAATTTTGAATACATCAGGCAGGATTATTTAAACAAATATTTTTCCAAAATCACTGCGCGTTCCTCCGGCGTATTGGCATTTACCAGCGCTTGCGGCTGCGGCGCATCGAGCAAATACGTGTCAGAATTGATCAAAACCTTCCTTGGGCAACTCACGCCCTGGGCTAAAAACTGCAACATGCGCGCATAACTCTTCGGCTCCCAAATGGTGACTAAAGGTTCGGGAAAACCGGCTTGATCCGAAGCGGAATCGGACAAGTCTGGCAGCGCGGCAGCCTGACGGAAAGCCGTTGCTACGGCGGATGGATTTCGGTTTTTGATCAAATATTCAAGCGTTGCCTCGTCAAACAAAGGCAGGTCGCAGGCCAGCACCAGCCAGGCCGCATCGGGATCCTGCCGGAATGCAGACAAGATCGCTCCCATCGGCCCGAGCCCGGTGAAGGAATCCGTGATCATGGGGGCGTCGGCGAAAAAGCCGGCTTGTTCCTCGCGGCATGACATAAAAACACCTAAGCCTTGGTTCAGTAGCAGGTCTTGAAGATGTTGCCACTGCGGACGTCCGTGGTAAAAAAGCTCCGCTTTGTCTTGTCCCATACGGGTGCTTTTTCCGCCACGGAGAATCAAGGCTTTAAGCGCTGGAATTTGAAGATTATTTTCCAAAAAACCGGCAATCCGCTCCGGTTCCGACAAATCCAGGACGGGAATATTTTTCCAATCCGGCAAATGGTCTTTCAGAAAATCAGGTAGTTCATTTGGCTCCACAAAATTTGGATCGCCGGTTTTGGTCAACAACAAATCCACCCGGATCAACCGGTTTAATTTACGCGAGAGGCTGTCGAATTTACGGCGGTCGAGGGCCAATATTTGCCGGGCGCCTTCAAAATGATTGCCGTTGAGCAACACTATATCCATGTCATTCAACAAGCTCCGCTGTTCAATGGAATTGGGGGCTCGCGCAAAATCAAGGCGCTGAAACCCGATCTTATCCGTCCATTCGAGGGCAAAAGACAGCTTAGGAATGCTTTGGTTGGCCGAGGTGTGATCCGCATCCACGTACCCGGTTTTCCACTTCGGCGCCAAAAAGCCATTCAATTCGGCAGTCAGTGACTGGATATGCCCACATACTGTCCCAAGGATGGCCCATTCCGAGCGTCCCCATTGCCCGAGCGCCGGTTTGGCGAGTTTTTCATGTTTTTGATGTTTCATGTTCTGCTGAAATTGCGTTTACCGCCACTTTTTGCCATCAATTTGATTTCTCGGATCACAATATCGTGGGAAAATGCTTTGCACATATCGTAAATGGTCAGGGCCGCGATGGATGCTCCGGTCAGCGCTTCCATTTCGATGCCGGTTTTGGCGGTAATAGAGGCCGTGCAGTCCACCACCACTTCCCGCTGCTCGTTCAGGGAAATGTGTACCTGGCAGTTGTCCAAGCCCAACGGGTGGCAAAGCGGGATAAGTTCTCCGGTGCGTTTGGCGGCCATAATGCCGGCGATGATTGCTGTTTGAAAAACCGACCCTTTTTTGGTCCGGATATCGTCCTGCTCAAAATGCGCCAGCACTTCTTCGGGCAGGTACACGATGGCGCGGGCGGTGGCGCTGCGCCGGGTCACGGATTTTTCGCCAACGTCAACCATAGAAGGGTTGCCGGATGCGTCGAGATGGGTAAAAGTGGACATATTTATTTTGTTTATCTATTGCCGCGTTCAGCGCATAACACATAATTTCATTTTTTAAACACGTAGCTCATGTAGGGCATATAGGTGTAAAAAACACATAAAACACATAGTTTTTTTGATTTTCTAAGCGCCTTCTACGCCTATGTGCCCTACATGACCTATGTGTTTAGAAAAATGAACGCTAACTTTTTGATTCAGCGCCAGGCGCAAAAATCAGGCAAATCAAGGTATAAAAACAGCAAAAGGGTAAAACAGTTATGTTTGCAGGAATTCAATACAACCATTCTCATGCACTCGGTTGCCGAAGTCGAAAAAATTATTTTGCAACAAGCCTTTTCTCCTGAGCAGGAGGATGTCGGCTTGTCCGAAGCCCTGGGTCGCATACTGGGTGAAGACCTGCCGGCCGACCGCGATTTTCCGCCTTTCGACCGGGTGACCATGGATGGTATTGCAATCGGTCATGAACAGTTCGCGGCAGGACGGCGAACATTTACCATACAGGGCGTTCAGGCGGCGGGAAAACCCGGATTGCGTTTGCCGGATGGCGCCGATTGTCTGGAGGTGATGACGGGGGCAATGCTTCCTGAAGGTACCGACACCGTGATCTGCTACGAAGATTTGCAGATTGAAAATGGCGCGGCAACCATATTGAACGGGGGCATAACTTTTCGACAAAATGTACATTTTCAGGGCGTTGACCGGAAAGCGGGTGATTTACTGGTGCAAAAGGGCCGAAAAATTGGTCCTGCAGAGATTGCAACGGCGGCAACCATTGGAAAATCCAGGCTACTGGTGAACCGTTTACCCCGCACGGCCATTGTATCCACCGGCGACGAGTTGGTTCCAGTTATGGAGACGCCTCTACCCTACCAGATACGCAGCTCAAATGTTTTTGCTTTACAGGCGCTGTTGAAGGAACAGTTTAGCTTGGATAGCCAAATTTTTCACTTTCCGGATGACCAGGCGGAAATAGCGAAAGGCTTAAGTGAAATTTTCAACTCGTTTGAACTGGTCATTTTAAGCGGGGCAGTGTCGGAAGGGAAATTCGATTTTGTGCCGCTGGTATTGGACAGCCTCGGGGTAAAAAAGCATTTTCACAAGGTATCGCAGCGACCCGGCAAACCATTTTGGTTCGGACAATTGCCAGGCAAGGCAGTCATTTTTGCCCTGCCCGGCAACCCTGTTTCGGCTTTTTTATGCGCCTGCCGGTACGTGCTGCCTTTTATGCGCCGTAGCTTGGGAGAACCCGCAAAAGCGCCGGAAATGGCTGAGTTGAGCGAAAAAGTGGTGTTTAAACGGCCCATGACCTATTTTCTCCCGGTTCGCCTCCTGTCGGGATCAAATGCGGTGCTACAAGCACACCCTTTGCCGGGGCACGGCTCGGGCGACCTGGCCAATCTCAACGATGCCGATGGATTTTTAGAACTATCTTTGGAACGGGATGTTTTTTTGCCCGGTGAACAATTTCCCTTGCACCGCTACCGGTTTTAACCCACCATCGATGCTGTACGACAACCACGGCCGCCTCATCAACTACATCCGACTCGCAGTAACCGACCGCTGCAACCTCCGCTGTTTCTATTGTATGCCGGAGGAAGGTATTGAATTCGCCCCGCGGAAGGAGTTGCTGACGTATGAAGAAATGGAGCGGATCGTGCGGGTATTGGCAGATTTCGGGGTCGAAAAAGTACGGATAACCGGTGGCGAACCATTCGTGCGGCGGGATTTGATTAAATTTATCGAAAAAATAGCCGACATCGAAGGCGTGAAAAAAATAGCCCTGACCACCAATGGCGTCCTGGCAGCCCCGCATGTAAAACGATTTAAAAGCCTGAAAATCAACTCGGTCAACCTGAGTCTCGACAGCCTGGATCCCGTTCGTTTTTTTGAAGTAACCCGTCGCGATGAATTCCCGGCTGTCATGCGCACCCTCGATGAATTACTTTTTCACGGCATCGATGTCAAAATAAACAGCGTGGTGATGCAGGGCCAAAACGAGCAAGACATTTTGCCGTTGGTCGACATGACCCGGCAATTACCTGTCAGTGTACGTTTCCTCGAAGAAATGCCTTTCAACGGCACCGGGCAGCACTACCGCGAATGGGTCTGGGACCACCGTCGCATCATGGCGCATATCCAGGAACATTTTCCCTCGCTCCACAAAATTCCCGATCCTCCCCACTCCACTTCCAGCAATTATGCCATAGACGGCCATATAGGTACAGTGGGTGTTATCGCCGCATACAGCCGTACATTCTGCGGCAGTTGCAACCGCATCCGCTTAACGCCGCAGGGTGTGTTGAAAACCTGTTTGTACGATGCAGGTATCTTTAATGTTCGTGACTTGCTGCGTGCCGGCGCGAACGATGCCGAATTGGCGGGCGCTTTTTTAGACGCGATCGGTCATCGTTTCAAAGACGGGCATGAAGCGGAAGCGAACCGTTTTATGAATGGTCCTGTATCCGAAAGTATGGCGACGATTGGAGGGTAAGAGAGGGTGGATTAAAGATTTTGATTTCGAAGGTAGTTTGATAAGGCTTGCCAGGAGAGCGTGGCGCATTTGTCCCGGCCTGGGAAATTTTTAGCCAGCGCAAAAGCCGCTGTTTCAGGGTCTGTGTTTGTACTCTCAGGACCTGCGGCAATAACGGCTAAAAATTGGTTTAAAATTTCGGATACCTGGTTGAGCGGCTGATCCTGTATTTTTTTCATCAGTACTGATGCGGCCGCTTTTGATACTGCGCAGCCGTATCCGTGGAATGTAGCTGATACAAGTACCTGATTTTCAATATCCAGATACAACTTGAATTTGTCGCCGCAGAGCGGATTGTAAGCATCCACCACGTGTCCGGCATCTACCCGTTTTTCATAAAAAAGCGGCGCTTTGTCGTGTTCGAATATAAGACCCCGGTACAGTTTGGATAGATTGTCGTCCATGCCTCACAAATATTGATTTTTCACCGCAATGATCTCAGCCATAATGCTCAACGCGATTTCCCGGGCCGTCCGCGACTTGATCGGCAAACCCACCGGCGCATGGATCCGGCGGACATCAGCATCTGAAAAACCGGCGGCCAACAAGCGCTCGCGGCGGCGTTCGTTGGAGGCTTTGCTCGACAGGGCCCCCGATATAAGCCGCCCGGGAACGTAGCAGCAGGTGCAGGGCCTGGTCGTCGATTTTCGGGTCGTGGGCCATCACCACCGCAAACGTATATTCGTCGAGCGGGTAAGCTGGCAGCACTTCTGCCGGGTACTCCTCCACGAGCCGGTCAGGAGGCGTGCTAAAATGCGTGTTGCGGGTAAAAGCTTCGCGGGGATCGATCACAATGGTTTCAAAATCAAAATACCGGGCCAGATGTACCAATTCCGCCGCAGCGTGCGCCGCACCAATCACAAACAACTGCAATTTGCTGGGGAAAACCCGCAAAAACCAATGTGCATCCCCCAAGGTCACAACCTGGCTTTTGCGTTCGCGCCAGGCTCGGAATGCAGGTTCCTGAAGTTCGGCCGGCATCGTGGACTGGGCGGCCGGGCTATCGGTATCAATCAGGTACGTGGTGCTTGTTTCAACATCGATCCGGGTGGCCCAGACGCAGCTTTTATTGTCGGCGAGGCAATGGCGCAAGGTTTGCCAGAATACCGGATCCCCGCAGCCGGGAAATTTTTCAAGGTATAGTTCGATCGTCCCGCCGCAGGTAAGCCCCACCGACCAGGCATCGTCGTCGCTGACCCCGAACTTAAGCATCCTGCCCGCCGCTCCGGCCGTGGTTGTTTCGGATTCGCGCAACACTACCCTTCCACGCAGCCACCAGACACAGAGCCGAGCATTTCCAGTTCGGGCCCGACAACCATAGTAGTACCGACGGGACGCGGGGCGCTGCCCCATGTGTTAATGACCGTGACGGCGCTGAAGGATTTTCCTTCGTTTAGCCAGCAGTTTATTTCATGCAGGTGTTCGCGCATTGGGATATGATAGTTTAAAAAAAAGATTCACCACAAAGTCACACAAAGTCACACAAAGTTTTTTTATCTCACTTTGTGTGACTTTATGGTGAATTTTTAAGTCAAGGATGCGCCGCCACCCATATCTCCCCGTCCTCAAAAATTTCTTTTTTCCAGATCGGCGCCCTTTGTTTGAGTGTGTCGATACAAAACCGGCAGGCCTCGAATGCAGCCCCGCGATGTGCCGCGCTGACGGCAATGACCACAGGAATATCGCCAATTTCCAGCATACCGGTGCGGTGATGAATGGCGACCTTCCGCACGGCAAACTGTACAAGTGCCTGTCCGGCAATCTTTTCCATTTCCGAAACAGCCATCCGGGCGTAGGCCTCAAATTCCAGGCGCACAACGGTTTTGCCCTTTGTTTGGTTGCGGACCGTGCCGACGAACAGCACCGTCCCGCCCGCATCGGGAGCCTGTACGAAAGATTCGCAAACTTGAACCGAGAGGGGCGTTTCTGAGAGTAGGATACTGATAGCGTCCATGTTTGGGCCGGTTTAGCCGCCGCTGACCGGCGGGATTAACACGATTTCATCCAATTCGTTCAGGGGCGTATGCTCCTCGCCGTATTCGGCGTTGACCGCCACCAAAAGTGAGCTGAGGTTGCCGAACGCCGGGTATTGTTCCAGCAATTGTTGTTTCAGTTCGCCGACGGTCAGGGCCACCGGTGTCTCGAAGGCGAGGACGCGGGCGCCGAGGATATCGCGGGCGATGCCGAAGGTTTGAATGTGTATGGTCATGGGGCCAAAATTAGGAAGGATTGGATGAATGTAATCCGGGCGACCTAAATAAACCCGGCAGCGGGTCGTTTCGACAGATTCCAGAGATTTTTTAGCCTGCGTTTTAATCCAGGGGTTGCAAAAGCCATCCCTTCATTTTCGATGCTTTCGCCCATATTCGGCTTGTACATAGGGGCATCTGAAAATATTTGTTAATTATTTTATAAATAAATTTTACCAATAAATAAAGTTTTTCTGTAACATTGCCTCGTAATCTAATCTCCCCCTTTTTTATTACAGTATCTCGGTTCAACCGCACAAAGTTTCGGCTTGTGGCCTGAGGAAGATATGTTATATCAAAAAATAAATGAAAAATGAAACACAACTCCCTTCCCTTCCAATGCTTTTCTATTCGTTCAGGCTTCCTGGGTTTGTTTATCCTGTTACTTGTAATGGCAGCAGCACAACAAGGTACAGCCCAGGGTAATGCCAAGTCCAATCCATCGAAAACTTCGAATGTCCGTCCCGCAAAAGGGGCATATCTAAGCAGAACAATTACTGCCGATGTGGTGGCCCTGGATCAGCCTTATTTTTATAATCGCCTGGGCGCACAACAACCTACCGGGACGGTTTTCGCCCTCCGGAGCGATGTGGTGACCATAGACGGCACCAATAACTTTACGGCAGGCAACGTCAAACTCCGCGATTCCAAGCGCCCGAGACCCATAGTCTTAAGGGTCAATCAAGGCGATAATCTGGTGGTCAAATTTACCAATTTACTCACGCCATATAGCCCTACAGACACTTTCAGGTTGAATTACGTGGACCGTGATACAACAACCATTAGCGTCAACGCCGTAAACGACAGTTTTCTGATCGGCTATAATCCTACCAGACAAGCACTCATGAGTAAAACCCGTACTACAGGTTTCCACCCGGCGGGTCTCGAATTGGTTGGCTCGATCGAAAGCGACGGTTCCTGGGTGGGCGCCAACGCCAATTCACTAGCCAGCCCGGGCGGCCCCATCGCGCCGGGTAGTACCAAAACTTACCGTTTTTACGCCGCTGAAGAAGGGGCCTTCCTGATCTCCTCCGGTTCCGATAATCTGGGGCCCGCTGGTGCCAACGACCATAATTCTACCGGTTTGTTTGGCGCAGTGATCGTGGAACCTTCCGGGGCCGAATATTATCGCAGCCAGGTGACCAACGAAGACATGGCCAAAGCGACCACCGGTTGGGTAGACGCGAACGGCAAAACGGTGAAAGCAGGCGAAGGCCTGCCCATCATCAACTGGAATGCCGTATATCCCGCTAATTTCTGGGATGCCGGTCGCCAGAATATGCCGATCCTGAATCTGCTGAAATATACAGGGCCCAACACCTATAAAATAGTAAATACCGATCTGACAGCCCTTATTACCGGCCCGAACCAGGGAAATTTTCCGTACAATAAAAGCAATCCTGCTCCCAGTTATCTACCAGTACCGGCTTCTCCAAACCGGGAAGAGCCATTCCGTGAATTCGTGATTATTTACCATGAGTCGCCGTGGACGGTACAGGCTTTCCCCATCTCTTATGACAAAAATTATACACCAGTTTTGATTAGCGGCGATGATGCTTTTTCCATTAATTACGGTTCGGGCGGCATCGGCGCCGAAATATATGCCAACAGGATCGGCGTGGGACCGATGGCCGATTGCTTAGAATGCGCTTACGAAGAGTTTTTCCTCTCCGCCTGGGCGGTAGGCGATCCGGCTATGGTTGTCGACGTACCTGCCAATACGGGCACCAGAAATCCAATCCCTCCAATCAATCCGACCGATCAGCCCATCGTACGCAATGATGTTTCTCAAAACGTTATGGCAAGCTTGGTCGGTCAATTGGAAACTGCCATCGGCACCCTGCCCAATCCCTCTACGGCTCCGCAGGAACTTCCTTATAGTTACAAAGCGACTAAAGCTTTGTACCCCGATGATCCGTCCAATGTGTACCACAGCTATCTGCGCGATCACGTGAAATTCCGCATATTGCATGGCGGAGGTCTGCTCACGCATGCCCACCACCAGCACGCGCATCAGTGGCTGCATTCGCCCAACAGCGCCGACGGCCACTATCTCGATACCCAGTTGATCAACCCGGGAGAATCCTATACCCTCGAAATGGTGTACAACGGCAGTGGCAACCGCAATCAGACGGTGGGCGACGCCATCTTTCACTGCCATTTTTACCCCCACTTTGCCGGGGGTATGTGGGCTATGTGGCGGGTACACGACGTCTTTGAAACCGGAACACAATATGAAAACACACAAACGCTGAAAATGGCGACCGGCGCCCGAGCCCTTCCCGACGCCGAAATTACCACCGGGACGCCGATTCCCGCTTTGGTGCCTATGCCCACGCTGGCTATGGCCCCCGTTCCCGGAGCCGTTGCGATCGACAAATCCGGCCAGGTGGTGGTGCTCGACCCCACCCTCAACCCCGGTTTTCCATTCTTTATTCCCGGCGTCGCAGGTCGGCGCCCACCGCATCCGCCGCTCGATTTTGCCATTGATACCACCTTTGACAGCAAAGGTAAAGTCACCTCAATCGACACACTCGACGGCGGTCTGCCGCGCCACGTAATTGTGGGCGGGTCGATCAAATGGGAAAACCACTCTTTGTACGACTGGACAAAGATCATGGGTCAGGCAGTGGCCATACAATTGCCGGAGGGTGGCACGCAGGTCGAAAAAGTGGCGATGAATGCACACGCTATCCGCCTCCACCCCTCTATTACCCCGAAAGGCAAATCGGCCAATTTTATCTACAATGGCCTGCCGCCGGTCCAGGGCGCTCCGTTTGCCGATCCGGCTGTCGACGATAGCGGAAATGCCATCGGTAAAAAACGTATGTACAAAGCAGCCGATGTACAAATGGATGTTGTGTTCAACAAGGATGGCTGGCACTATCCTCAACAACGTTTTATTACCCTGTGGGGCGATGTAAACGCAACGCTTAGCGGCATCCGTCCACCAGAACCTTTCTTCTTTCGGGCTAATACAAACGAATTCATAGAATACTGGCATACAAACCTTATACCCGAGTACTATGAGCGGGATGATTACCAGGTCAGAACCCCGACGGATATCCTGGGTCAGCATATCCACCTGGTCAAATTCGACGTAACCGCTTCCGATGGCGCGGAGAACGGCTTCAACTATGAAGACGGCACATTCAGCCCCGGTACTGTGCGGGAGCGCATCGCCGCGATCAATGCAAACAAGGGTATTTTCTTGTACAGTCCCGGTAATAAAGGAGCGATCAACGATACGACAAAATATCAGAAAAACACGAATCCACTTGTAGCGAAAGCGCCTAATCCCATTTGGGGCAAGCCTGCTCACCCTCATGATTGGGACGGAGCGCAAACCACTGTACAGCGCTGGTACGCCGATACGCTGCTCAACAGCCAAGGCAAAGACCAAACGCTGCGTACCGTTTTTACCCACGACCACTTCGGTCCTTCCACGCACCAGCAGACCGGCTTATACGCCGGATTGCTGGTTGAACCGGAGGGCTCCAGCTGGATAGACCCGATCAACGGTCAAACCATGGGTCTGGCCTTGCCAAATGGACAGCCAAAGCCCCGTATGGTGACGGTAGATGGGGTTCCCAACCAGCCGGTAAGCGATGGGGGGCCTACAAGTTATCAGGCCAATATTATCCTAAAGAAAGAAGCCGATAGTTATCGTGAATTCGCTATCGAATTCCAGGATATAGCCCTGGCTTATACGGCCAAAAGCAAGCCTGTCCTGAATGAGTACCCTTGGGTCCCGGCTAATGCATTCCTTAATAAACCATTCCAGGATAGTGTTGCCAATTACACTGGATGGAAAGATTCACCCAATGTCATCAATTCAAAACCAACCCTTAATCTGATCACCGGGTCCTCTCAAGGCACTTATTCGATGAACTACCGCAACGAACCGCTCCCATTGCGTCTCAACACTGCCGGTGCTCCAGCCCCCTCTTCCCTAAACCCGAATAACGACCTGGCCTACGTTTTCCAGTCGAGGACCGACCGCCTGAATCCAAATTTCAACAACCAACCTTCGGGCGGTCATCATATTATTGCAGACACTAATTCAGCGGTATTTCCCAAGCAACGCATATCGGCGGGCATGGGCCCCGGCGATCCTTATACCCCGCTGCTGCGGGCATATCAAGGCGACAAAATTCAGATCAGGACCTTAGTAGGCGCACATTTAACCTCACATTTTTTTAACATACACGGCATCAAATGGTACTTCGAGCCTTCCGACAGTTCTTCCGGATTCCGCTCCACGCAAGCGATGGGTATTTCGGAACATTTTGAAATGCTGTTCCAATTGCCGACCCTTGTCGGAAAAGATACGGCAGATTACCTGTATATGCCCAGTGCGGATAACGTCGGGATACTAAATGGCACCTGGGGAATTTTGCGCGCTTTCGATACCAATAAAAAACAAGATTCGCTGATTGCCTTACCTTATAATAACGTGGCCGAAAGAGGCCCCCGATTGCCCATTGTAAAAACGGCAGGCTGTCCGCTCGACGCTCCGATCGTTAAGGACACAATTGTAGCGGTGATGTCTGTCATAGCCCTCAGGAATCCACCCTATAATGGAAAGTTATTGGTCAACCGCCGGGAAGAAATATATATTAATATTGTCGGTTCCAACGCCCTGTTCCTGGTGCGAAAAGGCGACTTGAATGCAGACAGTACCTTGAAAACCAATTTACCAGAGCCACTGGTGCTACGCTACAATGCCGGAGACTGTATCCACTTGACGCTTGAAAATCAGTTCGACCCCAGCATACTGCCGGGCGCCGATAACCAGCAATTCACGAATAGCAATCCTCAATATAATTATAATTGGCAAGGTTCTCTAAATGTAGGTTTAAGCCCTACGTTGTTGTCTTATGACCCTACGGAGAGCGACGGCTTTACGGTGGGGAACAACCCGGTGCAAACCGTGGCCCCCGGTAAGACGGGAACCTATCACTGGTACGCCGGTCAATGGGAGCGACAGCCCGATGGCTCTGCCAAAGCCACACCGGTAGAATTCGGATCCATCGTGCTCCAGCCGGCAGATGTGCTCGAGCACTGGTTGCACGGCATGGAAGGCGCCATCATCATTGAGCCGCAAGGCGCAACATGGCGAGAAGATGTTAATTCGAGGGCTTCCGCAACAGTGTATAACCAGGGAAAATTGCTTTTCCGTGAATTTGTACTGCAATTCAACGATTTGACAAATCAGACGTCTATAACTTTGGCTAATTACAGCACCGAACCCATACCGTACAGGGTTATAGGCAAGAATAATAATAATTCCTGGCAGCTCGATTTGACACAGGCATTCTCCAACCGTTTGGCCGGCGAGCCGGAAACGCCTGTTTTTGCGGTTCAAAAAGGAACACCCACGCGCATCCGCCTTTTATCTGCACAAGGCGCGTCAAACGGCGCCGTGTTTGAACTGCATGGACATTTATGGCAAGAGGAACCTTATATCGCAAATTCTACCCAATTGGGATACAATCCCAAATCCGAATGGAAAGGCACTCAAGGCCAGGTCGGCGCCTTTAATGCCTTTGATCTGCTGATCAATAAAGCGGGTGGCACAAATGCAGTACCGGGTGACTACCTGTACAGTTCCTTGATTGGAGCGGAAACTTATAAAGGATTCTGGGGGCTGATGCGCGTCACCGATGGCGCCGATATCCCGACGGTCAGTTCGATAGTCCAAAATCAAAACAATTCCTGGACAGTGAATGGCGTCAATACCGTTAATTTTGACCTGAGTGCGGCACAGTCTAAACCTGCCATTGCCAATATTTTTGCGCATGCAGTGGAAATATATGACGCCATGGGACGACAGATCGCCTCTACTTCGATCGATCCGTTTACAGGGAAGTGGAATTTCCCCAATGCGAGGTTGATAGTGGGCAATACCTATAAATTGGTTTCTACCTACACCTCAACCTACGGGAAAAAGACATCCTACGGCACACGGATGTTTACCGCCGAACGCTACGGCCCCCAACCAAAACCGGTCGCGGCAAGGCCAAGTCTGATGATGCTTGCCAAAAGGCAAATGAAAGAGCCGGCCAATGCGCGCAGTATTCGATTTGAGGAAATGGCCACCAAAAGAGTTCAAAAAAACAAATGACACGCCGTATCAATTAATTCGCCAGATTCAAACTCACTCATTCATCCATGAGAACCAAGGTTCTAAAGTTTTCCGGAATGGCCGTTTTAACGGCCATTCCAATCTTTTTTGCTTGTCAACTTCTGACAGGCCAGGAAGTAAATGCGACTGCTACCGGAGGACATCAGGCTTTCGTTAAAGACGGCATTCGCGTTGAATTCAGCATGGAACACCCGGATGCAAACCACTCGCTGCAAACCTTTCGGGAAGGCGACGATGCGCGGTTTATATTTTTGATCACCGATACCGCTTCCCGAAAACCTGTTTCAGGCGCATACCCGGCCGCCTGGATGCAAATAGACGAAGCCGAAGGCTCCGCTGCCGATGAACGGACATGTAAAACGAAAATTGAGACCTTTTTGAGCGGAGGCCTGTTCGGAAGGCCCGAGCTCGATTTGAATACATATTATGTACTGGCGCTTAATGAAGATCCGACCCTTACGGTGGTCGATCCATTGTTCAGCTACGGTGGGTCCAAGCTGCTCGCCATGATTAAGTTGCATGCCCGAGGTAAGGATTGGGCTTTGAGCCACGACAATAAACGCATTTTCGTCACCACACCCGAAACCCGTGAAATAGCCGTAATCGAAACTTCGGGCTGGAAGATCTCCCGTTTCATTTCGCTGGGCCATGCCGCCGACCGTATGGTGCTACAACCCGACGGGCACTACCTGTGGGCAGCTTATCAGGATGGCCCGGAAGAATTGGCCGGCAATTCAGGCGTGGCAGTGATCGATCCGGAATCCCTGGAAATCAAGGCGTTCATTGCAACCGGCTCCGGCGCCCATGATGTTGTCATTAGCGACGATAATCGATACGCATTCGTCAGCAACTATAATCAGGGTACGGTTACGGTAATAGAAGTCAGCACCCTACAAAAAACAGCGGACATAAAAACAACGGAGGGACCCGGGTTTATGGCCTGGTCGCCAGCTTCGCGGGCTTTGTACGTGACGCATCAAACGGATGGGAGCATAACCTGCATCGATGGCTACAAGATGGCAGTGAACAGCCGGATACCGGCTGATCAGGGCATTTCGCGAATTCGTTTTGCGCCGGACGGACGATTCGGATTTATCGTAAATCCCCAGCAAAACTTACTGTACATTTTGGATGCCGCCACCAATAAGATCGTCCAACGTGGCCATACGGAAGCAGTGCCCGATCAGGTTACCTTTAGCAACGCGCTGGCTTATATCCGCCATCGCGGAAGTGAATTGGTGTTGATGGTTCCTTTGACGTCCTTAGGTGCGGAAGGGGGGCAGATATCTGTAGCCGACCTCCCGGCAGGCAACAACCCGCCCGGAAAAACGCTTCACCCGTGCCTAGCTGACGGCATCGTGAAAACGCCCGGCGAAAGTGCCGTGGTAATTGCCAATCCCCTCGACGAGTCCATCTATTTTTATAAAGAAGGGATGGCTGCGCCGATGGGTAATTTCAGCAACTTCAGCCACCGGCCGCTCGCAGTTATGGTAGTGGATCGCAGTTTTAAGGAAACGGCGCCCGGACGTTACGAAACCATTGCCCGGCTGAGCCGTCCGGGTAAGTACTGCTTATCGGTATTCATCAATGCTCCGAGGATGGGCCATTGCTTCGAAGTAGATGTCGAAGGCAATGGAGACATTGGCCTGGCACGCACCATTGCTTCGGAAGGTACATTGAAAATTACTCCCTTATTTTCCGAACGGGAGGAGCCCGTCGGTAAAAACGTGCTGCTCCGATTTGCCATCCATCCACACGACAAAGCGGTACCTATTACCGGATTAAAGGACGTGCATCTGCTTTATCTTACCAATTCCGGGCAGTGGAGCAATCGCCTGGTGATGTCCGAAAATTCAAAAGTTCCCGGGGTGTACGAAACCACCCTTCAATTTCCGAAGCCCGGCGTCTACTCTGTTTATCTGTCCTGCGAATCCCGAGGACTGACATTTGATAACCCGCAGCAGATCACGATTCGCGCAGTGGAAGAAACAAAAGAATAAAACGACGGAAAATATGAAAAGAACGATACTTCTTACTTTGATGGCGCTGTCTTTATGGATGCCGGGCAGCAACCAACTGTACGGACAAGAAACCAAACATGAAAAGGCCTCCTGCTGTGTGCCCGGCGGAGCAACGTCTGAAGCGCTGATTGATTTGGGCGACATGAAAATCCCCAACGTGGAGCTCCTGACCCAGGATGGAGATACGGTCCATTTTTACGATCTGGTAAAAGGCAAAACGGTGGCCATTAACTTCATCTTTACAACCTGTACCACCATTTGTCCACCCATGGGCGCCAATTTCACCAAGGTAAAACAACTCATGGGCAGCCATGTCGGCAAGGATTTATCTATGTTATCCATCAGCATTGACCCGGCGGTGGATACCCCTGAACGGCTGAAGGACTGGCAAAACAAGTTCAGCCCCGGACCCGGATGGACCATGCTGACCGGCAATAAGCTAACGGTTGACAGGTTATTGAAAGCATTAAAGGTATATACCTCAGCCAAAGAAGAGCATTCGCCGGTCCTTGTGGTGGGAAAAGACGGCGATGCCAACTGGATACGCACCAATGGGTTGGCTGAGCCGGAAAAAATTGCCGAAATCATTGGGAACTACCTTCCCAAAGAAGCGCTGAAGCCTACAGCGCCGGATGGCGATCTCGCATATTTTACCGACACAAAACTCGTTGATCAGTATGGCATTGAACGTCGCTTTTTTTCCGACCTCCTGAAAGATAAAGTGGTGGTTATCAATGCATTTTTTACCGAATGTACGGGCACCTGTCCGTTGATGTCGGCCAATCTTCAACAAATACAGCAATACTTGGGCGACCGCTTAGGCCGCGAAGTGGTGCTGCTATCCATTTCCGTGGATTGCACCCACGACACCCCGGAAATACTTGGAGCCTACGCCGAGCGCTTCGGGGCCAAAGACGGGTGGTATTTATTGTCGGGTCCAAAAGAAAATGTCGATCTTGTAATGAAAAAATTAGGGCAATATGCAGAAGCCCGGGAAGAACACAAAACGCTCATGCTCGTCGGCAATGTAAAGACCCGGTTATGGAAAAAAGTAGACGGCCTTGCATCGCCCAAGGATATTTTCGCCATACTGGAAAGCGTCATTGATGACCACGAATAAAAAAAAGATCGACATCGGTTTCCATGTGCTTGTGTGCTCCATGCTTTTGGGCGGCGCATTGGTGGCGCAGTCGCCTTCAGGCGCCCTGACTGAAGCGGAGCAACGCGGAAAAAAAATATTCCTGGAGGGCAAAAGCGACCACGGCGCAGACATTGTTGCCGTGCTTTCCAATGTAGAGGTTCCGGCCAGCGTATTGCCCTGCGGCAGCTGTCACGGCCCCGGTGGAAAAGGAAATTCTGAAGGCGGCGTTCACCCCTCCGATATTCGCTGGGAGACGCTTACCCGCTCCTACCAAAATACGAACAGGGAAGGCCGCGACCATCCGCCTTACACAGAAAAATCGATAAAAAAAGCCGTCACGCTCGGCTTTGATCCTGCCGGCAACGTATTGAACCCCACCATGCCCCGATATAAAATGAGCATGGCCGAGACGGACGATCTGATCGCTTATCTCAAACGCCTGAGCAGCGATCAGGAGGAGGGAATAACGGGTGATAAAATAAAAATAGCCTGCCTGTTACCTCCTGGCGGTATGGAAAACGAATTGGTGAAAATCACTGCCGATGTAATCCGGGCCCGTTTCGATCAGGTGAATCGTTCAGGCGGCATTTACGGCCGCAGCATCGAGCCGGTTTTGTATTCCGAATCGTCCGGTTCAGGTTCGATCCTGGATTTTCTCGGAAAAGAACGCCCTTTCGCACTGGGTTGCAGTTTCATGCCTGCCGCCGACAGCCTGCTTGCGGAATACCTCCAGGGGCAAAAGATGCCGCTTTGCGGCGCGATCTCCGAAAACACATCGACAGGCCGGCGCATCTCCCGATACGTTTTTCACCTCTACGCAGGGCTGACGGAGCAGACCTCAGCGCTATTAGACAAGGCCGGGACGGAAGCATCCGGCGTCCTGATGGTGTGTTCCGACACGCCTGAAGACCGGGAACAGATTCGCCGGATAAAAGAATTCCGGAAGGGGAATCGCCTTCCTGTACCCGATGTATATTTCATTCCGGCAGGGGAACCTGTTTCGGCATTGGCAAGTGATATTGCCTCCAGGAAACCCGGAGCCGTAGTGTTTTTTAGCGGCGCCGATCTTTCCGGATTGCTGCACGCATTTGCGAAAAGATCATTTCTGCCCCGGGTTTTCGCACCGGGGTCGAGGGCGGGAAAAGGAATTTTTTCAGCGCCCATCGCCTTTCATAAAAAGGTGATCCTGGCCTACCCGACCTGGGCTGATCAAATTACCAGCCAGGGCTACCAGCTTTTCCGGGAATTGCAAAAGCAGTACGAGCTCCCCGAAAATTTCCAAAATATGCAGATGATTTGCCTCGCAGCTACCAATCTACTCATTGAAGCACTAAAAACCTGCGGCACGGAACTAAGCCGGGAAAAACTGATAAAATCAATAGAGAACGGCGGTGATTTCAAATCGGGATTGATACCCGTACTCAGTTACGGCCCCAACAAAAGAGTAGGAAGTACGCGCGTGTTTTTAATGGAATTAGACCTGGAAAAAGGCAGTTTAAACGACCTGAACAATTGAATCATCTAAACGAACGCAAAATCGCATCATGTTTGATCGCCTGAAACATGGCTCGCGTTTTTATCATAAACCGTCCTTATGCCAGAAGGTAAAATTATATTTATTACTTCCGTTCCGGAAAAACCCGGACGAAGTGGCTCTCTGGCGACTGTTCCGGATGATGGAACATTGTGGGGCGAGGTTTCGGGCGACCTTTTCAAAGCCATCCAAACGGTAGAGTATGCAGGCCTGCCTTTGGGCAAAAAAATTTACAAGGCCGGCACAGACGGGCCCGATACGACTGATTCACACCCTCCTGCATCGCGGAAATTTTTCCTGGAACAAGCCCCGAAATTTTTCGACCTGGTTGAATTGAATTTCGGCCGCGATACCATGCCGGATGTGTTGCATTCCGTACCGCCGGCTGCCCGGCTGATTTCGATAATGCTGGAGCCAACGACGGCTGACAAACTGGAGGCCTGTTTTTATCAAATGGCTTCTATCCAAGCCGCTTATTATAAAATCGTGATCCGGGCTGAAAAATCGGGAGACGAGCTGCTTCCGCTGTCCCTGCTTAAAAAACTGGGCAGAACGGATGTCATCGCTTATGCCTCCGGCCCTTTGGGCGCCTGGACGCGCATGGTCGCGCCGACGCTTGGTTCCCCCGCGATTTACGCCACCCTGGCCGACGATCCCCTCCCGGATGGCGCATTTCCGGTGCATACCTTACTGAACGATTACGGCCTGACGCGGCCGACCCGTTTCGAGCACTTATACGGCATTGCAGGAAATCCGGTATTCCGCTCTCTGTCGCCCCGCCTGCACAATGCGGCCTACAGACGCCTGGATTTTCCCGGCTTTTTTGTCCCTTTTCACATCGAAGACTACGAAATGTTTCACCGCGAAGTGGTTCAGTCGCCTCTGTTGCCCTCTATCGGTTTCGCTATCGAAGGACTGACCGTGGTTTCGCCATTTAAAGAAGCGGGTTTTCGAATGGCCGACGAAGTGATACATCCCGTGTCCGGCATCACCCAATCTTGCAACCTCCTGGCCAAACGCGACAATCGCTGGATTGCAGACAGCACCGATCCACTGGCCATTTTGCAGGCGCTTAAACGCCTGGAAGTGGCTCCCCGGAATTTGCGGGCGGGCGTTATCGGCTGCGGAGGAGCTGGAAGAGCCATCGCCGCTACCCTTGCGCGCGCAGGGGCAAAAGTCGTCTTGTTCAACCGGACACCCGGCCGGGGGCAGTTAGCTTCCTGTCAATTAAACATCCCCTTCGATCTGCTGGAAAACCTCGTACCTGAAACATTTGATATTCTGGTCAATGCCACGCCGCTGGGTAAACAAGCCCATGAGCGTCCGTTTGATCCCGACCGTTTGAGCGGCGCCTCCGTTTTTATCGACTATGCTTATGGCAAACACAACACCCTGGTAATCGAATCCCTGCGCGACAGGGGCATCGGCTGCGTGGACGGCCGTGAAGTGCTGATTATCCAGGTAAGGCGACAATTTGAAGTTATGACGGGAGAAATCATGTCCGAAGAACTGGCCATGCGTCAAGCCTTCGAACTGGAACCGGAGCAACAGTTAACCGATCATACAAAAACAGCGCATGAAGAATGAATTGAAATCTACCCGAAAAGATGATATAAGCGATCACTTGCCGGAAGTCTTGCAGTACGACGCAGGCCGGTGGCTGGGAACCTGGCACAACACGCTGGTTGAAACACGGCATATTCAGCGCCTGGAAATCCTGGAAAAAGACTCTAAATACTATATCCGCGTTTTCGGCGCCTGCGACCCGGAGCCCTGCGATTGGGGCACGGCTGAACTGAGCCTGTTCAACTCCGGTGTTTCAACCCAACACACGGAAGGTTTTACGGCGCTGTATGATTTGGGTTTTTGCGAAACGCAGTTGTCCGCACTGGAAAAACAGAACGTACTGGTCATCTCCACCTACACTACGTTTAAAGATGAAAGCCGGCGGCACAACTACTATCTCAGAGAGTTTTACTATAAAAAACAGGGTTGATATGGACTATAAAAAACAACTCGGCGCATGGGTCAATACCTTCCCCAAGGGCCATACCATTGCTCGTTTCAGTCTATTCGAAGAAAACGGCGTGCTGATGATGGAAACCGAAACGGCCACCGAGCCCATACATTGGGGTAAAACCGCCGCATTTCCCTTCGGCACTGAAAAAGACCCTGCAAAACTCGCCGCTTTCGAAGCCCGGTACGAGCGGGACGCCTTCGACGCCCATTTATGCGTCAATGAAAGCAAGGGCCTGCTCATTGTCTCCGCGTTCCATTATATGAAGCCCGGCTCGGGCAAAAATTCATTTTTTACCCGGGAATTTTTTCATAAAGACTGAACCACCAGATATGAACCAAAGGGCAGCACACATGGGATCGAATAAACAATGGCTGGAAAAACTCGCGCGACTGGCGCAGGAAAAAATTGCGCCGAGGGCCATGGGCTATGACCAAAACCCCGGATTTCCCACAGAAAATTTCCGGGACCTGCATGCGCATGGCCTGTTGGCGCCTACCCTATCCAAAGTATACGGCGGCCTCGGCCTGGGGCATCACAGCGGCGACATTCACACGCTTTGGCAAATGACCATGGAAATTGCGCGTGCAGATATGTCCCTGGCACGTTGCTGGGAGGGGCACGCCAATTCCCTGGTGTTGCTCGATCGCCTGGGTACCCCCGAACAATTACAGCGCTGGGCCCCGGGTGTCGTCGAAAACGGCGAACTATGGGCTGCCTGGAGCGGAGAACCCTTATTGCCTAAACCCGGCGAAAAGAAAAAATTCGGCACCCTGGTGCAGGAACTTCCCGAAGGCTTTATCATCGACGGCAGCAAGGTATTTTGCACGGGTGCGCCCGGTGTCGACAAGGCCATTTTACTGGTACACCTGGCAGGAAGGGGCGGCGCCCGTCATTCCACCGCCGCGCCCGAAGGGCTGCTGCTGTTGGTGGCCGATATGCGCGATCCGAGTATTTCCTGCGACGATTCCTGGTGGGACCCGATGGGGATGAAAAGTTCGGTCAGCTTCCTGGTTAACTTTGATAAAACCTTTATTCCAAAGGAAAATTTGCTGGGGGCCCCTGGTGTGTATTTGCTGGACGACTGGCAAACGCGTTTTTCGCCGCATTACGGCGCTACTTTTATGGGCGGGGCTATGGCGGCGTATGATTATACGCTGGAATACAGTAAAACGCAACAACGGGAAAACGATCCCTACCTGCAACAACGCATCGCCAAAATGGCGATCAGCATCGAAACGGGAAAAATGTGGCTGCGCCATGTGGCGGAACTTTGGGAAACCGGGCAAATAGAGCAGGCTAAAATGGCCGGAAGCCAGGCCCGGTATTTCCTCGAAACGCTGGCCAAAGACGTGCTCGAACACAGCATACATGCTTGCGGCGCCCGCTCCCTGATCCGGCCAAGCCCCCTGGAACGCATCTACAGGGACCTCTCTTTTTACGTCCGGCATGATAACATCGACCATATCCTTGCTACCGTGGGCAAAGCCCTGCTGGGATTGGAGCACGACGCCTCTTTTTTTAAACAATCCGCTTCCCGGGAAGTGCCGGTCAGTCACACAAAAGACAACGGAACCCATTATGATACCGGAAAAAAATGATGTCAATATCTGGGCAATGGCCCTGGGTTATTTCCTTTTCTATATTCCGTATAGCGCCTTAGTCAAGGCGGTGTCGGATGGCCTGCTGCCCGGCATGCATGGTCCGATATCCGGATTACATTTGCTTCCGGTGGTCTTGACCGGATCATTTATTATGTTTCAACTAATCCTGTACATGACCGGTTGGTGGAAATATGCCGGAAAAATTCGGATCGGTACCTGGCGAATTCCTTTTACAAGAAGCCGTTCCACATTTTATTCCGGCATTGCCACCGCCGTGATCATCGCCACTACTACGCTGGCATATACCTTCAGCGGAATTTCCATTGTGTTTACGCTTTTGTTGATGCGAGGCGGGGTGTTGATCCTGGCGCCTTTGATCGATAAATTATTTCATCGAAGGGTAAACTGGTATTCCTGGGTCGCGCTCAGCATGAGTTTTTTGGCCTTAGGCATGGCTTTGGCCGATCAAAAAGGGTATGCGCTCACTACAGTTGTGGTCGTCAATATCATTGCTTACCTGAGCGGATACCTTTTCCGCTTACGGCTGATGACCCGTTATGCAAAATCGCATGACCAGGAACTAACCTACCGGTATTTTGCCGAAGAAATGATCGTGGCGAGTGTCACCTTGGCCCTGGCCCCTACCCTGCTTGCCTTATTGGGCGTCGGCGAATCAATGTTGCAATTGCGGGAAGGATTTACCTCCTTTTTTACCTCAAATTTGGCTGTACCCGGATTATCGATCGGTTTTTTATACGCCTGGCTCTATATTTTCGGCACCCGTATCTACCTGGACCAACGGGAAAACACCTTTTGTATCCCGGTCAATCGTTGTTCCAGCCTGCTTTCCGGCGTGGTTGCTTCGTTTGTCCTGAGTTTTTTGTTCGGTAAAAGCATGATCAACCAAACGCAACTGATCAGTGCTGGGATCATCATTGTCACCTTGCTATTGTTGAGTTATCCTGCCCTCACAGCCTGGCGTCGAATCAGGCGGGCTCCGTTGCGGCAGCTCTACGTCTTTGTTTGTAGCGGCAATACCAGCCGCTCGCCTATTGCACAGGCGATATGCACCGCAGAAATGGCAAATTTTCTGGGAATATCCACCCTTGACAGCGCCACACTGCCTGTACACATCACCAGCGCCGGGCTATCGGTTAAAAATGGCGATCCGCTGCATCCACTCGCGGCAACAGTATTGACCGAGATGAATGTTACCGTACCCAAACACCGGGCTTCGAACCTTACAACTCAGCAGGTCGAACAAGCAAAAATCATCTGGTGCATGGATCAGGGACAAAAATCGGAACTGCTTCAAAAATTCCCTGGAGCAAACGGAAAGGTCCGGTTGCTGAATCCCGAGTCGGACATTGAGAACCCTGCGGGCAAACCAATCGCCAATATGCGAGCGGTAGCGCAACAGATCAGCACATCCATCAAACATCAACTTCGGACAGAAGGCTGGCTCACAGCGCCTGTCTCTCAGATATCCTAAGGCCAGAACCATGGAAAAGCGGCTTAGATTTCACTGGAGTATGTCCGCCGCAGGGGCGCACCTGAAAGGCGCCCAGGCACGCTCGGAGCAAAACGGCATTCCCGAACTTGCTGCGCATGTTCATTTTTGCCAACTTGCCGAGGCCTGCGGTATTGAGCACCTGCTCACCGCCTTCGGCTTTCACCGGGCCGACCCTGTTGCGCTCGCCTCGGCATTGGGGGTTCTGACCGAAAAGGTCAATTTCCTGGTTGCCGCCCGCTCCGGCGTTGCTGCGCCCACGCTTTTTGCCCAGCAAATCAATACCATTTCGGCGCTGACCAATGGCAGAGTTTGTATCAATATAGTTGCCGGGCATTCACCGCAGGAATTCCGGTATTACGGCGATTTTTTATCTCCAGACGAGCGCTATGATCGAACCGACGAATTCCTGACGGTGCTGAGGGGCTTTTGGGAAGGCGACGGCCCGGTGCATTTTAATGGAAAATATTACCAGGTGGAAGGCGGTATCCTGCGAACGCCTTTTGTATCGGACACGCGCAGCAGCCCGGAAATTTATTTAGGCGGCAAATCTGAAAGAGCCTTCGAACTGGCCGCTTTACACGCTTCCTGCTTGCTGACCATGCCGGAAGCCCCGGAAACCCTTGCCCCCAAAATACAAGCGCTCTTACGGACCGGCACAGAAGTTGGCTTATTGGTATCAGTGCTGGCCAGGCAGAGCAAGGAAGAGGCCGTGACCGATGCATACGCCATGATCGCGTCCTTAGGTTCTGAAGCACTGAAAACCCACCGGGACTTCAGAAAGGGATCCGTTTCAGAAGCCTTCAATTCTGCCCTCGCGCTGGGCGAGCGGGAAGAGGATTGGCTCTGCCCCTGGCTGTGGACGGGCGCGGTGCCGTATCTGGGCGCCCCTTCCGTGGCTATTGTCGGCTCGTACGATGCGGTCGCCTGCGCTATTATGGAATATAAACGCATTGGCGTTTCTCAATTTCTGTTCATGGGCTGGCCCGACGAGGCGGAAATGTCGCGTTTCGGCGCCGAAGTATTGCCCCGCGTCAGAGCCCTTGAAACGGCCCAAAGCCCTCTGGTTTTGAATAAACCGTAGTGCTGCTACTTTGACAACCATGTATTCTAAACCTCCTGAACCGCTCTAAACCGCTTAAACCAGCCACATAACACACGAAAAATCCACTCGATAACCTATGCGTAAAAAAATACAATTCCATTGGAGACTGATCCAGGGCGGCGAACCGGAGATGGTGACGCGCGCGCGCCAGTTGGAGCTGGACAGCGTTGCTTTGCCGGATCTAGCAGCGCAAGCCGCGTTTTGCCGATTGGGTGAAACCTCCGGCATCGAATCCATGCTCACGGATATCAGCTTCGGCAAACCGGATCCTATGCTCCTCGCAAGCGGAATCGCCGCACAAACCGCTACCATGAAATTTTTGGTGGCGATCAAATCCGGTATTATTTCGCCCACCTATTTTGTGCAACAGGTCAATTCGTTTTCCGCTATTGCCCAAGGCCGTATACTGCTCAACGTGGTCGCTGGACATTCGCCTGAAGAACAGGAATATTACGGTGATTTTCTGCCGCATGACGAGCGGTACGCCCGTACCGGGGAATTCCTGGCGGTTTGCAACGCGTTCTGGAAAGCGGAGGGGCCGGTTGATTTCGATGGAAAATATTACCGAGTGAAAAACGGGCAATTGCGCACGCCTTTTGTCGATCGGGAACGCACTTTTCCCTATACATTCATCGCGGGGGGGTCTGTTCAAGCCCGCGACCTGGCCATTGCACAGGGTTCGTGCTGGATGCGGCTGGCTGATACGCCGGATAAAATTCGTCAATCCGCCACGGAGGTATTGGAAGCAGGCAAAGAGATGGGCTTACGGATGTCCATCATCGCACGAAAAACCAAATCAGAGGCGCTTGATGCGGCCTCCCTCCTGCTGGAAGGAATAGACCAGACACACCGGGAAAAGGAAAAGGAGGGTCATTTTATAAGAAAAAGCGATTCTGTGATGATGGCCGAAATGAACAAAATAGCCGAAACCACAGCGTGGCTGACCCCCTGGCTTTGGACTGGTGCGGTAAAAACGTATGGCGCGCCCAGCATTGCTTTTGTGGGCGCTCCGAAGGAAATAGCACAGGCTATTTTGGAATACAGGGAAGCAGGGGTAACCCAGTACATCCTGTCGGGCTGGCCCAAAGCCCGGGAAATGGTATTTTTTGGAGAAGAGATCATCCCTTTGGTGCGAAAAATGGAATGACCGTAATTATATCGTCAACACAAAATAGGTCTGGAGTATGCGTATCTGTTTTTCTTCAAGTCACCAGTATCCTGGAAAATTGCATGGCGTAGCAGCGCATGCGGTACACGATTATTTGGTAAAGGGACTATCCGAACTGGGGCATAAAGTGTATTACTGCCTTCTGGAGGAACCGGAGGTTCCCCTGCCCCCGGGTGTAATCTACACGCCTGACATCCGCTACGATGTAGATATACTGCACCTCAATACCGGATCGCCACTGGTCTATCCCGAAAGCCAGGGCATGCCTTGGGTCAAGATCGTGCATTCCGATATCCGAAGCAAAGGATATAGCCTCGATGCAGTCCGGGACAACTGGATTTTCGTGTCGCAATCCCTGGCTCGCACCTATGGAAGTGAGCGATATGTGTACAATGGGATCGATCCCGATGAGTTTATATATTCGGAAGCAAAATCAAATTATTTGCTTTTCGTTGTGGGCGGCATACATCGTGCGATGGAAAAGGGCCTGAATACCGCACTTGATATGGCCCGAAAAACAGGTGTGGAGTTGCGGATAGCGAGTTCAGGTAATGATGATGAGAAAGCTGCTTTTGACGCGTTTTGCCGGCGGGAAGGGGCTGTGCCGATTGGAAGTATCCACGGTTCCCGGAAAGCCGAAGTATTTGCAATGGCAAAGGCCTTGATAATGCCATCACAATTTAACGAGGCTTGCCCTTTAGTAGTGATGGAAGCCCTGATGTCGGGTACCCCGGTTATCGGAAGTGCCAATGGAGCTATACCCGAAATGCTCGACGAAACAACTGGCTTCGTTTGTAAAACCGAAGCGGATTACATCCACGCCATTGAAAATTGTCGAAAAATAAAACCCCGGGATTGCCGAAATGCAGCTGTTGAACGCTTCCATTATCTCAACATGAGCAAAGGGTATGTACGGGAATATCTACGGGAGATCGAAAAGTCGTCATGAATTACAACCAAGGAAACTTCTATGAAGAAATATAAGGCCCCGGAAAAAATATATGTTACTCAACCCGCGCTACCAGAGCTAGAGGAGTTTATGCCATATTTGGAAAAGATTTGGCAAAGTAGATGCTTGACTAATATGGGAAACTTTCACCATCAATTAGAGCAAGCGCTTAAAGAATACCTGGGTGTAAAGCATGTAAGCGTGTTCTGCAATGGTATGAGTGCTTTGCAAGTTGGGTTGCAAGCCTTGCACGTTACAGGAGAAGTAATAACGACACCGTATTCATTTGTTGCCACCACCCATGCAATCTTTTTGAATGGTTGCACTCCGGTATTTTGCGATATTGATGAGCGTACCTTAAATATCGATCCAGAGAAAATCGAATCCTTAATCACCCCGAGAACAACTGCAATTTTAGCAGTTCATGTATACGGTACGCCATGTAATTTACCGGTGTTGGAAATAATTGCAAAAAAAAACGGATTAAAATTATTTTATGATGCTGCTCACGCTTTCGGTGTTAAACAAAACAAAATTTCAATCTTGAACTATGGCGATTTGTCCATGTTGAGTTTTCATGCAACTAAAATTTTCAATACCTTTGAAGGAGGTGCTCTAGTGACTAATGATATTGTTCTGAAAAACAAAATCGACTTATTAAAAAATTTTGGAATTAGTGATGACGTCACCATTGAGTTACCCGGTATTAATGGTAAAATGGATGAATTTCGGGCTGCTTTTGGATTGTTGCAACTGAAACATGTCGACCGGTACATCAAGGACCGCATGAAAATCGATGGGTATTATCGTACCAAATTATCATCGGTAAAGGGTGTCAGGATTTTAGAAACTATTGAAAACGTCAAATATAATTACGCTTATTTTCCTGTTTTTATAACTGATGAATATGGAATGACGAGAAATGAATTGTATGAAAAACTTAAAACGCACGGAATATTCGGCCGCCGCTATTTTTACCCCTTGATTAGTAATGCTGTTCCGTATCGCGATTTACCGTCTGCGGACATGAAAAATCTGCCCACGGCAGTAAAAATAGCCGAGCAGGTAATTTGTTTGCCGATCTATCCGGGGCTTAGGAAATCCGTTCTGGATAAAATAATCTGCTTAATATCCGGTCCAAAATGAAAATAGCCATCATGCAGCCCTATTTATTGCCTTATATTGCCTACTGGCAATTAATCCGGGCTGTAGACAAATTTATTGTATATGACGATGTCGCCTATATCAAACAAGGTTTTATCAACAGGAATTATATTTTACTTCAAAAACAAAAATTCCTGTTTACCCTGAATATTATTAATGCCAGTTCATTTCGGAAAATAAACGAAATCCAGGTTGGAAATAATGCCGGAAAAATTTTGAAAACGGTAGAGCACGCTTACTCAAGGGCAAAGTGTTTTATGCATACTTTTCCGGTAATCGAAAACATACTTTTGAACAGAGAAAAAAACCTCGCCCGGTATATCACATATTCCTTGAAAAGTATCTGTGAATATTTGGGTATCTCCACTCAGATTCTGCTGTCCAGTGAGTTGGATAAACGCGTTAATTTAAGCGGGCAGGCGCAGTTGTTTAATATTTGCAGGCAATTTGACTGCCATCACTATATCAATTCGATAGGAGGCCAGGCGCTTTACGATAAGCCGGTTTTCGAAAACCAAGGCATTACCTTGAAGTTCTTGCGGACAAACAACATTGTTTACCCGCAATTTGAAAACGAATTTATTCCACAATTATCCATTATTGATATGCTGATGTTCAATACACCTCAAGAAATCGCACCGTTTTTAACTGCTTATGCACTGGTATGAAATATACCAGGAAAAATCTGTATAGCGCTATGGACAATAAAAATCAAGACACGTTGATATCAGTAGCTATTATAACTTACAACCAAGAGAAATATATTAGACAAACAATAGATTCTGTCCTGATGCAAGAGGTGGAGGCTATTGTCGAAATTGTAATTGGCGAAGATTGTTCCACAGACTCTACCCGAGCCATCCTTGAAGAATATGCGGCATGGCATCCTCAAAAATTCAAACTCCTGCTGAGGGAAAAGAATATGGGGCCGGTTGCGAATTGGATCGATGTAATGTTCAATTGCCAGGGAAAGTATATTGCAATTCTGGAAGGGGATGACTACTGGACAGATCCTCTAAAACTCCAAAAGCAATTCCGTTTATTTGAGCAGGATATTTCCGTTTCAGGCATCTATCACGCTGCAAAAATTATAAATGAAAACGGAGAGCAAATCGGCGCTTCGCCAATTAATGGTAAAGACTATCTTTCGGTGGAATCCTTTTTAAATGCGAAGTACTCGATTCCCAGCTTATCGGTAATGTTCAGGAATTTTTACAAATCGGGAAACCCTGATAAAATAAAAGAGGCGTACTCGGGCCTTTTTTGGGTTGGTGATTATCTGAACGACATTATGATTATTTCCCATGGTCAATACCTGTTTTTGGATGAGATAATGGGGACATACAGGAAGATATCGGCAGGAGGGCAATCCTTTACTTCCCAGAGTTTGGATACGCGCTTGCGCGAGGGTATTAAAGTAAGAGAAAATGCAGATGCTTTTCTTAATTACAAATATCACGATCTCTTTATCGAACGTATAGGCGAATATTGCAAGCCGAAACATTTCCAAAGATTCCTGTCGGAATTGATAAGCCTGTCCCGGTTTGACGCTGATCAATTACAGTCTATTCTAAAAAAAATAGAATTTAAGTTGGTTTCTTGTATCATGCCCACCTGCAACCGGCGCAGATTTGTGCCGCAGGCTATCCAATATTTTTTAAGACAGGATTATCCAAACAAGGAGCTTATCATCCTTGATGACGGCTCGGAACCGGTACATGATCTGGTTCCAAAGGCCGATAATATCCGGTATTATCGTTTGGAACAAAAAACCACGCTTGGCGCAAAGCTAAATCTTGCCTGTCAATATGCCAACGGTTCCATTATTGCCAATTGGGACGATCACGACTGGTATGCCCCTTGGCGATTAAGTTATCAGGTCGAGGCCCTTCATCAGCCCGGAATCGAGGTTTGCGGCATCAACCAATTGCTTTATTATGATCTGGAGAAAAAACGTGGGTTCCTGTACCAATATGCTAACCAAAAATGGCCGTGGTTGCTGGGAAGTTCGCTATGTTTTACGAAGTCGTTGTGGATGCACAATAAGTTTGCCGAAATAAGCTTCGGCATGGACGGCCTATTTATGCGGGCAACCCCTCCTGACCGAATTAAAGTACTTACGGATTTCCAATTTCTGATTCACACAATTCCGCTTTATAACAACAGCACGAAAGATACCGGCGACTCCTGGCTGCACCCTCACCCGGTGGAAGCGTTGCAAAAAATCATGGGCGCTGATTGGCAGTATTACACCAACGGAACACTTCCTCGAACGTTGGAAAATAGTAAAATGCTCCAAAAAGTATCCCCTCAGATTCGGGATAAGCCAGTGAAAATCTTGAAAAACGTGTTTGCTTGTTTAGTACATGAACAGGAAGACTGCATTCTTGATATGGTGCGCAACCTCCATTACCAGGATCCTGCTTCCACCATTTTATTGTACAATGGAAGCGAAGACCCTCATCTCTTAGAAAATAAATCACTTTTCGAGCCATTCAACGTTGTGTTTTATCCAAATCCAAAACCACAGAAACATGGATATTTACACGGTTTTGCGCTCGACTGCATGGAATATGCGCTGGAAAACATTTCTTTCGATACCTTTACGAATGTCGATTCAGACCAATTGTGCGTTCGCTCCGGGTATTCACAGTATTTATCGGATTTTTTTTCGAATGATCCTTACGTAGGCATGCTGTCCAAGGCATCTGAACTCGTGACCCCGGAACAACAAAGCAATTCTACGATACTCCGAGCCTTAAAAGACTATGAACTCTGGAAGCCATTACTAGACAGTTTCCCCGACGGCCACAGCAAATTTGTGCACTGGACTTTCTGGCCCTCCACCGTGATCAGCTATGCTGCTGCTCGCGATCTGGTCAGTTTGTTCTATGAAAATAAATTACTGCAAGAGATCATGCGGAAGACTAAAATCTGGGCGACGGAGGAAATTATTTTCCCAACATTGATTCGGCTTTTAGGCTACGAAATTGCTGAAAATCCTTGCAGTTATGCTTTTGTACAGAGTAAAAAAGTCTTTACGTTGCAAGAAATGGCAGTTGCCATGGATACAAAAAATGTGTTTTGGGTGCACCCTGTTGACAGACAGTATAATGATGTCCTTCGGGAGTTTATCCGGAACCGTTTCAATGATTATGAAAAGTAAAAAACAGTAAGATGCCTGCGTCAAATATTTGTTTTTTTATTGCTCCAGATGAATCAAGGCCTTACCAGACGGAACTTAAAGAGTTAATTTCTTTTGGGCCGTATGACACTAATTTTAGTCATCAATTAATTTTAGGCATTAATAAAGGTTTAAAAGATGTTTATAAAGTTAGAGCAATCACAGATGGATTTATTCGAATTATACCGGTCGACGCTGATAAAGTGACGATACTGCTTTACATAAACAGCCTTGCGGTTCAGAAGAATGTATCAAATATTTTAAAAGAAAGCGCTTTTGTATTCATATATAACAATGTTGATAAGGATAGCGTAAAATCTGCAATTCAAGATAAAATAGCAGCACTTTATCAGGATCAAACTTATTCATGGCTGTTGACTGATATAAGTCAGGAGAATTGTATCCGGAAATTTATGGATGGGTATTTCCCGATTTATGTCAATTCAGGCGATGAAATAGGCAAATGCGGCGCCTGGGAAAAAGTAAATCAGGTTGCCATTGGATTTGAGATTGTTTACCTGCCGGCAGCCCTCTGGAAAGGGATCGATGATAATTCAAGTCTTGCAGGCTGGAACAGGATCAAAACACTCATCCATCCAGATAAAAAAACAAGACGGTACGATCCCTGCGCTTTTTTCTATGGAATCAATGATAGAATGGGAACAAAATTCAAACAGGTATCTTCACCTGTCAGAATCCGGACTTTACTTAAAAAAAGGATATTGTCCGGCAGAATTCTGCTGGAACTGAGAAATGAATACGACGAACCTATCCCGGACATTAGCGCGTTCTTGTCAAATTCTGATATTGACAGGAATGACAGGCCGATTTCAAAGGACTGGGGCATGGTTTGCCTGAAGGATGATGCAAGAAATTTAGAACGTGAAGTGATCTATACCTTGCAAAAAAAACATTTTTATTTTACAAGTCTTCCATCGGGAGATGATTTTAATGAGTACCAAAATTTTAATACCAAAATACCGCTTCATAAGTCCTACCAGGTAATTTATTTAAACAAATCAGCCCATATAGATGCTGATGATTGGTTTCCACGAAATTTTTCTGATTATGAGAAATTTACTTTAGACAATAAGGTCACTTATCTGATCGATGGCAGCACGGCAATCCGGGAAATGGGTGTAGCATTAAATGATGCCATTGAAGAAGGAACGAAAGTTTATTTTTGCAATTGGATGATCGACAAACATACGCGGTTTGGCGAATCACGCCTCAAATATGATAATCTGGAAAGATTGCTCTGCAATTCAAATGCCTCTTACTATGCAATGGTCACGGAGAATCTGCTGGGATTAAATCAGGAAAACAGATTGCTGGTCATTCAAAACTTTATTGACGCAGGCCTTCAACGATTCGGTACGGATTTCACAGATTTAGAGGCTTTTTCAGATTATATTCATAACAATTTCAAAAATGACCAGATGGCGGATATATTCCAGGAATTACTGGATATCGCCATTTCAAGGCTAACGCCGAAACAGTATGGTTTCGGATATACAAACGTAGAAACGGTCACTTTTATCAATAGTTTACCGAATGGGAGAGGGAATGCTGCTATAGACAGGCATTTTGATTTTATTGATATACCGACATTAATTAGCCAGGGCCCAAAGGCCCATCACCAGAAGTTTACCATAATATGCTCGACTACCAAAACGGTGGCCTTTTGTGGCGGTGTTGATATTACGGATGAAAAAATAACCCATGAGGTTTTGGATGATTTTAGAGAAACGTATTTTCCAGGTGAAGAAGAGCCGTTTAAACTGGAATCTACCTGGCACGATGTGCACGCCAAAATCGAAGGGCCTGCCGTAGTTGATATGTATAAGTCTTTCGCGCGGAGATGGAACCTTACACAGGGTTTTACCCGGAAGTATGAACTGATGCCGGAAACTTTAGCATTTTCCAATATAATTGATCAGACCTCCAAACATGTTGTAAGCGTAACAAGAACATTTAATATCAACACAATACCGACTTCTTTCGACAATGATTTTTCGACCCTTCAAACATTGAAATCAGCGATTGGAAAAGCAAAGCATTATATTTATATAGAAGATCAGTATTTGACTCCCTATTTTTCAGAAGAAGATAGAAATTTGTTATTAAGTGATTTATTGGCATTTCTGCAAAGAACAAAAAATACAGGCGGCTATATTCTGATGTTAACAAATGATTCTCCGGAGGCAGAACCCGGAGAAGCAGACGCAAAATTACTAAGAAAAATAAGGTCCAAATTTATACTTGCCCTGAAGAAGAAAGGGCCGGATCGGGTTTTTGCATATTCGCTGGACTCCAGGCGCGTTCATTCCTATATTCATTCAAAGATTTGGATTATTGACGATATTTTTGTCAAAATCGGGTCGTCCAATTGCCATAGAAGAGGATATACCTGTGAAACGGAATTGGATGTTAATATCATTGATGGCGCCGTATTAAAAGGAAAAAGAAAATTTGCCTTGGAACTCAGACTTGATCTATGGAGCGAGCATTTAAGAATGCAGGAAAATAAAACTTTACTTACAGATGCTATCCATGCACTTTATTTCTGGCAAAACCGCAACCACAGTTCCATTGTTAAAGAATTCATTCTGAGCAAGGAATCGGAATTAACTTTCAGTAACAGTGATGTTATGTATTGGAACAGGGCGGATATATTTGACATTTCTGCTTTAAATACCTTATGAAATATATGCCGGACAATGATTCTCCTTTGATTTCTTGTATCATGCCTACCCATAACCGGCGCAAATTTGTGCCGCACGCCATTCGTTATTTTTTGCGGCAGGAGTACCCAAACATGGAGCTTATCATCCTCGACGACGGCTCGGACCCCGTACAGGACCTTGTTCCAGAGGCCGAAAATATCCGGTATTATCGCTTGGAACAAAAAACCACGCTTGGCGCAAAGCTCAATCTTGCCTGCGAGTATGCACTCGGTTCCATTATTGCCAACTGGAACGATGTCGACTGGTACGCCCCCGAGCGCCTGGGCTATCAGGTCGAAGCGCTTCAAGAACCCAAAATAGAGCTCTGCGGCATTAATCACCTGTTTTATTACGATCTGGAAAAAAAGCGCGGTTTCAAATATCAATATTCTACCAAAGTATGGACCAGGTTGCTGGGCAGTTCGCTATGCTTTACGAAGTCGTTGTGGATGCGCAACAAGTTTGCCGAAATAAACTTTGGGATGGACAGCCTGTTCGTATGGGCCACTCCGGGCGTACAAGTCAAAGCGCTTGCTGATTACCAGTTCTTGGTTCACATGATCTCTCCGTATAAAAGAAGTACGAAGGATACCGGCGATACCTGGCAGCACCCGCATGCCGTGGAGGATTTGCAAAAAATCATGGGCGCCGATTGGGAATATTACACAGACAAACACCGGCCTCCTGCACCAACAAACGGGATGGCGCTTCCTAATAGCACGATTTCAATTCAGGAAAAGCCAGTTAAAACATTAAAAAATGTGTTTGCCTGTTTGGTACATGAAAGGGAAGACTGTATTCTTGATATGGTGCGGAACCTCCATTATCACGACCCGACTTCCATCATTTTGCTGTATAATGGAAGCGAAAACCCCAATCTGATAGCGCATGAATCGCTTTTTGAGCCATTCAACGTGGTGTTTTACCCGAATCCCAAGCCCCAGAAACATGGATACTTACACGGTTTTGCGCTCGACTGCATGGAATATGCACTGGAAAACTTTTCCTTCGATACCTTTACGAACGTTGATTCAGACCAGTTGTGCATCCGCTCCGGGTATTCGCAGTTTTTATCTGATTTTTTTTCCAATGATCCCCGCATAGGCATGCTATCCAGTGCTTCCGAACTGGTGACTCCGGAACAACAAAGCAATTATACCGTACTCTGTGCCTTAAAAGAGCATGAACTTTGGAAACCGTTACTGGACAGTTACCCCGACGGCGACAGCAAATTTGTGCATTGGACCTTCTGGCCCTCTACGGTGTTAAGTTATCCTGCCATCCGCGACCTGGTCATCTTATTCCGGGAGAATGAATTGCTGCAAGAGATCATGCGAAACACAAAGATGTGGGCGACGGAGGAGATTGTTTTTCCAACCTTGATTCGGCTTTTGGGTTATGAAATTGCTGAAAACCCATGCAGTTATACGTTTGTACAGTGGAGAACGGTTTTTACACAACAGGAAATAGCGGTTGCTTTAGATACGAAAAATGTGTTTTGGGTACACCCTGTTGCCAGACAGTACGATGATGTACTTCGCGTGTTTATCCGGAACCGTTTCAATCATTATACAAAGATCACAGGAACAAAACAAAATGGGTCTGCCCCGCAGTGATGTAAAAATATATGTTTAAATTCTAACATATTTTACTTCTTTAACCTTGCGCTTGCTTTAACGCCCCAGCCTCACCCTCGGATCCAATACCGCATACAATACGTCGGTCAACATAGCCGGTTAAAACTGGAAGGTCGCGCTCAAACTGGGCATAATCGGCAGCTGGTTTACACGGTCATTGCGCACCCGGTCGAAATAAAATATGTTGGGACGATCATATACGTTGGTGCAGGAAGCAACCACTTCCATTTTTGCATGTTTTGTAAATTGAAAAGACCGCTTCAGCGAAATATCCATGCGATGATAATAAGGCAAACGCCCGCCGTTGCGTTTGTCGGCATAAAGAATACCAAGGCCGTCGCTGACATTATCCGGATTGCCGCCCAATACATCGGTGTCGATGCCGTCGTTGAAATTGTACTTGGTGTAATATCCTTGCGTCAGGGTGAAAGGAAAGCCGGAGCCCAGATTCCAGCGAACGCCGAATTCCCATTCTTTTTTCTTCCCCAGCAGATATGTCCCTACCAAATTCAGGTTATGGCGGCGATCGAACACTGGCGGGTAGATTTGTTCGCCATCGTCCCGCGTTACGTAGCCGAGCGAATAAGCGCCCCATAAATAGCCGCGTTTGCCCTCATATTTTAAGGAAACATCGATCCCTTTCGCATCGCCCGTTTCCACAAAATAGTTGGGGTCCGTCAATTGATCTTTAAAGCGGTTCAGGGAAATCAACTGGGTGAATTTTTTATAATAAGCCTCCACATTCAGGTCAATATTATCTGCCAGATCGAATTCCACGCCGCCCACGCCGTGAATAGATTTTTGCAAGCGGTCTTTGGTCCTTTCGGAGGTTGAGCCCGGTACGTATATACTTTCATCCGGGCCCGACAGGAACCCGACAAAAAGATTGACGATATCGCGTTCATTGACAGTGGATAGTAAGTTTTGTGAATAAAGCCCTCCGGCGGCTTTCAGGCGGATGTTATTGGTCAGGTTATATTTTAATCCTAAACGGGGCTCCGGAGATACATCGCTGAGCGACTGATAATATTGAATGCGGAAACCGGGTTCGATCACCAGGGGGCCGGCTTTGTAACGCCATTTCAGGTATCCGCTTATTTCCGTGGTATTTTCATCCTGCGTGATCGTAATCCCGCGAAAGTTCTCGAATTGGAAGCCTGTGTGAAATCCAGTGAGTTCTATACCGTATTTAAACTCGGTGTTCCGGTCGAAATTGGTAAAATTCAGCGCGCCGTAGTAGCCCGAAATATCGCTGGTGCGTTCTTTGCGGTCGGCTTCTTCAATCCTGGAATCGTAGCCGGAAAAGGTAAATTTACCGTCGACAATCGTATTAGAGTTCGTTGGAATCAGGGTAAAATCGAGGCCGCCACCGTTGCTGGTCCAGCTGAAATCGGTGATGGGAAAGTCAACGCCATCCGTGTAGTTAAATCCGAACAAGTTGAGTTTGCTGCCGTTACCGGCCATAAGCGACAGTTTGCCGTATACATCGCGGTAGTCGAACGGAATGCCCACGGAGTCATTGACATAACCGTAAAGTTTTTTGTCGATTGAGTTGATCAGGCCTTGTTTCCCGGTCAGCACGAATGAAATACTACTGCCGCCTTCCGACTTCAAGGGCACGATCGGACCTTCGATTATCGCTTTTGCCTGGAACGGGCTGGCAGAAACCAGGCCAGCAAGCCTTTTGCGGTTTCCTTCCCGCGTTTTCACATCCACCACGGCCGAAATACGCCCGCCATAATCGGCATTGAAACCGCCGGTCAGGACGTCCACGTTGCGGATGAGTTCTGTTTCGAAAACAGAGAAAAAGCCGATGCTGTGGAAGGGGTTATAGAGCGTCATACCATCCATCAGGATGCGGTTTTGCACCGGGGAGCCGCCGCGGATGTACAGTTGGCCACCCTGATCACCGGTGAAAATAACCCCGGGCAGTACCGTCAGGTATTGCGCGATATCAGCCTGGCCGCCTGCAGAAGGCAATGACCGAATTTGTTTGGGTGTCACCGTTAACTTAGACACCTGCACTTCTGTCTTGGCCTGCGTCTTTTTCCCGCTGATCGTCACTTCGTCCAGGCTGTTTCCTGCACCTAAACTGATGTTTTGGTAGAGAATTTCTCCCTTTTTTAGTTGAATTTCAGCCGAATAGCTCTCCAGACCTATAAAAGATACCATAATTCGTTGAGTGCCCGCCGGAACATTACTGATCGAAAAAAAACCGTTCATGTCTGTGGAGGCGCCAATCGTTAAACCTTCAAATTGTACCGTCGCAAAACCCACCGGCTGCCCTGTATCCTTGTCGTATATAGTACCTCGAACGGTGCCAACTTGAGCCAAAACCGCAATCGGCAAGGCCAACATGGCAAAAAGTATGCTTATTTGTTTCATAAACTATTTGTTTGGCGGCGCAAAGATAGCGCGCACCCGCTACTTTAAGGCTGTAGAAAAAGAATATACCGGACAAAAACATGGAAGCCGCTTATTTTTCACCGCATCACCGGAATCATAGGCTTGCATTACTTTTACCTTCACCTTTACAAAACAGACACGTTATGAGGAAAGTATTGTTTGTGATAACTTGCTTGTTTGCTGCATCGCTACCGGCACAGGCCCCGAAGTTACAACTGGAATTAGTAAACCAATGGTGGCTCGCGCCGATATCCCATCCGGTGGACATCCAGCATGCCGGCGATGAACGCCTGTTCGTCGTGGAGCAGGAAGGGCGGATCCGAATCGTTCACCCTGCGGATGGCACCGTGGAACCCGTCCCGTTTCTGGACATCAGCGCGCAATTGGGCAGTATTGCCGGTGGCAGCGAACTCGGTTTGCTTGGCCTGGCCTTTCACCCTGCATACGCTGTAAATGGTTGGTTCTTTGTAAATTATACGGATGCCGGCGGTACGACCGTCATCAAACGTTTTTCCCGAAACACCGGCAATCCGAACCTGGCGGATCCATCCTCAGGACTTACGGTAATGTCTTTCGTGCAACCTTTTTTAAACCACAATGGCGGTTGTCTGCGTTTCGGGCCGGATGCTTATTTGTACATCGCAACCGGTGACGGAGGGTGGAATAACACTGCGGGCGACCCGGAAAACCGGGCCCAAAATCCAAATTCCCTGTTCGGCAAAATCCTGCGTATCGATGTGGATGCGCAGCCTTATACGGTTCCTCCCGATAACCCTTTTGTCAATACGGCCGGTTATTTGCCGGAAATCTGGGCCCTGGGCCTGCGGAACCCCTGGAGATTCGAATTCGATGCGGTCAACGGCGATTTGTGGCTCGGCGATGTAGGCCAGCTGGCGTATGATGAGGTGAATTTTATCAAAACAGGCACACCTTTCGGGCAGAATTTCGGTTGGCGTTGCCGCGAAGGTTCGGCGCCATACAATATGGCGAATTGCCAATCGGCCGATTTTTACAGGTCTCCAGTCTTTGAATACGCCAATATCGGCGGCTTTTGCGGCGCATCCGTCATCGGAGGGCACGTGTATCATGGAAACCAATACCCCGGTATGCAAAATTGGTACATTTGCTGTGATTTTTGCACCGGGCAGTTTTACGGCCTTTATCCGAACACACAAGGCGGATTTTTGTCGGCCGAAATCGGCAAATTTGATCCTACGTATAATTATTCCGCCTTCGGGCTGGGTTACGATGGGGAGTTGTACGTAACGGGATATGTGTTCAACGCCATTTACCGGGTAAAAGACAAATGCAAATTAGATCCTGCACCGCAGCCTGTGCTAACAGTCACGGATACCGTTATCCTGAGCTGCAGCCTTGCCGAGTCGTATCAGTGGTATTTCAACGGTTTTCCACTGGCCGGCGCTACAGGGCAATCATACATCGCGGAAGAGAGCGGCGAGTACCTGGTATTTGCGGCGGATACTTCAGGGTGTTCTTCGGCTTCTGCGCCGGTATCGGTGGTGGCGCCCCTGATTGCAACAGCCGAACCGGCGTCGGATATACCGCTACTCTACCCCAACCCGGCGTCAAATGCGTCGTTCTTCGTTTCGTATCCGTCGGCGGAGATCCAGATCAGAATTTTTGACAGGACCGGCCGGCAAACCCCAGCCGGGCAGATTGTGCATCAAAGCTCCGGGACCTGGGAAGTAAAAACGTCAAATTTAGCCGACGGGGTTTATTGGGTTCGGCTGGAAACAGCGGAGGGTGTAGTTTTTACGCATAAATGGGTAAAATTATAAATGATATCGTCTTTGCAATGCTGATCATTCGTACAAACCCTTGTCGTTTACCGGAAAAGCAATACTGTTTCGACGTTTTGCTGGACGAATTCCTGGGGATACCCTACCGGGTTGAAATTAATGCGCAATTGCCTGATTTACAGATCATTTTGCCAAACCAGAAACGGATCGTTTTCCCCGATACCTTTCTGGAACCCTCCGCCGGTACAACCCTGTTCAGTCCGGTATCCACGGTTCAGGTGGGGCTGACCCTGCCCCACCCTTTTCGCAATTCGCTTCCCTTGCCGGTAATTTGCGGGTCGGACCGTTTTTTGGAAACAACAGATGGCTTTGAATGTGGTCTGGATATGATTGCTTCCTCATTTTTTATGCTGAGCCGCTGGGAAGAATACATTTCGCCGGTAAAGGATGCGCACGGCCGGTTCCCAGCCACCGCAAGCCTGGCTTTTCGCGCGGGTTTTCTGCAACGCCCTGTAGTGAACGAATACCTTGATTTACTGTGGGATATGCTCGTCCGGCTGGGTTGGGATCAGCCAAGGCGACAACGAAACTACCAAATGCACCTCTCGCACGACGTCGATCACCCTTTGCTGTGGTGGGCGCCGCAGGATCGCCTGCGCACTTTGGCGGGTAGCTTGCTAAAACGCGGACACTGGCAGGAATTCCGCTATTGGCTGAATTACCGGGACAAAAAGGATCCGTTCGATACATTTGATGAACTCATGGAATGGTCGGAGCGGGCGGGGGTGCAATCGCATTTCAATTTCCTGGGCGAAAGGCCCGCTTCGTCCGACTGCTATTACCCTCTAAAACACCCTTTTACACTAAAATTATTACAAAAAATTACCGCCCGGGGGCACCTCCTGGGGTTTCATCCCTCATATGAAGCCTTTGACAATGCACATAAATTCAATGCAGAATTGGAATCTTTGCGCACCGTTTCCCCGCAGGCAATAGAGACGGGTCGGCAGCACTACCTGCGTTTTGCCGTTCCCGACACTTGGCAAATGTGGGAAAACGCAGGTATGCGTTGGGACAGCAGCCTTGGGTATGCGGACGCTCCCGGTTTTCGTTGCGGTATCTGTTACGAATTTCCGGCATTCAATGTGCTGCGTCGGATGCCTTTGAGTTTAAAGGAAAAACCATTGATTGCCATGGATGTAACCCTGGCTTTGTACGGTGGAAACGATCCGCAGGAAGGGCTGACTACTCTAATGAATTTGCGGGAAGAAGTCAAAAAACATTCGGGCGAATTCGTGTTGTTGTGGCATAATTCTTCTTTGAACGATTACCGTTGGAAAGATTGGAAAGCAGCGTACGAGATATTTTTAAGTACTTGATTATAAATGTTTTATGAAGGAATATCAATTTCGTTTTATTGGATTACCCCTACTGCTTTTGTTGGGGACTTGCTGCTGTTTCGCACAGGCCGACGGTATTCCCCTGCATTCGCCCGCCTACCCCATCCTCGATCGTTTGTACATCCTGTATGGCGGGGACAATCCAACGCATCCGGAATTGAAATTTTTTCCTCGCAGTGATGCCGTCGAATACGCTCTGCAACTCGATACAAGCGCGGAACTGTCCCCTCGGGACCGGCAAGATTTACAATATTTATTCAACGACAACAACGAATGGATAGCCGATTCCAGTCGATTTCTGCTCCGCAACCGCAAAGGATTGTTGAGGGTGTTTTATAAGACGCCTGCTAACCTGTTTGAAGTCAACTCAAAAGACTTTTCGATGCGGGTTAACCCAATGTTTAATTTTCAGGTCGGACGCCAGTCAAACGATGCGGAATTGCTCTTCCTCAATCAAAGGGGTTTGGAAATTCGTGGAGCAGTAGACCATAAAGTGTTCTTTTACACCAATTTAGTGGAGAGCCAGGCCCGTTTTCCGAATTATGTAAGTGACTGGACCGACCAATACCAGGCAGTACCGGGTGCGGGCTTTTTTAAACGATATCAACCGCGCAACCAGGAGCTGACGGATGCGTACGATTTTAATATCGCCACAGCCTACGTGGGATTTCAGTTGACCAAACACGTGGGTCTGCAACTAGGCCACGGCCGGCATTTTATCGGCAACGGGTATCGTTCCTTGTTCTTATCCGACGTTGGAAACCAGACCTTTTATTTGAAATTAAACACCCGCGTCTGGAGGTTTCATTATCAAAACCTGTTTCTCGAACTCAGCCCGACCAGCGCAACGAATGGTAACAACCAGCGGCTTCCGCGCAAATACGCTGCTATTCACTACCTGAACTATTGTGTTACGCCGAATCTGTCCATAGGTTTGTTTGAAACGACCGTTTTGAATCGCCGCGACCAATTCGAACTTCAATATTTAAATCCGGTTATCTTGTACCGCACGGTGGAAGGCATGATCGGCAGTCCTGACAACGTATTGATCGGTTTCGACGGGCACTGGAATCTTTTCCATCGTTTTCAATTGTACGGACAAGTGCTGATTGACGAGTTCGTATACTCGGCGCTGGTCAATCCGGACGAAAAAGGCTGGTGGGGGAATAAATTCGGCCTCCAGGCAGGATTGAAATACATGAATGCCTTTGGCATCGAGCACCTCGACCTACAGTTGGAATGGAACCGGGTTCGGCCCTATACCTATTCACATTCCGATTCTTTGAGCAGTTACACCCATTACAATCAGCCATTGGCGCACCCGCTATGGGCTAATTTTAATGAATATATTGGCATACTGCGCTACAACCCGACACCGCGATGGTCTTTGGAGGCCCGTATGATCCATGCGCAAACAGGCGACAATACCGATACCCAAAACTGGGGCAGCAACCCCTTACTCGCCTATAGTTCCCGGGTTCAGGATTACGACAACAACGTTGGCCAGGGCGTGGGCGCTTCGATCGATATTGCCGGATTAGACGTATCCTGGATGGCATATCACAACTTGTTCGTAGATTTGAAGGTTTTGCTCCGGCGTAAAAACAGCGTAGAGGATAGCCGCGACCAGACGACGAAAGTATTCAGTGCCGGACTGCGAATGAATCTTTGGAATCAAAATAATGACTTTTAGATAGATTAGGAACGTTAGCCCCCTAAACCCCCTAAACTCTCTAAACCCCCTAAACC
>Ga0105046_10000701_pt1 | contig 48455 bp, 44 predicted proteins | sample MAT03_FD_78385 | JGI IMG/M metagenome (GOLD analysis project Ga0105046, IMG submission 78385) | Freshwater microbial communities from Lake Fryxell liftoff mats and glacier meltwater in Antarctica - MAT-03 (megahit assembly) | ecosystem: Environmental > Aquatic > Freshwater > Ice > Liftoff... | reverse complement strand
TAATAGTATTTTTTATGTCAACCAAACTACTAAAGGTGCCAGCAGCATCAGTGTTGATTTCTTCTATTGCTGAGAAGGTGCCGTTAAATCCAGCAGCAAGAATTGTCCACGTTTGTTGGAATTCATTGGTGATGTTTTCGCAGCAAGCAGTAATAGTATTTTTTATGTCAACCAAACTACTAAAGGTGCCAGCAGCATCAGTGTTGATTTCTTCTATTGCTGAGAAGGTGCCGTTAAATCCGGCAGCAAGAATGGTCCACGTTTGTTGGAATTCACTTTTGATGTTAGCGCAGCAGGCGGTGATGGTATTTTTTATATCTTGTAAAGAAGAGAAGGTGCTGTTGAAGCCTTCATTAATAACAGTAAAAACAGGAGACAAATCAACTGAAGCTGTTACTGTTGAGATCGCCGCTAGAATAGTCCATGTTTGTTGGAATTCGTTGGTGATATTTTCACAACAGGCAGTAATAGTATTTTTGATATCTTGTAAGGTTGAGAAAGTTCCGTTAAATCCTGTTTGAATTACGGTAAAAACAGAAGAGAAATCAACTGAAGCTGTTATAGTTGAGATGGCTGCTAGAATAGTCCATGTTTGTTGGAAATCTGAAATTAATTCAGCACAACAATCTAATTGTTGTTGACAGCAAAAATCAATCTTTGCTTTGAGCATTTCAAGGAATGAAAGTATTTGGGACAAATCACAGGTTATTGGCCCCGCTATCCCATTATGAGATGGAGAAGGTCGGGGTGCTTTTAGTTGAACATCTAATTCTTTTAACAATTCTGGCAATGCAATAATAAGATCGCTCAAATGCATTGAGGTGCAATTTTCATTTTGTGAATATCGTTCATAACAATTGAGCAAGCCTGGAGAAAGAAGATGTTCTTCTTCATGTAAAAATGCTTTTTTAATAATTGAGTCAATAAATATCTTAAAAGATTCATTGACAGTGATTTCTTCATCAAGCATTGCATCTAAATGCGTAGTAGAAATTGGCCTAGTCACTAGAAATAAAGAACATAAAAAAACAAAAAAAATACTGTTAAGAATATATTTATTAAACACTGGCAACTGCTTCATGTAACTCCCTTTTTTTTGAGTAAAAACTACATCTTTTTTGGAAGCTTAGTATCTAATAATAAAAAAAACAATAAAAATATTTTAAGATGTAAAAAAAATAAAATTTAATTAATAAAATTGAATGCAAAAGTTAGAAATTTTTTTGTTTTAAATGTGCATTTTTCAGATTTGTTGGGCGATTTGATTAACCCTGCACTATTTTGAGGTATTATTTTTTAAAATTGTTATTTTATTTGTTCATATTCAAAATTTTTTTCGGTATAATTTTTTTTTAGGCAACAGCAACAGAGTGAATATAAAAAATTTTTTTTAGTGCCAAATTCATGAATTAATTCTTGGTGTTGTTCGACATTATTTCTTGGTGAAGAGACAGGCGTTTGGTTTTTTGATTCAAATACAATTGAACCGCTTCTGTTGGTCTCTGTGTCACTTAAATCAGAATGATTTTCTAATGAGCTGCAATAAGTTGGATAGTTTGGAGAAGAGTCCCATGAACAGCTAATTAAGTTGAGTATTGTATCATAATAACTCGCATTCACCGTTTGAAGGTCTTTTTTTCTACTATTTATTTCAATTGGTTCGGACGATGTATTTTTTTGCATAGCATGTAAAGCGCCGCTATAACACAATAATAAACTAGCAATAATTTTTTTATTCATGGATTAAGTTCTTCTTTTTAACATTATTATTTAAACATTTTTACACAATCAGTTTTTGAACAGCATAATAAACAGCCTTCTTCTTTAGCTCTATTTATAATTTTTTGACTATTATTTTTAATTTTTTGTTCGAATTTTTGGCTGCTTGTTTTTTCTTCTTTTGACCTTATTGATTGATGTTCATTTGCGCATGATTCAAGTTTGTGTGCGCATAAGATTAGTAGAATCATGCTAATAGCTTTTTTCATAATTTTCCTTAATTGTTAAATTTTATTGTTGATAATTTATCATTATTTATTTTAAAAATTCTAGAGTTCAAACAAGAGCGATGTTACTTAACATTTTAATAATTTGAGTTTTTTTTTGTAACAGGATGAAAATCTTGCATTCAAGGAAACGCAATTCGTACGATTAAGTAAACTATTATTTAATAAAAAGGAGAATGTATGAAAAAACAAGTAATATGTTTAAGCGTTGTATTGGCAGCCGTCATGGGTTTGCGTAGCGCTGAGACGGCAAACCCCAATTTGGTTCAAAAAAACATTAATGTTCTCAAGTCTCAATTGAAAAATGATGCACCTTACTCAGAGGAGCGTAGAAGATTGGTTGGTTATTTAAAGCGTCATTTTAATAATAAAATGAACAACGGTACTAAAAAACTAAAGAAACTTTCAGATCAAAATGCTCGTACTATTGCAAACTCAATAACCAGTACTTATGATGACATGGTTAAATATAATCATCGGGAAGCTGCACAACATTATGCAGAAAGATCAATTGGCGTCATTGATATGAATGTGCGCCCACGAGGTCTAGAAAAATCAAAGGCGTCGCTGAAAAAAGTGCAGCCAACAGCAGCTGAACCAGTTGCAAAATCCAAAAAATCGAGCGGATGGTTACAAGATATGGAATCTAAATTGGGTTTTGGTGACGACGAAGAACCAAGTCAGAAACCAGTAAGTCGTTCAGTGGGTAGAGCTGGTGGCGTTGCTGCAGCCGGCACAGCTGGAGCTGCCGCAGGCACCGTTACTGCATCTCGTGGACAAAAAGCAAAAGCACCTGCAAAAAAAGTTGTTGATCCAAAAAAGAAAGCGCAGAAATTAGAAAGAAAAAAGAAAAGAGCAGTAGCGGCTAAAAAAGCTGGCGCAAAAAAACCAAGAACAAAACCTATGAGCGAAAAAAAGAAAGCTAAAAAAGCGAGACAAGCTGCTGCAGCACAACCAGCTAAAGCTAATTAAATTTTATTAAGTAAAAAAAAGGGTAGTCTTAAAAAAACTACCCTTTTTCTATGCCAATTTTTTTGTTAATTGTTCTATTTTATGCGCGATGTGCGTAAGCTTTTGATCATTTTCATGATTTTTTAGCGTCTCATCAATATATTCAACTAAGAGCATTAACTCAGGTTGTGCAATTTTTCGTGTTGTAATCGCCGGCGTGCCGATACGAATGCCGCTCGTGATCCAAGGTTTTGCAGGATCAAATGGGATGCAGCTTCTGCTAACATTGATGCCCGCTTTTTCTAGGGCAACTTCAGCAGCTTTGCCAGAAATATTCTTGTTGCGTAAATCTAAAACAAATAAATGATTATCAGTGCCGCCAGCAACAATGCGATAATCGAGCGCAGAAAAATGGTGAGCCATAGTTTTTGCGTTGTTAATTATTTGTTGTTGATACATTTTGAATTCTGGTTGCAGTGCTTGATGAAAAGCAACTGCTTTAGCAGCAATCATGTTCATAAACGGTCCACCTTGAGATCCAGGCATGATGGCGCGATCGAGAGATTCTGCATGTTCTTTTTTGCACATGACCAAACCACCACGTGGGCCACGGAGTGTTTTGTGGGTTGTGCTTGAAACAAAATCTGCGTATGGCACAGGACTTGAATGAACACCTGCTGCAATTAATCCAGCAATGTGAGCAATATCAGCAAGAAAAAAAGCATTAACCTTTTTTGCAATGGTTGCAAAGCGCTCAAAATCAATGGTGCGTGAATAAGCTGATGCGCCGGCAATAATTAGTTTTGGTTTGTGATGTTCAGCTAATTGTTCAATTGCATCATAATCAAGTTGTTCAGTTTCACGATTCACTGTGTATTGCACCGATTTATAAATTGAACCAGAAAAATTAACGGGATGTCCGTGTGTTAAATGACCTCCTTCAGCAAGACTCATTCCCATGATGAGATCGCCAGGCTTGAGACAAGCAAAATAAACAGCCATATTTGCCTGTGATCCGGCATGAGGCTGCACGTTTGCATGCTCTGCTGAAAATAATTGTTTGCAGCGGTCTTGTGCGATGCGTTCAATTTCATCAACGATGGCGCATCCACTATAATAACGTTTGCCGGGATATCCTTCAGCGTATTTATTAGTTAACACAGAGCCCATTGCATCAAGTATTTCTTGGTCAACATAATTTTCTGAGGCAATTAAATCAATAGTGTTTTTTTGGCGTGTTTTTTCTTGGTTAATTAACGCATGTATAATGTCATCATGCCACGTAGTATTTTTCATTTAAATCCTTACTTATTAACTAATAATGTACTAGTATTAGTTTTGAAAAAGATCTCATTTTGCAGTATTCTATTTTTACATGATACCTATTTAACAAAGTTAGTTCAAAAAAGGGTTGCTATGACGACAATAAAAAAAATAATTTTTTTTGCGGTTATACTCCAATGCCTCAATGCCCAGAGTGCGCAATCGATTTACGTGGGAAAAATACAATTCCCGCTTGGCGTTGAATGTCCTCCTGCATTACCTTCTATTTTATATAAAGGACGTGAACATACTATTGATATTGATAAGCACGATACGCGTGTTCCTCGCAAGGCAACGTATGAGTTATACGAAAATCGTTTTTGCCAAGAATTTTATATACTTATTTCAGAATATTTGAAAATACCTAATGCTAATGACTTTGCTCATTTAGAAACATCAGATCAGCATCCTTATATGTTGTATCAGATCAAACGAATGGCAACAACTAAAACGTTGGTCGATGAACATCAAACAGGCACGGCTGTGCAGCTTGTTCCTGGTGAAAGAATAGAATATTGGGAAATAACTAAGGTTGATTCAAAAAATCCAGAAATGGTTATTCCAGATCATACCCTCATTTTTTTAATGGATCCTTTTTTTGTTGAGGTGATTTCTGAATCATGGCGACCTGATGACGCAATTATTTCGTTACCCACCATAAAATTTAAAGATTCAATTGATGAAACAACCTTGCATACCATTGGTGCAAAAATGGTCTGTGCAATTCTTGATTTTAAATGCATTCATAAAAAGCCAACAAAAACAACAGCAACTTTTGCGCAAAACAGAACAATTGCCATACCAAATCCTCTTAATCGTTATGTCTTAAACTCTTAGGTGTTATGAAACAACTTACTATTTTAGGTATTGAAACATCGTGTGACGAAACAGCAGCATCAGTATTTCACACACAAAGAGGTGTGTTATCCAATGTTCTTTTTGCCCAAATTGAATTGCAAAAAAAATATGGCGGGGTTGTGCCAGAAGTTGCCTCTCGATCACATATAGAAAAAATTAATACTATTGTTCAAGATGCGTTAGATAAAGCTAACACAACTCTTGATGATATTGATTGTATTGCTGTCACCAGCAAGCCAGGTTTATCAGGCTCATTGCTTGTTGGTCTTTGTTTTGCAAAAGCATTGGCACTCTCCAAAAATAAAAAATTAATTGGCATTAATCATCTTGAAGGGCATGCATTTTCTGCATCAATTGAAAATGAAGTGCCTTTTCCTCATCTTTGTTTAACAGCATCAGGTGGACACACATCTGTTTATTTAGTGCACAATTATGGTGAATATGACGTGCTTGGTACCACGCTTGATGATGCCGCTGGAGAAGCGTTTGATAAAGTTGCCAAGCTTATGCATTTGCCGTACCCGGGTGGTCCGGTGATTGAAAAGCGTGCAGAACTGGTTAATTTTCAAGATTTTTTTCACTATCCGCGCAGCATGGCAAAGAGTATGGATTTTAGTTTTTCGGGACTGAAAACTGCTGTTCTTTATGATATTGTTAAACGTGGTTTTTATGATATGAAAACAAAAAGCTTCACTGCTGCGATGAATGAGTTGGTTATGAATCAAGTTGCCAGTTCATTTTTGGTGTGCGTCAAAGATATTTTTATGCAAAAAATTGCTCTTGGTTTATCACTTTATCCAGACGTTAAAGCGGTGACTTTTGTTGGTGGTGTTGCGTGCAATAAATATATCAAAAATGCTTTGAAAGATTTTTGTGCAGCAAAAAAAATATCATTCTATAGCCCATCTGCTCAGTATTGCACTGATAATGCTGCAATGATTGCCTTTGTTGGTCATTATCGTGCGCAACGCGAACTTTTTTCTGATCTCGATTTAGATATTTTCTAACTAAACGTTATGTTCTGCAAGGAACTTGCAAATTTTTATACCCATTTCTTCTCCGTGAGTTTCTAGAGCAAAATGTCCTGTGTCATAAAAATGGATTTCAGCATTTGGAAGATCACGCTTATATGCATTTGCGCCTTCATAGAAAAATATCGGATCATTCTTACCCCAAATGGCAAGTAAGGGTGGCTGATGAGTGTGGAAATATTCTTGAAATTTTGGGTAAAGGGTAACATTGGTTCCATAATCATGAAACAAATCAAGTTGGATCTCATTATTGCCAGGTCTTTCCATGAGCATTGCATCAAGCGTGTACGTCTCTGGTGCTATTAATGTTTCATCAGGCATGCCAAAAGTGTATTGCCATTTTGTTGCTTCAAACGTTAATAATTTCAAAAGTGCTTGACGGTTTTTTTCCGTATTATCGCGCCAATATGTTTTAAATGGTAACCAAAAGTCTCCCAAACCTTCTACATAAGCATTACCACTTTGTGAAATTATAGCGGTAATTTTTTCAGGATAAGCAAGAGCAAGACGCAAGCCAATCGGTGCGCCATAATCAAAAATATAGATCGCGAATTTTTTTAAATTAAGTTTCTCCGTTAAGGCGATAATCTCTTTGGTGATATTCTCAAAAGTGTAGTTAAAATTTTTTCTATCAGGTGATTCCGAAAAACCATAGCAAGGAAAATCAGGTGCAATCACATGATGCGTTTTAGATAGATGCGGAATGAGATTACGAAACATATGAGATGAGGTTGGAAATCCATGAAGAAGCAAAATTGTTTTTTCGTGTTCAGTCCCCGCCTCGCGGAAAAACAGCGTAACATCTTTGGCTTTAATTAAACGATAATGAATCACGACCTACTCCCTTTTTTAATTTTTTTATTAATATAGGTTACAAAATGAACGCAGCATTATTCAATAGTTTTTTGCTGAGAATATTAATTTGCATTATTGTTAAAAAAAAATTTTAGAAATTATTTTTTTATAGAAAAAATAGTAGAAATAAGTAGAATTAATATTCTTAATATCATATAGAATTTTTTTATGAGAAAGCAACATGAAATTATCACCCAATTATTATTTTATAGTGTTTTGCATTTTTTTTTCATACTCAGTGATGATGAGTATGGAAGATAAAAAGTCACAAAGCTCTTTTCAAGGTATGAAAAGTCTACAAGAACGCTGTTGTGCTGCCGTAGCTCATTTTGAAACAGCTGACACACAAAAAATTATAAAAAAAATAGAATTACCTCATACAAATTTGCGTTCTATAGCAGATGAAGTTTCTCTTATTAAATCAGCAGAGGACTGTATAAGTATTTTTGGTATGTTGCCAACAGCTGTCTACCCAGGAGTTGCTTTGACATTATTGTGTAATACTAAAAGTGATACTACATCACGCACAAAAAAAATTCTGCGATATTTATGGGAGCAAGATAATGTATCAGAATATGATCAAAGCATACTTACATTTTTTAATTTTTACTTAGACATCTCAGGCAAAGAAATGATTACTAAGGAAAAAATATTTCAAAAAAGTCTTGGCCATATCACTACGCCTTTATTTGTAAGCAAATTTTTATTACAAGAGGGAGCTAAAGTTTCAGAACATCCTCTTGAAGAGATTATAGAAAATCGTATTGAAAATGAATATATGATGCAACAGCCTGAATTTATAACAAAATTTTTGCAACAAAAAGAAATAATAGTTATGTGCCAAAGAAGCATTGATATGATAAACAAAAGTTTACCAAATAATCAAAGTTGCGATGAGGATGCTGTTAAGTACGCGTGTGCCTATGACGCTTATAATAGTTTGTTTCTCAATACCATAAAAAAATTAAGTGCATTGGGCTTTGTTCCGGATAAAGAAGGTTTTACGCCAAAAAGATGGCGTGAGCAAAATAAAAATGACAAAATTTCTGTTTTTGATTTTGTGGTAGAGAGTATGGAAGATTGGATGGGAAATTACGCCTTGCGCGACACTGCCTATGCCAACTATATGCTTAGTATTTGGGATACGCCTGAATCTCATGATATGAATGTTTTATACGATGTAGCAATAACTCGTTATTATAAAGAAAACCCAAACAGTTCTGAAAGAGTTGATTTTTTACAAGGTTTGAGAGGACCGCATTATAAAAAAAATCTCAATGCTTTTTTTACCATAAAACATTACTTTTATACATTTGGTTATAAAACATTAAAGCGCATGAAGCAATTTTATCCTGAAGAGTTCAAAGTTTTAAAGGCAAAACTTAAAAAAGATGCGGAGAATTAGAAGTCATAAAAATTGTATGACTTCTAATTCTTTTAATGTATTAAGCTTCCCGAGAGCATCAATGATTATGATTTCTTTTTAATAATTCAATAAGTCCTTGATGATTTTCGACTAAATCTGCCGGATGATTGTAATGAGGTGATTGTCTATCACTGCGAAGGATAATTCGAGGGTCTATGGCTGGTAAATCTGTTCGAGCTCCATGAGTTAGTAATATGGATGCAATTTTTATACGTCTGATTTCATCTATATTATTATTACGGCATAGGGCGTGTAATGCTGTTGGTCCACCTATTGTGTTTCCTTCAGGAATATATTGATAATTTGGGTCTACTTGATTTTTTAATAACACTTTAACAACTTTATAGCTACCAGTATTTGCGGCCGCGGAAATAGCTGTTAAAAAACTGAATTTATCAACATAGGTTGCAGGAACATCTTTTTTTAGTAAGTTTTTTACTCGTAAGACATTGCCGATTCTAGCAGCAACAAAAAGTTCTTTAGCAAGCTTTTTTAGTTGAATATCATCAATTGTAGATTTTTCTTTTTCTTGACCTTCTTTATCGCCATTTTCAAAAAAATCCTCTAAGGATTTACCTTGGAATTCACTCTCTTTTTTTTGTTCTTCTAGCTTAAACTTTGTTTTTTCAGCTTGTTTTAAAACTTCCGCAACGCGAAAGAACCTTTGAAAATAAGCCAAATCAATTGCTTTTTCTGGTTCAATAGGTGATGTTCTATTAAAAACTCCTGTTAAATCAGAAACGATATAAGAGGGATTGGCTCCATGTTCTAGAAGAAGCTGTACGACTTGTAAAACGTCATTCTCTCTATATTTAAGATTTAAATTACCGCATGCCCAATGAAGTGGTGCATAGCCAAAATCGGTATTAGTTGTTTTAACAAATTTAGTTAAATAGCGCGAAGTTAAGACAAAATCGTGAGTATACTTACGAAAATAAAAACAATTAGGATCAGATTTTTGTTCAGGTTCTTCTTGATAAGCCTCAAGAAGTGCACTTACCATTGCAACATTACCTTGAAAAGCGGCTGTGCCCAAAGGAGATTGACTATACCTATCTATGATTTTTATTGGATAACCACGTTGGATATACGTTTTGACAAGTTCAGTTTTGTTTGTCATGGTTGCTTCCATCATCAACGCTGCTCTTTTTGCAAAGATGGGATTTAAGCCTATATCATCTTTGGGTTCTTCTTTTTGTTCTTCCATGCAATATGATTGGTAGTTGAGAGTGCATATAAAACTGATTATAACAAAAAATATTTTTTTATTGCGCATGTTTGCAGGCCTTATTTTTTTAAGAGAAATTTATTATAGGTGTTATTTTTTTTAATTAATTAAGCATCGAGAAGAATCAACATTGGTACTTTCTGGTCTCAAGAGTTGATAAAGAGCAAGACTATTTTCAATTAAATCTGCAGGGTGTTTATAAAAAGGATCTCTTTTATCCTGTCGATTAATTATGCGGGGATCAAAAGCATTTAAGTCAGTTCGTGCACCATGAGCTAATAATAAGCTAGCGATCTTTACTCGCGTTAATGAATATATATTATTATTGCGACAAAGCGCATGAAGTGCAGTGGGCCCTCCAATAGTGCTACCCTTAGGAATATATTGATAGTTAGGATCAACATGTTTTATGAGATTCTTGACCACTTTATAATTTCCATTATTAGCTGCTGCAAATAGCGCTGTTAAATAATCAAACTTATTAACATAATTAGTTGGAGCATTTTGTGTTAATAAATAGTTAACTTTTAAATGATCGCCTATTTTTGCGGCGATAAAAAGTTCTTCTGCGAGATTTATATCAGTTTCAATCGTTGGCTGTTCTTTTTCACCGTCATGATCATTTTCATCATCATTAAAATATGAAAGAAATAATGCTTCGCGTCTTTCATTGTTTTTTTGTTTAAATTTTGCTTTTTCAGCTTGTTTTAATAAGGCTGCAACACGATTTAATTCTTGTGCGTAGGCCAGATCGAGAGCTTTCTCAGGTTCAATAGGCACGCTACCTTTAAAAAATCCTGTTACATCAGATGCGCTATAAGAAGGATTTGCGCCATGATAAAGCAGTCGTTGCACGATTTTGAGTATATCGCTTTCTCGGTGTTTAGTTTCCGGATTTGAACATGCCCAATGAAGTGGAGCATAACCATAATCAGTATGATTTAGTTGGATATTTTGAGGCAATTTACCACTTAATTGAAAATGATAAGGGGTTGTGTGAAATGAAAAGCAATTAGCTTCAATTTTTTGTTCTTGATTATCGGGATATGCTTCAAGAAGTGCTCTGACAATCTCAACATTGCCTACAAAGGCGGCGGCCCCAATGAGAGAAATACTTTGATCATTGATTATTTTAACTGGATACCCTTTTTCTATATAAGTAATGACACTTTTTAAGTCATTGTTCATTATGGCTTCGATCATTAATTGAGCTCTTTTTTTGATGGTATCACTAATTACCATGCCAGGCTTGGATTCTGGGTATTGTTGTTCCATGCAATGTGTTGATTGATAGAGTGTGCAAAGAACGCTCAGAAAAAATATAGTATTGTTTTTTATATGCATAATAACCTTGTTTTTGGGTGCAAAACTTTATAAGTAAATAATTTTATTATCTTAAAGATTTATTTATTCGTAAGCAATAAGGAGTTTTTTTTATTAATTTTCTTTTTTATTATAATAACCATTATGGTTTAACCAATGGATTACTTCATTATTTTTTCTAATCATTGCATGAAATGTTATTGGAGAGTTTTGATGAATTTTTTTTATGCCAAAATAGCCCAAGCTTAAGCCAGTAATGATTCCTATGAGGATGCCAGAAAATTGTGTCGTGCCAAAAAAAATTTTTGTTGGATCGTGAGTATAATGTAATAGTTGGTGGCCGCTTCCAAGTATTGCAATAATACTCGTCAAGGTCAAAATATTGCCTATAAATTGTTGTTCAGGATAATTATCTAATTTTCTTTGTATTTTTCTGGTGTTAGAACGAGTTTTCTGTATGAAATAGCTTATATTTTCTTCGTTTTCGAGCATAAATTCTTTTCGCTCTTTACCTTCCAAGCTTCTCAGATGCGCAATTGGTGTATGGTTAGAGGGAGATTTTAGGTTGGTTGCTGTATATATTTCCATGGCAGAGACAGAATAAATAAAAAAAAGTTCAATTATAAGGGTTGAAATTTGAATATAGTTCATATAATTGAGCCTTATTTTGAAATCATACTTGATTTTGCTTACTATTTGTATTAGTCTGTTTTATATAAAGATAATTTAAAATTATACCAAATTCAAAGGTATTTATAATGTTTAACCTACAATTTCCTCTTGTTATTCCCACAATTGAGTAAGCCCAGCACACAAAAATGTGTCCTGGGGAAAACTGAATTGATTTAAAGAACATTCTACGTTCTTTCTTAGTTTCATTAGATTTTTCTAATGATTGTTTCTCTATTTCTATTCTTTTCATTTTTTCTTAGTCCCCCCTATTATTTTTGCAAACATTCTTTTTTTAGAACGTTTTGTAGCAGTATTTTATTATTTATTTTTTGATACATAGAAAGGTAATACTATGTTACCACTTTTAAGGATTAAGAATCTTTTTAAAACATATATGACCGATAAAGGCACTATTGAAGCACTCAAGAATGTTTCATTTGATATTCACAAAGGTGAAATATTTGGACTTCTTGGTGTTAATGGTGCAGGTAAAACAACGTTATCATCTGTCATTGCTACGGTTCATCCAGCATCAAAGGGTGAAGTTTTGTATGAAGGCACTTCAATTTATGATGAGGTAAATCTTTATCGGCAGCATATTGGCTTTTGTCCACAAAAACCAAATTTTGAATCAACCTTAACGGTTATGGAAAATTTGATATTTGCTGGAAGGTATTATGGATTACCATCCGAAGAGATCCAAGAAAACGCTCAATTTTTTATGGAAAAATTTGAATTGACGCGTTATGCACATCACAAGGTCGATATTTTATCAGGTGGTTATAAACAGCGCTTACTTATTGCTCGTGCATTAATGCATAAACCCTCTTTGGTTCTGCTTGATGAGCCTACGGTTGCCTTGGATCCTCATATCAGAAGACAACTATGGGATTTAATTAAGAGTCTTAAAGAGACAGGCGTAACCATTATTTTAACAACTCACTATCTTGATGAAGCTGAATATTTAGCAGATCGGGTTTGTTTTTTAGATAAAGGAACTATTGTCTTAATTGAGACGCCTGAACAGTTGAAGCAACAGTACAACAAAAATACGTTAGAAGAAGTATTTTTAGAACTTATGAAAAACGAGGAAATTCAATGAAAAACAGATCATTAGCCGTCTTTGGATGGTTATTATGGCAAGAATTAAGGGTTTTTTTTCAAGACTTTTTTGCTAATGCCATTGATGCCATTCTTTTTCCCACTGCAATAGTTATTGTGAGTAGTTATATTTTGCCGCATATGGGCATTGGTGCGAATTATGGTAGTTTTATTTTAGTTGGCACCATGACAAGTATGTGTTTATTTAATGCTATTAATAAGGCACAAGTTTTGGTTTCTGATATCGAAACTACTAAGAGCATTTCCTACCAATTGGCATTGCCATTACCAGCGTGGCTGCTTTTTATTAAGATTGGAATTGGGTTTGCTCTGACATCGCTTTTTTTGAATATATTCACTTTGCCAGTTGGAAAAATATTGCTTGGTGACTTATTTAGTTTGGCACACCTTTCACCATTCAAATTATTCATTGTTTTTATAACAATAAATATTTTTTTTGGGTTTTATGGTTTATGGATCGCCAGTTGGGTTAAAAAAAGTATGAATTTCCCCCATATCTGGATGAGATTTGTGCTTATTTTATGGACATTTGGTTGTTATCAATATTCGTGGTTTATTTTGAATAAAGTATATCCTTTTTGGAGTTACGTTTCATTGTTAAACCCTATGATTTATGCCTTTGAAGCTTCGCGTGTAGCTGTATTAGGCCAACAGGGATTGCTTCCTTTTTGGTTTTGTATAATCATGTTGTGGCTTTTTATTGGAATTTTTTATAGTCATGCTTTAAGAAAATTCAAAAGCAGACTTGATTTCGTTTAAGAGTATTATACAGAGTGCATAAAAAATATGCACTCTGTATAGCATAATAGTTAAATTTATTTATTGAGAAAACAACATGTTAAAAAAAATATTTTTATTGAATTTTATTGTATCCCTTTTGTGTTTTTCACTGAGTGGCATGGAAGATAAAGCTGGTGAAATAAATAATCAATTACAGCTGCTTGTTTTGAATGGTGCTTCGTGTGCCGGTAAAAGTTCATTGGCAAGAGAGCTAATTCAACAGGCTCGCCAACAGGGAATATCTCGGGTATATCATATGAGTTTTGATGATTTTTATATAAATTTAGCTTCATCGCCACATTATTTTTCAGATCAAAAAGAATATTTGGAAAGCAAAGGAAGAATGATCTTTGCAGATCCTAAAGTTAGTGAATCAGAAAGAATACGCCAACAATATTTTTTAATTTTTTATGAGAAAATATTAGAAAAATTGGAAAGAAAGAAAAAGGCAAAAAAGAATGCTTTAATAATAACTGATATTTGTTTTAGTACTTCAGAAAGTTTCTTAGACTTTTTAAAGACCTTTAAACCATATCAAAACAATATTGCTTTAATTAAGGTGTTTTGTTCTTATGATAGCGCTCTGCAAAGATTAAAAAAAAGAAATTTATCGGCTGATGCCACACAGCATCGTATTGAATGGTGTAGTGAAATGCATTATAAACAGCCACAAATTGCAACCATTTATGATTCAAAAGAATATGATGCTGGTGTTAATACATCACATATTTCATCAGATGAAGCAGCAAAAAACCTTTTGTATCTTTTTAAAGAATCGTATCAAGACGATACGTTTGGTCAAAATTATAAAAGACATGCATCTGCAATATCGAGACGGTATAATTCAGAAGCGTGCCTACTACAATAGTTTAAACATAAAAAACCCAAAAAGTTCTCAGGTAAATAAGAACTTTTGGGTTTTTTTATTTTAAAAAATTTAAGCAGCAGGAGCGCTTGATCCTGAACCAGGAGTTGAAGTACCATTTTTCTTTTGAATTGATTCAAAGAATTCAGCATTTGTTTTATGCTTTTTCATCTTATCAATTAAGAATTCCATACCTTCAACGGTGTTCATGGTTGCTAATAATTTATGCAAGATCCATGCTTTATTAAGTTCATCAGGTGGTAACAAGAGATCTTCTCTGCGAGTACCAGAAATTAAGAGATCAAATGCAGGGAATAAGCGACGGTTTGATAATTTGCGACTCATATGCATTTCCATGTTGCCGGTGCCTTTGAATTCTTCAAAGATAACTTCATCCATGCGTGAACCGGTTTCAATAAGTGCTGTTGCTATAATGGTTAATGAACCACCTTCTTCAGCATTACGTGCTGCACCAAAAAAACGTTTTGGTCGTTGTAATGCGTTTGCGTCAATACCACCAGTAAGAATTTTGCCTGATGCAGGAGCTGTGGTGTTATAAGCACGCGCAAGACGCGTTATAGAATCGAGAACAATGACAACATCTTTGCCAACTTCAACCATTCTTTTTGCTTTTTCAAGAACAAGTTCAGCAACTTGTACGTGGCGTTCTGCAGCTTCATCAAATGTTGAGCTGATTACTTCAGCATTTTGTCCTTTTATAGAACGACGCATATCAGCAACTTCTTCAGGCCGTTCGTCAATAAGCAGAACAATAAGATAAATTTCAGGATGATTTGCCAAAATACTTTGGGTAATTTCTTTTAATAAGACTGTTTTACCAGCTTTGGGCGGAGCAACTATCAAGCCACGTTGGCCTTTACCAATGGGTGAAAAAATATCCATAAGGCGTGTTGAGATGAATGTCGGATTTGCTTCTAAATTAAATTTTTTATCGGGATGAAGCGGTGTGAGGCGATCAAAAAAAAGTCTGTCACCCAAGGTGGAAGGATCAACAAAATTAACGGAATCTATTTTGAGAAGAGCAAAATATTTTTCACCTTCTTTTGGTTTACGAATAACCCCAACAACAGTGTCGCCAGTTTTTAAACCAAATCTTCTGATTTGTGATGGTGAAACGTAAATATCGTCGGGTCCAGAAACATAATCAAATTTTGCTGAACGTAAAAATCCAAAACCATCGGGAAGTTTTTCTAAAACACCTTCCACGGCGAGTTCTTTATCGGGATTTTCTTGGAGTTCTTTAATTTTTTGTATAAGCACTTCTTTAGACATTAAAGTTGCGCCGACAACCCCCAGCTTACGAGCATATTGATTTAAATCTGCAAGACTCATTTTAGTTAATTCTTGCGTAACCATATTTGTGGATCTCCTTGGATTATAACTATGAAAGATTTCATACGATAGCAATTAGAAACATGCACTTGATGTTTTTTGCTATGAAAAATATAGAAAAATAAATTTACAAACATTAACAGTATAAGAGAAATTTAAAGTAAAAAAATTATAATAACGGTAACGAATTTATACATTAAGTGTATTTTTATTAAGTAGTGTTAAAAGGAGAATACTTAATAAAGAAAACTTTTTGTAGAATAATTGATCGAATGATAATCAATTATTAAGAACTTAATTGTTTTAAAAACAAAAGTGAATTTCTTTATGCACTACATTAATAAATAGTATTGCTTGATTATTAGTAGGTCCTTAAGAAATAACCTATTTTGCATCTTTATATAACGATACCATAATTGGGCTTGCAATGTAAATGGATGAGTATGTGCCAAAAATAATTCCCAATAAAAGCGCCAGAGATAAATCTCTAAGAGCTTCACCGCCCAAGATAAATAATGATAAAACCACTAATGCCGTTGAAACGCTTGTTAAAATAGTACGTCTTAATGTTTGGTTAATACTTATGTTAACAATGTTTTCTATTGAAGTGTTTTTCATTTTCTTTATGTTTTGGCGAATTTGATTAAAAATCACGATGGTATCGTTCACTGAATAACCAAGCACCGCTAAAATTGCACTTACCACGTTTACGGAGATTTCTTTGTCCAATAACAGAAAAACCCCTAAAATCATTATTGCGTCATGCAGCAGTGATAAAACTGCACCAAACCCAAAGCTAATTGATAAAAAGCGTAACCAAATATATAAAAGCATAAGAATAAGAGCAAGACTTACTGCATAGACTGATTTCCAACGAAGAACTTCACCAACGCCGCCGCTTACACTATCAACTTTCAAAATAGTTATTGCGCTATCATTTAAGCCGTCTTTTAATGTTGCCAACATTGTTTGACCAAGGCCGTCGACATCTGTTGCAACTTCTTTTACACGTACTAATACTTCATCATTAGTGAAGTCGCGCATAACAGGATTGCTCCAGCCTTTTTTTTCTAAAATTTCTTTTATTTTTGCATCAGATACAGGTTTAGAAAAACGGAAAAGAAGCTGTGTTCCACCCGTGAAATCAACACTATAACTGAAGGCATAACCGCGTGTTGCTACTCGATAAAAATATAATCCGGCAAAACCAAGACATAATACCAACGATAACAAAGCGCAAATATAACGATATTTTAGAAAATTAATCATAAAAAACTCTCCAGGGACATGGTGAAATTATGTTCACCTAATCTAGCATGTGTTAATTTCATTACTTTTTTCGTAAGGTTATAGGAATTTTCGCTGTTTATGAACGAGCATTAACAATCGAAACGTACCGTCTACCTTTACGACCATAATGGAATTTAACAAATCCTGGATTTAAAGCAAATAAAGTATGATCAGAACCCATGCCGACTAATTTTCCTGCATGAAAACGAGTTCCGCGTTGACGGACGAGAATTTCTCCGCCTGTTACTACTTGCCCATCAAAGAGTTTCACTCCAAGACGTTTACTTTGGCTATCTCTGCCATTCTGGGTCGAACCGCCCGATTTACTAGTTGCCATGCTAATCCTTCGTAAAGAGCTTTGTCACTGTTTTTAACAGTAACAAGCACAAAAAATAGGGGAAATTAACTGATTTACGTATCTTTTTTACTAAAAAATACATATTTAGTATTGCAAAAGTGCTTAAAAAGTCAAGATTAAAACAGCAAGATTTTAGCCTAATAACTGGTGATGTAATTCTGCTAGTTTTTTGTGTAGTTCTATAAGTTCAAATTTGAGCTCTTCTTCTTTCTGTTCTTTTAGCGACGGAATGAATTTTATTTGTTCAAGCTCTTGTGCCCACGATATTCTTTTTTTGGTTTTTTGGCTGGGTTCTAATGATTGTGTAATTATAGTTGCAAGAAATAATGTGAATAAAGAGAGATGAAATGAATGCCAATAAGTTCTATTTTTCATCATTAAACCTTAATGTAAGATGGTATGGTGATACTAGTTTAAGCATATTAGTTTAATAAAGCGTAGTGCAATAATATTGCACTATTATACTATTCGAGTGAATATTTTTTCTTCCAACATTCAAGAGCAACAGGGAAATGTGGCGCTGCAAGTGTTAACAGTGCCTTTGCATAATCTCTAATTTCTCGTTGTGCCCCTTGATGGGTGCGCAAGCGCATAAAATGCATGAGTGAATGTAAATTGCAGGTAAAAATGAATTCAGTATACGTGCAAAGGGGAAGCAATCCGCGCGCTTGTTCTCGCGCTACGCCTTGTTCAAGCAGCAGTTCGTATGCCTTAACCGCTTCTTCAATGCTTTTTGTATAGGCATCAAGAATAGTTTGATTGTTGAAAGCTCCTGTAGAACATTGTCTGTTGGTTGCATCTTGATAACGCCAATGTGAGGGAATATAAAATTCTAGTGGCGCCTTGACATAACGATAGCTAATTTCGTTATAAGAATTCATGCGATGTCGCATCCATTGACGCGCAACAAAAAGTGGCGCTTTGATGCGAAAAGAAAATTGATTGTGTTCAAAAGGGCTTGTGTGATCATGCTCAATGAGATATTTGATTAAATTTTTATCACGCTCCGTGATTGTGGTGACAAGTTTACCAAATGATACTCGCGCTGCATTAACAATATCTAAGTCAGATCCAGAAACACGAACTAAAGCAACAGAGCTGATACCATCTTTCAGTGGATCAATGGCTAAGATTGTTTTTTCTTGTGCTAACGGAATCTGTTCTAACATGAGTTATTATCCTTTCGACATTTTAATCTTGTTTTATTGTAACGTAATTTTTTGATAATAAGAATAGTAATTGATAATGTTCATAATAAGTTACTACCTATAATCGGGGAGTTTTGGTTTAAAAAAGAAAAATTTTTAGTATTACCATTGAAGGGAAGGCGCAAGAACCCAAAATGCTTTTAATAGGATTGCTTTTGTTGGTATAATTTGTAAAAATTTTAAATAAAAATAAAAAAGGCTCCTTTATGAAAATTGTTTTTATGATAGCAGTATCAGTAGTACTATTGAACATTTTTTTATCTTCAGAAAAACTTTTTTCCATGAACGGAGAAAAGGAATTAACAAGAAGAACAATACGATCTAAAAGTTGCCCAGAGATACCGTTAAGATTTAAATACAAAAAAAAACCAAAGCTCAATAAAGAAGATGAGATTTGGAAATCATTTTCATTTTTAGTGCGTAGGCTTGATGATGGCGAAAAGCAGCAAAGAAATTTGATATATCATGCCACTCAAACTCGGTTCTCGATTTTGAGTGTATATAATTCCTTAAACGAAGTAAGTGAAAAAGTTATGGAAATGCAAGATTGCATTTTGCAGTTACAAGGTTCAATTAAATTGTTGCAAGAAGAAAAAAGTAAAAAGTTTGAAAAATTGATTAAAAAGAAAAAAATGAAAGATGATTCAAATGATTTATCATCATTGGTTAATTCATTGCCATTTCCTGATGAGCCATTAACTAAAAAAAAACCAAATGATGATAATTTCCCTACTTAGTAACTTCTTGCCAATTATTGCCAAAACGCGTTGTGACCTTTAAAGGAATATTCCAATCAACAATATTTTCTAGCACTTCTTTAACTATTTTTTCGGTTTCTTCTTTTTGTGCAATTGGTACTGAAATAATAAGTTCATCATGAATTTGAATGACAAGTTTTGCCCCTAATTTTTTTTGTGTAAATATGGTATCAAGAGCGATCATGCCGCGTTTCATTATTTCTGCTGCCGTACCCTGTGCTTTTGTATTAATAGCTATGCGGCAGCCGGCGTCATAGAGCATTCTGTTTCTTTCATAAATCGCAGGCACATATCTTCTTCGACCATAAAGCGTGGTCACATAGCCGTGTTTTTTTGTTTCTTCAATGATGCTTTCCATCCAGGTTGAAACTGAAGGATATTGTGCAAAATATTTTTCAATATAGGTTTTTGCATCTTTAAATGAAATACCCAAATCTTGTGATAAGCCATACGCCGTAAGGCCATATAAAATACTGAAGTTAATGCGTTTACCAATTTGGCGCTGTTCATGCTTAACGTTTTCAAGGTCGGTGTCAAAGAGTTTGGCTGCAGTTTTTGCATGAATATCTTCGTCATGCAAAAAAGCATCAACTAAATTAGGGTCTTGTGAAAGATAGGCCAAAACACGTAGCTCAATTTGGGAATAATCTGCTGATAAAAAAACGTGACCTTCGCTTGGTTTGAAAGCTGAACGAATGTGAACGTCATAGGGTGATTCTGTGGGAATATTTTGTAAATTTGGATCTGAGCTTGAGAGTCTACCCGTTGCAACGCCTGTTTGGCTGAAGTTTGTATGAATTTTGCCTGTTTGAGCATTGATATACGTTGGCAAGGCATCAATATAGGTGCTTTTTAATTTATATAATTCACGATATTGTAACAATAATTTTGGCACGGGGTGCATTTTGGCTAATTCTTGTAACACTTCCACATCAGTAGAATAACCAGTTCTCTTTGAACTCTTTTTTTGTGTTGGTAGTTTTAGCTCATAAAATAACAGTTGTTCAACTTGTTTCGGTGAGTTCAGATTTATATCTTTGAATTGTTCACCGCATAGATCGATGATTAAAGTGCGCACGACTTCCAGATCACGAGTGACAGTTTTATCAAGTTGCTTGAGAATTTCAGTGTCAAGATAAATGCCTTCTGCTTCCATGGCAAAAAGAATTTTTATGAGCGGCAGTTCAATAGCATAAAATAATTGCTCCATATCTTGTTCACGTAATTCTTTTTGCAAAATTGGCACCAACTGCATGGTTTGGTGTGCATCTGCTGCGGCGTATTCAGTGGCAAGATTAAGAGGAACTTGTGAAAAATCTTTTAGTTTTTTGGCTGTCACAACTTCTTGAAAACTCATCATTGATTCATTGAGATAAAGTTCTGAAAGTGCCTTTAGATTGATTCTTTGCCAATCTTTTGTCACCAATTGAGCAGCCAACAAGGTGTCAAAAACAAGGTTGTTAACACCGACTTTATAATGCCATAGTGCAAGCTCATCAAATTTTGCGTGATGCATAACTTTTTCAATCGTTGGATCAAGTAGCAGAGGCGCAAGGGAGGTTAAAACTTCTTCTCGTGTCAGTTGTGGTTCAATAGTTATGTGCCCAAACGGAATATAATATGCCGTTCCTTTTTGGGTGCAAAGACTGATGCCTATAAGATTATTATCTAACGGTTTTAATCCATCTAATTCAGTGTCAAGGGCGACAATTTTTTTTGTTTTTATTTCATCACAAACATTTTTTAACTGCTCTAAGGTGGCTATTGTCTTGAATGAATAGCCTTTTGATAGAGAGAGTAATTCTTTTTCTTGTGGCTTTTGTTCTGCATTTTGTGCACTATCTTCGAGCATTGATTTAAAGTTGAGTTCTTTAAATAAAGGTGCGGCATTTGCCCAATGAGTGGGATCAAAAGCTAATGCAGTTTGTGGGCAATCGAGCGCGTAATAGTGCAGTTTAAACAATTTTTCACTCAAAAATGCGTTATCTTTATTTTCTTGCAATGATTTTCTGGTGCGATCTTTCGATACTTTATCCAAGTTGTTATAGAGATCTTCAAGGGAATCGAATTGTTTAACCAATTCTGTTGCCGATTTTTCGCCGATACCTTTCACCCCAGGTATGTTATCTGAGCTATCACCTACCAATGCAAAATAAAAAGGTAATTTAGAAACGGAAAATTCTTTAGCTTTTAGGAAAGAATCAGCAGTTATATAAATGTCTTTGAAAGCGTCGTAAATAGATATATGTTCGTCGAGTGTTTGAGCCATATCTTTATCAGAAGTAAGGATGATCACAGAATCACCTCCTTTTGCATAATCTTGAGCAAGAGAATAAAGTAGATCATCTGCTTCAATACCAATTTTTTCAATTTGTTTCATACCAATAAGATCGGCAAGCTGTTGAATATATTGTTTTTGATCAAAGAGATCGCTTGGTGGTGCTTGGCGTGTTGCTTTATAAGCTGGGAAAATTTCGTGGCGAACTGTTTTTCCTTTACTGTCCCAAACCAGAGCAATATTCTCAGGATTAAAAGTATTTATTATTTTTTTTATCATGCGGCAAAAACTATAAACAGCTTGAATTGGAACACCCTGAGGTGTGTGTAAAGGACGTAATCCATAATAAGCACGATATAAGAATCCTGAACCATCAATGAGTATAATAGCTTTGTTTGTTTCTGGTTTTGCCACGTGAAAGTCCTTTTTTGTGTGTCCTGAAAATAGTACGCTTAAGAATATGCAGATATACTTAAGAAACAACTTGGTTTTTTCTGGTTATATTTTTGAGGTTTCATATTAATGATTATAATTCAATGAACTAAAAAAGTAAATTTGCAACTATAAAATTTTCTAATATAAAAATAAGTTTATTGTTATAATAACCGGCTAGGCAAAAAAAACATATTCATTACACTAAGAATATGTATATTCAAGTCAGACTTTTAAAAGGTTTTCAAGAACCTTTATTATATTCAGTTCCAGAAGAATTATCCCATCAAGCAAAGATGGGTGCTTTTGTGCAAGTTCCTTTGCGCAATCGTATGTGTTCAGCAATTGTGGAACAAGTTTTTGCTCAAAAGCCGTTCACCACCTTTGCACTAAAGCCTTTGCATGCGGTTGAAACAATTCCGCATGATAATCATTATGTACAATTTATAGGAACGCTTGCCGCTTATTATCAAGTTGATCAATTACATTTTCTTAAGCGCATTCGTCAGTTTTTATTAACCAATGCTGCAGATGAACTCTTGGAATCCTGTTTGAAACCAGATACTATAACGCCCAAAAAAGTTACGGTACTCACGCAAGAACAATCAGCAGTGTGTGATTTCATGGTTGAACATATCAAAACACCAAAATTTACGCCGACTGTTTTACATGGCGTAACAGGTTCTGGTAAAACAGAAATCTATAAACGATTGATTGAAGTTGCTTTCAAAGAAGGTAAAACGGTTCTACTTTTGTTGCCGGAAGTAACGTTAGCAGTGCAATTTATGCTGTTGTTACAACAGCAACTTGATCATGAAATTCCCATTCTCACCTTTCATTCAGCAACAAGTCCAAAAGAGAAAAAACGAGTTTGGCAGCTCTTGTTAGCACAACAGCCTTGTTTAATTATTGGTGTGCATTTGCCCATTTTGCTTCCCATTCCTAATCTTGGTTTAATTATTATTGATGAAGAGCATGATGCTGGTTATCAAGAAAAAAAACATCCCAAAATTAATAGCAAAGAAGTGGCTTTACTGCGCGCAAAATACGCTGGAATCCCCATTCTCCTGGGTTCAGCAACGCCGTCACTTGCATCATTATATAATGTGAAAGAAAAAGGCTGGCATTTTTTCCAACTCAAAAAGCGGTTTAGTGGCGCATTCCCCAAAGTTGATCTTGTGTATTTAACTGATAAAAAAAAACGAAAACGATCATTTTGGATTAGCAAAGAATTAGAAGATGCGATTATCGATCGGTTGAATAAAAAAGAACAAACAATTCTTTTTTTAAATCGCCGGGGATTTAGTTTTTTTATGCAATGTAAATCATGTAGTTTCATCTTTTCGTGTAAGAACTGTTCCGTCAGTTTGACGTTGCATGAAGATAACAAGCTTACGTGTCATTATTGTGGTTTTTTTATGATGCAGCCAACTGCATGTGCTAGTTGCAAAGCTGGTGAAAGAGAATTACTCAAAAAAGGAATTGGTACACAGCAATTAGTTTCTGTGCTGCAAAATTTATTTCCGCATGCTCGCATTGCTCGTGCTGACATGGATGCGACGATAAATAAAAAAGTGTGGCAGCAAACAATGATTGATTTTCAGCAAGGCAACATTGATATTTTAGTGGGTACACAAACAATCACTAAAGGATATCATTTCCCGCGTGTAACATTGGTTGGCGTGATTTGGGCAGATCTTGCTATTCATTTTCCCATGTATAATGCGCCTGAAATGGCTTTGCAACAACTCATTCAAGTTGCCGGGCGCGCAGGCAGACAAAGTGAAAAAAGTTTAGTTATTGTGCAAACAATGGTTGAGCACCCTATTTTTGAGTATTTGCATGAAGTTGATTATCTTGCGTATTACGAGGAAGAACTTGTCCTGCGCAAACAAATGAAGTATCCTCCCGCCGTTAGGCTCGTTGAACTTGAACTTAAATGCAGTAATGATGTGGTGATTGAAAAAGAAGCAGCGGTATTAGCTCAAACTCTGCGTAAACGAATTCAGGATAATGAACTTGAAATTATCTTGTTAGGGCCTGCAAAGCCGCCGGTGCATAAAATTAAAAATTGGCATTCGCGAAAAATATATTTAAAAGGTGCTCATATGCAGGAACTGCAATTAGTGTTTCAAGCAGTTGATAAAAGCAACTATAAAAGCAGTATCTTTTTTACGCCAAATCCTCTGAGTTGACTCAACTACTATTAAATTTGTTGATTTTTTTTAAATGGTTCCAAAGAATTTCTCTCTGGCTTAAAATAGTTTTTTTAATCTTGATTAATCGTATAATAAAAGATGAAGATTATTAAGATTTTTTCTAACTATACATAAAAGGAACTTTAAAAAGGTGAAGCATCATAAAAAAAAATATATTTGCAGCACTTGAAGAAAAATTCTTAAAAAAAATAAAAAAAATTAAGCAACCCTCGCTTATGCAACCTATGCTTGCAACATTAACAGCAGATTATTTTTCAAGTGATGAATGGATGTACGAACACAAATTTGATGGTGTACGTTGTCTTGCATTCAAAAAAAATGGGATAGTTCATTTAAAATCTCGCAATGATAACAGCATGGATGATGCATATCCTGAACTAGTTCAAGCATTAGAAAAACAAAAGGCCGATAATTTTATCATAGACGGTGAAGTTGTTGCACGAAATAAAAAAGGAATTTCTGATTTTGAACTCTTGCAAGGAAGAATGAACCTTAAAAAATTGCATAAAATATCTCAACAAGAGAAATCGGTTCCCATCTATTATTGTATTTTTGATGTTTTATATCTTAATGGTTATGAAGTTACTCCTCTGCCATTGTATCTTCGCAAACAACTCTTGAAAGAATTGCTTTCATATAGCACAACGCTTATCTATTCAAATAATCTGCAAGGAGACGGCGTCGCCCTATTAAAAAAAGCGTGCAAACTCCATTGGGAGGGTTTAATTGTTAAAAAAATTAACAGTGAATATGTCGGTGCTCGTTCACCGCAGTGGTTGAAATTTAAATGCAGTGTTGGCCAAGAATTAGTTATTGGTGGGTACACACATCCTAAAGGTTTGCGCTCCTATTTTGGCGCGTTACTCGTAGGTTATTTCAATCAAGGAAACTTTATCTATGCTGGTAAAGTTGGTACAGGATTTAGTTATGAGACTTTAGACATGCTTGGCAAGAAATTGCAGAAAATTGTCACTAAAAAATATCCTTTTTATCAGTATGATGGCCAAAAGAACGATGTAAGTTGGGTAAAACCAATTCTTGTTGCTGAATTTGAATTTGCACAATGGACCCGCGCCGGTAAGCTTCGTGTTGGCAGGTATAAAGGATTGCGCAGTGATAAAAAAGCAAAAGATGTCGTGAGAGAAATGCCCAAAAATTAAAAAATATTTTTTTCATAACTTTTTCCTGGTATTTCTATTTTTAAGTATAACATAGTATACCTACCTATAGTATCTTGCTCTATTTCTTGTCAGCATTAATTAAATTATAATGCGACAAAATTTATTCATGCACGGCATAATTGCACAGGGCAAAGGTTAATTTGGTCCCGAGCAATTTTTGTAGCAAGCCACCCATCATGAATTTTCTTTGAGGGTAAAAATAAACATCAAGATCATGACGATTATCGATTATTTGTTCTGCAGCATAAAGACCCAGTGCTGATGCCCACGGCAAACCAGCTGCACCGCTAATATAATATAGATTGGGATTTTTTGTGTCCCCGCCTGCGATAGGCATAATATCTTTGCTTAATCCGATCAGACCAGGCCAGAAATACTCAAAGTTTGGGTTCACGTGAGGAAATTTTTTCTTGAAATAGGTTGTTAATTTTTTTGCAACGCCATATTGGTGATGATCTTCTTGTGCTGCATAGGTATAAAACAAATTTGAGCCGCCAAGGAGCAAGCGATTGTTGCCCGTAACGCGATAATAAGAATACACAAGATCCGTATCCCAGACCATTAAATTACGTTCGGGAAATATTTGTTTAACTTCTTTATCGGTTAATGGTGAAGACATCATGAGAAATGTTTGGGCGTGATATATTTCATTTTTAAGTTTATCAAGTTCAGGCAAGAATCTATCAATACATACGATAACTTTTTCTGCTTTTATCGTTGAATATACTGTCTGGGCGCCATTTTGAAGTAATTTTATCACGGGTGTTTCTTCAAAGATTTTTATACCTTCTTTTTGTAAATTTTTTTTCATTTCTTGGCAATATAAAAAAGTATTAATGCCAAAAGTGTCTGGATAACAAACGCCGCCATAATAAGCAGAAGATCCTAAAATCTTTGATAATTGTTTTTCTGGAAATAACGTGCTTTTATAGCCGATGTTAATTCTGCTTTCATGTTCGCGTTTAATGCGATACGAGAAGGCAGAAGGATTGTTTGCAACAACTAAGGTGTCTTGAATTTGATAGTCACAAGCAAGTGAATAGTCTTCTATGTTTTTTTTGATCAAATCAACGCCTGAAACTATGAAGTGCCACAGTTTTGTTGCATTTTCAATGCCATAAATATCAGCTAAATTACTAAGTGAAAGTTCTGAATCTGGTGTGATAAATCCTGAGCTTTTTCCTGAAGCGCCAGCGCCACAATATGTTTTTTCCACTAAAGCAACGGAATAACCTTTTTTGTGAAAACTTTGTGCAGCACTTAATCCAGCCATGCCACCACCAACAACAAGAATATCAACGGTTAACGGCTCTCGCAGTGGTTGTACGGTTTTCAGATCAAGATGCCAAAAAACTTCGTCATGGGGATATTGCATAGCCATAGTTTAGATACCTTATTTTTTTAAATTAATCTAAAAATAAGGTACCTAATAGTATTCAAAAAAAGCGAGAAAATTAATTAAGCAGAGTAAAATTGAGAGATAAGCCCAAGAGGAATATGATGTGGCAATTCAAATCGAGCTAATTCAGAAAGTTTTTGTGCATCAAGGATAATTAAAAATGAATTATTATGTGTGCTGTCAAAAACCACCGAAAGAATAACGCCTTCATCTTCTTGCTTGCTTTGTGGGCGCGCAATAAATACCGGAACACTTGCATAACAACCTTGTTCTGACCATGAATTATGGTTTCCGGTTTTGATATTAATTTTAGTTATTTGATGGGGGAATCTATCTTTGTCGTCTGTGCCCAATCCATAAACAAAAGTATAGTCTTTCATACTATAATTTTTATTAAACGTAGGAAATTCAATAATTTTTTGTGACAATTGTTTCTTGGTAACGATATTTTTTTCAAGATCGATTTCTATTCGTTCTGCATATGAAGAAGAAAATTCTTTTTTGTTATTGTCATCAAGTAACACTTCTAATATAGTGCAATTAATAAGTGATGCATCATCATGGGCAACAAGATCAAGCCTGATTTTATTGGCATCTTCAAAAGCATTTATCGTATTAAACATGAATAAGGCATCAGTTTTATGGGTGCCAACAAGTTCACCAGTATGTTTATTCACGACAATAAGATTAGTTCCCAATTGTGGTTTCCATGAGACACTTTCAACAAAAGCGCCAGTAGCCATCACCAAATCAAATGGATTCACCACAAAAGGAATTTCAACTAAAACGAGATAGTTTTTGGTCATGCCAAAGCTGCGCATATAGGAAGGAGATTTAACAGGAATCGTGGTGATGAGGGTGCGTTTGGTGTCCCCATTTTTAATTTTATAAAGATGATAGTTGCTACTGCTTGCAAATTCAGTCATATAATTGAAGAATTCATTTGTTGTTGGATCATATTGAAATTGTGCCGTTGTCAGATGACCTTCAAGGCCATCATTAAATTGTATTAATTCTGTTGTTGCTAATGTTTTTGGATCAAAGGCAACGGGTAACGGGGTTTCTGTGAGTGCAAAAAATGTATTATGCAATTTTGTCACGGCAATAGTGCCATTGTCATAGGGATCGCTGGAATTCATAGCACCTGCTAAACGAGAGAAAAAGCCTTTTGGTTTTTCTGTGCTCATACTTCTATCAAATTTTCCATTCTTTATGGAGCGTTTATAATATTCACTTTCTAAAAATTTATTATGATATTCAAGGTTTCCATTTTGAATATGGAATGCATGAAGCATAGCGAGTCCATTAAACCAATATTTCACTTTGGTTGACCCAAGTTCAAATTGTGCAGGTCCTGTTCCTAATAAGTCACCTTGGAGCCACGTAGGCAAAGTTCCTTTGCAGGCGATTGATATTTTTGGACATTCTTGAGTTAATGAATTGAAGCCGGCCTTTTTGTTACCAATAAATGATGCTGTTGGTTGTGATGCAGTATATTGTGCTTGCGAAGGAGCAATTTGTGCTGTGATAGTATCAGGGTTGTGGATAAACGAGAAGTAGCCACTTACACATGACAAGAGAACAAAGAAAAAAAATATGATTGTGCGTTGTGACGATGAAACCATTATAACCCCTAAAAGAACCTAAATTACATTTCTGTATTGTTAAAAAAATTATTTTCCATTATATCGTTTTTGTTTATGAAATCGACTCTATTTTTTGATATTTATGTTGCCTGAACTAGTTTTAAAACTTTTCAGGGGTCCACCTTTACCAATTGTACCTTTGATTTTTTTCTTTTCTTTTGTTCCATTGACAGGAACATCTGATTTGCATTGACCGGAATTTGTTGAAGCTTCAATAGTTGCATCACGATAATCACCTAGTTTAACGGTAATTGATCCACTTGAAGTATTGGCGGTAATTTCTTCTTGAATTGAAGCGAGAGTAATCTTGCCAGAAGAACTTTTTGCAATAACACTTTTTGCATCATTCATGGTATTATTACCAGAAGAACTTTGCGCTTTAACCGTTCCATTTACATGAGAACAACGATTATCACCCGACGAGCTAAAAACCGTTCCATTTTCTTCAATAGTTTCTAAGGTGTTCTTCCCTGATGAGCTTTGAGAAATAACATTTTTTGCATGATCAATAGTATTATTGCCAGAGGAGCTTTGAACATTAACTATTCCATTGATATGAGAACATTGATTATCACCTGACGAACTAAAAACCGTTGCGTTTCCTTGAATGGAATCTAAGGTGTTATCACCAGAAGAAGTTTTTGCTGAAATGCTGCCATTTATTTTTTGTAAAAAAATGTTTCCTGAGATCGTTTGTGCTTCTTCAATATTACCATCAATATTCTCTGCTGTGATTGAACCTCTTGTTGTAAGAAGCAATTTAATGAAAGTTTTTTTAGGAACCTTGAGCGTATAACTTCTGCTTGCTTGGCAGTCTTTTGTTTTGTAGACAGTTTTTATAAAAGCATTTTTTTCATCTATATTTAATTCTGAAGAAACACATTCAAGGTCGCCATCGTTGCTTTCAGTTTTAATAAAAAGCTCTAATAGTTCTTTGTCATGACCTTCAATGGTAATATTATTAGGATTTGCATCATTAGTATCTTGAATTTTTCCATCAATAACTACTTGATTTCCGCGAATGCTTATACTTTTTCCTTGATAGGTTTTACCGTTTACCGTAACAGTGCCGCTTGTGATAACGGTGCCTTTATTGTTAAAAATAGTTCCATATTGACTCGTAATAACATTGCCAGAATTGCTGTCAGAGTTATTGTTTTCATTTTCAACGTGTAATGTGCCACCCGATGAAAAAGGGTATTCTTTTGTTTCTTCTTTATGAACATAGTTTTTTGCAGCTTTTTTAGTCTTAGAAGTGCCATTAAACGGCCATACACACATTGAATTGTGTATACATGAAATAATAAGGACAAGTGAAATGAACGATTTTTTAATCATGACTTAATCTTTCTCAGGGTTTTGAATAACGATCCATTAATCTAATCTAATCATATAGGGGTTTTATTGTCAAACGCTTGATTAAATCGACTCGCAGGATGATTTATTGTTTAAATATTTCGCATAAAAAATTCAATTATAAAATAAATACTAGGCTTAATTGATTTATATTGCATATAAGCGTAAAAATTGATCTTAATTTGTATTGAACTTCAATTGACTAAAATAGGTATATATTATATGTTTTTCAAATAATATTAATTTTAAATTTAAATTAACTTTTTAGGGAAAAATGAATAATTTAATGTTAAAGAATCTTCAAAAAAATGAAGAACAAAATTAATACTAGAGTGGGCACAACACGATATGTGTTGCATGTAGTTCATGTGCCGACTGATCTTGGTGAATTTATTATTATTGGTACAAACAGTGTTGTTTTTTGGATTGGCACTCCTGGCAGAATAGCGCAAGAAGCAATTTCTTGGCTAAAAAAGCATGTTGTTATTGATGAGATTTTTAATGAAGAAACGGAATTTTTGAAAGTAACTGCACAACAATTGCAGGAATATGCACAAGGCAAAAGACAGAATTTTAATTGTTCATTCGAACTTTATGGTACTGAATTTCAGAAATCTGTTTGGCAAGCATTGCAAGAAATTCCTTATGGCACAACGACAACCTATGCTGCTGTTGCCAAAACCATTGGCAATCCAAAAGCAGTTCGTGCCGTTGGGACAGCACTGGGTGCAAATCCCCTTTCTATTCTTCTTCCTTGCCATCGCGTTGTTGGAGCAAACAATTCTTTAACAGGATATGCAGGTGGCCTTGAAATAAAGAAGCGGCTTCTTGTTTTAGAGAATAAATCTTTTTAAACTAAATATATGGTGTTTCTAATTTTAATTTTAATTTTTTATTGTCTTCCGGCCCTATCCGGGCAGGACAAAGGTATTGGGCAAGCAATATATTGGGGCTGCCCGCACAGGGCCGCAGAATAATAAAAAAAGTTATTTTAAAATAAGAAACAATAACAATTAATAGAACATTATGAAAAAATGAAGATTATAATTCAATATACTTTGTAGATTTTCCTTTAGCTTTCTCAACAGAATATTTCTCCGCATTTATCTTCATCTTCTTTTCAATTGCTGCAGCTAAGTCAATATTATTTTCTGCACAAAACATTAATAAAAAGACGGCAACATCAGCAATTTCATGTTCAATTTCTTGACGTTTTTTTTCTACAATTTCATACGATTGTTGTGTGTCAGACCATAAAAAATGTTCCATGAGTTCTGAAGCTTCAATAGCAATACCCATGCTCATATTTTTTGGTGAATGAAATTGATGCCAATCTCGTTCATCAACAAATTTTTTGAGTTGCATTTTGATTGTTTCAATAGTTGTTGTGTTGTCTTCCATAAGAAATCCAAATGTTAAAAATTTTTTTAAAGGTTATTATAGCAATTCAAGAGTAAAACGTCATTTCAAAATCATAAGATTTTGTTGTTTTTTTGAAATTTAATTAAGTAGTTTGAAGAAAGTTGATTTTAGAAAGGTATAAGATATGCAAAAAAAATTAAGTTCTTTTTTCTTTTTAATAGCATCGCTTAACTTTGTAAATTTAGGTGCAGCTAGAAGTGCTGCTGGTGTGTTGCCTTATACATTACACAATTATGTTTTGCTTTTATTATTGGGCAGAGAATCGAATGGCTTATCAGATTTTGGTGGTTTTGTTGAAGAAGAAGAAACTCTCTTGCAAGCAGCAGTGAATGAATTCTCACAAGAAACACGCTATGTGTTTGGGAAGTTTGCTTTAGGATTATCATTACGTAAAAATCATGCACTCCAAGAGCTTGAACGTGCAAGCAAAGAGTATATTTTACCAAAATTAAAAATGCAGGTAAATCATCCCAAAGGCACGTATACGATGTATCTTGCCTGTGTAGATTATATTCCTGCTGATGAATTTACCTTTGCGCATAAAACCCCTGATTACGATAAAGAAGAGTATGTTTGGGTTTCAGCTATAGATCTTTGTGATGTGATGAAAACATGCCATGCTGATAATGCCTATTATTTAGGAATGAAGATTCGGGAAGAATTTGTTGATGAATTAAAAACGGAAGAAATGCACGAAGCAATCAAAGAAATTATGAAATCAAAGGAAATAGGTAATGATGCTCAATAAATTTTTTTTTCTATCTGTGTTGATGATTGTTTTAACCTTTTCATTGGATGCACGGTATAATGCTGGCGTTTTTCCCTATGCTAAACATAACGGAAAAATTTGGTTTTTATTAGGCGAAGAGATTCGTTGGAAAGCTTATAATGATTTTGGTGGCAAAGAAGATAGGGCAGACAAGGATAATACAAGAATGACGGCAGCACGAGAATTTGTTGAAGAAACAAATTATATTTATGGCCAAAAAGAAGTAATTTATCCTAAAATTGATGAACAATTTGGCTTTGGCGATAGAAATAAATATCGAACATATTTATTAGAAGTTCCCTATAAATCTATACGAGATATAAAAAATCAACCAAAGCATAGTGACAGTGATAAAAGTGATTATACGTGGGTTTTAGCAGAAGATCTTTTGAGCAATGTTGCTAATTCTACTGATGATAAAAATGTATACGTTGATGATTTCCAAGGAAAAACAATAAAAATTTTTCATCGATTCGTTTGGATTTTAAGAAATTATAATAATGAAATAAGAAATATAATTAGACCATTGTCTCAGCTGCAAACAACTCAACCATCGGCAATACAACCGCAAGCATGGGTAGAATTGCAAGGTAGAAAATATGCCGTCGATAGTGTTTCTGTTTTGCCTTTTGCATTTGCTCAAGATAAAGCGGTTTTGTTGTTGGGTAGTGATGTTCTAGGTAGTTCTTATCAATTGATGTATTTTGATTTTGTCTCTTCAGTTGATTACAACGCTTTTGTTAAAGGCGTTTTTAATCCGCTATTATCAGCAGCATATGGTTTTCAAAAAGTAAGAGATCTTTTTGGCGATGATAATATATCATTTATTCAAAATGCTATTACTCGTTCAAATAAAATGTCTTTTTACGATGCAGCAGAAAAAAATCTAATGTTTTTGGCAGAAATTGAATATAAAAATTTTGATTCAGCAAATTATCCCTGCCGATGGGTTGATGCACAAGATTTTTTACTGTGGGTAAAAAAAACGAATGTTTCTTTTAATGAATTGAATATTCCTGTGCATTATAGAACAATAGCCATTTATCAACCTTTTGTAGCAAGAATTAAAAAATTTGTTGATGATATAGAGAAAATAATTAAGGTAGATAAAAATAAATATGTTGCCTCGCAGCAAGTTGGCAAGCAAGATGGTATATTAAAAGCAAGTTTGGTGGAGTTGCATGTCAAATTAAATAAATTGCAAGATGTTCTATAATTGCCGTATCGTTTTTAAAAGATTTTTTAGTTCTTTGTCGTTTGTTATTTTATAAAAAATTACTGTAGGATATGTTGTTTGCAAGAGTGTTAGTGACGGTATCATACGTCGTTCATACGTCCAAATATATTTGATAAATTTCCAATCAATTTTTTCTGGACAATTTGCCGCACGGTCATCAAAGTTGTTTTTTTGTAACCAATAACGCTTAAAAACGCGCCATAAACATATTAAGCGTGGATAACACATATAAATGGCAACATCTGCTTTTGCATAACGCATTTCAAGTGATTTTAATGAATTGCCATCGATTATCCATTTTTCTTGATGAACGAAGTTTTGAACAATTCCTAAAAATTCCTGGTATTCTCGTTCAATCCAATGATCAATGTAAAACCAACGATCAAGATGATGAAGTGGCAAATGTAGTTGTTTGCTTAAATGGTTTGTCAGCGTTGATTTGCCGCTGCCAGGTCTGCCAAATATCGCAATACGTTGTATCTTTTTCATACATTTTTTTTGCGTAAATAAAATTGTCGTTGATCTTCAGGAAACTTTTCGATTGCATAACGAAGCATGGTTCGTGGCATTTGATGAGTATATTCATCCAAGAATGAAATTAGTGCACCATTATTTTTTTTACCCATTTCGCGCAACATCCAACCAACTGCTTTGTGAATTAAATCATGCGTATCATTGAGCAGTATTTTTGCAATGTCTCTTGTTATTTCAAAACTATTTTTTCTAATAAAATAGAGTGTTGCAACAATTGCTATTCTTTTTTGCCACAAATCGTTTGCTTGTGCTAATTGGAGTAAGAGTGACGTGTTATTCGTGTCAAAAGCATGAGCGCCAAGAATGAGATGAGCAGATTGATCAACTAGATTCCAATTATTCACCGATGAAATGTTTTTTAAATAACACTGGTAGATTTCTTCCCGTTGTGTTTGATTGCCACGTTTATAGTGATCAATAAGAAAAAAAAGAGCAAGAAGTCGTTCTTCATTGAATTTTGAGTGCAGTAGTTGTTCTATTTCTGAAGGCATAATAATCTTGGAAAATTGCTTTGCTATTTCTCTTATTGCTGGTACGCGTATTCCCAAAAATTGATCATGATGGGCATAATTGCCTTTATCAGTTTTAAAAAAACTTTTTGATGATTGTGCAAACAAAAACGTTGCTGATTGCTGCAAAAGAGAGTGAAGAGTGTTGATGCTGTTCATGGATTGTTTTTTGCTTCGCTTTGGAATGTGAAGCTTGTTATGCGAAGTTTGGCTGCGCTAGGCGTAGTTTGCCCAGGCGGAAGTCCCGGATAAACGAGCCGCCTTACTACGCTCTAAGGAGCTCCGAAGGGCATACTTCGCTAAATTTCAATTTTTTTAGTTATTCCTTAAATAGCTGGCCTGCCATAAGAAGCCTTGGCGAAGTATGGAGGAGAGAGTGAGATTCGAACTCACGATCCCGATTTCTCGGGATAACGGTTTTCAAGACCGTCGCAATCGACCACTCTGCCATCTCTCCGCTAGAATGTTCTTTTATTTTAAATCAAAAAATAAAAAAATCAAAATTTTTTATTTTGCTTGGCAATGAGTAAACTTTGCAAATCATGGTGCGCCTATTAGGAGTCGAACCTAAAACCTTCAGATTCGTAGTCTGACGCTCTATCCAATTGAGCTATAGGCGCATGTATTTCAAAATTTATTTTAATTCTATGAAAATATGCCAGATTTTTTGAGATTTGCATTGTGTTTTATTTTATTAAATAACTCCAAAATGCGAAGTCTAGCAAAGCCAGGCAAAGTTTGCCGAGTTCTACTTCGCTTTTCAAGCTATGAAGAAAAACCCTAACGAATGGCCTGCAATCCGAAGCCTTGGCCAAGTATGGTGGAGAGAGAGGGATTCGAACCCTCGCGCCCCATTTCTGGAGCTCTTGCTTAGCAGGCAAGCGCTTTAAGCCACTCAGCCATCTCTCCTTTACACGTAAGTAAAGTTCTTCATTAGGATAAAATATTTACTAATTTATGCAAGCAGTTATATGCTATGCAGGGTAATTATTTTTAAAAAAACTATAAATGAGCATCTTTCGTGAGTGAAATCGAGTAATGAGTCTTATTATTTATCTTAAAGTGGTACCCGCTTCAGGCCAACAAAAATGGGTTATTGGTAAAAATGGAGAGTTAAAAGCGTATCTTAAAAATCAACCTGAAAAAGGATTAGCCAATAAAGAACTACTCAAAATGTTGGCAAAAGCATTGAGAATTCCTCAAGAAGATGTGCAACTTTTGAGTGGCGACACCTCACGCATAAAAAAAATTAAAATTCTAGCGCCAATAACGTATGAAAATCTTTTAACAATCTTAGGTCTTGCATTACCCGAAAAGCAATCGCTATTATTTGAATAAATAAAAAAAATAATGAAAAAAAAGGAGAAAGTATGCCTTTTTTTAAGTGGCAAGGCATTGATTTAGAAGGTAAAAAACGTTCTGGTTCAATGATTGCACGATCCGCTTTTCAGTTAGATGCATTATTAATGCAAGCTAATATTGCTTGCCTGAAATCATGGCAAACAAAACCATTTGTGCTGATGTGGCGTGTTCCATTAGCAACAAAGGTACAGTTCTTTAGGCAACTTTCAATTTTGCTTGATTCGGGAATATTTTTGGATCAGGCGTTAGAACTGTTAATTCATCAAATTAGTAATCGCGCTTTTAAAGCTGTTGTGCATGATATTTTAGTTTCCGTGCAGCATGGGATACGCTTAAGCCAGGCAATTATGGATCATCAACTTTTTTTTGATTTGCTAACCATTCATATGATTGAGGTTGGCCAAGAATCGGGCAAATTGCCTGAAGCATTAGAGCATTTATGTGCTTTTCAGGAAAATATTGTAGCATTCAAAAAACAAGTCCGCAGCGCAGCATTGTTACCAACGATTACCTTTGTTTTTTTTCTTTTTATTGCGCTGGTTATTTTCATTTTTATCGTGCCTGCCTTTGCTTCTCTCTTTCTTTCCACCGGTCAATCATTACCAGCCACAACACAAACCATGCTCGCGATAAGTGACTTTCTGCGGCATCCTTGGACGTTGATAACTGCTCTTGTTTGTTCGATTGGTTTATTAATAAGTTATTGCTGTTTTGAAAGATCGTATCTTTATACCAAAGTTATGTATTTTCTATATTATGTGCCCTTTGTCGGCACCTTATCTATTCAAGTAATGTGTGCTTACTTTTTTCATTCACTTTCATTACTTACGCAAACGGGAGTGCATTTAATTACCGCATTATCAGTTGCACAAGAATCGATGAGCCATCCTTTGATGAAAACCATGACGCACACACTAAAAAATGATGTGCAAGAAGGAATTTCTATGAGCAATGCAACGCTCAAACAGACGAAGTTTTTCCCCGTCCCTATTCAAGCGCTTGTTGCCGTTGGCCAAGAATCCGGTTGCTTGCCCTTTATGTTTATGCAGGCATCAATGTTATATAAAGAGCAAGTTAGCAGAAAATTGATGATTATTTCCACTTTTTTGCAGCCACTTTTGATGATTGTTATTGGCCTTATGATTACTTTTTTAATTTTTGCCGTTTATCTGCCAATTTTTAATTTATCTTCGGTAATTAATTAAAAATAAAACTTTGTAGTTCAATTTATTCAGGATCTTTATTTTCTTTGAAGAACCCAAAAAGAGCATTAATTTCATCAAAGGCATCTTTTCTGATCCACATATATATTTTTTTATTAGAATGTTTGAGTGCATTTTCTTTGGTCAACCAATCGTTATAACATCTTATTTTTTTTTCTAGCCCCATTCCAAGTTTACTGGTTAAAAAACGAACTAGAGTATCTTCTTCATGTAAAGGGTTTTTTTTGACAAAAAGTAACCACTCCGTTTCATCTTCTTTAAAAAAAATATTTGAGTGTTGTTTTAACGAAGATGATTTCCAATTGCTTTGTAATTGAGAAATTAATTTTTTGTATGCAGGTTCAAGATCTTCAAACGGACACATTTCAAGGTGATCATATAACCATAATTCAAGCCCATGTTTGATCCAATTACCTTCAACATCCTTACGTTGGTCATAACCGCATCCGAAACTGTGGATATGCCAGTTTTTTTGATCCAATATTTTTCGTGCATTGCTGCTTAAAATATCACAAATTCTACAGTCATCCCAATTATCAAGGGGCAATGTTTTGCATTTTTCAGCAATACGTCCAGTTAAGTTAAATAGCGGTAATTCAGATAATTTTTTTGCAAAAAAAGCACAACGTTTTGGTATATCTTCTACATTTTTTGGCTCAGGTAATGTTGATGTTATCAAAGTGAGCGGAATGGAAAAACAAAAAATAAGCGATAGTATGAAATAGGTAATTTTTATAGGATTCCTATAAGTTATTGTTAAATCATTTATGATGATGCAATCTAAGATGTTTGTTTAAAAAGTCAATTTATGAGCATTTATAAAGAGAAATGTCATTTGTTTTTCTTGTTTATGTGAATTCGATCTAAAAGCCAAAAATGTAAAAAAATTGAAATGTCATTCCAAGCCAACGGTGTTGGCTTGGGAACCCAGATTATAATGTTCTAATAAATTAGATACTTATGAAAAATTAAGATAACATTTTTTATTCTTTCGCAAAAAATTTTGCAACTCAAATAGCGAAAAATTAATAGAATTTTACAGACTGGGTTGCCACGGCACAATGTGCCTCGCAATGACATTCTGGTTTATGTTGCAATCTGGCAAGAGCATTATAACTATCCTTAATTAACCTTTTGCATGCCTTTGTATTGACAAAAAGGTCCTTTTGGTTACGCTAATTGATTATAAATATCTTTTAAAATTACAGCGCCGGGGTGGCGAAACTGGTAGACGCACGGGACTCAAAATCCCGCGGTTGCAAGACCATGTCGGTTCGAGTCCGACCCCCGGCACCAGTCTACGTTTATCCGGGGCTTCCGCCTCGGCAAACTACGACTGGCACGGCCACAGACCTTCGAAGCTCGTTAGAGCGTATTAGGGCCAATTTTTCGGCTTGTTCTTCGTGGCTCGAAAAGCGAAGTAAAACTCGGCAAATTTCGTAGTTCGTTAAACATAAAACAGCCAATTTCTTTCTTTTATGGGAGTTTATCATGAACGTTTCGGGTTGTATCTTCTGTGGTATCATTGCGGGAGAAATTCCAAGCACAAAAATGCTTGAAACTGATTCAATCCTTGTCATAAAAGACATTGCACCAAAAGCTCCTATTCATTATCAAATTCTTCCTAAAAAACACATTCAAGACCTAAGAGATTTATCGGCCGAAGATCATGCTTTAGCGGGTGATTTACTTTTTGCTGCACAAACTCTTGCAAAAGATCTTCCTTTACCAGCATCATTTAAGTTGGTGAGCAATAATGGCAAAGAAACTGGTCAAATTATTATGCATGCCCATCTTCATTTTCTAGCAGGTAGGCTATTTAAGGAATTGGTATGAAGTTAACAAAAAAAATTACGGTAATTACGCTAAGTTGCGCACTTATTTTGGCCGCAGTCTTGGGCTTTGTTTCTTATACGGTGGTAAAACGATTCACTTCACGTCGTTCTCGTGATGTTGCTTGGTATATAAAAACTAACTTATATAAACACGCATTGTGCCAAAAATATTCCGGTGAATCAGTAAATTTTAAATCAAAAGATGGTCTTTCTCTTGCCGGACTTTTATTTGTTCGTGAAGATGCGCACTATAATTTATTAGTGTGTCATGGTTATTCGCGTCATAAAGAAGATGTGCGTCGCATTGTGGAATTGTTCCCTCATCAAAATATTATGTTCTTTGATTATCGAGCGCATGGTGAGAGTGAAGGGGTAAGCACCACTATTGGCGCTCATGAAATAGCCGATGTTTTAGCCGCGCATGATGTGTTAACGTCACATGAAAAAATCAAACACTTGCCAATTGTTGGTATTGGGTTTTCTATGGGCGGTGCAACATTGCTTGGTGCGGCAGTTCAAGGTGCAGAGTTCAAAGCATTAGTGCTTGATTCTGTTTATAAACGGTTAGACGAGCAAATTGCAAAAATGTTTACCCATAAAACAGGATTGCCCGCCGTTCCTTTTATGCAAATATGTGGATCTATGTATTCCTATTTTTTTGATTGGCGCATGAGTGACGTGAATCCTCATGAATGGATACAGAAGGTTCAGATGCCTATTTTTATTATTCACGCAAAAAATGATACGTTGGCTGATTCAAAGATTGCTAATGAACTTTTTGAGGCCAAATCGGGTCAAAAAAAGCTTTGGATTGTTGATGAAGCGCCACACGCGACCATTTTTAAGCATTACCCTCTTGAGTATACTGCTCAAGTTAATGCCTTTCTTTCTTCATTATCTGAACAAACCACGATTTGACAACATTTTATAGTTAACATTGTTTGTTACTTTTACGTCTTAATTAAATTCCCTCTTTTGTGTGCAGCTTGATGGTAAATCTATCATTGTATTGATTTTAACTATTTATTTTTTTTATACTCAATAATGATATTTAAAAATAAATATAAAAATTGATGTTGAGAAATTGAGAAAAGTTATGAAGAATACGCAGGCATTTTTTTTGGATTTGTTAGTATTTTCCTTGAGCTCGATGATTTTTGCCGGAGAGCTTAGGAGAAAATCAAAAGGCGGTGCTAGTCAGGAACGCTCAACAATTGAAGCTCGTGAAAAGGAAATTGGCCTAGAAAAGAAAGAGCTTCTTGATGAATTTAAGCAGCGTGAAGGTAAAGAAAAAAATCAAGAAGAAAGCATACTAGAAAAATCAAAAAATGAGACATTAAACAATCTTTAACAGAAGAGCAACTAGAAAATAGTGGTGATTATGGCTATTAAAATAAAATAAGGATTAATCATGAAACGGTCCATTGCTTTGTTCGTTTTTATCCTAGCTGGTTTTTGTAGTACGCAAAAAATAAAAGCCGGTGCGTTGGGCGTTGAAACTGTTCAAAAAGAATCAGTTGCGCAAAACCAATCGGTGGGTGGATGGTTTTTGAATCGTTTAAAGGCTTATGTTAAAGAAACTGAATCACAGATTATTGAAACATTAACACAGACTGAAAATGTCAAAAAAATAAGCAGAGGATTGCTTGATGAAAAAGAGCTTTTAAAAGAAGACGTTTTAACCTTAAAGTTTGATAATGAAGAAGTCCAACGGTTGCAAAAAGAAATGAGTATTGCGCCAATTGAATTGAAAAAAAATCAATTTGAGCAACAGGCAAAAATATTAAAAAATCATCTCTTGGCAACAAAAATTCCCTCATTGGTGACAAAATTTAGTGATTATTATATTAATCTTGATGATACAGTAAGAAAAAATCCTGAAGTGCAAAAATTTTCACAATCATTTATTGATTTAATAAATTCCGTAGGTGTTTCGTTAGAAGGTAAATATTGGCAAGCATATGGATTGCTTAATGATCAAGAAGTTCTTCGAGCGCAACAAGTTGCTCTGTTAGATCGTATTTTTAACAAGAATATAGATGGTTTTTCGCGAGCATTAAAAGAATTATCTGGGGATGATTTGCAAGAAGGTTTTCTGGCGAATAATTTTATTCAAGCTTTAAAGAGTTCTGCGTATAAGACGATTCAACAGAATTTAGCGTTGCTTGATAAAGTTGATCGTAAAGAGTTGTCCAAAGATGCTCTTTTTAATGTTCTTACCTTGCAAACTATGGCCTATTCTCTTATTGCGCAAGAATTAAGTGTTCTTCTGCATAGCCCACAAAAAATTAGCGATGCTCTCAAAGCGTATCCGTCACCTTATGATCAAGAAAACTATGAGCGTGAGCTGAAAATGACGCTGAGAAATGCAATAAAAAAAGCAGTAAGTAGCGCAGATGATCTGGAAGAACAATTACGTTCTTATTTAGAAAAGAATGTTGGACAAGCTCGTTCAGATGCCAGAAAAATGGCGCAATCATCCTATTTAACCATGATTACTGATAATGAAAATGCTACTACTAATGAAGAACAGTTGGTTCAATTAATGATAGCATTTGATAAAGCGCATAATGAATTGCTCCGTAACCTTGAAAATGAAAAAGTAGTTAGGCAAGCGCAACAAAAATTAGATGCAACTGTGCAATCGTTTGTTGATGTCTTGAACACTTCCGATCCTTCGCAACTATCGTTACTCTTTATGAGCAAAATGCAAAATGCTTATAATCGACTTGTTACGGCAATTTCTCGACGAGGCAAAGAAATAAAATATGGTTCAAAATTGTCTCCTGAGCATGCCAAAGAATTATTGCAATCATTGGTGAATGCTTTTTATCGATCTGCGCAACTGGGCTTATTACGATCAATTGTACGTGATTATTTAACCGTGGTGGTTGATGATCATGTTGCGTTCTTGCCTCAGATTAGAAAAGATTATGCGAATGCATTGATTAAAGATGAAGTAGTGCCTGCAGATGGTGTTCAAGCGAAGCGTCTTATCTTGATTAGACAAAATAGTTTACACAATATGAAAACATTACCCAGTATGCATGAATTGAATAGTCAATCGTTTCCATATTTGACGTGGCTTATTAAGGGATTAAAAGAATAATTAAAGGGAGTTTGTTAATGAAGTTTTTTAGAAGCATAGCTTTGTTTCTTGTGCTTAATTCATCTATGAATTTTTTCCAGGCGATGAATGAACCAAAAGAAGTTAAAAAAAGTGAAGAAAAAGCAAAAATTGATCGCAGAGAAGAAGCTATCAATAAGCAAAAAGAAAAAATAGCAATTTTAGAAAAAAAAGCTCAAGAGGAAAAAACAGCGGAAGATTTGGAATTAGAAAGAACGGCAAATGTTACATTAAGTGAACTTTTTTCAGATCAAATTCAAGAAGAAGAAAATTTTGGTATTAGGTTTCCAGAAGAAAAAGTAGCAATAAAAAAAGCCCAAGAAGAATTAAAGGCCGAAAGAACAAAAGTTCTTGATAAAATTAATGTTTTAAGTAATGAGCTTGCAAAAGAGGGTACAAATATAATTCCAAAATCAGAACAAGTTGCGTTTGAACTATTTGAAAACGAGATAAAAAATGACAAAACAATTTCTTCTCGATGGAAAAGTCGTTTAGAGATTTTTTATAATGAGATTAAGCTCAAAGTTAACGAGTTGCCCATAATTGGCAATCCAAAAAAAGCTTTAGCATTACGAGATAAATTAAATAACTTGTATGACTCTTTTGATCAAATTGGCAATCAACTAGAGAACTTGCAAGATTGGGGAGATTATTTAATTAATTCTGCATTAGTTGAGCGTGATTATGGGCAAGTGCGCGAACGATTAGTTTCTCTGCAGACGTATATCAATCGTCTTGAAAATATAAATAATCGTATTGCAAAAAATGAATTCGGTGCTAATGATCAAAAATTTAAATTGCAACAAGAAGCAGTTGCTCAAATAGTACTCAAAACAGCTGTAGATTTAATGCATTTTAGTGAGAAATTTAAAAAGTTTGAAAAAGTTTTGACTGACAATCAAGTATTCAAGAATACGGTTCAAGAAAGTTTAAAAGCGGTTCAAGATACCATGAATGACCTGCTTAATAAAAAATTTTCGTTACCTGATTATTTTAAAACTGAGAATGAAGTAAAGCAAATAGCACAAGATCAAACACAGTATGTGAAAAGCTTTTTAAAGCTTGAAGAATTTTCTAATTTTGGAAAATTGACTAATCAGTTGGTAAAAACTTTAGCAACGCAACCTGGTGGAGTCGGTGTTTTTGCAAACTTTCCAGAATACAAAAAAATGAAAACATATCTTGATGTTATTGAGGGGTTGGATATAAGCGACCTTGTTAATCAAAAAGAATTGCAAGATTGGGAAATGGATGCTTTTGCTCAAAAAGTTGCTGAAACATATAGTGAACTTGCAGAAAGTCTTGCTGAGCGTTATGACAAATTAAGTAAAATAACCCCTCGAACTGCCAAGATAAAAGCTGAATTGGGTTATATCAATGATACCTATCAAAAAATGGTCGATGGCTTAGAAACATGGTTGCCAATAAAACAAGCTTTTGAATATAAAATTATCGTTAATAGTTCATTGAAAGGTCCAAAAAATGAGCAAGAAAAAATTGCTCAAGATAACCAAACGGCAAATACCAGAAGTAAAGAAATTGCAGAAGCCTCGGCTCAGTTGGCAGCATTTAAAAAAAGATTGTTTGATAGTAAAAAGCCGAGCGAAATCGTTGTTTTAGCTGATTTTTTGAAAACATATGATGAATTTGCAAAAAAAGTTGTTGAATTATTGGCATTAGTCAATGATCCCGCAACAGCGCCATCAAGAGATACTCTTAAGACAATGAAACAATTGTTAAGATTATACAAACAAATACAAGCTAGTGTTGAAAGTTACGGAAAAACTATTCATAGTTTTGAAGATGCGCCATCAATCGAAGCTGAAAATGAGTTAGTCAAAAAATATCTCGATATTTTAAATAAACAAGAAGCGTTAAAAAAACGCATAGCAAGTTTTAATAATGCTCTTCTTGTTGTTGGGCAAGATGGTAATGCATTTTTTGTTGATCAAATTGATAATGAATATGTAAAAAAATTAGGCAATAGAGATGCTTTAATAACCGATGAAAAAATAAAGTCCGCTGTTAAAGATATTCGTGATGCTGCAAAAATTGAAATAAATGTCTTGGTTGCAATACCCCAAAATATAAAAAAATATCAAGAACAGCTATTTAATACAAAAATTCAGTTTTCAGGTGGATCTAGTGAAGGTCAATTACCAGATGATGGAAGTGGTGGTTATGATTATTAAGTTTTACAAAAAAGGAAGTGTCATGAAGTTTATAAAAATTGTTTATTTTTTACTCGTACCATGTATTGTTGTGCCAATTTTTTCAAGTGAAGTTATTGAAAGGGCTAAGGCGCGTGAAGAATTAAATCAAAAACTAAAAGAAACTTCTAGTATGCAAGAAGAAATTAGAAAAAAAGAACAAGAAATAGAAGAAAAGAAAAAAATTGGTGATGTAGCAGAAGAAAAAAGAGCGCGCAAAGAGCTTATTGAGCTTGATGAAAAAATGAATGAACTGCTTGATGCAAAAATAAAATTTGCAAATGAAGTCTTAAATTTTGCACCAAACGATGAAGTAGGAATAAAGGCTAAAAAAGATGCTGAGATCACCAAAAAATTTATTGAAGCTCAAATAAAAGAGGTTTCAAAGAGTTTAGCATCAGAAGGTACTGCAATTGAGAAAGATGTTGCATCCTTAAATACTACGTTATCTTTGGGTGACCGGCTTGTTAAGAATTTTAAAGTTTGGCGTGATACAACGCTCGCTAAGGTTCATGAGTCGTTAGGAAGTTATGAAAAGGCAAAACAATTACGCGATAATTTAGTTATCTTATATAAAGAACTTAAGAAGCCATTGAAGGTTGAAGAAAATGTATTGGCTTCAGATCGACTTACCCTTAAATTAGGTGAAATTCCAAAAAAACTAACTAATAATATTGATTTTCTTATGACGTATCTTGAAAGTTTAAATACCATTGAACTCAATAAAAATAAAAAAATTAAGCTTAATCCAAAAGAGAGAAAAACCATAGAAGCAGAAGCTCAGAATGCTCGTAATACATTATTGAATCCTGAAAAAGTAAGTGAAATTTTTGAAACAACATTAAAATTACGTGACATGCTTGCTGATGATAAATCTCTAGGAATTATTGCAAAGGAGAAATTAGAGACATTAGAAAAAGTTCTTGCAAACATTTTAATGGTATTGGATGCTTCGGCAGAAAAGTTTAAACCAAGGACAAAATCAGAGAGAAATGCTGATGCAAAAAAGCAAGAATCTGTAGTAAACACAATGTTGGCGCCTGGCGAAATTAAAAAAAATCTTAATGAGCCGCTTGTAAGGCTTGCCCGTGAAAATCAAATCACAACAATAAAAGCAGATCCATTTAAGGCTCAAGCAAGCAAAGAATATAAAACTCTTGAGAATTATCTTACTACGTTGGAAAGTATTGATAGGACTTTACTGAGCCCAGAAAAGCAACTAGAGCTGGCTGTAGTAGTAAAAAATGCCTATGAACAATTATCAAATCAATATGGGTCATTTTTGACCGACTTAGCTGATTTTAATAAGAGATTTACACAAGGCCAACGAGATGCGTTACTTACTACTTTGGTTGAGGTGAATAGAAAAAAAGAAATATGGACTTCTATCTTGCAAGATGTTGTTCAAAGCGAAAAGGCTTTGGCAAATGAAAATAGTCCTGAATATCAGAAGAAATATACATTAGTTGAATCAAAAAATAATAAAGCAAAAGTTCTTGATGAAGCAAAGCTAAATGCTGCCGAAATTGTAATAGGAAATTATAAAGAAAGAATTGAAAAATTATTAGAAATCATAACAACTCAAAAAGATGCGCCAGCAAAAATTGATACTGAAGCAAAAAATTTAGATCAAAAAGTAGAAGAAATTGTGCTTGAAATTGCAAAAGCTGATCCTTCACAACGATCGGTGAAAACATTAAGAAGAATTATCAGTTCTTCAAGTGATTTAATTAATGAGATTAGCAGTATTTTTGACACCACCGATCTTTCTTATGAAGCACAAACTGCTTTGTTGAAAGTATATTTGAAATCTATTATAAGAAATGATCAGCTTTTATCTCAATTATCGCGAGATCAAGGTTCATTAACAACCGTCATTGAAAATAGATTAGTAACCTTGCCGCAAGTTGAGAGAGCACAGGTCGATCAATTGCACACTATTCCAGCACCACCACCACCGCCTACGCTGGTTCAAGCGATTTCTAATGCAGAAAGTGCCGTTAATGCAAACATAGATACTGAAAAAATTAATTCTTTGGCTAAAGAAATAAGTAAGGTAGCTTTAACAAAAACTGAACGTTCAGAAAAAAAACTAAATCCTGAAAATGAACTCGTGGCAGATTTGGCAAATTCGTTGACAGCAAGAAGAGCTGCAATGACACAAGGAGAGGAATACGGGAATGATGATAGCGATGATACAGATTGGAATGACTAAGCGTTTACCATAGGTTTTTTGACCAGTGTGCTTTGGTTAAGTTCATCATGATAAAATAAGGAAAGACCGATAAACACGGTTATGGACGCCATGAAAAAATCAAAACTGAGTTGTTCTGCCATAAAAAGCCAGCCATAAAGTGCCGCAAATAATGGTGACATAAAACCGGCAAATGACATCATAGTGGGCGTGAATTGCTTGAGAAGGGTGCCATATAAATTGTGACAAATCAGGTTGCTCACAATAATAATGATAATTAATAAGGTTACGAATGGCATTATATCAGTTATCAATAATGCTGGATCTTCAGTAAAATATGAAGTTCCTAGGGCAAGCAATCCACCAAAAAACATACTAATCCCATTGACTAAGGTTGGTTGATACATATGGGTCGTGATAAGTCGATGAATAACCAACCATCCATAACTCATTGAACTGACTGAAATCAAGAGGGCAAGTTCGGGCATAAAAAATGAACCGCCTAATGCCGTGCAGTTTACTGATGACTTGCCAATAATGGGTAATAACCCACAAAAACCAATCAAAAGCCCGATGCATTTTTTTGTTGTAATTTTTTCACCGCACAAAATATAGGAAAAGGCATAAGTAATAAAAGGGCCAAAATTATATAAAAGGCAGGCGTTGCTTGAGGATAGATGCTGGAGTCCCCAATAGCGTAAAATATAGGGAATATAAATGGTAAAAAGCATAGCTTGCACAAAAAGCAAAAAATCACTGCGTTTTATTTTTAAATTAGTAGTTTTATTGCTATAACCATGATAAAGCAATAAAATGCTGCCAGCAATTGACATGCGTACGCCAACCAAAAAAATTGGTTGTGTATATGAAAGCAAAATTTTTCCTAAGGAAAAGGTTGCGGCAAGGAGTGCATATAAAACAACGAGTAAATACATAATATCTTCTTTTTTAATAAAGCAATTTGTTATCTGTTTTAACGAATTTTGATGAGACATAATCGGAAAAATACATGAGATTGTGCCGATGAATGTCGTTCTGATCTTGAAAAATCAGCAGTTTGTGAAACCCAGAAAATTCTATCATGTTAAATAATGATATATTTTTAGTAATCACATTTTATGATCGTGTTTTAAATGATAGTGATAATTATGATTCACTTAGCATTATAATGTTACATCGAATTCGTATTATTTAGTTTATAGATTTATTGAATATTTGTCAAAAATCCGGGAGTTTTCTTTCTCCCGGATTTTTTTGTGCTTAGAAAAGTGGTGATCCATATTTGAGCTGTAAGTGTATTGCGTAATCAATGTCAGCTTCAATATTCTTTAATTGATAACCCAAATTTCCTTTTTTCGAGCTCAATACGGTGAATGCTTTATCATAAAGATAGCGTACACAGCTTGTGCGCATCGTATCAAAATTCATACATTCTGGGCTGCAGGGCGGGTTTTTTTGCAGTTTTTGTTTGCAGCAAGCATCAACCAGCTCACCGTAAAAATCTAGGCAAGCAGAACGCGTGAGCGCAAAGGCATAGGTTAAAAGCTCGGCATTATTCTGAAATGGCTGTGCCTCATGTTGATATTCAACTTCTTGTAAAATTGATGGGATGTGCTCGTTTTTTAAGAGTTGAATTTTGGCCAAAAATGGTTGTGATTGTGATGAAGTTTGGCATATCCGATCGAATTCAGTATATATCGAATTTGAAATATCTGGCAGTGCTTCGTGTGCCTTGCGTGGTTTTGAAAGCCACCACCAAACCGCTGATGATTCATACACGGAAAAAAGACCGATGCTTAGTAGAAAAAATGCTATTTTGCATTTATGTGACATAGTGTAGCCTCCGACTTTAAATAGTTTAGTGCAATCTACGTACCATGAGTATAGCAAACGAGTTTTAGCTTGTCGAAAGCCCCGTTTTTTGATAACACTTTTTATGATTGAGACTTTTAAAACTTTTACGGAGAGTTTTCTAGATCAAAATTACTCATGATTTCTTAGTACACGACAGTAACTGCCATTAGATTGGATAAAAGTGGCTTATGTAAAGTGATTATTTCAATTAATCGAAACAATTTGTGAATGAAAATAGAGGAACTTTTTAAAAGAATCGAC
>Ga0105046_10000700_pt1 | contig 48463 bp, 35 predicted proteins | sample MAT03_FD_78385 | JGI IMG/M metagenome (GOLD analysis project Ga0105046, IMG submission 78385) | Freshwater microbial communities from Lake Fryxell liftoff mats and glacier meltwater in Antarctica - MAT-03 (megahit assembly) | ecosystem: Environmental > Aquatic > Freshwater > Ice > Liftoff... | reverse complement strand
CAGGATCAACCGTTCGGCATCCAATCGCCGCTGAGCCAGTTGTCGCTCCAAATCGCGGACCGTTTCGCGAACAGCGGGGATGCTCTGCGCCAGTGCGGGCTCGGTGACTCGTCGCCGTTCCAGATGCTCCAGACGCAATCGCTGTTGATTGAGTTCTCCCTCGGACTGAGCGATCTGGACCGCGAGTTGAGGTTCCTGCAAGCGGGCGATTTCTTGTCCGACCTCGACGTGTTGGCCGACGGCCACGCTATCCATAAGGGTGCCCGCAAACGTGACGTACACCCGTTGGGCCTCCCCTTCATCCAAGATCGCTGTCGCCGTCACTCGACTGGGCAACGGATAACTCAACAGCAGCGCCAAGGCCGCCAGTGTGATGCCGGATCGCAGCCAGAATCGTGGCCAGCGAATTTGTTCGCGGTTCAACGGGGATTTCAAGAAGGCGACCCCAGTCGTCAACGGAGACAGACACATCAGACCCAAAGTGGGAAGGGCGAGTAATTGTGCCAGAACAGCGAGTCCGAGGGGTTCCAGCCAGCGGTGAAGACCCCATAGCATCAGGCAGGTGATCACCACCCGATACATCGACGACGCCACTCCATAAGTCAACAGCCCCCAACGGCGGCGCGATGACAAATCCGTCCCCCCGCCCCCGTCGAAGCCGCAGAACCAGCGGCAGAGTTGCCCGCGGATGGCTGAGGCGGACTGCTGTTGGAGATTGGGGATCTCCAGCCAGTCGGCCAGCACATAGTACCCGTCATATCGGAGTAATGGGTTCCCATTGAACAAAAACGTGCTCACGCCGCACAGGAACATGAGATTTAAACAGAGCGAGTGAAAGAGACCCGGCTCGCTAAACCACCAGAGCAGCGTGCAGGCTGATGCAATGACCGCTTCGACCCACATCCCCGCCGCACTGACCGCGATCCGCTGCCACTTGCTCTTCAGCGTCCAGATATCGCTGACATTGCAGTAGAGCGTCGGAGTGAACACCAATAGCATCACCCCCAGCTCATGGCACTCGCCTCCGAATCGTTTACACGTCAGACCGTGACCGAACTCGTGCAGGATCTTGACGATGGCGAGCAACAGACTCAGCCAGAGGAGATTCGGCACGGTCAGCCATGCCTGCGCCGCGGGCAACCGGCCGATCAATTCGTCGAACTGAACCGTCACAAGCGTGACAGCTGACAGCATCAACAGCAGCCCAAAGGCAATGGCCCAGGGAGAGAAGAGCCACCCGAGTCCCCGCAACATCCAGTTCAGCAGGTTGTCTGGATCGAACCCCCGGAATCGAATCGCCAGCAGACTGGCCCACTTCATCCAGCGCCGTCGAGATTGAACCGCGATGCTCTTCTCGACGAGCCGTGCCCCGTGCCCCGGTGCCTCCGAGAGAAGCAAGCTCTGTGACAGAAGCTGTCCGAGAAATCCTCGCAGCTCCTCTGTGGAAAGAGTTCGGGGGCGGAATTGCTTGTGAAAGGCTTCGCAGATTCCCTCCCAAGTGGCGTGTCCCTGCATTTGGTTCAGGACGAAGTAGGCCTCCTCCCCGAGCTCAAAGTATCCGAGCGTCACCGGGTCTTTCAGTCCCCACACGGGTTGCCCCTCAAACTCTAATACCAAAAATTTCAAGTCCCCCCGCATCCGCCAGGGAATACGCTTTGGCACCGCGGAGCTGGGTGAATTGGCGGTCATACGAGTCGGGAGGGCTGGAGCATCTCAAGAGAATCGAAGCGACGACTACTGTGCCGGACCGATGAGTAACGTGGCTGTCTGACCCGGACGCAGACTGAGATCGCTGTTGTCGATCTCGGCCCAGATACGCACCTGACCGTTCACCGGGTCGACTTCGGGACTGACATAGACGAGCTGGCCTGGGTGTTTGGAAGTCGACTTTTGTGATGAGCCTGAGCTGGGCGTGTCCACGATGAGTGTGGCCGGACGCCCCACCAGATTCTTGGGCAACGCTTGAGAGGCGACAAACGCCTCCGCCCGCAGTCGGTTGATTCGAATGAGTCGCATCACGGGCGTCCCGGGTTCGACCCATTCTCCCGGTTGCTTCTTCCACTGCACGACCATGCCGGGAAACGGTGCCACAATGTGACGCCGTTCCAGAGCGAGACTCGCGCGGGCCAGGTCGTGTTCCTTCACCCGCAGTGATCGCCGGGCCTGTTGCAGATCGAGCTCTGCCTGCTCGATCTCCAGTACGGACTTGTCAGCCAGCAGCTTCAAGCGATCGATCTCGGTCTGCGAAACACTCTTGGGAAACGTCTCATTGGATTCCCTCGCCCGTTTGAGCTCGGCGTCCGCCACAGCTGCGGAGAGTTTGGCAAACCGGACCTTGATGTCGTTCTCGGCGAGCGAGCGGGCCTCTTCCATTTCCGTCTCAGCCCGCTCTCGAATCAGCTTGGCGTCGCGATCGTCGATGCGTGCGAGCGTGCTTCCCGCGTCCACGGTCTCCCCCTCCTTGACGACCAATGAACCAAGCAACCCCGCTTCACTCGCGGAGATGTCGGCATGTTCGATCAGAGTCAATTGAGCCGATTCGATTCGCAATTCCGTCGTTGGGTCAGCGCCCAGCAACAGTAGACCGAGAAACGCATGAGTGAGATGAGACATGTCGAAGGTCCAATTCGGCGGGAGTGAGAGCAGTCTATCTCACTGTCTTGACCAGTTCACATCTCCGAGGAGAGGCGGCCCGGAAAGGCATACTAACCCGACGCGTCAGCGAGGGCGACCGGAGTTGACACCGCGTGTGCGGGTGAAACGCACGAACTGCTCCCACTGAGTCGGCCAGCGAATCACGGCCGCCCCAGCGCTGGCCCTCGCTGACGCGTCGGGTCAGTCAGCAGAGCGGACAATTCGGTCTAGAACCACAAGCGTGTACGAATCGCGTCGATCAGATCGTGCAGCCAGACATAACCCAGGGAACGCGTGCCACAGTGGATGCGAGGCAACGCCGTGGCACCCGGACGGGGCTGCTCGATCTGGCCGCGATCGAAAGCCACGACGACCCGCACGCGGCTTCGCGCTTCGTCATCGGTTTCGACGTTGAGAGACACGTTATCAACATGGCCGCGATAAGTGCGTCCGGGATCAGCTGCCAACAGAAAATCGACATCAAGGTCGGGCTTCAACTTCCGCTGTGCATGGAGCAGGTGACCGATTTCCTTGTCGGCGACCTGGACCTCCACGATCCATGGTCCGGACGTGTCACCGATGGTGAGCAGCGATTGCCCTCTCTCGACCGGTCGGGCCGACAACTGTTGCGCGACATCCCACGAGAGAATCCTCCCAGCGATGGGACTTCTCAACGTGAGCCCCGCTCGTCGCTCATCGAGCCACAGGCGTTGTAGCTCTAGAGTCCGCAGTCGCTCCTTTAGCTCTTCTTCTTCGGCGGTGAGTTGCCGTGATCGCGAAACGGCATCGGGCGTATTTGTCCCGGTGAGTCGCGCGGACTGGACGCCCTTGAGCCGCTCATTCACGGTCGCGATTTCGCCAAGGATGCGCGGCGTGTCGGCCTCCAGTTCGGGATCGCGAAGAACAATCAGGGGCTGGTCTTTGATTACTTCGTCGCCATGTGCCACGAGGATTTGATCGATGATACCCGACGTACTGGCGAACACTTCTCGACGCTGCTCCGGCCAGAGTTCCGACGGGCCGCTGACAGTGAACTCGGCGGGTATCCAGAGGAGTGCTGCAGCGACTCCGAGCAGCAATGCCAGCAGACCCAGCGTGGCAGGTCTCAGCATCAGAGCGGGCAATCGCTGGATTCGCTGCCACAATCCGAGCCAAGGGATTTCGGTTCGTTCCAGGGCGGCCAGCAACGTCGGCTTCGAACGGTTCACTAGCGTCTGACCGCGTGACTGCCATCCCGCCGGGTTAGCCAGAGGGTGAAACTGCTCCAACACGATGACCGCGGGTGCCCGCGTGGGACCTTGCTCGTCCGGGTGCGGATCGATGGGGACAATCCCAATGGCAGTCGCTCCGGAATCCAACACATGGCGTTGCAGCCACTCCTCGATCCGCGCGTCGCTCCCCCCGGTTGTGTCGGGCTTCGCTTCGTGTCTCCAAAGTGGCTGGCCATGGTTCGCAATGAGTTGAGCCAACGACTCCATGGAGCGTGTCGCAGTGGAGCGGGGCTCGATGCGATCGACTCCACTGACCGACTTCAGGAGATAGCTCCGCCCATGACGAACGAGGACACTGACCCGGTCGCAGTCGACGAGCAAGCGACCATCATTTGAGATGGCCGCACACACAAACGCCAAGTCCAGCGATTGCCACAGGCGATGGGAAAAATGGTCCCACTGTTGCCATGTCGTTCTCGCCTGACGAAGTTGTCGCAGTTCATGCTGTGACAGAAAGTCGGCTGTGATCTCACTGAGAGCGGCCAGGAACTGAGTGGTCTCCAGAGGCAGTCGCCCGTCGGTGTCCAGCCGATGCGTGGTCTCCAGGATCGCCATCGTCTGACCGGAGGCACGAATGGGAGAGAGCCAGTCCACGTCCCCGGCGGAACCCGCATGATCCGGTCTCTCAGCCGACTTTCTCGTGTGAGGCCGGTCACTCTGAGAGACTTCATGGAGTACCTCATGCCGTTGAGCGATTGTAGCGGCATCGAGCCTGTTCGGACCGGGATCTTCTCCCACTGGCTGCCACGTCCCGTCGACCGCCTGACTCCAGAAGATCGCTCGATATGCGCCGCCAAACTGTAATGCTCGGCTGAGCACTTCTCCAAAGAACCGCACTGATTCCATGCCGCTTCGCGCGAGATTCGCCAACTGATCGACACTTTGCTCCATCTGGAGTCGCAACGTCTCAGCGGAGAGCTTTCGGGGGTGGGTGGGATTTTCTGCCATCTGGCTCAATATACATTCACGGTTTGTAAATAGATCGGCACTCAGCAATTCTGCGGAAACGCTTTCACTGGGATGAATCAGATGATCGGCAGATGTGACGCTTGGGAAGACTGGGTAGGAGCGGAAATATTGTCTTTGGGGGGCTGGCTCACCTGACCGAAAAGTCCTTCTCTACCGGGAATTCGGAGTGTTCCGGTTGTAACGGCTGTCGATGAGTCGAAATGAATCCCTCGATTGTTCCCGTCACGGTGCCGTCTGGGGTGGAATCGGCATTCGTTGCCGAAGCGGCAACACCACACATGTTTTGGCCAGATCGAAATCACGGGGAGATGGCTTAGAAATGAGGAGTGGCGGCACATGTCTGATTCTGTTCTCGTTGATCAGCACGGTCATGTGTGGATGCTTGCGCCATTCGGCTCAGACGGAGTCGGCTGTCACTGAGGTGAATCAGAGCCACTCCCGAAGTGTTGCGAAACAGATCGAATACCCCGACGAGCCGCTCAAATTGGCGGGGCATCCGCTGCCGGACGAGGAAATCCTGGTCGCCACGCATTCCCCGATGTCGCTGGCGAATGCCGAAGCCGAGGAGTACTTGGCGCTCTCGCTTCAAGACACGATGCAGTTGGCCTTCGCCAATTCTCAGGTGCTTCGGGATCTGGGCGGGACCGTCCTGCGAGTACCGGACGGATCAAGAACCAAGAGTGATCCGTCGATCATCGAATCCGATCCCCGATTCGGGATCGAAGGCGCCTTGAGTGCCTTCGATGCGACGTTCACCTCGAACTTCTCATTCGAGAAGAATGATCGCGCACTCAATAACGTCTTCTTCGGGGGCGGGACTCGATTGCTACAACAGGACTTCGCTACTTGGCAAACGCAGGTCGCCAAGACCGCCGCCACGGGGACGCAATACTCGTTTAAGAACTACACCCAATACGACGCCAATAACGCTCCCGGTAACTTCGTCGGCAGTGCCTTCACCACTTGGTACGATCTGGAGGCCAGGCAACCGTTGTTGCAGGGCAGCGGTGTCCGTTTCAATCGACTTGCCGGGCCGAATGCACAACCGGGCGTGATCAACGGTGTGATCATTGCCCGCATCAATTCGGATGTGGCGCTGGCGGATTTCGAGGTCGGAGCTCGGAACTTTGCCAGTGATGTCGAAAACACGTACTGGGATTTGTATTTCGCGTATCGAGATCTCGACGCCAAAGTCTCCTCCCGCAATGCCGCTCTGGAAACCTGGCGACGAATTCACGCCCTCTACGAACAGGGGCGTCGAGGGGGAGAGGCGGAGAAGGAGGCCCAGGCCCGCGAGCAATACTACCGCTTTGAAGAGGATGCCCAGAACTCCCTGCATGGGAAGCTGGTCGATGGAACCCGCACCAACAACGGCAGCACCGGCGGAACATTCCGAGGTACGGGCGGAGTATATGTCGTCGAGCGTCGGCTCCGCCTGCTGACGGGCCTGCCGATCAGCGACGGTCGTCTGATACGCCCTTCAGAAGAACCGTTGACCGCCAAACTCGTCTACGATTGGGAATCGACGCTCTCCGAGAGTCTGTCGCGGCGAGCCGAAATTCGTCGGCAAAAGTGGGTCATCAAACGCCGAGAGGCCGAGTTGGAAGCCAATAAGAACTTCCTCAAGCCTCAACTGGACTTGGTCGGGCGCTATCGGTTCCGAGGCTTCGGCAAGGATCTCTACCCCAACGGCGGTTCCGGGAACTTCAACAACGCGACCAGCGACTTGGTCAGCGGGAACTTTCAGGAGTGGCAGACCGGCGTGGAATTGTCCTTCCCGATCGGCTTCCGCCAAGCCTACTCCGCAGTCCGACATTCTGAATTGCAACTGACCCGCGAACAGTCGGTACTGCAGGAACAGGAACGCGCAGTGGTGTTCGACCTCAGCAACGCCATCTCAGAAATCGATCGGGCCTATGCGAGTGTCGAAACGAACATGAACCGCCGGATCGCAGCTGCGGAACAGGTCGCAGCTGTGAAAACCGCGTTTGAAGCCGACAACGCGACTCTCGACTCCCTGCTGGACGCGCAACGACGACTCGCCGACGCTGAAGTCGCCTACTATCGCTCGCTCGTCGAATACCAATTGGCCGTCAAAAATCTGCAGCTCGAAAAGGGAACTCTGCTCGACTACTGCCAAGTTTACTTAACCGAAGGAGCCTGGTCGACGCAGGCTTATGCCGACGCGGAAGAGCGAGAATACTTGCGTGGGGAACCCCAGCGACGCCCCTCACCCGAGGACAGCGCGACCTGGCTCAGTCGCGGGACATTCGACCAGCTGCGATCGCTGCCCGAAACCGTTTCGCCGCTGCCCATCGAAGCCGACGATTCGATGTCGGGCGCGGTCGATGCAAACAGCGAACGCCTGCCCGCCCCTGTCGATCCAGAGGGCGGCTCTGCGGAAGCGGCGCCGGGAGACGAAGAAGAGTCTCCTGTGGAATAGCCCACCCGGCTCACCGGCGAATTTCGTGGCCTCATGCCAGCGGCAACAACACTTCGCTCGGCTTCATCGGCTCCGGAGAGAACGTGTAGCTCGTCCCCAGTGGCAGGATTGAATCGGCATACTCTTTGATTTGATCCGGCGTCTCGAACAGCTGGTCATAGATCCCATCGTTGTCGTACTCGCAGCTGTCGGTCGAGTAGTCCCGACAGATCTGCGGTCGGGTCTCGTAGATCCCGCACATGTTGTCGGGTTGCAGATGGTCGCACTTGTTGAAGACGCACAGGAACCAGGTTCCTGAGTCGACAAACACCGAGACCCGTCCGTGCAGCATGAACCAGCGGATGTTCTCGAAGTCGTTCCGCTCCGTCGGTGTCTCCATCGGCAGGGCGAAATAGCTGCAACAGCGGGCAGTGCAATACTGACACAGGACCTCTCCCGGCTTGATGTCGGCGCGTTTGACAAGGACTTTAGGCATGAGGACACCGAAGGACCATTCGAGGTTCGCACAGCCCTCGCATTCCTTACGAGGGCTAGTTTCCGGAGTGTAGCGGACGTTCGCGGCGATCGCAGCTAAGGAGGACACCGCTGGCCTCTTTGGTCTAAAGCTTTCCCCGTCGAATTCTCCCGTGTCGCGAAATCGGCAGCCTGCTATCCTACGGCTGTTGGTCTGGAACTCCTGAACGTCGGTGGAACCGTCATGTCTGATGTTGTGTCGAATTCGTCTGGCCCAAATTCTGCTGCTCCGAGTCCTGCGGAGCGTCCGCTCGATTTCATCCGCCAGATCGTGGCGGATGGTGTCGCGGCGGGGAAGCACAGCGGGCGAGTGCAGACGCGGTTTCCTCCGGAGCCGAATGGGTACTTGCACATTGGACACGCGAAGTCGATCTGTTTGAACTTTGGTGTGGCGCAGGAGTTCGGCGGCCAGTGCAATTTGCGGTTTGATGACACCAACCCCACGACCGAGGAGACCGAATACGTCGAGTCGATTCAGAACGATGTCCGCTGGCTCGGATTCCAGTGGGACGGATTGTTCTACGCCAGCGACTACTTCGAGCAGCTCTATCAGTGGGCCGAAAAGTTGATTGAACTGGGGCTCGCGTATGTCGACAGTCAGTCGAGCGAGGTCATCAGCCAACAGCGCGGGACACCGCAAATCCCGGGGACACACAGCCCGTATCGGGATCGCCCGGTGGCGGAGAATCTCGACCTGTTTCGAAAGATGCGAGCGGGCGAGTTCCCCGATGGGACACACGTATTGCGGGCCAAGATCGACATGGCCTCGCCGAACTTTTTACTGCGAGACCCGCTGCTCTACCGAATCAAGCACGCGCCCCATCACCGGACCGGGGACAAGTGGTGCATCTATCCGATGTACGATTACGCCCACGGGCAGAGTGACTCCATCGAGCAGGTGACGCACTCGATCTGTACGCTGGAGTTCGACGCCCACCGTCCACTGTATGACTGGTGCATCGAGAAGCTGGGGATCTTCCCGTCGCGGCAGCACGAGTTCGCGCGGCTAAACCTGACCTACACGGTGATGAGCAAGCGGAAGCTGCTCGAACTGGTCCAAGGGAAGTTCGTCGCCAGCTGGGACGACCCGCGGATGCCGACGCTGTGCGGGTTGCGGCGGCGGGGTTACACGCCCGAATCGCTGCGGACCTTCTGTGCCGAGATGGGGATCACGAAATACAACGGGCTGACTGATATGGTCGTGCTGGAGAACGCCTTGCGGCACGATCTCAACAAGAAGGCTGAACGCCGCATGGCCGTGCTGCGTCCGATTAAGGTCATCATCGAGAATTACGACCCCGACCTGACCGAGCAGCTCGACGCCGTCAACAACCCCGAGGACGCAAATGCCGGAACGCGGCAAGTGCCGTTCTCGCGCGAGCTGTACATCGAGCGGGACGACTTCATGGAAGACCCGCCGAAGGGATACTTCCGCTTGTCACCCGGTCGAGAAGTGCGTCTGCGTTGGGCGTACTTCATCAAGTGTACCAGTGTCGTGAAAGACGCAGCTGGGAACATCACCGAGGTCCGCGCGACCTATGACCCGGCCACACGCGGCGGCGATTCTCCCGATGGCCGCAAGGTGAAGGCCACGATCCACTGGGTCTCGGCCAATCATTCGATCCCGGCGGAAGTGCGGCTCTATGACCACTTGTGCAAGATCGAGGACCTGAGCCAGGTTCCGGACGGCGAAGACTGGAAGAGCTATTTGAATCCGGCGTCGCTGGAGGCACTCACCGAGGCCCAGCTTGAGCCCTCGCTCTCGGCCTTCGAGGACGGTCGCCCGGTCCAGTTCGAACGCCTCGGCTATTTCATCTCCGACAGCCGCGACACCCAGCCGGGGAAGCTGGTGTTCAACCGTAGCGTGACGCTGAAGGATGCGTGGTCGAAATCGCAGAAGAAGTGAAATGAGGCCAGTCGCGAGAGGGAGGACGAAGCTCCGGCGGAGCCGCTTCTGCCAGACAGCGTCCCCCTCAGGCAGCGGCTCCGCCGGAGCTTCGTCCTCCCGGCATCCTGCGATCCATCACGCCAGTGTCACGGCCGCGCGCGACCTGTCACTCCCGAATGCGAAACACGCGAAGCGGGATCGTGTTTTCGGGGCGTTCAGCGCCCTTGAAGGGGGAGTGCTGTAACTGACCGAGACTGGCCGAATCGAGAGCGACCAGATCGCTGACCAGGACCCGCTGCTCCCAGATCAACTCGATCCGTCCGGCGGCCACGGCCTCGTCGATGTCGCTCGGAGCGACATGAGATCCGGTGACGATGAACTTGGGGAACGCCGGTCCGACGCGGTGCGGGGCGGCGACCTCTCCCACGCTGGAGGCCGGTTTGGTGACGACGGTGGCGGCGCTCTGTTGAGTCAGATGGCAGAACAAAGCTGGTTCACCGACCACATAGATCGCGTACTCGCACTCGGCAGTTTCAGACGGCGGCATCTCGCGACGGCCCATATCGGTCTCGTGCAGGATCTGGCCGGTCGCGTGGCGCAGGCTGGTGCGGTCTCCCCAGGCATGACGAATGGCGAAGTCTCTGGCGGTCGCGTGAGTTTCGGGTCGACCGACGAGCATCACGAAACACAATCCCAGTCCCATCAGTCCCAGCCCTCGCGCTGCGAGACGTTGTCGAGTGAAACTCGACTGAATCAGGAACTCGAAGAAGACACCGACAAGCAGCCAGCACGACACCATCCACGGCAGGGAGAGTCGGGCATAGGGGGTGTACAGCGGCGTCGTGAGTGTGAGGCCGACCCACCACGTCACGAGCACCGCCTCGAGGAGTCGGCGATCTGGCGAAAGTCCCTCGTTTGGCGAGAACCAGCCAATGACCAGACGCACGGCTGAAAAGAATGCAACAATTCCCAGAGTCGCTCCCAATCCCCCCACAACAGCACACGGAACAAAGCACGCCAGCGCGGCAGCCAGTCCAACAGCCTTCTTCCCTTGCGCGAGCAACAACAGCCCACCTGCTACCAGCGCGCCGCTGACTCCCACCACCGTCGTCAGCCACCCGTGAAACGCCACATGCATGCGGAACCCGTCCCACCAACCCGCCAGCCCCACGAGGTACTGGGCATGATTCGCTGAGACTACCGAATAACCGCCGAACGCTTGCAGGTCGTACACCACCGGACTCCACAATAGCCCCGCCAGCACCGCAAATATCCCCCAGCGGAACAGCCCCTCGCGATCGATCGATGCCAACCGGGTCTGCAGTGGGACCGAACTCTTCAGCAGTGTGACGACCGCCAGCAAGCCCCAGCCCCCGAGCGGAATCGCAATCGCCAGCCAGCCGTTGTACTTCGTCCACCATGCCAGAGCCGCTGCGATCGCAGCTCCACCGAGAGTGAGTCCATTCCCAGAACGCATGCCTCGGCCTGCGAGCCAGACTGCCAGCAACAGCCAAAAGCAGAGCGAAACATCCGTAAGTGCCGACCTCGAAAAGAAAATGTGATAGTCGGATGTCGCACACAATACTGACGAGACGATGGCCGCCACCGGGCCGAACCCGTGTCTCGCCACCACCCAGACCAGCGGAACCATTAACGACCCAAACAGCAGGTTCACCCAGACCGATGCATCCGGTGTCCGACCGATTCCAATCGCCAGTTCACACAGCAGCGGGAACAGCGGGGGAGCATACAGATGCCGTTGCGGATAGCAGTGGTTGTCCAGGATCGCGTAGACGTTCGCCGCATAAACCCCCTCGTCGAAATGCTCGATGGAGAGCCTGTCCATCCGCCACAGCCGCAGGCCCAGACCCAGCAGGCAGATCACAACCAGCACGACCCACTCGCGGCGTTCGACGAGCCACGATGAGGCGTTCGCATCGACTTTCGTTGCGGCAGCGGGGCTCGATGGAGAGAGGGGTTTGCTCATGAGTTCGGACGAATGGTGATGACTGTGTGAGCGGTCCGGCGCCCGCCGCCGGCTCTTCTCAGCGTACGGTCCGGGGAGCCGGCGGCGAGCGCCGGGCCGCTCACGGGCCTCAGCGTTGGCCCCGCCGCTCCATCGAACTATGATACGGCCCATCGTGTTGGTCAGCGATGCTGAACTCAATGAGAGTGATCGCCACGACCCGCACTGGAGAATGTCCGCATGCCTGCTGTTCATGAAATCTATGACGAAGCGATCCGCCTGAAGGATGGGGGCAACCTCGAAGGGGCTGTGGCCAAGCTGCATGAAGTGCTGGCCATCGAACCCGGCCATACCGACACGCACTCCGCGCTGGCGGTCTACAACCAGCGACTCGGGAAGTTCGATGAAGCGATTGCCCACGCGCTCAAGGTGGTCGAGTTATTGCCGAATGAGGCGTTCTCCTTCACCCAGCTGTCGGTGATCTACATGCGTTGCGGCAAGATTCAGGAGGCGGAAGACGCCAAGGCTCAGGCCCACACGATGGGGCATGGGCACTGAGGTGCTGTCGCGGGAAAGAAGCTTTGCCGTCTGAACGTAGAACGGACGCCTACGTCCGTTCTGTTCGGACCAGGGGGCCCGGTCGACGTTATTCCACAGCGTTTTCCGGCTTCGAAAAGATTGGCCAGAGATCGACTCGCTCTTGCCTCTCGCCCCGGACGATCACAATAATCACTGCTCGTTGATCTGGCCTGACACGTCCCGCAACAGGCACATTGATGTTTGGACCGACCTCGTGCCCGCCATTCTTGCCGTGTGCTCGATTGCTTTCCCGACGCGATGTCCTGCGACTGGGGGCTGTCAGTGCAGCAGCCACGTTGATTCCTAGTGAATGGGGACGGGCTGGTGAAGTGGCCGAAAAGCCGCGGGCCGATTCGGTCATCTTTCTCTGGATGGGCGGGGGCGTCACTCACATTGACTCCTTCGATCCCAAGCCGCACGCCCCGGAGGAAATCCGCGGGACGCTGGGAGCCATCTCGACCAGACTCCCCGGTGTGCAGTTTGGCGAGCCGATGTCCCAACTGGCTCAGATCGCGGATCAGCTGTGTGTCGTCCGCAGCTTCTCGCACGACAGCAACGACCATTTGCTCAGCCAGGCCTACACGCTCTCGGGTCGCAAGGTGGGGATGGCCCAGCTGTTCGCCGAGCCGAACATCGGTTCGGTCGTGTCGTATCTGAACGGTCCGCGCGAGGGGCTACCAGGTTACATCGCTGTGCCGGGGATCACACGGCCTGGTCCGCCACCGTACAATTTATTCGTCGGTGGCTGGCTCGGCAACGGGTACTCGCCGTTCTGTCTGGGTGGCATCCCGGACCAGCCCGATTTTACGGTGGGAGAGAAATCGCCCAGCCCCAGCCCGCTCGCCAGCGAAGACCTCTCTCCGCGCGAGCTGCAACCGATCGGTGGACTGTCCGTTGATCGACTCAACTCTCGGCTGAGCCTCCACCAACAGCTCGACGCTGCCCAGCAGCAGATCGAGAAGCTCAACCGCACGACTGCCCTGGCCCGTCAGTTCGAGGGAGCTGCTCGCTTGCTGACCTCACCGAAAGTGCGGTCCGCGTTCGATCTCACGTCAGAGACTGCCGAACGAATCGCGGACTACGGCGAGACAAAGATCGGTCGGCGTTGCTTGATGGCTCGGCGGCTCGTCGAGTCGGGGGCTCGATTCGTGATGGTCGATTACGGCTACGACCCGGACTACGGCAATTTGTGGGACAACCACAACGCTGCGGGTCAGAATATGCCTCACATTTCAGAGATGTGCAAACGCGGTTACCACTTGGCCGGAACGGACCGGGCGTGTGCCGCGCTCGTTCGCGATCTCAAAGAACGCGGGATGCTGGAACGGACGCTGGTGGTCTTCCTGACGGAGTTTGGCCGAACGCCGAAGATCAACTCCGTCGGGGGACGCGACCACTGGGGGATGTGCGGCTCGATCTTTTTCGCTGGTGGCGGCACTCAACCCGGGCAAGTCATTGGAGCCAGTGACGCTCAGGCCGCCTGGCCGACCACCGTCCCGTGGAGCCCCGCTGACATCGCAGCGACAGTCTACAATGCCCTCGGCATCTCGATGGACACCCGGCTCCCCGACCAGCAAGGTCGCCCTCATCCCCTCCTCGATCACGGGCAGACGATCACGGGAGTACTGGCGTAAGGCCACCGGGAGATCTTCAAGTCCCCGCCACCCTGCTTGTCGGGGTGGTTCCCTGGCGTGTGCTCTACCGTAGCGCACAAGCGAGGGAACCGCCGGAGCGAGTCCGGAGGCGAGTCGGCCATTTCCATGATCGGGGGGTTGGCGAGATCGAGTGGGGGTCAGGAGTGTGGAAGTCCAACCACATCAACATCCCGATGCCCGTCATCACCGCGTAGAATCGTGACCATGTTGGTTCTCGGATAGACTCCCAGAGACTCTGACGCCTCCTCGCGTTTCCCTCCTGAAGTTCACCACTGATGTCACTGTTGCTCCCTCCCGAAATTCAGTTCCGTTGGATCTTGCCGGTGCCGCGCGTCGATCGGCTGCCGGGGGAGGGGAAGCCGCTGTGGAAGCTCCCCCCGGATGCAGTCCTGACGATCCCACGGCAACTTGACACCTCCGAAATCCCCGTGGTCTGGAAGGCTGCCTGGAACAACGAGGGACTGGCCATCGTCGCGGAGGTCACTGGACAATCGCGATGGAGCTGCGATCCCGATCGGCCTGTCGAGTCTGATGGCATCCAACTCTGGATCGACACACGCGACACGCAAAGCGTCCACCGCGCGACGCGGTTCTGCCACATGCTGTGTGTGTTGCCCAGCGGGGGCGGCGAATCGAGCCGCGACCCAATCGTGTTGCCGGTCCCGGTGCCACGAGCGGGTCAAGACGCCAAGCTGGCTGACAGCGACGACTTCCTGGTCTTGGCCGAGCAGACCCAGACAGGCTACCGCCTGGCAGTCTGGATTCCCGCCCCAACGCTCACCGGCTTCGATCCGACCGCTCAACCCCGCATCGGTTTCTTCGCCCAGCTAAAAGACAAAGACCTCGGCCTGCACCCTCTCGCACTGACCCCCGAATTTCCCTACGATGGCGACCCGAGCCTGTGGCTGACGCTGGAGTTGACGCCGTAGAGCAGTTCGAGAATTGGGGAATCGCGGCAGTTCAGCGGGCCACCACAAACGGCTCGTCCAACATGGCCGTCAGAGTTTCGGTGAAGATGCGGCGAGCCTCTGTGGGATCGATTGGCAAAGCGATTTCAGAGGGCTTGCATACACTGCCCGACAGCGGGACAAAACGGACAATGCTCGACGCAGCGGACTCCGCCCAGCAGATCTGCGATCCGAATCGATCAAGAATCTCCCGCCCGATCAATGCGTCTCGCGAGTGCTGGCTGGCCCACGAAATCGCCAACGGTCGGGAACGCAGGCGGGCTCGGAGCGCCTCGAAGGTCACTCCGAAACTCGGATGGACGGTCTGACCCGCCACCTCGCACACCGGGTCGAGTACAAACCGTCGACACCAGGCTGCCGGATGCGGCAAGATCAGACGCGGATGATCGATCTTCCATTGCCCAAAGACAACTAGATCGAGATCAATCGGTCGAGGGGTCCAGTGTCCCGTCCGCTCTCGACCATGCAGGGCCTCAATCTCATGCATCCGCAACAATAATTGGGCGGGAGTCATTTCACTCTGGAGTCGAGCGGCGGCGTTGAGGAACCGTCCTTCGCAGCCGACGGGCTCGGTGGAGTACCAGGAGCTGACCTGCTCGACCACGATGCCGGGCGTCTCATGAAGCTGTGCCAAAGCCGCTTCACCAGTCGCGCGAACGTCTCCCAGGTTTCCCCCGAGGGCCATCACAACAGGGACCGACATCATGAACTCCGGGGGATGCGACGTGCCTCAAGTGGGAGGAACCGCTACGTGCGCAAGGCGTTTGCCTGGTCGAGGCAGACCTGGATCGAAGCCCGCGTCCAGTCGATCAGTTCGATCTCTCGCCCGGGTTGGGAGAGCTCAGCCAGGCGGGCGGAGTCCATCGCCGAGCCGAAGACCACGCGAATCGGACTCGGTCGCGGGAACCAGGCACCGCGCGGGAACGCTTCGAAGGCACCAGCGATTCCCACAGGAATGACCGGGACGCTGACGCGGCGGATGAGAGCCACAAAGCCGGGCTTGATCGTGCGAAGTTTTCCGTCGAGCGAGCGTGTGCCCTCGGGATAAATTCCGACCAGGAAGCCATGCTCCATGCGGCGGATGGACTCTCGCAGACTCTCGGTTCCCGCCGACTCCCGACTGATCGGCATGACATAGGTCCGCTCAATCAACCACCCCACAACAGGAATCCGGAACAGATTCTCACGGGCAATGTAGCTGACCGGTCGACGCAAGGGTAAAGCGACCATCAGTGGATCGAGGTAACTCTGGTGGTTGATGAGCAACAACGCTCCCCCCGAGGGCAGGTTCTCGATCCCCTGTGCTCGGAACCGGAACCAGACGGTGAACACACACTGTGCGATCTGCTGCAACGTGAACCACAACCAATTCCGCTGGAGCGGGTTGGGCAAGGGAGCTGGCGCGACTGGGAGCGCCGCAGCAGGAGTCGATGAAGAGGAGACTTCGGACATGTGGGAGTCAGTGAGGTCAGAGCGTTCGTCAACCCATTAGAGCACATTCTGCTCCGATGAGAACGGTCGGGGAATATCACAATGAGGCCTAGTCAGTTCGTGAAGTTTTCGCATTCGGCAAAAAAACAGGGAGCCGTTCGGATGAACGACTCCCTGGGGGATTCAGTACTTGAGAGTTCGACCCGTGGCGAAGCGATCAATTGTTCCCACGACGACCGGATGGATTTCGCTCTCCGCGCGGTGCGCGTTCGGCCGGAGCCCGTTCCACTTGCCGAGGAGCTCGCTCGACTGGAGCCCGTTCGATCTGCCGAGGAGCTCGTTCGACCGGAGCCCGTTGGATCTGCTGAGGAGCTCGCTCGACGGGCACCTGTCGTTCAATTTGCCGAGGAGCTCGTTCCACCGGAGCCCGCTCGATGCGTTGAGGTCGCTCCATCGGCTGCTGGCGAATGGCGGGAGCCGAATTCTCGGTGCGAGGAGCAGTCTCTCGCTCGCGAATAACACGTTCTCGCACGGCTCCCTCATTTTGCGGGACTCTCTCGGTCGCACGCGGCACCCGATTGTTGACCGCATCAGGAGCCGGAGCCACTCGCTCCCGCGGGTTCTCGTTGTCGCGTGACTGCCGCCGGTCCACAGCCTGTTGCCGAATCTCTTCCACACGTTGCCGGGCAGCTGAGTCTTCGATCACTCGACCCGCAGCGCGGTCCGACTGGGGATCGGGTTTCACTTCGATAGCGGGTCGCCCCTCGACGATCCGCGGCGTCCCACGTTCGCGTGTCTCGCCCTTAGATCCGTCAGTCGAGGGCCCCGCAGGCCCCGCTTCCCGCGAGACTCGCCGTTCTTCGATCCGCTGACGAATCTCGTCCATGCGGGCTGCCGCCTCATCTTGATTGCCGTTCGCTCCTCGGGTTTCGCTGCGGTCGGGCCGATTGCCAACGGTGTCGTTGACGATCGGCTTTGAACGGTCATCGATTGAGGGAGGTGTCCCCTTTCCGTTCGGGCCTTCCCGGTCCGGGCGCCCGCGTTCGACATCCGCCTGCCCGCGAGTCCGAGCCCTCTCGGCCGCCCGTTCATCGGCACTCCCGCGGATCGCATCGGCCGAGCCCTCCTTCGGGGGCTGCTCGTCGAGTTGCAATCCCGGCTGAGGGCGGACTCTCTCGACGCGGGCCGCTGAATCTCGTGTCCGCTCCTTGAGCCGCTCTGGCAGGTCGGTCAGGACGAGCTTCTCGTTTGGTACCCGTCGTTCATCGACGCGATCTCCAGCGGTATCGCGACCAACTTCGCGGCCCACTCGCTCTCGCACATCCTTGAGACGTAGATCGACGATTTCTCCGGGCTGGAGTTCACCAGACCGTACGACTCGTGAATCCCGTTCGAGTTGTCGACGGGCGGTCTCGACCGTTCGGTTCACTCGACTGTTTTCCTGAAGCAGTTCGATGTCCCGACGCTCCATTTTGTGGAACGCTTCCCCCGCTCGCGGATTCCGTACCACATCTTCAAAGCGATTGCTCATGACTGCCAGTTCGGCCGCCCGATCCCCACGATGCCGGACGAGGAACTGGTCCTGGTCCCGAATCATGCGAGGTGGCCGAATCAAGCTGTTCGTCTCGTACCGTTGGTGCCAGTTGCCGACACTCCGGTCAAAGTCGATCCCTCGACGATTGGAATCCCAGCGGTAGAAGTTGAGAGCGGGGTCATGGAATCCACGATTCCCGAACGACCGGCGATGCCAGGGTGAGAATCCCAAGCCCGCGTACTGGTTGCCGTAGTAGTCTCCGTAGTAGAAGTTTCGGCACCGAGGACGCACGAACAGGTGGATCATGAAGCCCGCCATGTTGACCGAGTACCGAGGCCGGTAGCAGGCCGGACCATCAAAGCCGTAACTGTCGAACGGCTGAAGAAACCGCACGGGGCTGAACAACGTGCCGCGATGGGCAAAGCGATAGTCGAGGTAGCCTGGCACAAACACGCATCCACTGGGGGTGTCGCAGTATTGGTTGGGCACCCACATGAAGTCCTGCTGGCAGGGGGTGTAGTAACCCGGGGACCAGCGGTAGTCGTTCGAGACATAGGTCCAGTTCCCGGGCACCCACTGCTGGTCAGCACCGGGAGGAGGGACGTTCGGTCCGACTTCCAGCGAAGGTGGAGGAGTCGGCACGTAGGTCAATTCCTGAACCTGAGCATCGGCCCAGAATCCGCCGACCCACTGAAAGCCGCCCATAACCTCGGCCCAATAGCCGGGCACCCACCGGCGACCAGGCGGCACATTACGCCACACTCCGCTCACCCAGATGAAGTCAGTCGCTTCGGTGTCCCAGTTCCAGTAACCCGAGATCCACTGGACGTTGTCACCCGTCGGAGCCTGCTCCGGAGGTAACTCTTCCACCACAGCGGGAGGAGCCTTGGCGATCACTTCACTCGTGACCGGGTTCAGGTCATATACGTCGGCGAACGCCTCATGCACTGGCCCACGAGCGAACGCTTCGACATCTGCGTCGGGCACAGCTGTGCTCGCGTCGGCAGGGGGCAAATCGTCAGGATGAAGGGCCACCGGAGCCGCCACATTCGGGCCGGGCAATGCGGGGTCAATCAGCGTCGGCTCGGGAGCCTGTGCCACCTGTGTGAGACGAACTGAAAAAGGAGGGGCCGGTGGGTAATCCTGGGCAATGGCGAACGATGAAAGCCACTGGGTAGAAACCGCGATGACGGCGATTGTGAGAGATGAGGGGGTTCGATCAGTCATTGAACGGCTCCTGGAAAAAGGTCGAGAGACGATGTTTCTTCGTCCAGACCAGTTCTGTCAACCGCGACCCGGCTCCACAGAGGGACCGGTGCGACGGTGTCATACTGGAAGAGTTGCAGATGGCATACCCAAGATCGGAACTTTGGCTCGCTCGCCATTTCGGGAAGGCAATTACCTTGTGAATCTTCGGCGACCGGCACTTCTCGCCGAGCTGTCTCCTGTGGTCACAGTGATTACAGCTTGTCATCATTGTGACCCGGGGCACTGGGCGATGGGGGACGGGAGAGAGTCAAGAGGGGACGGCGAGAACCCTATCGCTGGACGCGGAAAAGGCGAAACTCTGCCCCACCCCTGCGGGTATTGTAGGCGAACGACCGTCCCGGACCTTGAGGCGATTTCTCGCATGCCACGATTTCGTTGCCTTCTGTGTCTGAGTTTCCTACTCATCGGTCGGATGGTTTCCGCTGCGGAGCCAGTCAGCATCGATCCCCTGCTGATCAAGCCACTCCCCCAGGGGTTGGTGATCCAGGCTCGAATTGTCGATCCCGCCAGGATCGAAGGGCACCCGCTCGTGCACCGGATTGTCCGGTTGATGGAGACCAGCCGGGAATGGCAGCGGGTCAAAGACGAAACCACGGGGATGATCCAGCTCACGGAGGCTCTGGGCTTCGTTGACCGGCAACTCAAGACGCTCGGGGTCGCGGGCGGGGTCCGAGCTCTCTGGCAGCGCGGAGCATTGCTCGCCGTTGGAGAAGGAGACAAGCCACCGGTCGGGGGAGTCTTTCTCGCCCAGGATGCAGCGGCTGCCAAAGCATTCTCCGAGGTCATTCAGCAGTGGGCCGAGACCCAGTTGGGCTGGAAGTACGAACCGACTGAGATCGACGGCACTCCCGTCCTGGCAGCGGGCGATCTGCATGTCGCGATTCTCGACCACCGCGTCGTCTGGGCCAGCCATAGCGAGGCGATGAAGCATGTCCTGGCTCACGTCAAATCAGCCTCCACGGAACCCGCCACCCCCGCTGACCCGACACTCCTGGCGGAACTGCATGTCTCGCTGGCAGCTGTGCGAAAGAACCCGGACTTTACGAAGGGGCTGGAGACTCCGGCGAGCGATTTTGGGCTGTTGACCTTTTTCGGCGGCTGGACCGATCTGTTGCGGCGGCACGAGCGGTTCTCGATCGGGCTGCACGCGGGTGAGGGGGAGGCCGTTTCGTTGAATGTCGGCTTCCGCGAGGCGTCCAGCAATCGGCCCGCGGCACTCGCTCCCTTTTGGGCGCACGCGGAAGAGAAGATTGCTCCGCCGCTCACTCCCCCGGGAACCATCGAGAGCTTCTCGTGGTATCGCGACTATGCCGGACTGTGGAACAACCGTCGCCAACTGGCTGCGGAGGCCGTTGTCAATGTCGTGGAACAGGGGGACGAGGACGCTGCCAAGCAGTTGGCGGTCTTCGGGACGAACTTCCGGCCCAGCGAGTTGATCTCGCAACTCGGACCACATTTCCGCGTGGTCATCACCGAGCAGGAACATGTCCCCTATGACAAGGTCGAGGTCGAGAATGTCCTCCCCGCAGCGGCGTTCCTGGTCGATCTGAAGGACGAAGCCAAGTTCCGCCAGATGGTCGACCCATTCGTGAATCTGCTAGGTTTCATCCAGGGTGGTGAGCAGCGAGTGCTGACCGTGCGAGAGACATACAAGGGAGCCCAGACCGTCAGCTTTGTCTACCAGGAAACCGAACAAGAGGTTCGGCAGCGATCGCGAGACCAGTATAACTTTCGCGTCACGGGGGCCATCACTCGGGGACATTTCATCCTGGGAACCACGCCGAACAGCGTGCGGGCCATCATTGATGAGCTCGACAAGCCACGCGAATCGTTCGCCGATCCCGGCCCCTTCACCGAACGGCAACACCTCAGCTTCCCGCGTCTCGCCCAGCAACTCGGTCGGATACAGTCGAGTGCCATTCGCAAGGTGATCCTCGACACCGGTTGGACCGTCGCACAAGCCGAACACGAGTACCAAGTGGCCCTCAACATCCTGGCCACACTCGGAGAGGCTCACGTCCGCCTCGGCGATGATGCCGAGGGGTTTGGAATCGAGATCGATGTGGGCGGGAATGAGGTGGATCGTTGATGGTTTATCGACCAGAACGCCTTCGGCGAGTACCGTCCAGCATCATCCCACATCTCTTTCGATGAACCATCAACCGTAAAACATCAACCCTCCCATGCCCACAGCCCAAGACCTTCTGAACTCCGTCAGCCCCGAACTGGCGTGGGAGCCGTTTAATCCGACGCGGCGTCAACGCTGGGATGTCGCCAAGGCCGCGCATCTCTACCGTCGCGCCGCATTCGGGGTACCGTGGGATGTCATCGAAGCCGCAGTTGCCGCCACACCAGTGGAAGTCGTGCAGCGGCTGATGCAGGGACAGAACGGACTCGCACAATTCGAGAACGATGTCGAGCGACTGACCACCGGCACGTTGGAGAGCAACAACCCGAACGAACTGCGGGGGCTGTGGATGTACCGGCTGCTCAATTCGCCGCATCCGTTGCAGGAGAAGCTGACGCTCTTTTGGCATAACCACTTCGCCACCTCGCATGCGAAAGTGACCTCGGGTCGCCTGATGCACCGGCAGAACGAGACGCTCCGGCGGTACTCACTTGGCAGTTTTGCGGGCCTCCTGCGCGAGATGACCTTCGATCCCGCGATGCTGATCTGGCTCGATTCCAACACCAATCGCAAGGGAGCTGCGAACGAGAACTATGCCCGCGAGGTCTTCGAACTCTTCAGCCTGAGTCCCGGCCACTACACCGAGCAGGACATCAAAGAGGCTGCCCGGGCACTTACCGGTTGGAGTACCAAAGACGAACAGCCGTTCTTCAACCCGGTCGACTTTGACTCATCGGAGAAGACGATCTTCGGTCAGCGGGGAGCCTTTGCCGCCGGTGACGTGGTCCGCCTCGCCCTCGGGCAACCCGCGTGCGGACGGTTCATTGTTCGCAAGCTGTTCCGCGAGCTCATCAACGACACCGCCACTCCGTCGGAGTCGCTCATCGAGCCACTCGCTGTGGAGTATCGGCTGCGGGACTACGACACCGGTTGGCTCGTGCAACGCATGCTAGCGAGTTGGCTCTTCTTCTCCGACGCGTCGATTCATCAGCGAATCAAGTCGCCGATTGAGTACGTGGTCGGCACGGTTCGCTCTTTGGGCGGCACGGTGAGTCCCCTGCAAGCCGCCGATGTCTGCGGTCAACTGGGGCAGAGTTTGTACTTCCCACCCAACGTCAAAGGCTGGGACGGGGGGCGCGAATGGATCAGCTCGACGACTTTGCTGTTGCGTCAGAATATCGCCTTCGAGCTAACCAAGGGCCGCGATGACTCGGCCCGTTGCGACCCCGCTCGCTGGGCAAAGAAGTACGAGGCCCAGAGCCCCGAACAGATCGCCGACCTGTTCCTCAACCTCTTTGTCCAGAACACCAACACGTCCGCGCGCGAGCAGATCGTCGCCCAACTGCGAACCGAGTCGGAGAACGACAACAACCTCCCCTTCGCCCGTCGCGAAAACCAAGCCCGCCTCGCCCGACTGGCCGCACACCTCGTGCTGGCACTGCCGGAAGCCCAATTGGGTTGAAGAGGGTTGATGGTTGATGGTTGATCGACCGGAGACACTCAAAGTCACATTTCATCGCTCCCACTTTCTATCGATCGGCCATCAGCGAAACTCGACAGACTCACGTCTGCCGCTCGCTCGACCCTCAACCCTCAACGAGCCCTCTCTCAACGATCCTCCCATGACCACACGACGAAACTTTCTGGCGGCGACTGCGGCCAGCTTCACTCTGCCCACGGTCTTCCAGCGGATGGCGGCTGCGGCTCCGGAGCTGGATCAGCGCGGGGCGAAGGATACGATCCTGGTGATCGTGCAACTGACGGGAGGGAACGACGGGCTCAACACGGTTGTGCCATCTGCGGACCCGATCTACCAGAAGGCTCGTCCGACCTTGAAGATACCGAACGAGACCGTACTCAAGTTGCAGCAGGGTCTCGGTCTGGCCCCGACGATGAAGGGGTTCAGTACGCTTTGGGAGGCCAGCCAGTTGGCGATCATCCAAGGCGTCGGTTATGCCCAACCGAACCGCTCGCACTTTGAGTCGATGGACATCTGGCACAAGGCGACGATGAGTCCCGCCGAGAAGTATGGCTGGCTCGGGCGCTCTGCTCCGGAGCTCGGCGGTGCGGGTGATGGCGTCCTGCATATCGGCGACGGCGAGCCACCTCTCGCAGTCTATGGAGCCACCGGGTACGCCCCTTCCATGCGCTCCATGCAGGACTTCCAACTCAAGACCGGAACTGGGGCCGAAGGCGATCGCCGTCGCGTTGCCGTGCAGTCCCTCGCGGAGAAAGCCACGGGCGGCGATGACCTGCTCAGCTTCGTTCAGTCCTCGGCCAAGCAGTCCTTCGCCTCCGCCGCTCGCATCCGTGAAGTGGCAGCTGAGTACAAGACGGGTGTCGACTATCCGCAGACTCCGCTGGCCCAGCGGCTCAAGCTCATCGCCCAGCTGATCGATGCCCAATTGCCACAACGGGTCTACTATGTGAGCCACGATGGCTTCGACACACATGCCGGTCAAGCGATTTCGCATGGCCAGTTGCTCGGAACGCTCGCCACGGCGATGCAGTCGTTCCATACCGACTTGAAAGAACACGGTCACGCCGAGCGAGTCACCGGTTTCGTCTTCTCCGAGTTCGGTCGACGAGTGGCCGAGAACGGGTCGGCGGGAACGGATCACGGAACGGCGGCTCCCGTATTCTTGACGGGTGCCAGCGTGAAGGGTGGCCTGCATGGGGCGCACCCGTCACTCGAAAACCTCGACGATGGCGACGTGAAGTTCCACACCGATTTCCGCTCGGTCTACGCGACCCTCCTGCAAGACGTGCTGGGCGTCGACCCTGGCAAAGTCCTCACCGGCCAGTACCCGACGTTGCCGGTCATCCGCCGGGGATAAAGTGCAAGCTGTGAAGCATGCCGCTCATCGTCACCGGACTCTCCGAGTCCGGTGCATTTTCTCTTCGGGGCTCGCGATCACGATTCCAGCTGTCTCTCGTCTTGTACGACGGGACCGGCAGGTTTCTATCAAGTCGGGTCCAGAGGGACACTGGACTCGGAGAGTCCGGTGACTTTGTGATGATCCCACCCACGACAACGACGAACATTTGAAGCAGTGCTACACTTCCCGCTGATCTCGTTTCAGTGGACCGGAGACGCACAGCACGCGATGACACGGACGTTGACCCTGATGAGCGGTGGGCAAACTGGCGTCGACCGGGCGGCCCTCGACGCGGCCATGCTGGCGAAGATTCCGATCGCGGGCTGGTGCCCACGTGGTCGACGGGCCGAGGACGGCGTTTTGCCGGATCGGTATGAGTTGATCGAGACCCCCTCCTCGCAGTACCCCGAGAGAACCGAATGGAATGTCCGCGATTCGGAGGGGACATTGCTGCTGCCGTACGGTCGCCTCTTGGGAGGCACGGGGCTGACCGCGAAGTTGGCGATCAAGCATCGCAAGCCGACGCTGCGAATCGACCTCGCGGACCCCGCTGACCGGCGAAATGCGGCGAGCAAAATTCTGGCTTGGATATGGGACGCGGGAATCACCCGTTTAAATGTCGCCGGACCACGAGCCAGCTCAGCCCCAGAGGTCTATGACATCACGCGGCAGATCCTGAAACGATTGATCGTGATCTGGAAGGGTAAGGCCAAGACGACTACGGACGAAGCGGCGAACCTCAACCCCGCTCGGCCCTCGCCCCGTAAAATCGCGAGCAAAAAAAATGCCTGTCGGAATCCATCGACGGGCATTCAGACTTCGGCCAGTGGAGACGAAGGGAGTCGAACCCTCGGCCTCAGCATTGCGAACGCTGCGCTCTGCCAACTGAGCTACGTCCCCGGCAGCAGTGATTCAAGTCTACGCGCCTCATCGGGGAACGACAAGATGACTGCTCGACAGATTCTCGACTCCTCGCCACCCGATAGTCAGGCCTTCAGTGTTGCGGATCTGAAAACAATCCAGCGCGAGCTGCCGCGCTGGTTCGCCCGCTTTGGTCGGGAACTGCCGTGGCGAGAGACGCGCGATCCCTACCGAATTTGGGTCAGCGAGATCATGTTGCAGCAGACGACCGTCACTGCGGTGCGTCCCTTTTACGAGCGATTTCTCGCTCGGTTTCCGGATGTCACTTCACTGGCCTTCTCCTCCGAAGAAGAGGTTCTGCGGCTGTGGGAAGGGCTGGGGTATTACAGTCGTGGTCGCAACCTGCGGAAGGCCGCTCAGATCATCTGCGACCGCCATGAGGGACGGTTTCCCGACACCGTGGCGGGCCTGATGGAGTTGCCGGGGATCGGTCGCTATGTCGCCGGAGCGGTCGCCTCGTTCGCCTTCGGGAAGCGGGCACCGATCGTCGAGGCCAACACGCTGCGTCTCTATTGCCGCCTGCTGGGATTCAGCGGCGACCCACGCAATTCGAAGGGGCAGCAGGTGCTGTGGTCGTTCGCGGAATCGATCTTGCCGAAGTCGTTAGTCGGCGACTTCAACCAGGCGTTGATGGACCTGGGGTCGATGGTGTGTACTCCGAAGAGTCCCGAATGCCCGCGCTGTCCGCTCAAGACGGTCTGCCGCGCGATGGCCAATGGGAAACAGAATGAAATCCCACTCAAGGCGAATCGCCCCGATGTGACGGATGTCACCGAGTTGACAGTCGCGGTCCTGGCCGGGGAGCGGGTCTTCATCCGGCGGCGAAATCCCGCCGAACGCTGGGCGGGACTCTGGGACTTTCCGCGATTTGCCTGCGAGCCGGGGGAGCATTCCGAGAAGCGATTGATGCAGTTGGTGCAGACCCACCTGCGCGGCGAATACGGACTCACTGTCTCCGATATCCGACCGCTGACCCGCCTGAAGCATTCCGTCACTCGCTACCGTATCGACCTCCATTGCTATATTGCTCAGTTGACCGGCGAGGTGATCGACCGTTTGCGTGAGGACGAATCGTGGGTTGAGAGAGCCACGCTCTCCGATCGCCCCATGTCGGTGACCGGCCGCAAGTTCGCCGTGTCACTCGGAGAGACTGGAGCATAGCCCACATTGCTCGTTGTGCGGGCGTCCGACCGAGAAGGGGATTCTCACTCTGACCATCAGTCCGGTTTGACACTTCGCCCGCTTGGAAGTCATCGTGCAGTCGGTCGGTCCCTCTTTCTCCACGTCTTTAAATGACGCTTTCCCCGACACTGCTCGATTTTGGAATCGACTCCGCCTGAGTTCTGATCGCTCAAATTACCCGTGTGGTCGTTCACGGATCGAAAATCGCAACTCATTGTGGAGAATGCTGTTGCGATTCACGGGAGCGTCCTTTGCGGCTATTTCACACAGAAAAGTCTCCCTGATTTTCGAAAAACCGGCAACAATATCGGAGAATCTGCGAACCTTTCCCAGCGTTCGCGGGTCATTGTGACGAGTGAGTTCCCTAACCCAGTGTCCGCCCTCATACGGCCACATCCGGGAAAGACTCACTGGTTTTCTGCTTCGAGTGCCCCACGGTCTGAAAGCGTTTCAGCGAGTTCGGGGCGGCGGTTTGTGTTTCTCGTGGACTGCGGCCAATGGGTCTCAAGAGGTGCATCATGGCGAATTTGAACAACAACAACGTCTCGGTCAACTTCGGGTTTGCTGGCAATGTCCAGACCGGAACCGCTGCCGTCGTAGTCCGTTCGCGTCAGGGTAAGATGCGCTCGCATTCCGGGAAACCTCTCTCCCAACCGCACTTCCTGCGATATTCGAAGCTATCGAGTATCGAGGGACTGGAACGGACGGTCGCGGCGGAGGCCTGTTGGCCCGCCACAGCGGCCACGCCCACACAGGCTTGGACCGATCTGCCCCCGGCAAATGTTTATCCGGCAATTTGGGCTTCGCTGGTGATTTCGAGAGCTTCCTCGCTCTGAAATCAGTCGCCAGTCAGGTCGAAAGTCTGTCGGAGTCGCCGCCCTCGCGGTGCCACTCACGTTGCTCTGTTTGCTGCCACTCGTGTTGAGACAACACAGCCGGAGCAGAGCCATCCGTTGAGTGAGCCACACGCCCAGCGGTCTTCAGACTCCCGCAGCGGGCTTTATCGCCCCCGGCATTTCCGCCGCACTTTCTGACCACCACGACTGGCGACTGCTCGAAGTCTCGGACCTGGCCCAGCCGGCGGATGCTCTCCGTCCTTGCTGATGATCGCTACATACAGGCTTCATGCCTTTCAGCTGGTCCCGAACCGGGACACATCTTCCAAATCGAAACTCATCACACAGACATTCCCAGGAAGGGGGTTCCTCATGAACGAAACCGAAATCCTCCAGGCAGTCCTCCAGGCTCAGGCGGGCGACAACCGCGCCTTCGGCCAATTGGTGACACAGTTCGAGTCGAGCGTGTTCGCCGTCGTTTACCGCCGGTTGCGGAACTCCGCCGAAGCCGCCGAAGTCACGCAGGAGGTCTTCCTGCGGGCCTTTCGCAAGCTGAGCCAACTTCGCGAGCCCGAGCGGTTCGTTGGCTGGTTGAAGCGGATTGCCGTACGTCTGTCGATCAACCGCGCGGTGCGTCGGCCTCCCGAGGCGATCTGTGCTCCCGAGACGTTCAACATCTTCGGCAGCGACCATTCGGCCCCGCATGATCGATTGTTCGCGAGCGAGCGAGCGACACAAGTGCGTGCCAGCTTGAAGCAGCTGCGACGAATGGACCGGGAAACGCTGGAAGCCTTCTACTTCGAGGGTCAGTCTTTGAAGGAGATGAGTGCCCGGTTCGCGAGCCCCGTGGGGACGATCAAGCGTCGGCTGCACACCGCCCGAGCGAGGTTGAAGGACGCCCTGTGCGACTTCCAGCCCGCGTGAGCCGGATTGCTCCCCTCGTCCGACGGGCAGTCCTGCCCGTCCCTCGGCTCGGCGACTGAATCTTCGATCCGCCAGACTTTGACAAATCCTGACTCCTCCTCCAGGCCGGTTTCGCCAGAGACCGGCCTGGATTCCATTTTTGGGGCCGTCGTTCGGATAAATGGGGCGACTCTCGTAGGACGGGCAAATGTGCCAGTCGAACAGGGTCGCTCCGCTGGTCACGTTTCCGCTCGTCCGTTATCGTTTCCCTCCGCGAAGCATGCGCTCTCATTGACACCCGCCAAGGCCCCGAACGATGCAGAAGATTAAGGTCACCGGAACTGTTGTGGATCTCGACGGCGACGAGATGACACGGATCATCTGGCAATCCATCAAGGCTAAGCTGATCCACCCGTACCTCGATATCAACATCGAGTACTACGATCTCGGCATGGAGTCTCGCGACCAGACCAACGACAAGATCACCGTCGACGCAGCTCATGCCATCAAGAAGCATGGCGTTGGGGTAAAGTGCGCGACGATCACTCCGGACGAGGCCCGCGTCAAGGAGTTCGGTCTCAAGGAAATGTGGAAGTCGCCCAACGGGACCATCCGCAATATCCTGGGCGGAGTGATCTTCCGCGAGCCGATCATCTGCCGAAACGTCCCACGGCTCGTGCCGGGTTGGACCAAGCCGATCATCGTCGGGCGGCATGCGTTCGGCGACCAGTACCGCGCGACCGATTTCAAGTTCCCCGGTAAGGGGACGCTGACGATCAAGTTCGTCGGAGACGATGGCCAAGTGATCGAGAGAGAAGTCTTTAAGTCGCCCGGTTCCGGCGTCGCGATGGCGATGTACAACCTCGATGACTCGATTCGCGAGTTCGCCCGTGCATCGTTGAATTACGGGCTGAGCCGCAATTACCCGGTCTATCTGTCGACCAAGAACACCATTCTCAAACAGTACGATGGTCGGTTCAAGGAGCTGTTCCAGCAGATCTTCGACGCGGAGTTCAAGGTCGAGTACGAAAAACGCGGGCTGACCTACGAACACCGGCTGATCGACGACATGGTGGCCAGCGCGATGAAGTGGTCGGGCGGGTACATCTGGGCCTGTAAGAACTACGACGGCGATGTGCAGTCGGACACCGTGGCGCAGGGCTTCGGCTCACTGGGACTGATGACCAGCGTGCTGCTGACTCCCGATGGCATGACGGTCGAAGCCGAAGCTGCTCACGGCACCGTGACCCGGCACTACCGCGAGCATCAGAAGGGCAAGGAGACCTCGACCAATTCGATCGCGTCGATCTTCGCCTGGACCCAGGGACTCGCCCACCGGGCGAAGCTCGACCAGAACCCAGCTCTCGCGAAGTTCGCGGAGACCCTCGAACGCGTCTGCGTCGAGACCGTCGAAGCCGGGTTCATGACCAAAGACCTCGCCGTCCTGGTGGGCCCCGATCAAAAATGGCTCACCACCAGTGGGTTCCTCGATAAGGTCGATGAGAACCTGCGTCACGCCATGGCCTGAAACGTGTGACGAACGTAGGACGGGCACATCTGCCCGTCCCGGTTGTGCGTCCCATCACAAAAAGTGCACAGGGGTGTTCCCCTTCGCCTAACTTCTGACGAACGTGGGCGGAGTGATGTCACCCGCCCGCCAGCCACCACCCCGACGATGAGCAGCGGTTCCCGGCTGGTCTGCACGGCCTCTGGCAGGGGGGCATCCGGGGAGTCGTGCGACAGGTCGCATTCGCCAGCGAAGAACCGCAGGAGGGGCCGGCGCTGACCGGTGACATGATCCCGGACAGTTCCGCGCAGCGTGGGGTACGCGGCTTCGAGAGCATCCAGAGTCGAACGGAGAGTGACCTCCCCTCCGACGGCGAGAGTTACCCCGGTGCCGGTGCGGGCGAGATTTCGTAAGTGGTACGACAGTTCGACGCGGATCATGGCAACGTCTGCACCTCGACCGACACGAACGGCGGCAGGTCGCGGACGATGGCTTTCCAATGGTCGCCGCCATCCGGTGAGCAATAGACTTGCTCTCCACTGGTGCCGAAAGAGATCCCGCACGAATCGAGCGTGTCGACTGACATCGCATCACGCAAGACATTCACGTAGCAGTCCTGCTGCTGCAATCCGTTGGTCAACACCTCCCAATCCGTCCCGCCGGTACGGCTGCGATAGACTCGCAGCTTCCCGTCATCGACGTAATACTCTGAGTCGCTGGTGATCGGAATCACATAGACCGTGTCCAGCTCTTGGGCGTGAACTTCGATCGGGAAGCCGAAATCGGTCGGCAGATTCCCGCTGATGAGGTTCCCGTTCTCCCCGGCGTCGTCGGTCCGCATGACGTTCCATTGCAGCTGCTTAAAGAGCGTATCGGGGCGGGAGCGGTGCATGGCTGGCCGATGTACGCGGTGTCCGACCTCGGCATTCGGATCGGGCAGGTACTTCGATTTGAGTCCCCGGTTGATCGGCTTCCAGGTTTTTCCACCGTCATCACTGCGGAAAGCCCCCGCAGCTGAGATGGCGACGTAAATGCGATCGGGATTGGTTGGATCGAGCAGAATCGTGTGGACTGCCAGTCCTCCGGCCCCCGGAGCCCATTGGAAACCGGACTGATGCGTGCGGAGCCCCGGCAATTCCTGCCAGTTCTGCCCGCCATCGGTCGAGCGAAAAATGGCTGCATCTTCGACTCCCGCATAGACGGTATCCGGGTCAGTGAGAGAGGACTCCAAGTGCCAGACCCGCTTGAACTCCCAGGGGTGTGGAGTGCCGTCATACCACTGATGCGTCCCGGTCGTTCCCTCGTGGTTGAACTGATTCCCAACTGGGTTCCAGGTTTTTCCACCGTCATCGGAACGCTGGATTACTTGACCAAACCAGCTGCTCGATTGCGAGGCGTAGATGCGGTCGGGGTTCACGGGTGAGGCTTTTAAATGAGAGGCTTCCTATCCGCCGAAGCGTGGGCGGCTGACATCGCAGCATTCGCGGTTCGCATCCGAGGAGAGGATGAAAGCCCCTTTTCGCGTTCCGACCAGTACCCGAACTCGGCTCAGGGGGAATTCCTCACTCAATAAGATGTGGAGGAATGTGACTTGAAGGAGATCGCTGAACTCGCCAGCCAGAGCTGTCCGCGAGGCGTACTACGGAGAGCCTATCCATATCAAAAACGGATGCCTAGAGGAATTGTGGGCGGACTTCGTGATCGGTGAACAGCAATTCATCTTGACCGTTTGAATCGGATTGGCCTAAGTTCCAAATCTGACATCTCTCCTTCGTCCCTCTCGGGAAGCGCAGTGGCACCCACTCGCCTCGCAGTCTCCTCCAAATCCCACCGATGTCTCACCTCGATTCCATCACTCCATCGCTGATCCAGCGGGGCCATATCGCAGCACTTGTGTGTGCGCTGTGGGTCTGTCAGGGTTGCGCGTCCAATGTGATGATGGCGAGGGATTTGCCACGCGAATGGAATGCAGTCGCGGCATCCAACGCTCAAACGATCGATCTGTCGAAGTTGGCGAGTTCGACAATTCCCCAAGATTTGATTTCGCGGGGGGATGTGATCTCGGTGGATATGGCGTTAGGCAGAACCCGAGCCGACGATGTGTCTGTGAAATCCCAGGTCCAGGACAATGGGCAAATCGACCTCGCCCTGGTGGGCAGTATCCCCGTGGTGGGACTCAACATGGTCGAAGCGGCCGATGCCATCAAAACCGCAGCGATCAGTCGAGGCTTCTACCAGAATCCACAAGTTACCGTGCAGATGAGTCGCGCGAAGACGAACCTGATCACTGTGATCGGCGCCGTGAAAGAACCCAAAATCTACGAACTGCGTCCTGGAAACAGCGATCTATTACAGGCGATTACAGCTGCCGGCGGATTGTCCGATGAGGCGGGAACCATCGTGGAACTCCGGCACGCGGGATTCAAACCGAATCAATCGAGCGGCGGAGGCCGAGCCCCCGCGATTGCCGATGGGGGCCCGGATGGAGTGATCTCGGCGGGCGTCGAGTCCGAGGAGGTCTCTTCCGGGAGTCCCCAGACGTTGAAGGTCGATCTGGCGTCGATCGGAAGCGAAGGCGTGGGCATTCCCACCCTATCGGACGGCATGGTGGTCTTCGTCAGTCGGCTCGATCCTCCGAGATTGTCGGTCGACGGTCTCGTGAAGGCACCGGGACAGTTTGAATACCCCGTCGGTGAAAACCTGACCATCCTGGATGCCGTCACGCTGGCCAAAGGCATGAGCAATCCACTGGCCGATAAAATCTACATCATCCGGAAACGACCCGGCACCCCGGAACCCGGCTTGATTCAGGTGAGCTACCGGAAGGCGAAACGCAGCGGGCAAGAGAACCTGCTGCTGCAACCCGGAGACAAAGTGGTCGTCGAGCAGACCCCCGCCACGATCGTTCTCGACACGCTGCAATACGCCAAAATCAATCTCTCGGGTCGAGTGTTCTAGTTCGACAGACCTCATTCGCACTTCTCTCGGGCAAGGACGCCTTGAGCATGCAGTCACCCACGGAAATCCCGATCGCAGGAGGCGACTCCATCGACCTGATGGCGGGGGTGCTGCGTTTTTTGCGATCGGTTCGGGCACGGCTCTACATCGTCGTGCTCATGTTGATCTTCACCGGTTCACTCGGGGCGGTCTACTATGTGACGGCGGATCGAAAATTCGAATCGAAAGCCCAACTGCTGATTCTGCAGACCGGTGGGGATACGATCGAGGTCGAGGGCACCCGGACGAATAGTTAGCAGGAAAAGATGCCGGAATACGAGCATCTGTTGACCTGCGACTCGACCTTGAAAGAGACTCTCCGCAATCTGCCAGAAGATCATCGGATCGATTTTATAGGGGTCCGCCATGACAAATGGTTGGCGGCCTTTCGCAGCAAATTGTCCGTGAGCACGACCCGTAAGACCAATATCATGTCGATCTCATTTGAGTCCAGGGATCCCGAGACAGCGTATTCGGTCGTCCAAGAGGTACTCACTTCCTTCATCTCTGAGGTGAACCAGATTCACCAGGATGAACGTAGCGAGGATTTGAAACTGCTGACTCAGCAACGCAAGACATCGGAGAAGGAACTTGAGACCAAGGAGCGTGAGCTCCTGGAGCTGCAGTCCCAGACCCAGGAGATTTTCGGCACCGGGGAAAAATCGATCAACACCCTGACGGACCGGATTACGAAATTGAACCAGGACTGGATCGCGAGCTCCAGGGTGGCCAGCGAGTCTGAGGCCTTGCTGTCTGAAATGGAAGCATCCCAGGCCCGGGGAGAAGATCTTTCCCAGTTCCTGAATCGGGTCGACCCCAGTCTGGCCTCGAAAATCAACGAAAAGCGCTCCGGCGTCGATATTGGCGAGAGTCAAACCTCGGCCAGGATGCAGGACGATCTGTCCAAAGCACAGACTAACCTCGAAGACAAGCTGGCATACCTGGGAGAGAATCACCCCGAGATTCGACGGCTCCGCAAAGAGATTGTCATCAAGAGTCGGCAGCTTCAAGATCGCCCGGAGGCCGTCAATCAATTGCTGAATTCCCAAGATATCGGATCAATGCTCCTGCAAAGAGTCCGAGGCGATTTCGCCATTGCTCAGAGCACCGCCTACCGCGAACGGGAGACGTTGAATCTGGAGAGCGAGGCCGCGAGCAAAAAGAATGTGCTGTTCGCCCGTATCGATTCGAAGAACCTGGACGTGATCCGATTGCGAGAAAATTTGGCGGTCCTCGCGGATTTGATGAAATCGGCCAAGCTCGGGCAATCCAACTCGATCCGCGCGAAAGTGACTGTCGAGCCGGAAATCAATCTCACCCCCGTCACCCCTCGGCTGACTCGAACTCTGCTGGCCAGCGTGGTGCTTGGAATCGCGCTGTCGTTCGGACTGATTTACATTCTCGATCTAGTCGACGACCGTTTCCGCTCACCGGACGACTTGCGAAGAGAATTGGGGGCCCCAGTTTTGGCGATGGTCCGGAAGTTGCCTGAACTGGCCGATTATGGGCTCGCGTCCTTGTACCCGTATGCCAAACCGAATTCGGTGGAGTCCGAGGCCTTTCGAACGCTCCGGACGGCGATCGAGTTTTCGGCAGAAGAAACCCGCCGGCTCACCATTTCGAGTACGGAGCCGGGCGATGGAAAAACCACAGTCCTGGCCAGCTTGGCGGTGGCATTCGCTCAATCCGGAAAACGCACCCTGGTGATTGATGGCGACATGCGTCGTCCGGGTCTGACGAAGCTGTTCGAGCTCGCGGGGAAACAGGGACTCTCTACGATCCTGAAAGAAGGTCTCCCTGTCGCCGAGATCGCCGAACGGGTTGTCATGCAGACCGAACTGCCCAACTTGCATGTGATTGCAGCTGGACCCAAACCCATCAATCCCGTCGAATTGCTGGCAGGCGAACGACTCGCGGAATTGATCGCCTGGGCCGACACACATTATGACCAAATTCTGATCGACGCACCTCCGTCACTCGCGGTCGCCGACGTGCAGATCATCGGTCGTCTGGTCGATGGGGCGATTCTGACCGTACGTCCCGATATGAATCGCCGCCGCATGGTGATTCGCGCAACGGAATCGCTGACCGCTTTGGGATGCCAATTGATCGGGGTTGTGGTCAACCAACTCCAGCACAAACCAGGCGATGAGTACGGTTATGGCTACGGTTACGGATACGGCTATGGTGCCAGGTCGGGCTACGGACATGAAGAAGGTCAGGAGGATGGCCAGGAGGATGGTCAGGACGTCGAGGAACAAGGTTTGTCCTCGAATGATACCGACGAAGCGGTGTCTTACCGCAAGGCCGCATAGTTGAATCTCAGTCAGTGATACATGGTCGGGACGACCTCAGGAGAACAGCGGACTCATGTCCAAACGCACACACACACGTTCCACGTCGCCATGGGATGGATGGGGACATCGCGTCTCCACGCTTCCAGGTAGCTGGTCGCTGCGTATGGTGGATGCTGGATTCATGGGACTCATCCTCTTGCTGCCGTTCATTTGGGGAGGCAGGCAAGCACTCGGGAATCTGACCGTCGTGCTGCTCTCCGGTTGGACCGCAATGTGGTGGGCGATTCACCAGCTCAGGCAGGATCGCCCGCGGTGGTGTTTCTCCGGGGCCGAGCCGCTATTCCTGCTGGGATTTCTGTTGGTCGCGCTGCAAACGATCACACTCTCTGAAACGCTCAAAGACAGCATTTCTCCCCACATGGATCAGCTGCTCCCGGGGTGGGGAAACGATCCTGCGACCTCCATCGGTCTCGGTCGGTGGGGTACATTGAGTTTTGTGCCGTGGAAAACCTGGAGTGATTTGATCACTCTGACATCGGTGATGCTCGTCTTTTTCATTGCCGTCCAACGACTCGAGACGGCCAAAGATGTTCATCAAATGATGAAGTACGTCGCGGTCTCGGGATGTGTCACCGCTGTGTTCGGCTTGATGCAGTACATCTTCGGCAACGGGTTGTTCTTCTGGTTCTACGAACACCCAGACACGAATCCCACGATGTCAGCCAAGGGCGCTTTCACGAATGCGAACCATTTTGCGAACTTCCTGGCGATGTGTTTGCCCGCCCAGCTGTGGTGGTATTCGGTGGCCTCGAAGTCGATCAATAAACGGCGCGATGCCCGCGACATGAACAATCCGGCTCCGACTGGCTGGAGAGGCTTTTTCGAGGAATGGTCCGCCGCGATCATGCTGGCCATCACGTTGGTCGCGATCATCCTCTCGCAATCGCGGGGGGGGCTGCTGGTGTCCGGAGTCGGGATGACCGTCGCCTGCCGGTTGTTCTGGAAACAGCGTCTCCTCGACTCTCGAGTGGCCCTCTGGCTCTTGGGGGTTTCGGTCTTTGCGATCGTCGGGATGGTGGTCTTCGGTGACCGCCTCGACAAGAAGCTGTCTGCGGACATTGACGCCATCACATCCGGCAATGCGCAGGAGATGGATCGCAAAGGAGCCCGGCAAAAGATTTGGAGCACGGACCTGAAGGTGATCAAGGATTTTCCGATTCTGGGAACCGGACTCGGCACTCACCGCTACGTCTATCCGACGTACCACGACGACCCCAGTGAAACTTCGGAGTACACGCATGCGGAGAACGGGTACCTGCAAGTCGCCATGGAGACTGGCATCACAGGACTCGCCGTCGCGGGCCTGCTGATCGGACTGGTGGGTTACTGGTGCATCCGAGGGCTCGTACAAGCCAAAAATATTGAGATCAGGGCCCCGTTAGCAGTCGCGTTCTCGATGCTCATGGTGAATCTGGTCCACTCCTGCACCGACTTCGTCTGGTACGTGCCAGGTTGTATGGTCATCGTCGTGTTGTCTGCAGCCTGTGCCTGCGTCTTGTACCGCCTGTCAAATCCGCATCTTCCGCGTCAAGAATCTTCAGGCCCAGAATTTGTAAGAATCGGTTGGGGCATGATGCTGGTCCTGGTACTCGCGGGCCTGGGGTGGGGCGTCCAGGTCAAGTGGCCGGAGGTCGCCGCCGAACCGCATTTCCACGAGTACAAACGGCTGACACGTGGCCAGGACAAGAGCGGTGAACAGTCCACCACGATCCATGAGATCGCCGCCATCCTCCGAGCGGCTCAAGCCAATCCGCATGACGCGCTCATCCAGGCACGCGCGGGCCGTGCCCATATCCGTTCATTTTTGCTCGCACACAATAAGGATCACGAACTCCGCATCGAGGACATCCGCCAGGCCGCCCTCTCTTCGAACTATCCCGATCGGAAGGCCCTGAACGACTGGCTCGATATTCCCGAGGTCATGGGCGAGAACCGCCGCCTGCTGGATCTGGCTCGCTCGAAGTACTTGCGAGCCATGAAGCTCTGTCCCCTGGAGCCGCGCCCCTATACGGAAATCGCGAAGCTGGCCTGGCTCAGTTTGGCCCCCACGGAGCTGGAAGAGCGGCTGATGCAGCAAGCGTTCACCGCCCGGCCTTTTGATGGCCAGGTCTGGTTGGAGTACGCGCACTTCTTGAACAACGCGGGAAAGCTCCAAGAGGCATTCGCGAGCTATCAAAAAGCCTATCAGCTGGATGTGCGCTGTCGGGATGCGATCATTGCCGACCTGTCACCGCATTACCCGCCCAGCTTCTTCCTCAATACCTTTGAGATTGATCGCCGGTCGCTGACGATGTTGCGAAAGACCTTCCGAGGAACTAGTGACGTCGGTGGTTATCAAAAGATTCTAGATCTCTTGGCCAAAGCGGAATTGAAAGCCGCTCAGGAGTCCTCTGGCAAAACCTCCGCAATGCATATTGTGGTCGCCCACAAATGCTATGAGGAAATGGGTGAAGCCGAATTGGCGACGAAGGTATTGCAAGATTCGATCAAGCGGCACAACAACTCTTTTGACCTGCGAAACACGCTGGCGAACTGGTTGTACGAACAGGGTCAGTTTTCAGCCGCATTGCCTCATTTGGAGTGGTGCCATCGACGACGCCCCGATCTGAAAGCGATCTCGCTTCGCATCGAGACGGCGAATAAAAAGTCGGATCGATCCACGCAAATCGCGGCAGAAACCGATGACGGCCAAAGAACCCAGTAGGGCAGCGTCGCCACTGATGTCGGCCAGTGAAACTCTCTACCCCTTCGGGGTCCCTGGCTCTGGCACTTCGAATTCTTCGCGATGGGCGGGCCAGGCCAGCGTGAAGCGGGCTCCAGCGTGTGACTGGCTTTCGACAGTGATGTCGCCGCCATGCTCGCGGAGGATCTTTTTGCTCGCCGCCAGGCCGATCCCCGTGCCTGCGGAACCTTTTGACGACTCAAACAAGTTGAACAGTTTGGCCTGTTCGACCGGATCGATCCCGGGGCCGTTATCGCTGACCTGAATAACGACTTGATCTTGAGACCGGTTGTAACGCGTCGCGATCTCGATCACCGGCGACTCGACATTACGCAGCGCGTCCAAGGCATTGATCACGATGTTTAATACCGCGCGATGAATCCCCTCGGGGTCGAACAGGCTGTCGGGAATATCCACACCATACTGAGTCTGAATGGCGACCCCTTCCTCATCCGCTCGCGGTTGGATGAGTTCGACGACTTCCTGGACCGTACCATTGACCTGGCCCTGTTCCAGCTTGGGGCGGCGTTCTTTTCCAAAGGCCAGCATGTCCATGACCAGGTTGTAGATGCGATCCTGGTTCCGTTCGAGGATGCTCCACCCCTTCAGGATCAGATCATCGTTTTCGTCGTTGAGGCCCATCTTGATTAAGTGGCTGCCGCCCTTCATGCCTTGCAGGATATTCTTGATATGGTGGCTGAGCATCGCAATGGCTTGCCCCACGGCAGCCAGTCGTTCGGCTTGGACAAAGGCTTGTTGGAAGCGGTTGGTCTCGACCGCCAGAGCGGACTGCCGACCGATGGCCATCAAGAGTTTGAGGGTCTCCTCATTAAAACGCGAACCGCCAGGGAATCGCAAGACATCGCTGGAGGGCGTCGTCGTATCGACATAGATCACCCCCATCAGTTCGTATCGTCCCTGCATCGGGACACACATCGCCTCGCGAATGCCCGATTGCAGGACGCTCGGGGCCTCTTCGAAACGTCGATCGTGGCGGGCGTCAGTGGTGCGGACCGCGACACCACCCCGGATCACGTGCTCGACAATACTCGTCGACAGAGGGATTTTCTCGCTCGCGTCCAGGCCCTGCCGAAAGGAGACGACTCGTGGTTCGATGCGGTCGGTCTTACTGTCTGCGACCAGCATACACCCGCGATCCGCTCCGACCGCTCCCAAGGTGAGGTCCAGAATCTGCTGTAACACTTCATCCAAAGACCCGGTGGGGCGAACCGCCTCTTCCGAGATGCGGTACAGCAACTGCAAATTGGCCCCCGCGTGTGTCGAGCTGGCCAGACGAGCCGCCGTCTCCTCGACCAGGGTTCGCCCGGCGTCTCCGGAGGACTGTGAGACAATTCGCGACTGGTCGGCCGGGTGCTCGGGCCCCATCAGCTGGACGCGGTCGGCAGCGAAGCGGTCTCTCCGGGAAAAATGGCAGACGAGGATGGAGCGACCGATCTGAATCTGATCGCCGTCCTTTAATGTTCGCTTCCGCGTCAGGGAACCATTCACAAACGTCCCGTTCGAACTCCCCTCGTCAATCACACGCCAGCCATCCTCCTCAGTCCATCTCAAGAAAGCATGTCGCCGGGAAGACTCCGTATCGTGCAGCCGGATGTCATTGGTGGCTCCTCGCCCAATGGTGACTTCGTCCTGGGTGAATTCGTACCGCTGCCCCTGATCTGCTCCTTGAATCAGCAGGAGAGTGACAAGCGGCACGGGGGGAATTCCTTCGAGAGGGGGAGTGATTATGGGTTGGATCATTCTATCGGCAGTCGGTGATACATCACGAGTCTGTAAGAACTTTGGTTTCGAGAGGGCTCCGCGATGGGGGGGGCGGAGCTCAGTGTCTCATCAATGATGGCCGATGGATGTGCGGACTCCAACCGATTTCATTGCATGGGGGCACGCGTCTGTTTACAATGTGGGGCTTCCTTCCCAGTCAGACCCGTGGAGCCAGTGATGGTTTACAGACCGCGTACCAAGGCGAAGATCGCCAAGAAACAAAAGCGTTGCACCAAGTGTAGCGCTCTGGTGAGCTACCGCTCCCGCTGCAAGAAGTGCCACAAGGCAGTGAGCTAACCCCTTGAAACAGAACGGTTTGTCATGAGCGCCGAGTCTCGTCTGACAGAGTTGGGTCTGATCCTCCCCCCGGTTCCTAAGCCGGGTGGGATCTACAAACCAATCGTTCAGGTGGGGCAGTTAATCTACGTCTCGGGGCACGGTCCAATGCGCCCTGATGGATCTCTGATTACCGGGAAGGTCGGCCTCGACCTGACCGAGGAGCAGGGGTTTGAGGCGGCGCGTGCCGTCGGATTGACCTTATTGGCGACGGTACGAGCCTCGTTGGGGTCGCTGGATCGCATTCAGCGTACGATCAAAACCTTCGGGATGGTGAATTCCACGCCCGATTTCCAGCGCCATCCCGCGGTGATCAACGGCTTTAGCCAGTTGCTCCAAGACTTGTTTGGCGACGACGGCGTGGGAGCCCGCAGCGCCGTTGGTATGGGGTCGCTCCCTGGGAACATCGCGGTTGAGGTCGAAGTGATTTTCGAGCTGAAGGCCTGAACCCATGGCTGAGATCATGTCCGGCTTTGCGGGCTGAGGTGACTCGTCTTTAGTTTTTTTTCCTCAATCGCTTCTCCAGCTGGGAATTTTTTGCTGGGGCTCGGTATCTTGATTTCGAACTGTTCAGCGTTGTCGCGCAGGAACAAATCAACACCTCCTGATTAGGAAATTTCACATGAAGCGAATTGCATCTTTGGCGTTGGCGATGGGTCTGATGGTTGGTTGCGAGCCAGCGGTTAACGCTCCAGTCGCTCCTCCAGCAGCTGTGAGTCCTGCTGACGCGATGAAGGCTATGGAAGCCAGCATGAAGGATGGCGCTGCCAAGGCTGGCGAAGCCGCCGGCGACGCAGCTGCCGCTGCTGGTGACGCCGCAACCGCCGCTGGCGAAGCAGCCACCGCTGCTGGTGAAGCGGCTGAGGGGGCTGCCGACGCCGCTGCTGGTGCAGCCAATGCAGCTGCCGACGCTGCTGCTGGTGCAGCCAATGCAGCTGCCGACGCTGCTGCCGATGCCGCTGAAGCACCGGCCGCGGAAGCTCCAAACCCTTAATTTTTGTTGAGCAGTGAATCACGAAAGCGGTGGTGGGCTCCGATGCTCACCACCGCGTTTTCGTTTTTGGGATCGAGAAATCGCCACTCGATCGCACGCAAATCGATCAAATTTGCCAGTTACGAATATCAAAGTCGTCCGGCGGCACCACAAGCTCGATCATCCCCTCGGAAGGGATTCGGTCCACGCTGGTTTTGGCCTCGAATAGCTCTACGTAGAAGTGGACGGCCTGCCCGGCGGTCAAACCCAAATCGACCAGGGGAACCTTGACCTCGGCCACATCCTCGATGGCTGAAACCATTTCTGATGGTTCAGCTGTTCCCCCTCGAAACAGAGACAAATCCGGAGCCCCTGAAGCCGAAGGGCGCACTCGCACTTCGTGACCATCCGGTTCCAAAAATCGCACGCGAAGTTCCTGCCCCGGCAACAACTGGTCTCGCGCCCGACCGGCGGTGTCGCAGCGGATGAGTAGGGACTTCCGATCGAAACCGAAGCGCAGCCCTCGAATCACTCCTTGAGTCACCCGAGCCATTGTCCCGCGTTCGGAACCGGCCACAAACTGACCAGCGGACATCCATTCAAAGTACCGGCGGCGTCCATCAGATTGGACATTTAAGAGCCGCTTCGGTTGCGTATGGATGCTCGCCCGATGGATTTGGCAAATCGGACGCAGCAGGACATTCGGCGGCGACTCACCCAGCAAGCGATAGATGTTTTGCAGGTGTCGGCGGAAGAGTTGGTCAAAGAGATCGTCCTGGCCCGAAGAACGGTCATCCCCATACCACCAGCACCAGTCGCTCCCTTCGGTGATATCCAGTTCGCGCCATGCTTTTGCCAGGAGTGCGTCCTCAAACTTTCCCGTGGCGACCTGCTTCTTCAGGAACTCGCGGGCCAGGTGCAACACGTCCCACGCCTGTCGATCCTCGGCATGCCCGATCCAGATGTAGAAGTCCGAGTTGATCCAACTCCCCGCATGCAGTTTTTGCAGACGTTCCTGCGCGGGGGCTGACTCCAAGTGGTCACATACTCGCATGGGACGCACCTCTGCGTGCCGCACAGCCTCTCGATACAGCGTTCGCAGGAACACCACTCCCCCGTCGCGGTAGTGCTCCCAGCAGTTCTCGCCATCCAAAATCACCGGGACAATGACTGGCGCCTCGCGATTCTCTCGACGCACCGCTCTTCCCACCTCAGCACAGGCATTCAACATGTGGTGAGCCGCCGTCACCGGGTCTTGACGTTGGGCCTCGAACCCGATGAAATCGCTGAGCCCCAAATCACGGAAGATCAGCTGTAGCGATTGCCCCTGATGCTCCCAGCGCCAGGGACGATAGAGGAGATCGGGGCGGTTAATTCGCTTCTGTCCATCGCGATGAATCGCTCCATCGAGTGAGCGCGAGAGGATCCCCTCGTCGGTCGCGATCCACTGAATCCCCGCCTCAATGATCGCAGGCAAAATATCCGCGGAGACCGACCCTTCCGACGGCCACATCCCGCGTGGCTTGCGTCCGAACAGTTTCTCATGCAACGCGACGGCCGACTTGATGTGCCGAACGGCGTCCTCGGCATAGCTTTCGATCGAAGTGGGAAGCTGGCAATTGGGCATTGCCTGCCGGGCTGACTTCTTGTCCCAGAGCAGTGGGAGAATCGGATGGTAGAACGGCGTCGTGGTCAGCTCGACCTGCCCTCGGTCCTGTAACTCCTTGTGGAGCGGGATCACTTGAGCGACGACCTCCCGCTGCTTGGTCAGCAACCAGTGCTTGTCGGTCTCCGTATAGTCGCGGGCTTTCTCGCGAAACTCCCGCAGCTCGGCGTTCTCCTCGAACAACAGTTCGTGAAACCACGACAGATTGTGCCACACCTGCAAATCTCTCAGGTCTTGCGAGGACATGCGGGCCACAGCGGCATCGGAACCGGATGGCTGAGTAAAACGCTTGCGATGGAGTTCCAGATAACGCGGAAAAGGCCGAATCATCGATTCCAAATTCGCCGCGAAAAAGTTGTCGACGAGGTAGCGGGCATCATGGGCACTGAGCCCATCAGTCGGCATGCGCGACACATCGAGATGCCGGTCGCTGCCACCCGCCACATACCGCTCGATCTGCACCAGCAGACTGGGAACCAAATTAATGGAGCAATGAAACTCGGGAACCTCCTTCAAATGGAGGGCCATCCCGATGTAATCCTTCGTGGAGTGAAACCGCACCCAAGGCATGAGTGTCTCCCCGGCCACATCATCCGGGTAGTACGGTTGATGCTGATGCCAGAGAATCGCCAGGGAGACAGGTTGCATGACGGTTTCCTCACGGGACATGAGCGCTGCCGTAGTGTAGCAATTCGCTCCCCCATCCGTCGGCGCGAAGTTCCCGAGAAATTGGACGGCCAGCCCCAAATGTTGGCCCTTTCATCCCGAAGGAATTTCAGCCAGTCGCTGGTGGTGAGCAACGCGACACCACCGGATAGTGATCCCCTCTCACTCGATCTCTCCCGCCGGGATCGCAGCCCTGAGGCGATTCCCCGCTGCTGGAATCCCTCCGAGAGACATGGGCCTGAATGGGGGTTTCGGTCCGGTGGTTTTCGCTGCGTTTGACCGACTATTGGCGCAGACCCCTTCAGGGTAGGACGGACCACGGATGGGCGAATACGTCCGAAACTCGTGGGGAATGGCGACCGAGATTGATTTCGATACTTCGCGACAAGACAATGCCGGGCGTCAGGCCCTGTTGTCCTGGATTCCCCCGGCAGCCTCCTTCGTTCGCCACGAGTCTCGCATGAAAAAAATTCTGATCCAACTCGATACCGACCCGCAGCCCAGTGTGTTTGACCGCGTCGTGGCGATCGATGCCGGGGTGGATGAGCTGTTCTCGTATGGCGGCGTCAATCCGGAGAACCTCACGGGACTCGTCCATGGTGCGATGTTCACTCGCAGCCCGCAGGACCTCAAGAACACTGCGATCTTTATCGGCGGCAGCGATGTGGCTGCCGGTGAAGCCCTGCTCGCCAAGGTCCAGTCCCTTTTCTTCGGCCCCATCCGCGTGTCCGTGCTGCTCGACTCCAACGGCTCGAATACGACCGCGGCAGCTGCGGTGCGAGCGGCTGCGCGGCACCTGGAACTCGCGGGGACACGGGCGGTCGTGTTGGGAGGCACCGGGCCGGTCGGGCATCGGGCAGCGCAGATTTTGGCCAGCCGAGGGGTCGATGTGACAGTCACCTCGCGGACCATCGACCGGGCGAGAGAGACTTGCGATCGAATTCGGGAGCACGTCCCCTCAGCCCAGTTGACTCCCGCTGTTCCCTCACACGGAGATTTCTCGGGCCTGCTCGATGAGTGTCAGCTGTTGATTGCGGCGGGAGCGGCGAAAGTGCAGTTCCTGAAAGAGAGCCAGTGGATCAATCACCCGACGCTCAAAGTCGTGATCGATCTGAACGCGGTCCCTCCGACCGGCCTGGAGGGCATCGGTGTGATGGAAAAAGCGAAGGAACGAGGGTCAATGTTTTGCTATGGTGCCATCGGTGTCGGTGGGACCAAAATGAAAGTCCACCGGGCCGCCGTCGAAGCCCTCTTCGAACAGCATGACCGCATTCTGAACACCGCCGAAGTCTTCGCCATCGCCGAGAAAATCGGCTGAGCATCTGCCGGTTCTCCCCCTCCTCTGTGAGCGGACTTGCCCTCGCCCGACACGGCGAAATACCACCCATTACATGAGCAGGGCGGCTTCCACATTGAGGCCCGGGCCAAACCCGAGCATGACGCACGGCAGTTCGGATTTCTGGCGGCGGAGTTCGTCGAGAATAAACAGCACGGTGGGCGAACTCATATTGCCGCACCGAGATAGAATCGAGGTCGAAGCAGCCAGGTCGCCCTCCGACAAATTTGCAGCGTCGCCGCAGGCTTTCAAAATCCGTGGGCCCCCCGGATGAATGGCCCACGAGCGGATGTCCGCGAGGGTCAAAGAGTGCCCACCGAGAAAAGACTCCAGCGCTCCCGGCAGCGTGCGGGTGATAATTGCGGGCACTTCGGGCGAGAGTGTCATCTGGAATCCATGGTCGCCGATTCGCCAGCTCATCATCTCCTCGGTCTCCGGGATGACATAGGAGAAATTCTCAACCAGGCGCCCCGGTAACAGGGTGCCGCGCGGCGTCGAAGTCGGGCGAACTGCTCGCCCCACAATCGCGGCGGCTCCGTCTGCGAACAGTGAATTCGCCACCACGCTTTGCGGGTCGAGTCCATACTGATAATGCAACGTACACAGCTCAATGGCACAGATCACAATCACAGCTGCGGGGTCGGCAGCGGCAAAGGCCTGGGCCACTCGCATGCCATTGAGCGCCCCATGACACCCCATGAATCCGATATGAGTCCGCGAGACCGAGGGACGCATGCCGAGAGAGCGGAGCAGGTGTAAATCGACTCCTGGGGCCGAGAACCCGCTGCATGACACCGTCACCAGGTGCGTGACTTCGCGGGGAGAGACTCCCGCCTCGGCCAGCGCCCGGCGAACCGCTTCACCGGCCAGCAGGGGAGCGTCGATTTCGTAGCGATCCATCCGTGTCGAAGTCGACGGACCGCGATCATGCTCGCCCGTCGACGGGGCGTAAAACGTCTGCGTGGAGGGCGATCCACTCACGGAAGAATCGAGGACCGTGCTGTGCCGAGTTTGGACCCCCGCCCGCCGAAACAGGACCTTGACCAGCCCTCCCGAGGAAGCTGAACTCTCCCCCGAGCTAAGGCACAGAGCCGCAAAATCGGCGGCCTCTGACTGCTGCATGTGATGTTCAGGGAGGGCGGTCCCGAGTCCGAGGATTTCAAAATCTAACATGGGCGAGTCTCCGTGGTCTCGATCGTTTTGAGGGGGCGATCGATGCCATGCATCACCGCGTGAGTAATCCAAGGTAAGCAGCGAGCAGCTGTCATCAAGGGGCTGAGCAGCCAAGGGCGACGCAAGCCCGCCGCCAAAATCCGACACACACGCTGGCTGCGTCCCACGTTGCGATGGCACTCTTGCTGCCACTTCGGCGCCAGGTCCGCGCTCCAGCCCTCACACACGGCTTGCTTCACGAAAGGCAGGACGGTCGAGGCGGCGCTCAAGGCCCAGGCCATCCCCTCACCGGTAAACGGCTCGACATATCCTGTGGCATCGCCTAGCAGAAACACGCGGGGCAAGCTCACCCGAGAAGTCTTGCGAGTCAGCAGCGGCGTCCCTCGGACGGTCGCATCGGGCAGACCCGCCGGAGCAGGCATCCCCGCGAGAAAAAACAATTTGAGCAGTGCGTCTTTCGGCGTCCGATGCTGTTGCAGAAACTCCGCATCCACGGCAGCTGCGAGATCCAATTGCCCCTGTTCGATGCCGACCGTTCCGACGTAGCCGACGCGAGACACCCCCATCTGAACCTCACCCGGGACGTACCAAGTATCCGCAGCGGTCCAGGGCACGATGGCTCCTAGACCGATACGAGAATGACTCGCAACCTTCGATTGAATCTCCGGGAACTGTTTCAGACTGGCGTGGTTGAGCCCATCGCAGACAAGGACGACATCGGCGAGAACTGTGTGACAGCTAAATTCTGAGGTTCGATTCTGCGGGGAGGGGGTTGCTTCTGCTGAACTGCTCACGAGGTGGGCACTGTCTGGAACAGGCGGCTCGGCGGGAGCTGCACCCTCCCGGTGAGTCCGCAGTTCGACGCTTCTCGCGAGATCTGCGTCGAGCCCAGCGGCCGCGCTCGGCAATACCACGGCTGTAGTCTGGTCGAGAAAGACGCACCCGGCGTCGACCGCGGCGCGGACTAACTCTTGGTCAAGCGACCGCCGGGAGAGCGACATCGACCGATTCACCGGCAGGCTGACCGACCGCCCCCCGAAATGGACATGCATTCGAGAGAGTGGTGTCGGGTGGAGAGCGGCGAGCCGCTCCCGCATTCCTAACCGGTCGAGCAGTGCCATCGCACGTCCATTGAGGCAACAGCCGCAGACTTTGTCTCGTGGGAACACTTGCTTCTCAACTAGCAGCGTCCGCAGACCCGCTCTCGCACACCAAATCGCCGCAGAGGCCCCCGCCACACCTGCCCCGATGACTACGACATTCCATTGAGCGGGCGTCTGACCCGTCGTGGTCGTTCTCTGGTCGATTCCCGCGAGATCGATTGTCATCCGTGAAGTCTGCTACTTAAGAGAAACCGCTGAGGAAAATGATTCTTCAGCTGCGGGGCGGGCCAACCGGCCGCTTCCGCCATCTTCAATGCCTCTTCAGAGGTGAAAGCTCCCGCGACCGACAACGGACCATCGACATGCACGATCGGCGAGCGAGTCAGAATTCGGCATCCGAGCCACGCCAGCCAGTAGCCGATTCGCGTGCGTCGCAGGTCGTCGACCAGCACCAGCTGGGTGGCTGCCTGCTGCATAATTTTCAGCAACATCAAGCCGTCCTCTGACGACAGATGATGCAAGAACAGCGAACACATCACAACATCCCAGCCCCGCTTGGGGAGCGGATCGGTCAGGACATCTCGCCGGGTGAAGCTCACATTCGTCACCCTTTGCTTCGCCGCTTTTTCTCGGGCGAATTTAATGGCAGTCGGGCTGATGTCACACCCTTCGATCTCCACTGATTGACCCGATCGCTGAAACCGCTGAGCCAGCCGAATCGCCGAGTCGCCGCCCCCGGAAGCAATATCGAGAATCTTGAGCGACTGCTGACCCGGGCGGAGGGAAATCGAACGCAAGGCTCTCCAAAGAATGCCATCGGTGCGACTGAGAGAATTGACCTTTCCGAGCCCCTTCAGTGCGGAGCGGTGGGTGCTTTCCGCCAGGCCAGGGTCGTCCATCAATTCCGGTTGTCGATCACGCTGCGGCTTCCACATCAATCCTCGCGTTTTCTGATATGGCTCGCCCCACTGGGTTTCGCGCCCTCGCAAAGTGCTCCCGTGAAGAGCACCCGTCGGAGATCCGTCGGCAGAAGGAATACCGATGGGAGTGTAGCAAGTCGTCGGCTTTGGTGAGGCAACTCTCTTTACGGCACACTCTTCTGCGTGTTCATCGCAAACGTCGGTGATGGGAAGATTATCCCCACAGAAGGCCCCTGGATCGGGGGATGCCAGAGCTGGATGGAACTCCTGCGAGTTGTCGCCGCGCTACGGAGAGAAGGGAATGGCCGCCAGAAACTCGAAAAACGCAAAAGGGGAGGGGACTGCCTCTGACTTCCGTGTTTTGAGTTTTTTTGCGGCCACTACTAATTCTCAACCACAGGTGGGAACGAAACGGGGGCTGACTGCCCCCTCTCTTTGGAATGCGGCTCAGCCCCACCGACGTTTGGGATGCACGCACCACTCCTCCGACAGAGTCTCATGACATCTCCCCCCCCCCGTACAACCGGTATCATCCGCTCTTTTCGACAGTCGGCTCCCTTCCTGAAGAAACCGTCCGGGAACGGTCACCTTGACATAGCAGTAGAGATTGATATGTTCGATGATTGGATTGTATCGGCGAACTCTGCCCGAGACGGCGAGATTGTCGATCATTCGGCTCAGATCGGCTGAAGGCTTGGTGTTTGCACACCAAGAACTCGGGGAGTGAACGATGCGAATGATGCACAAAGCTTTGGTGATTCTGCCCCTGTTGTTGCTGGGATCGCTCCCATCGCTAGCACTGGCTCTCGATTTGGGGCCGGTTGAGTCCCTGAAGTTCGAAACCCTTGAGGGGCAATTTACGTTACGCGGGCCCGAAGCTCGCATGCAGCTGCTGGTCACCGCCCAGCATGCGAACAGCCGATTTTCTGATGCAACTCGCATTGTGACATTCACCT
>Ga0105046_10000699_pt1 | contig 48466 bp, 55 predicted proteins | sample MAT03_FD_78385 | JGI IMG/M metagenome (GOLD analysis project Ga0105046, IMG submission 78385) | Freshwater microbial communities from Lake Fryxell liftoff mats and glacier meltwater in Antarctica - MAT-03 (megahit assembly) | ecosystem: Environmental > Aquatic > Freshwater > Ice > Liftoff... | reverse complement strand
GTCGTGTAGTTCATGCCGTAGCCGATGACCGGCCAGCCGTAGTTCATGCCGGGCGTGATGACGTTCAACTCGTCGCCCCCCTGCGGGCCGTGCTCGTTCTGCCACAGGTCGCCGGTGGTGGGATGGAAGGCCATGCCCTGAGCGTTGCGGTGGCCGAGCGACCAGATTTCGGGCAGCGCGTGCGGCGTGCCCACGAACGGGTTGTTCTTGGGCACGCGGCCGTCGTCGTGCAGGCGCACGGTCTTGCCGTTGTGCGTCAGCAGGTCCTGGGCTGGGTGGCGATTCAGATCCGCCACGGCGGGCCACTGACGATCGCCGAGCGTGACGAAGAGAAAGCCGTCCTTGTCGAAGGCGATGCGCCCGCCCCACATCGAACTGCGGTTGGTGCCGTTGCCAGAGGCGTTGGCCTGAAAGATGTCCTGCACGTTCGACAGGCGATCGTTCTCGAAGCGCCCGCGCGCCACGGCCAGGTTGCCGTAGCCGTTCGGCCCCGGCTTGACGTAGCTCAGATACAGCAGCCGGTTGGTGGCGAAGTTCGGATGTAGCACCACGTCGCGCAGGCCTGCCTGCTCGCGGCCGTCCTGCGCGGTGGCGCCGTTGCCGAGGAAGAGCACGTCGGGAATGCCGGCGACTGGCGTCGGCAGGAGCGTACCCTGCCGCACGATCCGCAGCCGGCCCGGACGCTCGGTGATGAGCATGTCGCCCTCGGGCGTGAACGCCATCGAGTGCGGGTGGATGAGTTCCGCCACGACGTCCAGGCGGAAGTCGTGCTGCGACGTGCGGAAGACCTGGCCGGGGGCGGGCGCCTGGGCCCGGGCCGCCGGGCCGGCCAGCGCCGATGCGGTCACGACCGCGAGAAGGAGGGAGAGGGAACGGCGGAAGGACGCTCGGCTGATCGTGGACATGACGTGGCCACGATACGGCGTTCCGCCCCTCGAATCAACGCCGCGCCTCCCTGGTAGGCGGCACCCGCTCAGGGATGAGCGCCATGGTCATTCCGTTCTGAGCGCCTGCAGCACGTCCACGCGTGAGGCCCGCCGCGCCGGCAAGAGCGCCGCCATCACGGCGGCCACGGCGAGCACCACCGCCGCGCCCAGCACCGGCCACGGGCCCGGCAGGCGCAGGCCCTCCACGTAGCTCGTCGCCACGGACGCCAGCGCGTAGCCCAGCCCCGCACCCGTCACGATGCCGCCGGCCACGATCGCCGCGCCTTCGCGCAGCACGGTCCTGAGCAGGTCTCGCGGCGTGGAGCCAATGGCCAGGCGCACGCCGAACTCACGCGTGCGGGCGCTCACCGAGAAGGCCAGCACGCCGGCCACGCCGACGATCGCGATGGCCAGCGCCACGCCGGCGAATCCGGCCACGACGAACGCGTTCACGCGGTCGGGCGTGAGCAGGCCCGCCCGCACGTCTTCGAGCGTGGCGGCGCGTTCCACCGGCTGCTCCGGGGCGATCTCGTGAAGGACGCGCGTGATGGCCGGCATCAGGGCATACGGGTCGCCACCGGCGGCCTGCACGAACAGCCGCCCCGCGTACGGAATCTGTCTGAGCGGGTGATACACGACCCACGCGGGCACGGGCAGCACGCTCTCGTCGTTCAGGTCGGCCGCCACGCCGACGATCCGGCGCTTGGCGGTGCCGAACACGGCATCGGTCCACCAGATCTGGCGATTCAGGGCCTCGCCGTTCGGGAAGAGCCGCGTTGCGATGGTCTGGCTGACGATGACCACGAGTTCGCCGCGGCCGCGGTCATCGTCGGTGAAGTCGCGGCCGGCCAGGATGGGCACGCCGAGCGTGGCGAAGAAGCCCGGCGTGACGTTGCGCAGGCGCGCCATCGGCGGGTCGGCGCCGTTGGCCGGCGTGTAGCCCTCGGCGGCGAACGAGAACGGGCCGAACTTGCCCAGGTCGCGCCAGGGCACGACGTTGCCGGCGGCCACGCGCGTCACGCCCGGCAGCGCCGAGATGCGGCGCACGGCCTCGTCCACGAAGGTGACCGTCTTCGGGCCGGCTGACTCGATGGGCAGTGGCACATCGATCGCCAGCACCTGCGCCACGTTCGCGACCGAGCTGGTCGTCTGCAGGGCCAGCAAGGCCGCAAGCAGCATGCCCGCACCCACGAGCAGCACGAACGAGAAGGCCACCTGCGCCGTGGCGAAGAGCCTGAGCCGCCGGCTGGTGCCCGGCGTGATACGCAGTCCGCCCGTGGCCAGGCTGACGCCGGCAGACGTGTCCGACGCCGGCAAGCGGGGGATCCAGGCGAGCAGCACCGCGGCCGCCATGGCCAGGCCCGCACCCACCCACAGCAGGCTCGCGTCCATGGTGACGTCGAGCGCCCGCACCGAGAAGCGCGCGGCGAAGCGGGCCACGGCCGTGACGAGCGGACCGGCCAGCAGCACGCCCAGCACGGCGCCAGCGCCGCACAAGACCAGACTTTCGGCGAGCAGCGTGCGGCGCAGCGCGCCTGGGCTCGCGCCGAGGGCCGCGCGTACGGCCAGCTCGCCTTCGCGGCGTACCGAGCGCGCCAGAATCAGGTTGGCGACGTTCGAGCAGGCCACGATGAACACGACGCCTGCGGTGGCGAGCAGCAGCAACAGGATGGTTCGCGCCGGCGTGGCGATCTGATCGCGCAGCGTCCGCACCGTCATGCCCACGTCGGCGCGGCCGGCGTAGGCCTCGGGATGCTCGGTCTCGAGCGCGGCATGCGCGGCCGTGAGCTCTGCGCGCGCGGCCTCGAGCGTGGCGCCTGGCGCGAGCCGCCCGAACAGCTCGGTCATGCGATGCGTACGTCCGGTGACCATCAGCGCGTCGAGGTGGTGGGGACTCGTCACGATGTTGGCGATGATCTCGGTATCCACCGGATACGGCACCGACGGCTCGAGCACGCCGATCACGGTGGCCGTGCGGGTACCGAGGCGCACGGTCTTGCCGAGCACCGTCGGGTCGCTGGCAAGCGCGGTGGACCAGAAACGGTGCGTGAGCACGACGGCGCCGGCCGCGCCAGGGCCGTCGTCAGCGGGCGTGAGCAGGCGGCCCAGCACGGGCCGCAGGCCCATCACCTCGAAGAACGTGCCGCTGACCACGCCCGCGTGCACGACACGCGGCTCGCCGAAGCCAATCATCGTGAAGTCCACGGTAGAGAAGTCGCCGAAGGCGCCAATCGACGTGACGCGCGCCTTCAGGTCGTCGATCTCGGGCACCGAGAACGTCATGTTCTCGGCGCCTGCGCCGGGCGCGCTCTGGCGGATATAGAGGAGGCGATCTTCGTCGCGATTCACGAGCGGCGCGAGCAGCACCGCGCGTACCACGCTGAAGATAGCGGCGTTGGCACCGATGCCGAGAGCCAGCGTGACGACGACCGCAAGCGAGAGCCCCTTGGCCCCGGCCAGCGCGCGGAGCCCGACGCGCAGGTCGCGGGCGAAGTCGGCACCGGCCTCGAACCACCGGCTGTACCAGACCTGGCGCACCGAGTCGCGCACGGCCGGCAGGTAGCCGAGCTCGTCGAGGGCGGCCTGGCGCGCGGCGCCGGGGTCTTCGCCGCGGTCGATGCGCTCCTTGATCGCCAGGGCCAGGTGGCCGCGCAGCTCGTCGTCGATGTCGCGCTCGTCGGGGCGCATGGGCTACTCCTTCCCCGTCGCCGGGGTCATGATGCGGCCAATCGCGGTGACGAGCTGCGACCAGCGATCCTGCTCGCGGGCGAGCTGCGTCTTGCCGGCCGCGGTGAGCTCGTAGTACTTCGCGCGCTGATTCGCTTCGCTGAGCGCCCACTTCGCCTTCAGCCAGCCGCGCTTCTCGAGGCGATGCAAGGCCGGGTAGAGCGAGCCGGTCTCCACCTTGAGCAGGTCGTCGGACTGCTGGCGAATGGAGTGCGCGATGCCGTGCCCGTGCTGCGAGCCCCACTGCAGGGTGCGCAGGATCAGCATGTCGAGGGTGCCCTGGAGCAGTTCGAGGCGGGAATCGTCGGGGGTCTTGGCCATGGCTGTAGACGTTCTACAGCCTGAGACGTAGACGGCCTACAGCTTGTTCCGTGGGTCGGGGTGTCGCCGGGCCGCGGGCTCCGGCAGTAGGATGTGGCCATGTGCACCCTGATTCCACTGTTCTCGAGCCTGATGCTGGCGCAGGACCCGTCGCAGGGCAGCGTGATTGCCGCCGCCGACATCGACGCCACGATGCGCGCGTCGATCGCCACCAAGAAGCTCGACACGAAGATCAACGAGACGCCGGTGAAGGGCGGGATCGTACGCGTGGGCATCGTGCACCGCACGAGCGCCGAGGCGCGGGCGCTCATGCACGACGAGCTCACCGAGATCTACCAGATCATCGAGGGCTCGGGCACGCTGCTGATGGGCGGCGAGATGCAGGACAAGCGGCCCGTGTCCGACCCGCCGAACCTGGGGCCCACGCCCAGCTACTTCGTGACCCAGGTGGGCGGCGTGACGCGCAAGGTGGGCCCGAAGGATCTCGTGATCCTGCCGGCCGGGATCCCGCACCGGTTCACTCAGATCGACGGACCGATCTCCTACGTCATCTACCGCTTCGAGCCGGTCGCGCCGAAGCCCGCGGCGCCGAAGTAGACGGCCGCGCCGACGGCTCCGTGTTACCATCCGGCGCTCGGCGACCACCCGGCGTGGTCATTACGGAAGACGTGTCATGACTCCAGTCGAGACCATCAAGGCAGGCTACGAGGCCTTCGCCCGCAACGACCCTTCCGTGCTGTTCGGGGCCATGGATCCTGGTGTCACCTGGCACGAAGCCGAAGGCAACCCGCTCGCCGACCGCAATCCCTACATCGGCGCCCAGGCGATTGGCGAAGGCGTGTTCGGACGGCTGATGGCGGCCATCGACGGCTTCACCGCGGTGCCCAGCACGTCCATCGACGGCGGTGATGACGTGGTGGTGCTCGGCCGCTATGGCGGCACGATCAAGGCGAGCGGCGCGCAGCTCGACGCGCAGTTCTGCCACGTCTACCGCTTCGGCGACGGCAAGATCGTGTCGTTCCAGCAGTACACCGACTCGGCGCAGTGGGCCAGGCTGCTGCCGTAGCGCGTGGTTACCGCGCCAGGAGCGGTTCGCCGCCGAGCACCTGCGACGCGTCGACCTTCACCCAGAGCACGGCGCCAATCAGCAGCAGCACCGCCATCGGGATGAACGGCGCGTCGTAGCTGCCCGACCGGTCTACGATGTAGCCGTAGAGCACGGAGCCCACGAGTCCGCCCACCTGGGCCACCGTGTTCATGAGGCCCACCATCGCCCCGGCGCGCGGCCCGCCGATGTCGAGGCACACGCCGAACACGCCGGCTTGCTGGAACGTGATTGCCCCATAGGTGAGCGCGAGGAACACCACGGTGAGCACCTGGTGCTGCGTGAGCATGGCGGCCACGGTGAACACCGCCGCGAAGGTGAGCGCCGTGGCGCCGATCAGTTGCCGGCCGCGCCTGGCCCCGAGCCGCCGCACCAGCGCGTCACTCGCGGCGCCGCCGGCGAGATTCGCGCACGCGGCCACCACGAACGGCAGCGCCGACAGCAGCAGCGTGGCCTCGCTGAAGCCGCGACCGCGCACCAGGAACGTGTGAAACCACGTCTGGAAGAAGTTGTAGACGTAGATGTAGCAGAACGCCACCCCGAGCATCGCCCACACCGTGGTGGAGCGCGAGGCGAGGCGCCACGGAAAGGTGTGGCTCGCCGCGGGCTGCGTGGCGGCATCGGTGAACGCGGCGGCGGCAGGCGAGCCCGGCCCGCGCATCTCGGCGGGCGAGTCGCGGAACCACGCATACCAGACGGCGGACCAGACCAGACCAAGCACGCCGAACACGTAGAACGACATGCGCCAGCCGTAGCGCATCTGGATCGGCAGCACCAGCAGCGGCGCGATGGCGCCGCCAATCTGGCTGGCCATCAGGTTCACGCCCGACATGGTGGCGCGTTGCCGCGCCGGGAACCAGCGCGCCACCACCACCGACGCATTCGGGAACGCGCCGGCTTCGCCGGCCCCGAACAGGAACCGCGTGAGCAGCAGGGGGTAGTAGCTGGTCATCGCCCCCGTGAGTGCGGTGAACGCCGACCACCACACCACGATGCGCGTGAGCACGCGGCGCGGACCCAGGCGATCGCCCATCATGCCGGTGGGGATCTCGAATAGGCAGTAGGCCAGGGTGAACATGCCCGTCACCCAGCCCCAGCCGATCGGATCGATGCCCAGATCCTCCTGCATGCGCGGCCCCGCCACCGAGATGCAGACGCGATCGAGGTAGGTGATGGCAAAGAGCAGCACGAGCAGGCTGACGACTCCGCGACGGTCGCCTGCTGCGCTTGGCATGACGGCGGATTGTGTCACGGCCACGCCGTTGCATCATCACCCATTGCTCCGTGTGCGTGAGCCGACACCCGGCGACCCGTTCCTTCGGCCTCGCCAGACGCCCCACAATCATCTCGTCCTCCGGAAAAGGCCGCCGGGCGCCGGCTCACGCCTCGTGCGCTCGTCCGCGACGATGCCGAAGGCACGGTAGCGCAGCGGATGGCGTGGTCCGACTGGTTGACCCTTGCGCCCAATCGCGTTGGCGCCCGGTCGTCGCTCGCCGAGATGCTGCGCACGCACGTGAGGTGGCGCCCGGTGACTCCGTCCGGAAGGCCGAGATGATTGTGGGGGATCTGGCGAGGCCGCAGGACGGAGTCGCTGGGCGTCACCTCACTCCGCTGGGCGTCACCTTACGCCGCGGCCACCATCGCCACCGCCTTGTCGACCAGGCGGAGGAACGCGTCGATCGTCACCTCGAGATCGGCCTCGGCGGTGTCTTCTTCCTTGCAGTGCGACAAGCCGTTGATGGACGTGGCGAACATCATCACCGAAGGCATGACGCGCCCCATCTCCACGGCATCGTGCAGCGGTCCCGACGGCAGGCGGGGCGCGTGGCCGGTCGCCTCCTGCACCGCCTCCGCGCACAGCTCGACCAGGCGCGGATCGAACCGGCAGGGACCGATGCGCCACACGTGCCGCCACTCCACGGAGACCCCGTTGGCGGTCGCCGCGCGCGCGGCCGCCTCCTGGGCGTCGGCCAGAGCCTGGCGCAGGATCCCTGGCTCGAGCGCGCGCTGATCGAGCGCGATCTCGCACACGCCCGGCACCGCGGTCACGATGCCCGGCTCCACCATCACGGTGCCGACCGTGCACACCATGCCGACGGTGGGCGTGGAGTGACGCCGGGCGATGTCGCGACAGGCGAGCGCCGTTTCGGCGGCGGCGAGGAATGCGTCACGGCGCATCGCGATCGGCGTGGAGCCCGAATGGGCGGCTTGGCCCACGAACCGCAGCACGTGGCGCTCGACGCCGTAGGTGCCGATGACCGCACCGGTGGATCGCCCCAGCGATTCCAGTACCGGTCCCTGTTCGATGTGCAGCTCGAGATACGCGCGCGGATGGCGCTCGTCGAGGGCCCGCCGCGCTTCGGGCATGCGGTCCACGTCCACGCCGTTCTGGGCGAGCGCGTCCGCGAGTCGCACGCCCGCGCGGTCCACCAGGCCCCGCACACCGCCTGGTACGAGGCTGCCGCTCGCGCCGGATGATCCGAGCAGGCTGCGCGAGAAGCGCGCGCCTTCCTCGTCGGCGAAGTCCACGACGGCCAGCGTGACGGGCGGCGTGGTGCCTTTGTAGCGGCGCAGTGCCTCCACGCCTGTGAGTACGCCGAGCGGGCCATCGAGCCAGCCGCCGTTCGGCACCGAGTCGAGGTGGCCGCCGATGATGACCGTTTCTGGCCGCGCGCCGGGCAGCGTGATCCAGTTGTTGCCGGCGGCGTCCATCTCCGCGCGCAGGCCCTCGGCCGCCAGCAGCTCGCCGAGCCACAGCCGGGCGTCGCGCCACACCGGTCCCCACGCCACTCGCTGGGCGCCGTGGGCGTCGCTGGTGCGCGCGGCCAGGGCGCGCAGGTTGGCTATGACATCGCGTGCGCTCACGTGGTCTCCTCATGATGTGCGCCGGGCAGGTGGAGCTCGGCGGCCCCGCGCACGCGCCACGCCTGCCACAAATGGCGTCGCGCGTGCGCCGCGATCACGTGCAGTCCGGTCGCCAGGCTGAAGCGCACGCCGCGGACGAACGGGTTCGGAAACGCCACGCCCGCGAGGTCGATGTCCGCATACGTCTCCAAAAACGTCACGACCTCACGCTGCGACGCCAAGAACTGGTCGCGCGCGTCGGCCAGCGGAGGCGAGGGCCGCGGCCGGATCTGTTGCGGCGCCGTGCCGCGCAGGCGCGGCCGCACGGGCGGCTCGAGCATTCGTACGAACCACCCGCCGACGAAGCCCGGCCGCGCGGGCCCACGCCGGCGGCGGCCGTCGGTCAGCGCGCGGTCCGCCGGCGACTGCATGGCGCGCAGATAGAGGCGATTGCTGGTCGCCAGGTGGTCGAGGCATTGAGCGACGCTCCACGAGCCGGGGTCGGCGCGCCAGGTGCCGAGCGCGTCGCTCAGTTCGTGCGCCAACGCGCGGACGTCCTGTTCGGCCGCCGCGAACGCGCACTCCAGGGCGGCGATATCGTCGTGTGCCATGTGCCCCTAACCCTATGGCACGGAAATGCCGGAAGGGAAGCGGCGAGTGGCATGTCGCTCATGCCACTGGAGCACGCGCAACGCCCGCAGCGCGTTCCACCGGCTGGGCCGGCCGTCGCCGTCCTCGAGCGCAAAATGCACCTGGCCGGGATGCGTGTTCTCGAGCAGCCAGGTGCCATCGGGCTGCTGCTTGGATCGCAGCAGCCCGATCGCCTCGTCCATCCGCGCGTCGGGCGCATCCCCGGCCGAGCGGAAGTAGTCGAGCGCCCGCAGCACGTCGTAGTGCCACCTCTGCGGAAACGAGAACCGCAGCCAGGCGGGATTCACAACGTCGCCGGTGCTCTTGCGTCGCATCAACTGTCGTTCGAGCAGGTACTCCTCACCGCGGCGTCGTGACGCGAGGGATGCGGCGGAGCCACCCGTGGCGCGCTCATGCGCGAGCAGTCCTTCGAGCACGTTGATCGTCGTGTCGAACGACGAGCGCACGGAGCCGCGCTCCGCCTCGCAGTTCCAGCCGCCGTCGGCAAGCTGCTCGCGCAACAGGCGGGCGACCACGCTGTCCACATCCAAGCCGAAATATCTGCCCAACGTGACGGTGCGGCCGTTGATGCAGGGCTAGACCTCGCCGCTGAAGAAGGGCTGGCCGGCATGCTCCCAACGGCAGTGGGCTTCGACCAGCGCCACCGCCTGGCGCACCCGCTCGTGACCCGGGGGCACACCGAAATCATGGAGCAGCTGCAGCGTGGGCAGCGTCGAGGTCCAGGGCTGACCCTGATACTGGTCGGATTTGTCCAAGAACCGCGCTGGAAAGTACGCGCCGCCCGCCCACTGGCCGTCGCTGCCTTGCAACGCCAGCAGCCTGGCGCCCCACCCCTCGGTGGCCACGCGCGCGCGTTCCGCCGCCACGACCTCGGCCGGCGCATGAACCAGGTCGCGCAACACCTGCCAGCGGATGGCGGGATCGGAATCGAGCAGCCAGTCCAGTACGCGCATGGCGGTAAGTCTAACAATCTGGCTGGCCCGCGATCACTCGCGGCCCGATCCAGAATCGACGCTGCCGCGGAGTCGGCTCTCGTGCCACATGGCCCATCACGTGGCGCAGGGTGACGGGCCATGGCTTCCGCGGGAACGCCTATTCGTGGGTCTGAATCTTGTCGTCGAGCGCCAGCCGGCCCTGCTCGAGCAGCAGGCCGACCGCGCACCTGCCGCCCTCGCGCCACGATGTCGGCCCACTGGGGCGAGGGGGTCGAAACTTTCACGGAGGGCACGTCTTGTGCGCCCCCGTTGTCCCACAATCTCGGATACGCTGCGCACGTGATCAATCGACGCGATTTCCTTGGGGGCGCCGTAAGTGGCTCGGTGGCTGGCGCGGCGACCGCCGTGCTCGTCGGCGCGAGCCTCAAGCGGCCCGAGCCTCCGGCGCCGCCGGCGCCCGTGCCGCCTCCACCGCCACCAGCACTGCCGGAGCACGCGCGCCTGAGCTTCTCGCAGCAGGGCGAAGACATCGTGCTGTTTCACCTGCTGCACGAGCTGATGAAGATTGCAATGCCCAGCTATATGGATGTTGGCGCCGCCTATCCGGTGCGTGGCAACAACACCTACCTGCTCTACACGACCGGCGCGCGTGGCGTGCTGGTCGAGCCGAACCCGGCGCTCGCCGCCCAGTTGCGCAGCCAACGCCCTGGAGACACGGTGGTCGAAGCGGGCATCGGCGTCGCCGCCGCCGTCGAGGCCGACTACTACGAGATCAAGGGCAATGCGATGCTCAACACGTTCTCGCCAGAGCAGGTCGCGCATCTGCAGCGTGGCCAGACCGAGAGCGTCGTGGAACGCGTGGTGAAGATGCCGCTGCTCGACATCAACCGAGTCGTCCAGGAACACTTGGGACGGACCCCCGACCTGCTGTCGATCGACGTGGAAGGCCTGGACGACGCCATCATCCGGACCCTCGACCTGTCTCGATTTCGCCCCGCGGTGATCTGCGCTGAAGTGGTGCCGACGATGAAGTCGGGCCGACTCTCCCGCACCACCAGGTATCTGGCGTCGAAGGGCTACATTCCCCGCGGCGGCTCGGTCTACAACACCTTCTACGTGGATGCGCGCCGAATTTCAAGGTAAAGAGCAAACGAACATGAAGCCCAAGAACACCATCTGCCTCTGGTTCGACAAAGACGCACACGACGCGGCGCGCTTCTACGCCGCCACCTTCCCGGATAGCGAAGTGACCGCGGTGCACCAGGCCCCCGGCGACTACCCAAGCGGCAAGGCCGGCGATGTGCTCACCGTGGAATTCACCGTGCTGGGCATACCCTTCGCGGCGATGATGACGATGCAGAAGATCGACATCGCCACCATCGAGTCCGCGCGGCGGGGTTGACACCGATGGCAGACACGTCGACGAAGGAAACCCTCGGCTTTCAGGCCGAGGTCTCGCAGCTCCTGAATCTGATGATCCATTCCCTCTACGGGAACAAGGAGATCTTCCTGCGCGAGCTCGTCTCGAACGCCTCGGATGCTGCCGACAAGCTGCGCTTCGAGGCTATGACCGACGGCGCGCTCTTCGAGCACGACCCCGAGCTGCGCATCCGGGTGAGCTACGACGCGGCAGCGCGCACGATCACGGTCTCGGACAACGGCATCGGCATGTCGCGGCCGGACGTCGTCGACAACATCGGCACCATCGCCAAGTCGGGGACGCGCCAGTTCCTGGCGCAGTTGACCGCCGACCGCGCCAAGGACGCGCACCTCATCGGACAATTCGGCGTGGGCTTCTACGCCGCGTTCATCGTGGCCGAACGGGTGACGCTGGTCACCCGGCGCGCCGGCCTCACGCCCGAGCACGGCGTCAGATGGGAGAGTGCCGGGGAAGGTGACTACACGGTGGAAACCGTGGAGAAGGTCACGCGCGGTACCGACGTGACCCTGCACCTGCGGGCCGACGAGGACGAACTGCTGTCGGGCGCCCGACTGCGGCACATCCTGCGGAAATACTCCGACCACATCGCCGTCCCCATCCTGATGAAGAAGGAGCAGTGGGACAGCGAAGCCAAGACGCACGTCGCCGGCGATGAGGACGAGCAGGTGAACCGCGCCTCGGCGCTCTGGGCCCGCCCCAAGAACGAGGTCACCGAGGAGCAGTATCACGAGCTCTACAAGCACATTGCGCACGACGCGGAGGCGCCGCTCGCCTACACGCACGCCAAGGTGGAGGGCCGGCAGGAGTTCACCCTGCTCCTCTACCTGCCCGCACGGGCGCCCTTCGACCTGTGGGACCGCGACCACCGTCGCGGGGTGAAGCTCTACGTGCGCCGGGTCTTCATCATGGACGACGCGGAGCAGCTGATTCCGGCCTACCTGCGCTTCGTGCGCGGCGTGGTCGACTCGGCCGACCTGCCGCTCAACGTGTCGCGCGAGATCCTGCAGCAGTCCGTGGACGTGCAGGCGATCCGGACGGCGGCCATCAAGCGGGTGCTGACGCTGCTCGAGGAACTGGCCGGGAAGGAGTCTGCCAAATACCAGACGTTCTGGAAGACCTTCGGCCGCGTGCTCAAGGAGGGCATTCCGGAGGATCACGCCAACCGCGATCGCCTGGCCAGGCTCCTGCGGTGCTCGTCCACGCACAATTCGGACGACGAGCAGACCGTGTCACTCGCCGACTATGTGGGTCGCATGAAAGACGGCCAGACGGACATCTACTACGTCACCGCCGATGGCTATGCCGCGGCCAGGAACAGCCCGCACCTCGAAATCTTCATGAAACTCGGCATCGAGGTGCTGCTGCTGCACGAGCGCGTCGACGAGTGGGTGGCAACGTCGCTGCACGAGTTCGACGGCAAGCGGCTGCAGTCAGCGGCGGCGAAAGACCTCGACCTCAGCGCCATCGGCGGCGCAGCGCCCGCGGCGGAGAAGAGCACGCCGACAGGCGAGCACGCCCTGCTGCTCGAGCGCATGCAGACGGCACTCAAGGAGCGCGCCAGCGCCGTGCGGGTGACCAATCGGCTCACCGACTCGCCGGCGTGTCTCATCAGCAGCGAGGACGGTCTCAGCACGAACCTCGAGCGGATGCTGAAGGCGGCCGGGCAGGCGGTGCCGGCGTCGAAGCCGATTCTGGAGGTGAACCCGACGCACCAGGTCGTGCGGCGGCTCGCCGAGGAAACCGACCCCGTGAAGTTCGATGACTGGAGCCAGATCCTCTTCGACCAGGCCACGCTGGCCGAAGGCGGGCACCTCGAGGACCCGGCGGCGTTCGTCAAGCGGCTGAATCAGTTGATGCTGACGCTGGCCGGGGCTGCCAACCCAGGGCCCCGCGCGTGATCGGCCGATGACCTCGCTCTCGATCCGTCACATGCGGTTGGTGCTCGCGTTGGTCGTGGCGTGGTCCGCCAACGCCGGCGCCGACACGTATCCACGGCAGGCGGGCGTCGACGCCCGGCACTACGTGTTTCGCGTCACCCTCCTGACGGGCGATTCGAACGAGATCCAGGGCGAAGCCACAGCGACGTTCAGGCTGCTCGCCTCGAACCTGGGCGAGCTGGCGCTCGACCTCGCCACTCCGCGCGCCGACGGCACGGGCATGACGGTCACCAGCGTCACGTCGAAGGCCGCATCCGTGGCCTTCACGCACCGTGACAACCGGTTGCGCCTGGTCCTGCCGTCCGGACTGACGGCCGGCCAGGAGGTGACCTTCACCATCACGTATCGCGGCGTGCCTGCCGACGGCCTGCGCCTGCTCAACAACATCCACGGAGAGCGCACAGCGTTCAGTGAGAACTGGTACAACCGCGCCCGGCAGTGGCTGCCGATGATCGACCACGTGGCCGACAAAGCCACCGGCGAATTCATCGTGACCACGCGGGCCGACTATCAGGTCGTCGCAAGCGGCGCCCTGGTCGAACAGGTGGACCTTGGCCATGGCCAGCGCCGCACGCACTGGCGGCAGGACGTGCCGATTTCCTCGTGGCTCTACGCCCTGGGCATCGCGCGCTTTGCCGTCAGGCACGTCGGCCTGGTGCGCGGCGTGCCCCTCGAGTACTGGGTATTCCCGCAGGACGCCGAGCAGGGCTTTGCGCTCTTCGAGAAGGATGCGCGCCGGTCGTTCGAGTTCTACGCCGACTACGTGGGGCCCTACGCGTATCAGAAACTGGCCCATGTGGAAGCGGCGGGCATGGGCGGCGGCACTGAACACGCGAGCAGCATCTTCTACGGCGAAAAGGGCATCACGGCCGGCGCCGGTCCGGTGGTCCACGAAGTGGCGCACCAGTGGTTCGGCAATGCCGTCACCGAGCACGACTGGAACGACATCTGGTTGAGCGAAGGCTTCGCCACCTACTTCACGCTGCTCTACACCGAGCACGCCGATGGCCGGGACGCCTTTGCCGAGGGTTTACGCCGGAGCCGCGCCACCGTCCTCTCGCTCGAGACGCGCCTGCCCAACACGCCAGTCGTGCATGTGAACCACGACGACGCCGCGCGTGAGCCCACCAATCAGCTCGTCTACCAGAAGGGGGCCTGGGCGCTGCACATGCTGCGCGAGCAGATCGGCACCGCGACCTTCTGGCGAGGCATTCGCGACTACTACCGGCGCTACCTCAACGCCACGGCCTCGACCGACGACTTTCGCCAGGTCATGGAACAGGCGTCCGGGCAGGACCTGACGTGGTTCTTTCGGCAGTGGCTGAACCGCGCCGGCGTGCCCGCGCTCGAGGGCACATGGCGCTACGACACCGCCGCCAGAGAGGTGGTGGTCACCGTGCGACAAACGCAGGCGGGCGACCCCTACCGCCTCTCGCTCGGCGTCGGGCTCGTGCCGGGCGAAGGCGGGCTGCCGGTCGTGCGGCCGATGGCCATGACGGGTCGTGAGACCACGATCCGGTGGGCGGCCGCGACCGAACCGGCGGCCGTCGTGCTCGACCCGGCCGTGTCGACGCTCGCCGCGTTCGGGGCGTTCGTGAAGGCGCAGCCGTAGCGCGGCGTGTGGCCAGGCCGGCTCACGGCAGTCGCGGCACTCGCGTCAGCAGCCCGTCCTGTGTCATGGCGGCCGCAATCTCCTGCGGAGTGCTCGCGAGCGACGCCGTGAAGTTCTCGATGCCGTCCTTCGTGACGACGACCGTGTCCTCCATCCTGACGTAGAGCTTCTCGTCGGGAATCCACATCATCGGGTCGACCGTGAACACCATGCCCTCGCGGAAGGGCTGTCCCCAGATGACACCCGGATCGTGCACGGTCATGCCCACGGGGTGCTGCAGATGACCGCGGAACGTCAGCATCTCTTCGGCGGCCCGGCGATGACGCTCCGTGGCAAACGTCGTGCGGGCCAGCACCGGCTCCATGTCGCGTCGGGCCTTGACCAGCACATCCTCCGGCGTGACGCCCGGTCCGATGTAGCGGAAGAACGCCGTTCGATACTCGAGGATGAAGGTGGCCAGCGTGCGCTGCGCGTCGGTGTAGGTGCCGCTCACCGGCCACATGCGCGTGACGTCGCTCGTGTAGTAGCGGAGGTCTGGGGCGTAGTCCATGAGCACCATGTCGCCGGCCTTCAGGGGATCGAGGTTGCGCGAGTAGTGGCCCATCCAGGCGTTGGTGCCGCCGCCGGCGATGGGGTTGTAGCCCTCGAAGCGCGCGCCGTTCGCCAGGAACGTGAACCGCGCCGCGGCGGCCACCTGGTACTCGAACACCGCGGGCCGCGTGCTCTTCATGGCCTCGAGCAGGCCGAGTCCGGCGAGCACCGAGGCCTGACGAATGAGCGCAATCTCACGCGGGCTCTTGGTCATCCGCAACGTGTCGAGCACCGGCGTCAGGTTGCGGCGTTCGAGCGACGGATACCGCGCCTCGAGCAGACCAAGGAAATGGGCCTCGCGTGACGGGCGGCCATCCCAAGGATCCGCAGCCACGCCGGCCTGGTGGGCGAGCAGCTCGTCGCGGCTCTGCGCCTCGCCTTCGGCGGGACTGAACGGCACGTAGAGCACCGGCCGCGGATCGCGCAGCATGGCGCCGAACGTCTGCCGCGACAGCTGCTCGACGGGCACGACCTCATCCACGCCGGTGAGCCGCGTCAGCTCGGCGCGGTCGTCGGCCGACCACACGGTGCCGGTGCTGCGTTCGAGCGCGTCGTTGCGACGTGGAAGATAGAGCGCCGTGCGGCGTGTCCTGCCGTCGAGCACCAGGTAGGCGTGCGGCGACTCCAGACCGGTCAGGTAGTAGAACTCGTTGGACTGCCGGAACACCTTGAACCCGTCAACACCCGCGGCGCCCTGGAGCAGCGCGATGGCCTGCGGGCCGATGGCGTCGAGCACGCGGTTGCGGCGCGCGACCAGTTCTTCGATGGGGAAGTCGCGTTGGAACGGCGCCACACCCTGGCCGTGCAGCAGCACGGTCGATGCGACCATGGCCACGACGCGCGCGGCTGAGCGCGCGAGGTGCGTGACGCTCGTCCCGCCTGACGTGGGTTCGTTCATGGTCTGCTCCTCGCGGTCATTGTACGGCGCGGCGTGAATCGACGTGCGAGCCGCCGCAGCCCGTCAGCGCGGCTCGTCAGCGCGGATCGCTCGCGTAGCCTTGCTCCAGGGTCATCTGCCACTCGGCGTTCGCCGCATCGATGACGAAGTGGCACCACCGCGGCTCATCAGCGACGTTCACGGTGGCCGAGGCAAGCCCGTGCGCGTCGACGATCGTCTGCAGCGGACGTCCAGACACGGCGCTGTGCAGCGTCACGATCAGGCGTCCGGCGCCAGGGGACGTCTCGCTCGTCGTCTGCCAGCGCAGACGCATCGCCGCGGTGGAGACCTCGAACGACTCGGTCTGTTGGCTGAGACGCCCCGACCAGGAGCCGATCTCGCGCCACGTGATCGCTGCCGCTGCCGGCCGGTGCGTCACCTGGCTTGGCTGCTCGCCCCGACAGGCGCTCGCCCACACGGCCACGACGATGAGGACCCCGGTGGCGACCCGCCGGGACACCGTGTGCAGGCCGTCGGACGGCCTGACGAACGGGGCTTCGGTGCCAGGTCCAGTGCGCCACGCCTCATCGGATGTCATCGGCGTCGAGCATACCAATGGCGCCCCGGGAGGTCGAGTCGGCGTGCGAGCCGTTCCAGCAGGCGCCGCGGGGACGGGGCTGTGTCTGCTCTGCCAACGCAGGTGGGGGCCCCGCCAGCCCGAGTGTCACAACCGTGCGGGCAGTTCCGCGAGCCACTGATCGAGCGGGACGATCTCGATCGCGCCTTCCGTATAGCGCTTCGTCCCAGAATAGGCGAGCGTGCAGCGAGCGGTCGGATAGTCTGCCCGGAAGGCGCGGAGGCCAGCGAGGTCGGCTTGCCGGAGGCGCGACGCGCGCTTCACCTCGAACGCGTGCAGCCCGCGCTCTCCGTACAACACGAGGTCGACCTCGACGCCGACCGACGTCCTCCAGTAGAACAGCTCGTATCCCAGATCGCGGTACGCGACGTGCGCTGGTGGCCGTTCGGCTCCCGTCAGATCCTCGAGGATGGTGACGTAGTCTTCCACGACCTTGCGCGCGACGTGGCACTCCCGGGCGACGTTCGAGACGTTGAGCGGCATGCCCTGCGAGAAGGAGATGCTCTCCATGAACCGTGCGAACGCGCCCAGATTGCGCGTGAGTCCCTCCTGCAGGACCTCCTCGCGCAGGTAGGTCTTGACGTACGCGGAGAGAAACGCGCGCGGATCGTCGTCGACATAGGCGCTCGGCAACTGGCCGTACTGGAGCGAGTGCCTCAGGTCGAAGTCGTCTGCGAGTTCCACGCGAGTCAGCGGGTGCATGGTGAGCGAACGCGCGCGACCGGCCAGGAGGTTGACGCCGCGGCGGCGCAGCGTGCGGGCGCTGAATCCGGTGAGCGCGAACTCGCCTGTGCGTCTCGAATCCCCAATTCTTTAGTGAATCCAGACCTCGAGCAACGTTGCCCTTCGCCCGCGGGTGACCTGCGGCCCCGGCGGAGTGCGCGCGGTCATCGCAGAGAATCTCCTGCTCAGGCAGTCAGCGATCGGCTCCTGTTCGGCGTCGGGTCGTTGTTTCTGAGTCTGGAGTGGGAAACGGCCGGGCCCGAAAGGCCCAAGCGCGGCACTCATCCGCGCGGCCGCCGTCGCCGTGGCCCTCGATCGTGGGGCCCCCGGCGCGGGCTCCATCAGCCACATCTTGGAGACGCGCCGCCGTCGCCGCGGGCAGCCGCGACGCGTGCCGATGATCCTGCCCCGGCGGCTCGAACGCCAGCTGCAGGCGCGCGCCTGGGCCGCTTCACAGCCCTCGCGGACTTCGAATGGGACTGGCCCAAGCAGCTCCACCGCGCCACCGCCCAAGGGCGAGAATGTCGTCCTCGTCGCGTCGCAAGGGCTCGGCAAAACCATGCTGACCAAGAACCTCCTGCATCAGGCGGTGCTGGCGGGCCACTCGGCGCTCTTCATCACGGCGTCGGACCTCCCGCTCGATCTGAACGGCCAGGACACCTCGCGCGCGCGGTCGCGCTCATCGACCGGCTCACGCACCATTGCCAAGATCATTCCCATCGAGGGCGAGAGCTACCGCAAGCGCGAGGCCGAACTCACCCAGAAGACGCGACGAGGAACCGCGTGAGCCCCGCACACGCCGCCAGGTCGATCACCCGTCAAGATTCCTACGTTTCTCCATGGTCGGCAACACCTTGGTGGTACCGACGTTTAGTTCCTGCAGGTGCCGAAGAGGTTGTGGCTCATGCTGTTGGCTCCGTGGTGCGAGGGTCAGATCACGAACAGGTCGACGAACTCGTTGACCGGCGTGGCAGCAAGCTTCTTCGTGTCGAGGCACAGGTCGAGGATGGCGGCCTGCTGCTTCGAAGGAAAGCGGCGCGCGAGGTTGGTCTTGAACTTCTCCACCAGCACGGGCATGCCTTCCTTGCGCCGGCGCTTGTGGCCGATCGGATACTCGCAGACGAACTCGCCGAGCTTCTTGCCGTCGTTGAACTCGACCGTGAGTGCATTGGCGATGGAACGCTTGGCGGGGTCGTGGTAGTCCTTGGTGAACTGTCTGTCCTCCACGCACACGATCTTGTCACGCAGCTTGTCGATGCGCGGATCCTTGGCCACGTGGTCCTCGTAGTCGTCGGCCGTCAGGCGCCCGAACAGGATCGGCACCGCCACCATGTACTGGATGCAATGGTCGCGGTCGGCCGGATTGTCGAGCGACCCCTTCTTGTCGATGATGCGGATGCAGGCCTCGTGGGTGCGAATCGTGATCTTCCTGATGTCCTCCGGCTTGCGGCCGGCCTTCTTGAGCGCGCCGTGGATGTCCATCGCGCATTCGACGGCGGTCTGGGAATGAAATTCGGCGGGAAAGGAAATCTTAAACAGCACGTTCTCCATGACATAGCTGCCGTAGGGGCGCTGGAACTTGAACGCGTTGCCCTTGAACAGCACGTCGTAGAAGCCCCAGGTCTTCGCGCTCAGCACCGACGGGTAGCCCATTTCGCCGGTCTTCGCGATGAGCGCGAGGCGCACCGCGCGCGAGGTCGCATCGCCCGCGGCCCAGCTTTTGCGCGAGCCGGTGTTCGGCGTATGGCGGTAGGTGCGCAGCGACTGACCATCGACCCACGCCAGCGAAACGGCATTGATGATCTCGTCACGGGTCAGGCCGAGCATCTGCCCGACGACGGCAGTGGAGGCGACCTTCACGAGCACCACGTGATCGAGGCCGACCTTGTTGAACGAGTTCTCGAGCGCGATGCAGCCCTGGATCTCGTGCGCCTTGATCATCGCCGTGAGCACGTCCTGGACGGTCAGCGGCTTGCGGCCTGCCGCCACCGCGTTGCGCGACAGCCAGTCTGCGGTCGCGAGGATGCCGCCGAGGTTGTCGGACGGATGACCCCATTCGGCCGCGAGCCAGGTGTCGTTGAAATCGAGCCAGCGGATCATGGCGCCGATGTTGAACGCCGCCTGCACCGGATCGAGCTGGAACTGCGTCCCCGGCACCTTGGCGCCGTTCGGGACGACCGTGCCCGGCACGATGGGGCCGAGCAGTTTGGTGCAGGCGGGGTACTCCAGGGCCTCGAAGCCGCAGCCGAGGGTGTCGATCAGGCAATAGCGGGCCGTCTCGTAGGCCTCCTTGCTCGTGATCTTGTAGTTCGAGACGTAGTCGACGATGTCGACCAGCACCTTGTCGGGTTTCGGACGGACGTTGGAGATGTGAGCGGACATGAGTAAGCCTGTGAGGGACGGGGGTATCGGGTTTACGTGCGGCGCTCCAGCGGCACCCATTGCAGATTCTCGGGGCCGGTGTAATTCGCGCTGGGGCGGATGATCTTGCCGTCGATGCGCTGCTCGATCACGTGGGCCGACCAGCCGGAAGTCCGTGAGATCACGAACAGGGGCGTGAACATGGCGGTGGGCACGCCCATCATGTGGTAGCTCACTGCGCTGAACCAGTCGAGGTTCGGGAACATCGTCTTCTCGCGCCACATCACCGCTTCCAGGCGATCGGCGATGTCGAACAGCTTCATGTTGCCCTGGTCCTTCGAGAGGCGCCGGGCGACTTCCTTGATGACGTCGTTGCGCGGATCGCCGATCGTGTAGACCGGGTGGCCGAAGCCGATGACGATCTCCTTGTTGCCCACGCGCCGGACGATGTCGGCTTCGGCCTCGTCGGGGTCGTTGTAGCGACCCTGCGTATCGAAGGCCACTTCATTCGCGCCTCCGTGCTTGGGGCCGCGCAGGGCGCCGATGGCGCCGGTGATGGCCGAGTACATGTCCGAGCCCGTGCCGGCGATGACGCGCCCCGTGAACGTGGAGGCGTTGAACTCGTGCTCGGCATAGAGGTTGAGCGACGTCTGCATCGCGCGCTCCCACAGCGCCGGGGGCGGTTGATCATGCAGCAGGTGCAGGAAATGGCCCGCGATGGACTCGTCGTCGGTCTCCGTTTCGATGCGCCGGCCGTTGTGGCTCCAGTGGTACCAGTAGAGCAGGACGGAGCCCAGACAGGCCATGAGGCGGTCGGCGATCTCGCGCGCGCCGGCGATGTTGTGATCGTCCTTTTCCGGCAGCAGGGTGCCGAGCATGGAGACGCCGGTGCGCATGACATCCATCGGATGCGCGGATGCCGGGATCCACTCGAGTGCGGCCTTGAGATTGGCCGGCAGCCCACGGAATGCCTTCAGCCGCGTGCGGTAGCTCACCAGTTCAGCCTGGTTCGGAAGCCTGCCGTGAACAAGCAGATAGGCGATCTCCTCGAACGTCGCCACGTCGGCGAAATCGAGAATGTCGTAGCCGCGGTAATGGAGGTCGTTGCCGGTACGGCCGACGGTACATAGCGCCGTATTGCCGGCAGTGACGCCCGACAAGGCGACGGACTTCTTGGGCTTCGGGCTGGCTGTCGCGGGTCCCGCGGTCTCCGTGCTCACTCAGGCTTTCTCCTTGGCAAACAGCTCGTCGAGTTTGTTTTCGTAGGCGTGGTAATCGAGGAAATCGTAGAGCTCCGCGCGCGTCTGCATGGATTCGACCACGTTGTTCTGCGTGCCGTCCCGGCGGATGTGCGCGTAGACGTTGAGCGCCGCCTTGTTCATCGCGCGGAACGCCGACAGCGGGTAGAGCACGAGGCTCACGTCGGCAGAGCGAAGCTCCTCGACTGTAAAGAGCGGCGTGGAGCCGAATTCGGTGATGTTGGCGAGCACCGGCATCTTCACGGCTTCCACGAATTTCTTGTACATCGAGAGCTCGGTCATCGCTTCAGGGAAGATCATGTCGGCGCCGGCTTCGACGCAGCGGCACGCTCGCTCGATCGCAGCGTCCAGCCCTTCCACAGCCAGCGCATCCGTGCGCGCCATGATGACGAATGCCGGATCGGTGCGCGCGTCGGCAGCGGCCTTGACGCGATCCACCATCTCGTCCGAGGTCACCAGTTCCTTGCCCGGACGATGGCCGCACCGCTTGGCACCCACCTGGTCTTCGATGTGCATCGCCGCCGCCCCGAACTTGATCAGCGACTTCGTGGTCCGGGCAATGTTGAAGGCACTCGCGCCGAAGCCCGTGTCCACATCCACCAGCAGCGGCAACGCGCACACGTCGGTGATCCGGCGCACGTCGATCAGGACGTCGTCGAGATTGCTGATACCCAGATCGGGCAGGCCGAGGGAGCCGGCGGCGACGCCGCCGCCGGACAGGTAGATGGCCTTGAAGCCGGTGCGCTCGGCGAGCCGGGCATGGTAGGCGTTGATCGCGCCCACGACCTGCAGCGGCTTCTCCGCGGCGAGGGCGGCGCGGAAGCGCGCGCCAGGGGATGCGGTATTGGTCATGGGAAAGCCTTTCGGTCGATGAATCGGACTTCGGTGCTCAGCCGAGCAGGTGCTGCACGCCGTCGCGCTCCTCGAGCAGTTCCTTCAGCGTGTTGTCCATTGTCGAGCGCGAGTCGTCGTCGATCTCCAGGCCCTTGACCACCTCGTAGCGGCCGTTCGCGCAGGTGATGGGGACCCCGTCGATGATGTCCTGGGGAATGTCGTAGCCGCCGTTGGAAGCCACGCCCATCGTGACCCAGTGGCTGCCCGTAGGTGTCGCGATGCCAGGTGTCGTCGTTGACGAGCGCCTTCGCACTCTTGCCCCCGATGGTGGCGAACCGGGTGTCCTGGTACATGGTGGAGGAGTGGTTGCCCCAGACGACGAGTTTCTCGACGCTCGTAACCGGCTGCCCGGTGCGCGCGGCGAGCTGCGGCAAGGCCCGGTTGCGATCGAGCCGCATCATGGCCGTGAAGCTCGACTTGGGCAGGCTCGGGGCCGATTTCATCGCGATGTAGGCATTGGTATTCGCGGGATTGCCCTGCGCCTTCTCGTCGGGAATCTCGAGAAGCTGGAGCACGACCGGCTGGTCGGAGCCGAGCATCGCGCCCGGAGCGATGCGAAACAGCAGGCTGTTGCCGATCTGGCCGGCGGCGCCGGCCACGGCGACGCGAACGGGGGTCTTCATTGCGAGAGGCTCCTCGTGGAGAAACTGTGCCGGGGCGGGGCCGCCGTTCGAAGCCGGCGCCGTCCGGTTCGCGCCGTATGTCGCAACGCGGCAAGGCCCTCGATTCAAGGCAACGAGCGCGAAACAGCCCGCTAATGATACGAACCGTCACCGCAGCGTGTCAACGCGAGTCTTATATCAGACGCGGCATAGTCAGTACTTGGCCGCCGCGCACCGGCTGCGGTACAGAAGCGCCCAGCCATGAAGTCGACCCAACCCACGCCGTCATCTCAGCCGCTCTACCGGCAGATCAAGGCGCGCCTCACCGAGCGCCTGTCTGCCGGCGAATGGCGCCCGGGCGAGCCGACTCGAGCGAGATGGAACTCGCCCAGCGCGCGCGGTCCCTTCGTCGCGTCCCACGCCCACGCCCGGTCGCAGCAGTCGTTTCTGCGCCTGATGCCGGACGAGGGCGAGCTGGAAGGGCTCGAGGCGACCCTGATCGGCCTGCGCCGCGTGCGCGCGGACGCCGCCAGCGCCCGACTGCTCGAGTTGCCCGCGGGCGCAACGCTGGTCCGGTTGCGGCGAACGCTCTCGATCAACGGCGAGCGCGTGCTGTTCGAGGAGGCGCGCCTTCCCGCGGATCTGTTCCAGGGCCTCGACGCGGACGTCGTGGAGCGCCATCGCTGCATGCTCTACAGCATGTGCGAGTCGGCCTATCACGTGAAGATCGTTGCCGCCGCCGAGCGCCCCAAGGCAATTAGCGCGGGACCAGGGTGACGGAATTCTCAGTATCGGACGTGGACGACCCGTCTCTCCCCGTCGCAGCGTTCATCGTCGCGGTAAGCTGGCCGGCAGTTCCAGCGCTTCCTGTTTATTAGGTGTTGAAGCCGGTCAGCGTGAACGCCACCGAATGCGTGCCGGGACGCAGCTTGAGAGCGAAGTCGAAGCGGTTGGACTGACGGCTGGCGTCAGCCCATGTGGCGGCTAGAACCTCAGCTGGGCGGCCAGCCGCATCGTGCGCGGCTGGAGGATGTCGAGCGGTTGGCCGAGCGAGCTGCCAAACGTGATGTTCTGGCTCTTCACGTACGACGAATTGACGATGTTGAAGACGTCCACCTGCCCCGACAGGGAGTACTTGCCGATGCGGAAGATCTTGCGGACGCCCATGTCCAGCTGGTTCTGCCGCTCGTAGAACTGCTGGCCCGGCGCCACGAGGTCGACGACGTAGTTCGGGATCGTCTGGTTCGGGATGACCAGTTCGCCCGGCCGGCACGGGCTGATGCAGTTGGCAGCGTAGCGCGTGGTCTGCCCGATGTTCCAGCGCGTGAACAGCGGCTGGCCGTTGTAGCTCTGGAACGCGACGTTTGTCTGGATGCCGTACCAGGGCAGGGTGTACGACCCGGCCAGCTTGAATTCATGCAGGAACGGCAGGTCGAGCTCACTCTGGTCGCACCAGTGGAAGTCTGGTTGCGGGAAGTTGTTGGCGCCGATGGCCGCGGTGCCCGCATAGCGACCCGCGTTGCTCTCGATGGCATCGCAACGGGTATCGATGATCCGGTCCATCGTCCAGCCGCCGAAGAAGTTGAAGCCGCGGACGCGGGCAGTGAAGCCGGCCTGGATGCCGTTGTAGGTGCGGCTCCGCAGATCGGCGTCAGGCGAGTTGATGTCGACGCGATCCACGTTGGCGCGCAGGGCCGGGTTCAGGTTGTAGATCGGAATGACGGTGCCGTCGAGCGGGCTGACGACATTGACGATGGTGTAGTCGGACGGGCTCCAGCCGCGGTTCTGCGTCAACCGCATGTTGTGCGTGCCGCGGCGGAAGTAGCCGAAGTTGACCGACAGGCCGGGTGTGACTTCGTGCTGCACCTGCGCCGTGTACTCGAGATCGTACTCCCGCTCGAACCCGTCGCCGGGCCGGATGGTCTGCACCGGCAGACCGAACGCGGCGTTGTTGGACGGGCCGATCTCGTTCGGCTGTGCGAGGTTGTCGCCATTGGTATCGCGCCAGGTGCGGGTGTCGCTCTGGAGCTGCAGCGGGTTGTAGCGGGCCGGGAAGCCGGTGGTCTGGCCGGCCATGTACTTGCCGAACGACGCCTTGAGGGCCGTCCGGCCGGTGCCGAACAGGTCGTACGACACACCCAGACGCGGCGCGACATCGAACCAGCTCGGCAACCCGGTCACTTCGGGGAAGGTACGCTCCGGCGCGAAGCGGCCGGCCCCCGCCGTCTGGTCCTTGATCTGGCCGACGAATCGCTCGAAGCGGACGCCAAGATTCATCGTCACGCGGTTGAGGGTCCAGGCATCCTGAACGAACATGCCGAGGTTGGCATTCAGGTACTCGTTGGCGCGGACCGGCGTGTTGTAGACGCGCACCTGGTCGGGCACACCGTTGCGATAGATCTGCACCATGTCGCCGTTGATGTCCTGCTCGACGACATAGTCACCGAACGTCCAGTTGACGCCGGCTTTGAACGAGTGGCTGCCGGTGACGTACGACAGGATCCCGGTGACGGTGTTGGCTTTCGGGTCGATGCCCACGGCCGGCGTTCTGCGACCATCCCAGACGCGCAGCGTGGCGAGGTCTTCCTTGCCGATGGTGGTGAACCAGGCGGGCGCCCCGCGCTCCTGTTGCACCCCAGGCTGGTAGCGGCTGGTGAAGTATTCGACGTTGGTCGAGTATCCGGCCTCGAGCAGCAGCTTGTTGCTGAGCGTCGAGGTCCACTTCGCCTGGCCGGTGTAGTAGAGCGCGTTCTCGGGGTTGCGTCGTCCGGCCGCGGTTTCCCAATCGGCGATGAAGCCGCCAATGGCTTCGCGGCCTTTGAACTTGGGATAGCGGTCGTGGTAGATGCTGAACTTGTTCTTCTGGTTGGCCTGCCACGTCAGGCGAACCATCTGGTTCTGAATCCACTGGTCCTCGACGCCGGTGCCGACTTCCCCGGTGCTCGGGAAGAAGCTGCCCGGAATCACCGAGTCGGTCGCGATGCGTCGCCAGCTGGCAAAGAACCACAGCTTGTCTTTCTTGATCGGGCCGCCGAGGCCGAAGTTGAAGTCCTGGATCTTGGCGACCCGTGACCCGGTGCGCAGCCCGCGGCCCCGCAGTTCGTCGGTGACGTTGTTCGCCTGCCAGTCGCCGTCGGTGCCGCCGACAAAGGCCTGGCCGGAGAAGATGTTGCCGCCGTCTTTCGGAATCATGTTGATGCGGACGCCACCAGTCGAGACGTCGGCCGTGATGCCGCTGGTCTGGTAGGTCACTTCCGCGGTCGCCGCATCACTGAAGTAGGCCTGCACCTGGCCGTCGTTCATCAGGCTGTTCAGGTTCATGCCGTCGACCTGCACGGTGGTGTCGGTCTGGCGTGAGCCGTTGACGGTCATGTAGATCTGTTCCATCTGCTGGTTGCCGCCGACGTCCGTGTTGCTCATGCGGACGCCCGGCATCAGCGCGGCCAGACCGGAGTAGCTGCGGGCCGTCGGCACGGCGTCCATCAGGTCGCGGCTGAGCACGACCTGCCGCTGCGTGTTCTGGACGTCGACCACCGGCGCGGCACCGGTGACGGTGACCGACTCTTCGAGGGCGCCGACGCGCATCTCGGCGTTGACCGTCGCGGTGAAGTTGGCCGGCAGTTCCAGCGCTTCCTGCTTGTAGGTATTGAACCCGGCGAGCGTGAAGGTGACCGAATACATGCCCGGGCGGAGATCGATGATGGTGTAGCGACCCTGGTCGTCGCTGATTGCCGAACGGACCTTTTCGATGAGGACGGGACTAGCCACCTCGACAGTGACGCCGGGCATCACCGCACCGCTGGTATCGCGGACCCGGCCGCTGATCGCGCTCTGGGCAGAGGCGATTGAGGGAGCGAGCAGCAGGAGCAGCAGGACGAACAGCCCGCGGCTCGAGCGAATACTCTGACGGATCATGGGGCCTCCAGCAGAACCGGGGTTGAGAAGCGAACGGGCGCTAGCATCTCATGTAGCCGGAAAATAGACAGAGAATTCCAGCAACAAAGGCCCGCTCCCCTCATGCTGATGAGCCGTAAGTATCAGCGCGGGGCCAGGGTGACGGAATCCTCACTAGCGGACGTTGACGACCGGTCTCTCCCCGTCACACGGCCACCTCGAGGGTGACGAGGTACTTTGGCTCAACCCCGAGCGCATGGACGACGGCCGAGCAGTGGTTGATTAGTAGTAAGCGTGCCATATAGCGTGCCATCCAATTGGGGTGTCCACTCCGGTGGAACCATTGCATCATGGGGTCCTCCTTCTTCGCCCACGCCACCTCGCCTTCAAGCGGGGCGCGCATGCCATCGCGCAGCTCGTAGATCCAGAAGCGCCCTTCCCACGGGGTTGGAACAATCACGCCGTTGATGAGTGCCCCACGCGCCTCGGCGCGCCCCGAGTCGATCATGTCGTCCGCGTTGACACGGAACAGCAGCGTCGCGCTGGTGCCGCCATCCCGCAGGGTTGCCGTGGCCGAGTGGTCGTCGACCGCCGCCCACTGCACGCCCTGGCTCGGCAGCAGCGCCGCCGGGTACTAGGCGGCCTCGGCAAAGAAGCGCAGCAGCTCGCCATGCGCGATCTCCCGCGTGCTGCGAATGCGCACGACCGACACGAGGCCGAACAGCGACCCGTGCAGGATCCCCTCGCCGGCGATATAGGCGTCGTGGACGCGCGCCCGCGGGCCAGGCATCATCGCGATGCGAGCCTCCCAATCGAAGCCCGGCCGCTGGGTGATCACGTGCTGGGTTGAGTGGAACGGCTTCCATTGGTCGCCGGCTGGATCAATGTTGAAGCTGCCGGTGTGCTCTACCTTGACGGCCGCGATCATGGGCTGCCCCTCCGTCAGGACGGCGCGAAAGTAGCGTTGCACCGGCGCGGGCAGGTTGATTAGCTCGCTCGCGCTGTAGGTCTGCGGCGCCACCGGGCGACGGGCCGCCTCGAGGTTGACGTGCATTTCCTCGGTGGCAGCTTGCCAGCGGTGCGACCCGTAGGCGAGGGCGGCGGCAATACTGGCCGCCAGCCCGAGGAGGATGAACGTGATGGTCTTCCACATATCACTGATCCTTTCTATGTTTTCGGCGCGCCACCGGCTCAAGCTGCCCATCTGCACGCGCCAGCACGCGGTCGGGGGACCCCACGCGCCACATCCGGTCTGTGATGATCAGCGTCACCATCATGATCACCATTGCGGCGTACATCCCGGCTGTGACCGGCAGCCAGAAGCCGGCGGTGTTGTTGACGGCGGTGTGCAGCAGCACGACGAGCCACAGAGTGCCCTTGGTGCGATTGAAGAACCATGTGAACAGGACGGTCGTCGGAAGCAGCGGCAGCAGCGTCTGGAGCGGCTCGGTGCGGGGAAAGGGCGGCAGCGGCTGCCCCAGCAGGGCAAGCAGTGCGAGCCCTGCCACGCTGATGATCACCGGGAGCAGCAGCGCCGGGAGGTACCAGATCGGCGGCGCCCGCCAGCTGACGAGGGTGTGGAGGAGCGCGCGGCAAAGATGCCGAGCCAGCGGGCGCTGATTGGGTCGGCGGCGGCAAGCAGTGCTTTATTCACTGGTTGCTCCCAGTCGGATCTTGTGTTGTGCCAAGCGCGAGATACCGCCGCAGACCTGGCTGGAAGGTCAGCAGCACGATGAGTACCCCCAGGCCGCCATACAGGAATTGCAGCCAGTCTGTCCCGCGCACCATTAGCATCTGCGTGACGATCCAGATCACCTGACCCAGGCCGATGGCCAGCGCCGCGCTCCACGACCAGTGCGCGCCGGTGAAGCGGGTCAGCATCGTGCCCAATGACCAGGCCGGGCGGAACTACAGGGCCAGCAGCGTGGCGAAGGAGCCCAGGCCAAAGACAATCACGAGGATCAGCCCAGGGATCAGGAAATCGCGAAACGGTGAGAACTGGAGGATGGAGCGGGGCAGCTGTAGCCATGTGCCCGTCGGGTTGAAGGGTGAGCACGATCCCGCCGAAGGCTGCGCTCACGCCCAGAAATGCGAGGCTGCCAAGCAGCCAGCGCAGGCTGCTGGGTCGCGCGGCCCTCCCGGCGCCAAAGCCGATAAGCACTCCGACACCAATGGTGGGCGGGCCACCTGCCGAGTGATCAGCTGCGTCCGCCGCTGTGGTATGGCCTTTGGCGTTGTTCATCCTGCATTCCCCTGTGCCTCCGGAGCGGTGGCTCGTCTTGGTACAGGTGTGCGCGCCGCGCCTCAGCGCTCCGGATACGTCTCCGGTAGCACCGTCTCGCGCATGATCGTGTCGAAGGCCTCGAACTGCTCGAAAGCCACCGAGTGCGCGGCGTTGTCGAGCGTGAACATGCGCTTGGTTGGCGTAGCTAGGAGTTTGCGCGGCAGGCGCGGCAGAAACGTTCGGGGCGAGTCGAGCGAAATTTGCGGCATGCCGACGACGTTTCGTCCGTGCGCACCCGATCAGGATGCGCCAAGAAGCGCAGCGCCTCCGCGACGAGATGACGGCGCTGCTGACGTGCGGGGCGATGAACTGCCGGCCGAGTTGCAGCGGCGCGAGGCGCGAATCGCGACGATCGCGGCCGCGAAAGCGCGGCTCGAAGCGCGGCAAGCGGACGCGGATCGGCAGCGAGGGCGCACGCCGGACGATGGCCGCACGAGTCGTCGGCGCCCGTTCGCTCGCGACGTCGGCGTGCCACCCGATGAGGCGCAGGACAACGTCACCGACCCCGAGAGTCAAATCATGAAGACGTCGCAGGGCTTCGACCAGTGTCACAACGTGCGTAGGGCGCCCCGTTCCGAGTTCACAGGTTCAGTCCGAGACGATACCGCCACGTTCGACCGCCTTGCCCCGAATTCCTTGGCAATGCGCAGCCCACGGCGGGGCGCGGGCCGGCGAAGGCCGGGGCACGTCGGTCGGCAGGCCCAGATGCGTCAGGATGCGCCGCGCCACCGCGGCGTCCTCGATGAGCGCGACCATGTGCAGACGCCCGCTACAGCGCGGACACGCCAACACGTCGATCGCGAACGCCCGTTGCATCAACGCCGCCCACGACAGGTTCGACGGGGTGGGAGCCACGCTCGCCGCAGCGGGCAAGGGCGCGTCAGCGGCGCTCATCATGCCCGCGTGGCGCGGCACGACCTCGGCACGCCAGGCCGCTCTCGGCGCCAGCACGCCGTGATAGAGCACGAGGTTCACGCGCGGACGCGGCACCAGCACGGCCAACCGCTCGAGCAACGCCGTGGGCGTGAACGCCCGGTGGGTGGTGCTGTCCGCCCATGGGTGTCGCAGCTGCAGCACCACGTGTCCGTCATCCGCCACGCGGAGCCGCGCCCCCGCCACCGGAGGCCGCAGTGCCTAGTGGCATACGCGTTCCAGCCGCGCGCTGTCCGGCGGGCACGCGCACCGCGGCGTGCAAGTCGAACCCTTCCCAGCGGGCGTGGCACGCCGCAGGTGGGGGGCCCTCACGCCACGCGGTCGTCTCGCCGAACGCGTCCGCGCCGGGGACCCCCTCGGACGGGTCGCACCCCTGACGCCGCAGCAACCGGTGGACTCCGGGCGTCACCGCCGCCAGCACGTCGGCCACGTCGGCCGAGTCCAGGGCCGGCAGCGGGTGACATCGCAGTGGCCCGTGCCCGTCGCGAGCGAACGGTGAGAAGCCACAGCTGGAGTACGGGCCGCCGAGGCCGTCGTTGCTGGTCACGGTGTAGACGATGCGCGTGCCGTCGGGCGACCATTGCACCGCACCGACGGCGCGAAGCCGCAGGAAGTCGGTGCTCTGCAGGCGGGCCTGTGCGGAGGCTGCGCCTGCCAGGGCCAGCACAGGGACGACGGCAACGACAAATCGGCGGCTGATATACATGGGCGTGGTGATACGCGCCTGGGCACCTCACGACCGACGAACCGCGGGTTCACCTGGTGGCGTCGCGGGTCCGAGCCTTGGACTGCCCCACGTATTCCCGCAGTCCTCGCGGCAGACGAGCCTCGGGCACGCGCCGATGCGGCGCCGACGCGCTATTTCGGCAGCACCGCCACCGTCAGTGCGTCGAGCAGCAGCTCATCGCGCACGTCGGCGCGGTTGCGGGGCGAACTGCCCCAGGCGCCGTCGAGCGTGGTCATGCGTGTGACCACGCAGCTGACGTCGCAGAGGCCGCCACCGGTGAGCCGCATGGCGCCGGAAGAACGGGCCTCGAGCTCGAGCAGCCACCGGTCGAATATTTGCACGATGGCCTCCTGGCCGTTGGCGCCGACGTTCCAGTCGAGCAGCTGATTCATCGCCGTGACGACGCGCTGGTCGACCGGCACCGAGCGCTTGCTGACCGTGAAGGCAAACAACGTCGTCTGCGTGCCGGCAAACGGGGAATCTGGTACCGTGCCGGGCCGTGTGGTGGGGCCGGTCCGCGCGTGCGTCTTCACGTCTCTCAAGAGCGGCACCAGCGCCCTGGCGGCCTCCTGGCGTTGCTGCACCGTGGCCCCGACGCCGATCTGCGAGGCCGGGGCCTGCGCGGCGGCGTCGATGGCGGCGAGGCTGGCGGCGAGCACCAGCGAGGCGGCGAAGTGTGTGATGTGCGGGGCGGGCATGGGACAACTCCTGACTGTCCTACCAGTACAGCACCGTTGGCGGCGCGGGGCAAGCGCGCCAGCAGCGGGATGATCGGGGTCGAAGCCCCGCGGCGGGTGCGTCACGCCCACAGCGTGAGCGGCGGGTCGGTCACCACGCACCGCAGCACGTCTCCGCGCGACACGATGCCCACGAGCGCGTGCGTCTGTTCGTCGACCACGGGCAGAGCCGGCACGTGGTATTCGGACATCACGCGGGCCACTACGTCGCGCAGGGCCCCGCCTTCTTCGTTGAGTAGGCGCAGCAGGTGCGCCAGAGAGACCAATCCCACGGGCCGGTCTTGCGCGTTCATCACCGGAGCCTGGCCCACGCCGCGGTCGGCCGGAATACGCCACGCCGCGTCCACGCGAATGTGCGGTGAGAGAATCAGCACGTCGCGGCTCATCACCTGATGCGCGTGGTGGCGCTTGTCGTCGTATGTCGGCGGGCCACTCGCACTCGGCGGCGCTTCCTCGCTGAGCCTCGAAAGACGTGGCCGTCGGCGCCGATGACCGAAAACATCGCGGGCTCCCTTGGGGCCTACCGTCTCACGTTCTCGACCGGTGGGCAACCGCTGTCACAGCCGGCGCTCGAGGTCCCGGCGGATGAGGTCGATGTAGACCCGCTTGCGCGCCGAGAGCCCGCCCACGCCGGGGTCGGCGCCTACGGAACGCCCCGCCGCTTTGCAGATGACCACGAGGCGATCGAGCATGTCCTCGCGCTCGTCGGGATCGAGTTCGCGCAGCCGCCATCGCAGCGCCGCGCCAGCGGCCACGAAGAACTCACGCGACGGCCGGCGCGTGAGCCAGGCATCGAGCAGCGCCACGCCATGCACGGTGGCTCGCTCGTCTGCCGCCAGCCGCACGCGCAGGGCGTTGCGTTCACCGCCGTCCGCGCCGTCGAGCCAGCACACGTCCACGGCCGGCGTCCACTCCAGCACGACCGCGGTGGCCGCTCGCAGGCCGTTGCCGTAGAGCTGGTCGATCACGGCCGTGTCGCTGACACCGAGCGCCTCGGCGAGGGCGGCGCGCTCCTGGCTGACGGCGTGGACGTGCATGGCGACAGCCGGGTGAGATGCGTGCGCGAGAATGGGTTCGGTCATCGGGACGCTCCTTCGACGTTCCCTTCAAGCTAGCCGCCGCACACCGTACAGACCATGAGATAGTTCGTGCGGCGTCGATAGTGATTCGCTATACATCGACGCGCGTCACTCGAGAACGGCCGCATGACATACGGTAGGCCGACGTCCGCAGGTGATTCGGCGTCCAGCGTAAGGTCAGCGCCGGCCGTCGTACCACACCCGAAACGTCATAGATAAAATCGATAGATCACGTCTATATTTACTGTTTTGTCTACGTCTAGCCTTGCCGCTATCGTCATCGTGCGCGAGCACACCATGCCGGATCAAATGCCGCCGACGTCTTCCCTGCCATGCGCTCGAAAGCTCCTGCACGACTTGACGCGCCTGCGGTCCGAGGTCGCCGACGAAGGCCAAGCCACGTTGGCGTCGTGGTCACGGTCGATCCGGCGCCGACAGTTCGAACCGGCGGCGGAGAATCTCGCACACTATCTGGCGCTACGCCGCCGGGACGTACGGGACCTGCAACGCCGGCTGTCACACTTCGGGTTGTCGTCTCTTGGCCAGAGCGAGTCCCGCGTACTGCCCGCACTCGACGCTATTCTTGTCACGCTCGCGGCCGCGGCCGGCCAGCGCCCGTTGCCATCACGTGCGGGCAAGGCAGCGCATGCACGCCGCCCGGGTCATGCAGCGATCCTGCGCGAGCAGATGCGCATCTTCGGCACCGACCCACAGGGCCCACGGACGCGCATCATGGTTACCATGCCAGCCGCGGCAGCCATGGATGCGCCGCTGGTGGCGCGGATGCTGGCGGCAGGCGCCGACTGTGCACGCATCAACTGTGCGCACGATGGACCGGACGTCTGGCGAGCCATCATCCGACATGTGCGGTCCGCCGCCAGGGCCGTCGGCCGCCGGTGTCCGATACTCATGGATCTGGCCGGTCCGAAAGTGCGAGTCGTGTCGGTCAGCCCGGCTGGAAAGGTGCGGCTCAGGCGAGGCGACCGTTTCGAACTCGTGACGGCGGCAATGCGGTCGGGCGACGCGCGCGTGCGAGCGACGGTGTCGCACGCCGAGATCATCGCGGCGCTGACCCCTGGCGCCGCCATCTGGATCGACGACGGAAAGATTGGCGCGCGTGTGGTCTCGAAGGCGCCCGGTCGGGCTCTGGTGGAAGTGGTCCATGCGCGCGATCGGGGCGAGCGCCTTCGCGCCGAGAAGGGGATCAATTTACCCAGCGCGGACCTGGCGATCGCGCCACTGACGCCGAAAGATCTGGCCGACCTCGACTTCGTCGCGGCCCATGCCGACTGCGTCGGCTACTCATTCGTGCAGCGCCCGGGCGATGTCGTCCGTCTCCAGCGGGAACTGACACGGCGGCGCCCTGGTCGCCCCCTGCTGCCGGTGGTGTTGAAGGTGGAAACCTCGCTGGCGGTGAGCAATCTGCCGCGACTCATCGTCGCCGCCGGTCGCCGGCAGCCCGTCGCTGTGATGATCGCGCGGGGCGACCTGGCGGTGGAGATTGGCTTGGCGCGACTGTCGGAAATCCAGGAGCAGATTCTCTGGATCTGCGAAGCGGCCCACGTCCCGGTGGTGTGGGCGACCCAGGTGCTCGAGCGGTTGGTGAAGGACGGGGCCGCGAGCCGCGCAGAGGCCACCGATGCCGCGATGGGACAGCGCGCCGAGTGCGTGATGTTGAACAAGGGTCCGCATCAGGTCGAAGCCATCTCGTTCCTGGACGAAGTCCTTCGTCGCATGGATCGTCACCAGCACAAGAAAGCGGCGAGGCTGGCGGCGCTTGGTTCGTGGACCGAGCCGCAAACCCTGTAGCGAGCCTATGAATCCCGATCCCTTCACGCACAATGTCTCGGAACTGTTGCACGGTCTTCCGGCAGAGCGTCGAGAAGCCGTCCTGACCATGATCCGGCAGCTGCGGCGCTACGCGGCACTGATGGAGCAAGCGGCGAACGTGAGTCACGCTGTCTTCGAGGGCGCGCGCGTAGACCGGATCGTTCGGTTGATCGTGGAAGGGGCTGGACGCATCGGGCAGTACCGGGCCGGCGCCTTCATCCTGATGACAGGCGAGCATCCGACGATAGCAGCGACCTACGGAGAGTTCGCGGGCACCGAGGGCCGGCGAGCTCCTATCGAACTGACCGCGACCTGCGTCACCCGCCTGGGTCCTTCCCGTCTGGAATTCCTCAACACCGCGCTCGGAATCGACCTGCCGGTGCATGAGCTCTACTTGGTACCCGTTGCCACGCCCGACACGTGCGTCGGGACGCTGGCGTTGCTTGACAGCGACGGCGACAGTCCAGACGATCGCCTGCTGGAATCCTACGGGTCACGGGTTGCCCTGGCCTACCTGCACGCCGTCCGTCTGCAGTGAGGAGACAACGAATGCTTGGCTTGATTGTCGTCGCAGTTGCGTGGTGCGCGCTGGCCGATACGGCCTCCGCGCAGCCGTTGCGAGAGGTGTTCCGCCGGGCAAACCCGTCGGTGGTGCTGGTCCGAACGACGGTCGACAACCCGGCGCACGGGGCCAGTGGGGCGCCGCCGACGGAGGGGATGGGGTCGGGAGTGCTGGTTTCAGACGACGGGAAAGTGCTGACGGCCGCTCATGTCGTGAAGGCGGGCGAAACCATCCAGGTCAGCTTCCTTGACGGCGCACCCATTCCGGCTCGCGTCATCTCAATGGCGCCATTCGCCGACATCGCCCTGCTGCAACTGGATCGCGTGCCCCTGGGCGCCACGGTGGCGGCGTTCGGTGACTCCGACCTGCTCGAGACCGGAGACCAGGTCTTCACGATTGGCGCTCCCTATGGCGCCAACCACTCGTTGGCTGTGGGCTGGATCAGCGCTCGCCGGCATCCGTCGGGTGTCTACGAAGACGCCACGGCCCTCGAAGTACTCCAGACGGATCTCGACGTGTTCGAGGGCAACTCCGGCGGTCCGCTCTTCGACATGAAGGGCCACGTGATCGGCATCGTCACGCATGTCCTCAGCGAAGAGGGGTCGTCGCGCGGACCCAGCTTCTCGGTTGCCGGCAACGTCGTGAAGCGCCTGATGCTCGAGGATCGCCGTCCGTGGTTCGGAGTCGAGTCCCTCATGCTCGAGGGTCCCCTCGCGGAGGCACTGAACGTGCCGGGCCCGGCGGGCCTGCTGGTACAGACCGTGTCGCCGGGCTCCTTGGCCGCGCGCCTGGGCCTGCGCGGCGGCTCATTGCCAACCACCATCGCTGATGCGCCAGTCCTGTTGGGGGGCGACATTCTGCTCGAAGTGCTCGGAAAAGCCATTGACGGGTCCGCGACATTCATGAGCGGATTCCTGGCCGCACTCGACAGACTGCAGGTGGGGGACTTCGTGTCTGTGCGCGTATGGCGCGGTGGCAAGGCCGTGCTGCTGAGCACGACCGTCACCGCCCCCTGAACCATGACGACGCATCTCCCCATGATTGCGTGATGGACTGGCTCAACTACCACCACTTGTTCTACTTCTGGACCGTCGTTTGCGAGGGTAGCGTTTCTCGTGCCGCCGAGCACCTGGGCCTGGCTCAGCCGACTGTCAGCGCGCAGATCAAGCAGCTGGAGCGGTCCCTTGGCGAGACGCTGCTGGAGCGACAGGGGCGGCGGGTGGTGCCCACTGAGATCGGACGGCTGGTCCACCGCTATGCGGATGAGATTTTCCAGATCGGGCGCGAACTACAGGAGACACTGAAGGGCCGGCCTACCGGGCGCGCGTTGCGGCTGCGCGTTGGTGTGGCCAATGCCGTTCCGAAACTGATGGTGTTCCGGATGCTGCGCCCGGTGATGGAGAGCGATCGGGCCATTCTCCTGTCGTGCCACGAAGGGCAGCCAGCGCAGCTCCTCGCGCAGTTGGCGACCCATGCGATCGACGTCGTCATCAGCGACGAACCCGCAGCGCCACACCTCCGGGTGAAGGTGTTTTCACACCTGCTCGGCGAATCGACCACCACGTTCTTTGCGACATCGACGTTGGCGCGCCGGCTGCGGCGAGGCTTTCCGAACTCCCTCCAGGATGTCCCGATGCTGTTGCCTACCCCCTTGACGGCGCTGCGACGCTCGCTCGATCAGTGGTTCGACACCATGCAGCTCCGTCCGCCCATTGGCGGCGAGTTCGACGACCCGGCCTTGATGACGGCGTTCGGCGAGGCCGGGACCGCCGTGTTTCCAGCGCCGACCGTCATCGCGACGGAGGTGTGTCGGCATTACGGCGTCGCCATCGTCGGAATGACTGATGCGGTGCGAGAACGCTACCATGCCATCTCCGTCGAGCGACAAGTCACACACCCAGGCGTTTTGGCGCTGTCAAAGGCCGCCCGGGCCGAGCTCTCGCCGCCTCCGAGACCCCGCTATGCCCCCGCCGGGCCGTGACCCTGCCGGCGGCAATCCTCCGCTTACGAGGTTGAACGCGCTCTTGCCTTCCTGCAGCGGCGCGAAGGAGCCCCCTGATGCGGTGCCATCGGCATTCGCGGCCCCGCCGGGCCGCAGGGTGCGCAGGGACTCACGGGCGCGACCGGCGCCACTGGTCCGCAGGGGCCGGGCGGTGTCGTGGGCTTCGACCGGAATTCGCACGACGCACAAGGCCCCGGCCAATTCCTGACGCCCGGGACCACCGGCTTCGTGGGGCCGCTTCACGCGGTGAACCTGCAGTCGAATTAGAAGGCGTTCATGACCGTCAGCAACACCTTCAACAGCGGATTCAATCCGAGCACCGGTCTCGCCCTCGCGCCGTGCTTCCGGCCCGCCGCCACGCCGAACGCCAATCCCACGAGGCTCGCCACCCCGCTCCACCGAGGCCAATCAACGCGACGACGGTGTCACACGTGCGCAGCGGCCGCCCCCGCCGGTTCTGCGTGATGTGGCAGAAGAGCCGGTGCTTGAAGCGGCACAGCAAGAGTACGAGGACCACCATGGCAAAGCGACCCGCCGACTCCGAGGGACATCACCCGCGGAAGCAAGAACGTGTTCGAGGACCTCGGCTACCCGGATGCCACGGAGCGCCAAGCCAGGCTCCGGCTCGCCTACGCCCTCAACCAGGTGCTCGAGCAGCAGGCGCTGACCCAGATCGCGGCGGCGCAACTGCTGGGTCTGACCCAGCCGAAAGTGTCTGCGTTGCGCCGCTACAAGCTCGCCGGTTTTTCGGTCGAGCGGCTGATGACGCTGCTGACCGTCCTGGACCGGGACGTGGAGATCGTGATTCGGAAGAAGCCACGCTCCCGCAGCACTACCCGCATCAGCGTCGTTGCGGCGTAGGGCCTGGGCTGGTCGGCTCACGTGGACCAGTGTGTGCGCTCGATCACGACGTCGTGCCCGAGCGCAGATTCGGCAGCTACGTCATGGTCGAGGACACGTTCATCCCACAGTGTGACCTGGCGCCTGTCCTTACGCGACCATCACCCGCGCGCGTCCCCTGACTGCGGGTCGCGACCTGACGACGATCTCCACATCGCTCCCCAAGAGCACGAGAAAACGCACCAGGCGGTCCAGCGAGAAGCCGGCCAGCCGCCCACGGATCAGCGCAGACACCTTCGGCTGATCGACCTCGAGGATCTCCGCGGCGGCTGCCTGCGTGAGCCCACGTTTCGAAATGAGCACACCGATCTTCCGCGCCAGTTCGGCCTTCGCAAGCGCCTCAGCGGGCCTGGGGTGTTCCAGGTCGGCGAACACATTGTCACTACCCACGACGTATGCCTTCTTCGCCATTGTCCTGCTCCTGGCCTTCGCTGATCGCGATGGCCTGCTTCAATCGGCGCTTGATCAGGTCGATCTCTGACTGAGGCGTTGCGATGCCGTGCTTCGACTTCTTCTGGCAACGCATGGAGGACGTAGACGCGGTCCGCCACCACCTCCAAGACACTTGCGCCAATCCCTTCAGCGGCTTGGCCGCGATGGGCTTCCCGCCGCGCTGCGCCAGGAACAAGGCGTAGCCGACTTCGTCCTGAACACCTGCGGGGAACGAGCGCAAGACGCGCAGCGAGTCGCCGACCCACACGACGGGTCTGAGCGGCTCTGGCGACATGACCGCAGTATGCCATATCAAGCATGTCCCAGCTACGGCGCGGACGCCTGTCGTCACGCTATCCTGCCGGTCAGTCGGGTCAACCACCTGCACGCACCGTCCACGTCCCCACCGCGGCGGCCCTCCTTCCTCTGACCCCGACGCCTACGACTTCATTCGGTCGTGTTCCCGTTCCCAGGAAACAGGCAGGCCCCGGCCTGGATCAGTGGCGGCTGCCACCCCGTTGGCGCGGCAGCTCAGCCGGTCCACCCTGCGCGCTGGCCAGAGCGCGCCGGCGTCGTGGCGTGCGTCCGCCTCCAGGGCAGGTCGCGCCGGCCTTCTCGAACCGGACCGTGCCGCGACACCATCTATACCGCTTGCGAACGGCGCGAGATCCGTCGTGTCCGCATCGGCTACAAGCTCTGCATGCGTACCAGCCGAAACCGCGACCGCTGCGAGCACCCCGGTGGGGCGGTTTCCGCGGCGCTCGACGAGCTGCGCCTGGCCATCCGCGCGCGCAGGTTCGATCCGCGGCCGTTCCTCGTGCACTTCGGCAACCTTTCGCGGACCGACATCCGCACTGCGGACATCAGACGTCATCGCCGACCTGTGGAAGCCGCGCGTTGCTGGCCGACGTGCGGGACTACACGTGCTCACTCCTGCCACGATCAACCGCACCGTCGATCGTCTGCGGTACCCGTTCAACTGGGGGCGACGGCGCATCGACGAGCACGAGGAGGCGGCGCTGCTGCACGAGGCCCCGCCGCACATTCAGGCGATGCTCATCGCCGCGCTCGACACCGGTATGCGGCAGGGCGAGACACTCGCGGTCAGGCTCGCCGACATCGATCTTGCGCGTGGTCTGATCACGCTGCGCGGCCACACCACGAAGAGCGGCAAATCACGCGTGGTGCCGATCTCCACCGACAGGCTCCGTGACGTGCTCGCCTTGCTGCGCGTCGATGCCGAGGGCCAACAGGAGCCCGACGAGGCGTTCGTGTTCAGCAACGAAGTGGGCGCGCCCCTGCGGCTGTTCCACCCACCTGGCAAACGCTGGTGCTCCGCGCCCACGGCCACGCGGCGACGTGGGCCGCGAGGCTGAACTACCAGGTTCTATCCGACCAGTCTGGTGAGCGCGGCGTAGCTCCGTCGCTCCAGACCTGCGGACTACGGACTCCGCGCGGGCCCGGTCACTTCGAGAATCATCTCGACCCAGAGGTCCAACGTCAGATCCTCGCGGTCCGGCCGCCCCAGGGTGGGCGTCAGCTCGGCCTGATACCGCATGCGGAGCAGGTCCACGTCCAGACCGGCACCTCCGCCACCGTGACGACGTCGATGTAGGCACGATGCCGGGCGTGCAATGGACTATCCCGGCCGGCGCGGCGCGCGGGCTCTGCCACATCCGCGCCACGGACATCGACGACGTCCACATCGACCGTGGATCGCGTCACCCGTAGTGCTCCGTCAGCACGAAGCCGCCGAAGCAGTAAAGGTCGGACGGAGGGTCCTACGCGGCATCGGGAACATCGGCCACCGTCAGATTCGTCAACAGATTCCAGTGTGCCGCCTCGGGCGACCGATGCTGCCGGAGCCACCGACGCTCGGCTTCGGACATCGACGCCCTGAAGGCGCCCTCGCCCACGAGCCGTGACCGATCCAGTGCGACCCGAGCCGCGACGAGGCGAGCCGCGGCGGCCGCATCGCCCTGGCGCTCCGCGGTCTGTGCGGCCAGCGACACCAGGAAGCCCAAACGGTTCTGCAGGTCGTCCGCTTTGACGTGCCGGGCCAGCCAGGTCCAGTCGAGGTCCGCGTGCGCGACCAGCAGCCACACGAGCGCCTCGACGACCCGGGCCTCGACATCCGGCGCGCGCAGGCAGCGCAGGACGACTTCCGCCGGATTCCGGCGCCCGCGACGGCTGGGGCGACCCGGGAATCGCGCGTATCCCAGCGCCGCCAGCGCTCGTGCGGCCGCCCCGGCGTTGTACGCTGTGGTGTCGGCACACGCAGGCAACGTCGACGGCGCCATGTCGAGCAGACGATCGAGCGTGGCGGCCAGCGTCGCTGGCACCGGGCGTGCGCCCCGTTCAAGCAGACAGACGTACCCCTGCGAGACGCCCAGGCGTGTCGCGAGGGCGGCCTGCGTCCATCGCCGGGCGGTTCGGGCGGTACGTACCTGGGAACCGTTCACATTTCAATATTACACTAGATGTAATAAGCGGCCGACTCTCGGGGCCGTGCGTCGCCGCCCGTGCAGGAAGTGCCATACGACGTGCGCGTGCTGCACGTCGAGATCGCTACGGCGCACCGGCACGTCATGGCAACGCCACACTACAAACGCGTCAGCAACCTGCTGATCGGCAACGACGGGCGCGGGCGAGCCTATGGATTCGGCGTGTTCGTGTCGCGCACCGGTGCTCCGGCCGGCACGCGCGTCACCGGCTGGGCCAGCTACACATGGGGCAAGACCATCCGCGACGCCTACGGCCGGCGCTATGACTTCGATTACGACCGCCGGCATGCCTTCACCATGGTTGCGACCTATTGCTTTACGCCGCGATGGGAACTGGCGTCAACCACCAGGGTCGCGTCGGGTTTCCCACGGACCGCGCCGCTCGGCGTTCGCGTGGCGGCCGTCGACGACACCCTCGACAGCGACGGCGACGGCGTGACCGACGAACTGCTGCCCGGACAAGACGCCGCGGGCCGGTTGGTCTACGCGGTGGACTTCGGGAGTGCTGGTAACTTGAACCAGGCGCGGCTGCCGGAGTTCGCTCGCGTTGACGTGCGAGCCACCTGGCGCCCACGCGGCGCCGCCGGCCGCTGGGAGTTCCACGCCGAGATCATCAACCCGTTGAATCGCAAGAACGCCGGTGCCTTCGAGCCGCGACTCGCGTTTGACCCGGCGTCGGATCGGCCGCGCATCGTCGAAGAGCGCGACCAGTCGATTCCGCGCCTGCCGACGATCGGCATCTGCTCCAGGTTCTAGTACTTCACCTCAGCTCACCCAATCTGGATGATCTGGTTCAGTCGCTCGCACACCTGTGTGAACAGCGCATCAGAAAGCTGCCCGAGCGAGTGCGCCTTGGCCCCGCGTATTCGCCAGTCGAATGACTTTGGCTGATGACACAGCACATAACTGGTCTTCTCGGCCTTGCGGCCTGAAGCTTTGCCGGCTGCCACCGCGAATGGATTGTCGACGTTGTAGTCCGCAGTCGTCATGGGCAGGCCGATAACCAGCGAAGTCTTCTCGTTGAATATCCTTGGCGAAAGGACCAGGAACGGATGGACGTCTCGCATTTCCCGCCCGACTTGCGGGTTGCAGTCGATCCAGATGATGCCCCGACGATCAGGCACCCACGAAACGCGCTTCGCCGTCGCGGTCGGTTTGGCTACCACCGCTCAGCCCCGACTGACTGGCCTGTGGGCATCACCTCACCGCCATGGCGCGACGGGTCATAGGCGGCCAGCCGCTGCTCAAGACTGAGATGCGCATTGGTCAGCGGCGAGATCACCACCTGACCGCCTTCGACCGAAACGCGAACCCGCTGATCCACGTGGAAATGTGCTTCACGCGCGACTGCTGCGGGCAGGCGCACGCCGAGATTATTGCCCCATTGTTTGATGTCGAGAATCGCTTCGGCCATGGTTAGCTCCTGAGTCGCCATGTTTATACGTCAGTTTATACGTCGTGCTGCGAGGCGTCAATCCGATCGCCGACAGATGTCGTGCCTCAATGGCAAGTGATCGCGGCATTCGGAACGGGCATTTCACGGCGCAGCCACGGTTGGACCACAGGCAGCGTGCGGTCGGGGTCCAGGTACGCGACGACGATCGGCGCGGGGCGCAGGGTGCCCACCGTCACGTGCACGAGCGTCCGGTGGGCGGTGATGGCCTGATCCTCCAAGACGTGCAGACCCCGCCGTTGCCCGCGGCCGTCGTCGGCAGCCCGCTCGCCGGCGCGGCGATGGTCACGATTCCCTTCGCGGCCACGAGCACCGGCATCGTCACGCCCGCCATCCTGCCGCCCACCGGCGGGTCCGCCACGGGCCTGCTCGCGGTGCAGTCGCCGCCGCCGCTGCCGGGCGGCACGCTGGTGCAAGCGAACGTATCGTCTCACCGTGGCCGAGCTCAGACCGCCAGTGGCTTGCACGATCTGCGGCAGCCAGAAGCTCACGCCGTAATAAGGCCATGACGATGCAGACGTAGAGCGCGGACAGGGCCCACAGGCATCCGCTGCGTGCGGCGGTGCGCAGGGTGACGTGCACGCCGGGGATGTGCTCCTGTTCCTTCCCATCTCGTGCGTCAACCATGCGTGTTCATCGGCCGTCAGCCATGTCGCATCGGCCGGCCGTTCGGTGAGCCGGCGAAGGACCACCGGCGCGAGCAGCACCGCCGGCAGGCCCTCGATGATGAACAGCCACTGCCAGCCGTGGAGGCCTTACGCACATGGCCCGTATGCCGAGGGCAACGGTCTGTGGCGCCAGAAGGGCCTCGGCGCGTTCAAGACGGCGCTGGACCGCTCGTGGAAACCGTATCTCGAAGGCCACGGCACGCTCGGCGAAGCGCTCAGGGCTGTGCTCAAGGGATAACTTCTATCGAAGCGTAAAGGTCATCTCGAGCTCGACCTCGACGGGAACCGGCTTGCCGTCTTTGGTGCTGGGTTGGAATAACCACTTTGTCGCCGCTCGGCCGGCCTGACGATCGAGGCCGTACTTGTCGTCAAGCGAGCGCGTGACCTGCATGTCGCCGACCGTTCCGTCGGCGAGGACCACAATCCGCAGCGACACCGAGCCTTGAATCTTCTGCGCTTTGGCCTCGTCGGTGTACTCGGGTTTGACCTCGCGCACCGCCGACGGCAGGGTGACGCCATTTCCCGGTCTGTAGACCTGTTCCGTTTGCGCGTGGGACGAGACCATCGGCACCGACGTGGCTGCCGAGAAAGTTGCCGCGGCAACTGTGGCGGCAGAGAGTACGAGGAGTGATGCGACGCGGCTACGGGACATGGACGCCTCCTGGGCAATGAGCGCGATGCGCTGGCTGAGCTGACGGCGGCCGGTCAGCGCGGTGGCGCCAACCAGGTGCGGTTGCGGATGAGAGAAGCCGAGCAGGGCCTCCGCGTAGACGCGGCGATCGCGCGTGTGCAGGATGGTCTCTTCGTCGACGAGCATCTCGCGGGCGAGACACGCACGCGAGGCCATCAGGCGTGCGCCGGGATGGAACCACAACACAGCGCACCAGACTTCTTCGAGCACCGTGGCGAGCCAATCGCGACGGCAGACGTGAATCAACTCGTGGCACAGCACTGCCTTCTGTACGGCCGTTGGCAACCCGAGCACGCGGCGCGGCAACAACACGACCGCAGGCCACATGCCCACGGTGGCCGGACCAGCGACCTCGTCTGAGAACATGACGTCGGCGTGCGTGCCCAGGTCTTGTTTCAGCGTGAGCGTCACGCCATCGAGCGCGGTCGCGGGTGTGGCGCGACGGCGGATGGCTCGCAGGCGGAGAAAGCCGGCGCCGAGCCACAGGAGGCGGGCGGCCATGCCCGCGAACAGGACGGCTGCGATCAGGGTAGCGGGATCGCGTTGGGCCGGCGCTGTCGTGCCGTCTGCCGTCGTTCCCGAGATGAAGGTGATCGAAGACATGATGGTCTTACCCGGAGCGTTCCTCCATGGCTGGAGCAGCGGGAGGGCGAGGGCGACGACGATGAGAACCTGCCAGAACCGCAGCGTCACGCGTGGCGTGTTGAGGCGGCGCAAGGTCGTGACCGCGGCTGCCGTCACGGCGAGGACCGCGAGTTAGGCACTGTAGGCAGCGAGGTTCCAGAGCCAGATAGTCATTCCACCTCCTTGTCGAGCAGCTTCTGCAGTTCCTTTCGTTCCGCGGCGGTGAGCGCCCCTTCTCGTTGAGCAGGTGCACCAGGAGCGGGCGAGCGGAGCCGTCGAACACACGGTCGACGAACTCCCGCACCATTGATCTGACGACCGTTTGCTGGAGTCGGACGGGGATGTAGTTGAAGGCCTTCTCGCCAGACTCTTTCTTGAGTTGGCCCTTGGTCTCGAGAATGTTCATCATCGCCTGCACCGAGGTGTAGGCAACACGGCCGCGCTATGATGGGCCATGCCACTCGCTCGTTGGATGAGGAGCCATGGACTTCGTCGGCGCGCTGGACCGCGTTGACGGGTTTCTGACCGCCCGTGGCTGGCGATTCGCCTTGGCGGGCGGCGTGGCCCTTGCCGTTTACGGGAACCCGCGCTTGACGCTCGACCTGGAGATCGTCACCGAGGGCGACGCTCAAGAAGCGCTGGTCCCGTGGCTGGAGTCCGCTGGATACGCGACCCTGTACCGATCGACGGGATTCTCGAATCATCGGCATGCGAGCCGCGAGTGGGGCAGGGTTGACTTCATCTATATTCGCGATGAGACCGCGTCCAAGCTGTTTGCGGGAGTTGAAGTGGTTCCCGGCCCGGGTGGCCGGCCGGTGCCGGTGCCTCGCAAGGAACACTTGATTGCTATGAAGGTCCAGGCGATGAAGAACGATCCCACGCGGACGTTGCAGGAAATGGCAGATGTCGCATTTCTGCTGCGACTCGATGGCACCGATCTACAAGAGGCCAGGGAGTATTTCGTAAAAGCTGGTCTCCCAGAGCGGTGGGAGGACGTCAGTCGTGGCCTCTGAGCAGGAGCTTGACCTCGAGCATGGGCTGCCAGTCACGCCGGCGGATATCGTCGCATTGCGACGCCTCAAGACCGAGGTGCCGTCCTGGCTGCTGCTCGACTGGCGGGAACTGCGCGCACTGATCCCGTACGAGCGCAGGCGCGCCCGTGCGCTCGCTAACGATCGCTGGCAGCCGTTCTCGCTGGACTAGCCGGCAGGCTGATCGCAATCGCCGCCCCCACCACGAGCACGGCGGCGAGCGCCAGCAATCCGCCTTCGAAGCTGCCGGTGGCATCGCGCACCCAGCCGATGGCGAACGGTCCGCGGTGGCGTCACTCGCCATGCTGTCGATAGCCGCCTTCGGCATCTGGGGCGCGGTGCGAGCACGGTCAGCACGAATCCGGCGGCGCCAATCAGGCACGATGCCCCCGCCTGAGCACCCGTTCGCCACGACGTGCGCGCCCAGACGTGACAGGACGGACTCACCTGGCCCCCTACGGAGGCTCTGTCGTGCGGGCTCGGCCGCGACTACCCCCGGCCGTGATCGCGGCAGTGACACCGGTCTTGCGGCCGCTCGTGGGATTCGCTCTCTCAGCATTGCGGGTTCACCCGGGCGTGCGGCGTGTCGGGGCCGCCCTTACGTGCGGTGGCGCGTATACTCGCGCGCATGCATCCCAAACCCCAGCCCAGTCGCCAGTCGCTCGGGCCGCTCCCCGCTGCACTCGTCGCGCAGCTCACGTCGGCCATCGGGGCGCCGACCTCTCACCTGCTCGTGGATGGCCAGCCGCAGGTGCGACAGGACGGCTGGACCCTGGGCGAGAACCAGGTGGACGATACCGAGGGCGAAGGGCACATCACCGACGTGGAAGTCTGCCTGCTGAAATCGGGGGCCATTCTCACCAGCGTGGTCTCCATCACCGGCCGCGCCGACTCGCATCTTGCCCACGTGCACGACACGCCGGAGGAGGCGGCCCATTGGTTGGCCAAGCACTGCCACGGACGACTCGAAGCGCCGGCCCAGGCCGCCTGGCGCCAGGCCTGTGACACGCTGCCGGCGCTGCTGGCCTCGCACGGCAAGACGTAGGCGGCGGCGCCAGGACGACGGAGGATTCGCGCATGACTACGGGAACCAAGTCGGCAGCGTCATCGTGAGCACCCGCCGCGCCGTGGTGGAGCGATTCGTTGACCAACAGACGTCACGATGCTGGCGACCGCGTCCGAGGGCAGCCTGTTGCAAAGACGCAGCATCGTTAGCGGCATCGCCTTGGAGTGCATCGATCCGGGCCTGCGAAGGCAGACCTCCGCCGCCGATCAGCCTCTCGGCCAAAACGATCGCGTCCTCCGTGACTTCGAGAACAGTCATGTCCATCACTGTCGAGAGCCGACTGGCCGCTGCCTCCACGTCGCCAGCCGCAGCTTCGTCGAGAACGAACTGCGAGGCAAACAGCCCGAAGGTCTCTCGGCTGGCCCACCAATCGCGGGTCACCTGCTGGTGCGCGGCCAACACGAGGTCCCGGCTTGGCCACGCGGTCAGGTAACTGACAATCGATGTCTCGATGTAAGCCTTGGGCTTCATGAATTTCAACTCATCTCTGTTCAATCAGAGTCTGCCGAACGCGCGGCTTCAGCCGCAGCGGCGCATCATCTCGCCAGCCGCCGTCGGCTGCAAGCGGATGACCCTCATACAGCCCTCCCCCTGCTCCCACTCATTGTGAGTAGGCTGACGCAGGGCACATGCGCAATCTCGCGCAGGAGGAGGACCGATGCGATTTTACAACCACCAGCACCTCTGCATCCTCGACGCCACCGGCCAGGTGCTCGTGCACCGGAACATGCCCTCCACCCCGGCCGCATTCCTTGAGACGGTCGCGCCGTACCGCGACACGGGGCGGCATGCTGCCACAAGCGTACGTCTATCCGCGGGGATGCGATCGACACGGGACCTCCTGCGCCGACGCCTGCATCTGGTCCGCACGCGCGGCGAGTTGCTGGCCCACATCCAGAACACGCGGGCCCAGTACCACCTGCCCGAGTGTGGTCGCCGGCTGGCCTATCCTGGCAACCGCGAGGGTGTGGTCGAGCACTTTCCGGACCCGAGCGTGCGCAAGAGCATCGAGGTGGACGTGACCCTCATCGACCAGTACGACGCGCTCGTCAACGACCTCGAGCTCACGATCGTCCGAGAGGCCAAGCGCCATGACGGTGATGCCAATCGCGTGCAGGAGTTCGCGTCCTATGCCCGCCTGATCAAGTGCGCGAAGGAGTCCGCCGGCAAGAAGCTGGGGACCAGCGGGGCCAAGATGGGAAATGTGCATCTGAAGTGGGCCTTCTCAGAAGCCGCCGTGCTGTTCCTCCGCCACACGGCGGAGGTGTGACGCGGCCCCTCCCCCGAGCCTGGAGACAACGGACGCGCGTCGGCGACGCCGCCCCATTGAAGAGGCCGGTACGAGGGCACGACTGAGTTTCTAGGCCGCCCGTGCGCGCGCACGGGCACTCCGCCCAGGCGGAGCCTGAGCCTCAGTAGGTGTTGGGTGCTGCGTCATTGACCGCGCACCAGATCTGGAAACGAAGACCGCAGCGACGGACCACGCGACCGGGATCTCGCTCACCGGTCTCGCTTGGGCTTCCGAGCACGACCGGACGGCGAAGATCTACGTACTTGACTTGGAGAGGGCTGATAGATGTTAGCCCGCTCGTCGTTTGCGACGCCGCTCGTGCCAGGCACGGCCTTGATGACCGAGCGTAACAGCCGATTCACTTTGGCCGAGGAGCCGAATACGCGAGCCACGTCAGGCTCCAGCACGACGGCAACCGTCGGGCTGCCAGACGCGAACCGGTTCTTTCGACCCTTGGCGTAGTCGAATTCGTACTCGGCGCGAAGCTCGTCTCCCGCAGTGCCGGCTTTACGAGTTTTCTTCATGACGTGTCGTTTCTGCCCGTGACGCCCGCCGCGCGGTGATGATGCGCACCCGCCCGGACCGTTCCGCAAAGCCGACGACCAGGAGCCGTGGACGCGTCGAGTGCCCGACGATGATCTCACGACGCTCGTCCGCGGAATGGTCCGGATCGTTGAAAATCGTGCCCTGCGGATCGGCGAACACGGACATCGCCTCGGCGAACGAGACCCCGTGCTTCTTGAGATTTCGCGCCGCCTTCCTCGCGTCCCACTCGCAGTCGCTCATCGCTACTCGCCGAGGCTACCACGGCCGGGCGTAAGCCCTGCGATGGGTTCAAGTCGTGATCGATACTTCGTTGTCGGGCTAGTTGTAGACAGGTTGGCGGCGTCTGAACTCCGACCTCGTACCATCGCCGCTCCCGGCCGCAACCTGCAGAATCGACCGGGAGTCTAGCAGGAATCCAGGCCGCCCGCCGATTTGGTGTAGGCCGGGAAGGCGATCGCGAAAACCCACGCCAAACGGCGATTGCTGGTGGATACGCGCCAACGCTCGCGGCCTATGTCCTGGAGCCCGTGGCGTCGGATGCCCGCAAGGGCTTCATTCCATCGGGCTTTTGACGCCAAGGGCGCCGCCGGCCAGACAGGTCAACGTCCATCACGCCAAGACGGAGCTGTCGAAGCTACTGCACGTCGACACCTGGAAGGGGCGCATCCAGATGGCGGTGGATGTCGACGCGCCGCTTACCGATGCGGAGCTCGAGGCGTGGGGCGCATGACGTTCCTGCTCGACACGCATTGCTGGCTGTGGCTGAAGT
>Ga0105046_10000698_pt1 | contig 48495 bp, 35 predicted proteins | sample MAT03_FD_78385 | JGI IMG/M metagenome (GOLD analysis project Ga0105046, IMG submission 78385) | Freshwater microbial communities from Lake Fryxell liftoff mats and glacier meltwater in Antarctica - MAT-03 (megahit assembly) | ecosystem: Environmental > Aquatic > Freshwater > Ice > Liftoff... | reverse complement strand
GACGCGAAGAGTCAACATAAACAGCACGATGTGAGTTCATTTTATGAAACGAATTCTCCTTTTCAGTTTCGCGATGATCAACTGCTCCGTAATCACGTTGGCGCAACCGATCGCCACACCGCTGATTTTTGACACTGACATTGGCAACGACTGTGATGACGTCCTGGCAATGGGCGTCATTCATGCTTTGCAAAGTCGTGGACATTGTCGCTTGATTGCCGTCACGATCACGAAAGATCACGAGCAGTGTGCCGCGTTTACGGATGCGATCAATACGTTCTATGATCGAGGCGACATACCGATCGGAGTCTGTCGCAGCGGAATTACGCCGCAGCAAAGTCGATTCACGGGGCTGGTCGCCGATCAGGACAACGGAATGGATCGCTATCCGCACAATCTGCGATCCGGCAAAGACGCCCCCGAAGCTGTGGCCGTGCTCAGAAAGGCATTGGCGGCAGAAGCCGACGGCAGCGTTGTGATTGCGCAGGTGGGATTTTCTACCAACCTCGCAAATTTGCTGAAGTCGCCTGCCGACGATATCAGTCCGCTTTCCGGACATGAACTCGCACAGAAGAAAGTGAAGCTGCTTTCGGTTATGGCGGGGGCGTTCACGCCGATCAATGGCAAGGAACATCTGGAATACAACGTCGTGGAAGACATCGCATCGGCAAAGATTCTTGCAGCCGAATGGCCCACGCAGATCGTGTACAGCGGATTTGAAATTGGTCTTGCAGTGCCGTATCCGGCGAGCAGTATTGAACTGGACTACAACTACGTACCGTATCATCCGCTGAAAGTCGCGTATGTACTGTACGAACCGCCGCCGCACAATCGCCCGACATGGGACTTGACCAGCGTGCTGGATGCTGTGTTACCCGATCGTGGTTTCTTTGGCCTGTCGGCTCCGGGAACTGTCACAGTGGATGATCGCGGAGCGACGACTCATGTGGCAACAGACAACGGCCTGCATCGTTACCTTACCCTGACCCATGATCAACAGATTCGCGTCACGGAGGCCCTTGTGCAGTTGTCGAGCGAACCGCCGCACGGCCTTGTACAGCACAAATGAAAGTCGGCACGATGGCCGAACAACGTCGGCCACGAATCGTGGTCGTCGGATCCATCAATCTGGATCTCGTTTATCACGTTCGTCGCCTGCCGCAACCCGGTGAGACTCTGACCGGCACTTCGTTTCAGCAGGTTCACGGCGGTAAAGGCGCCAATCAGGCCGTGGCCGCTGCGAGGATGAACGCCGACGTCAGCCTGATAGGACGCATCGGCGACGATGCCTTTGGCGCAGCGCTGATTGCCGGGTTGGTGGATGAAGCGGTTGATGTATCGCATGTCAGAACGTCCGTCGGTACGTCCAGCGGTCTTGCCGTGATCGGCGTGGAAGACAGCGGGCAAAACTGTATCACTGTGATTCCTGGTGCTAACGGACTCATGACATCGGCCGACGTCATGTCGGCAGAATCCGTCATCGCAGCCGCAGACATTTTGCTGCTGCAGTTGGAGATCCCCGTGGTCGCAGTCATCACTGCGATCAGGATTGCCCGACAACACAACGTCCTGACTCTCCTCGACCCCGCCCCGGCGCTGAAGACGTTTCCTGCCGAACTCTTATCCGTCGATGTAGTCTGCCCCAACGAAAGCGAAGCATCGCAGATCACAGGCCTGCCCGTGACGAATGTTGCAGAAGCCATGACGGCCTGCATGCACTTGCAATCTCCAGTCGCGAGAATCGCCGTCATCACACTGGGATCGCGCGGTTGCGTCGTTTGTGACGAATCAGGAAATCCCCGGCACATTCCATCGTTCCCTGTCACCGCAGTTGACACTACCGCAGCCGGTGATGCATTCGCCGGAGCCCTTGGATTCTGTCTGGCTCAGGGGCAATCTATCCTCGATGCCCTCCGCTTCGCGTCCGCCGCCGGAGCACTTGCTTCCACCCGCCACGGTGCCCAGCCGGCCATGCCGCGACTCGACGAAGTGAACGCATTGGCGCAATCAAAGTAAGAACTTCTTCCGGCAGACGGGACTGACGTGAAGCAGTCCTGCCGGGGCGGCAGGAACTCCAGTGAATAAATTGACTTCCATCCTGGCATTTGACAAACTCATTGTTCAGATGATGCGGCGCGCGTTTGAGGATGGCACATTCGTTTAACCGCGTGGGCAGCGCCCCGCGCGCAGGAATCCATCCAGCGGGAAGCCTCTTGCGCGGCCCGCTGGGCACGCGGTTAAACGAGTCAATGCCAGCCGCGTGCGGTATAAGGAAGAAAAGTCTATGATCTATCGGCGAGTTATCATGCGACATTGCTCCACCTTCCTGCTCGCGGCGATTTTTGTTCCGGCACTGGCTGCGACTGCGGTCTGTGATGAAGCGACTCTTCCTGCGCGGCTGGAATTCTTCGAAAAGAGCGTCCGTCCACTGCTCGTGCAGCATTGTTACGAGTGCCATTCCGCAAAAGACGTCAAAGGCGGACTGAGACTTGATTCCGCTGCAGGGTGGCAAAAAGGTGGAGATGTCGGCGTTGCGATTGTGCCGAATGAGCCGAATTCGAGCCGCCTGATGGAAGCAGTCCGTTACGGCAACGAAGATTTGCAGATGCCGCCCACAGGTAAGCTCAAGCCCGAGGATATTCAAACGCTTGAACAATGGATTGCACAAGGCGCGACGGACCCCAGATCAGAAGTTGCGCCGGCATCGCATGCTGCACTGAAGGGCATGAGTGTCGAAGATGGTCGGAAATTCTGGTCGTTCCTTCCTGTGCAGGTCCCGAAGATTCCGCAGTCATCGACACCTGACTGGGCGCGCACTCCCATTGATGCTTATGTCGTGTCGAAGCTGGAAGCGAGGGGTCTACAACCTGCACCGCGCGCGGACCGACGCACGCTGATTCGGCGAGCGACACTCGATCTGACCGGCCTGCCACCTTCGCCGACCGATGTCGCTGCCTTCGTCGCGGATGATTCGGCGGATGCGTATGACAAGTTGATTGATCGACTGCTGGAGTCGCCGGATTACGGAGTGCGCTGGGGACGCCATTGGCTGGATGTCGCGAGGTATGCAGATTCCAACGGGCTGGACGAGAATCTGGCGTTCGGCAATGCCTGGCGCTACCGGGACTACGTCGTCGATGCGTTCAACAACGACAAACCGTTTGATCGATTTCTCAGGGAACAGATTGCCGGAGACTTGTTGCCGGATGCCAGCATCGAATCACATATCGCGACCGGGTTTCTGGTTCTGGGAGCGAAAGTACTGGCTGAACCGGATCGTGAAAAGCTCGACATGGATACGATCGACGAGCAACTTGATTCTACCGGAAAGGCTTTCCTGGGGATGACGCTGGGTTGTGTTCGTTGCCACGATCACAAGTTTGATCCGATCAAGCAGACGGACTATTACGGCCTTGCCGCGATCTTCAAGAGCACTAAAACGTTTGGCGACACCAACTACGGTGCCATCAAACACTGGAATGAGTATTCCTTCGCGACGGAAGCAGAGAAGGCGGATCTGAAGACGATTGATGAAGAAATCGCCGCAAAGAAAGCGGCCGCTGCAACTTTCAAGGCAGAAGCGACCAGTCGCCTTCGCAGTGACGTTCGATCAAAGGCTGCGATTTACCTGGCGACGGCGGCGGGTATTGATCCGGACACATCACTTGTCGATCTTCAGACTCTTGCCGAACCACTCGGCCTGCATCCGCGAGTCCTGCATCACTGCCGTCATCATCTGAAATTCCATGCCGACGACCCGTTATTTCTGAAATGGCGTGAGTTGCAGGCCGTCGGCGACAGCGACGGCATTCGGCAGCACTATGCGGCTCTGTTTGCTGCCGCCGATGCTGCACTCGCCACAGCGAAATCAACGAATGCCGCAGCCACCAGTTCTGGTGACGCTGCGCTGGATGCAGTTCGAAACGCTCTGGACGACACTTCCGGCTTTCTGGCACTTCCGCCCAAGCCGGAGTTCGCTCTCGATGCGACCGCGCTGGCGGAATACCATCGACTCTCTGAGGTTGCCCGCGTACTGGAAAGTAACGCGGCCGATGAAGCGTCGGCCATGAGCGTCGCCGATGGCACGGTGCTGACCACTCTGCCCGTCAGCGTGCGGGGAGATCATCGCAGTCCCGGGGACGCAGTGCCTCGATCGTTTCCGTCTGTGATGCTGGCGGACGCATCGCCCGTGACACTGCCCGACAACCAGAGCGGTCGTTTGCAACTGGCGGACTGGATGACTTCTCCGCATCATCCACTGACATCGCGCGTGATCGTGAATCGGATCTGGCGCTGGCATTTTGGTCGGGGATTGGTCGCATCGCCGGATAACTTCGGGATCCTTGGTGATAAGCCTTCCAATCCTGAACTGCTGGACTGGCTGGCACATCATTTCACCACCTCCGGCTGGTCAATCAAGTCCATGCACCGACTGATCATGACGTCGAGCGTGTATCAGATGGATTCACAGCATCCACGCTCATCGGAATTTTCTGTCATCGATCCGGAAGTCGAATTGCTGTGGCGTTTTCGACGTCAACGTCTGGATGCCGAACAGATTCGAGACTCAATTTTACAAGTCTCCGGGCGGCTGGACAGAAGTTTTGGCGGTAAAACTGTGCCGCTCCGCAATCGGCAGTTCGTATTTGATCACACGTCCATTGATCACACAAAGTACGACAGCCTGCGGAGAGCGATCTACCTGCCGGTGATTCGCAATAACCTGTACACCATGTTTGAACAGTTCGATTTTCCGGATCCAACGATGCCCACGGGAAGTCGAAATGCCACCGTGGTCGCTCCGCAGGCTCTGCTGATGATGAATTCGGAACTGGTGATTGATTCGGCCGATGAGATGGCTCGCAGCCTGATCAATGATCGCAGCGATCCCGTTCGCCGAGTTGAACTGGGCTACGAACGCGCGATCTCCAGATCGCCGACGGATGCAGAAATAAAGTTGGCCCTGGATTTTGTCCTGCAGATGACGACGCACGGGACATCAGCGGATGCCACCGAGGAAAATCATAGGCTGGCAGAACTTCGAGCATGGTCGTTGTTCTGCCAGACTCTCCTGGCCTGTAATGAATTCATCTACGTGAAGTAGGTTGCTCTCAATGACTCCGATTCATCAACTCCACAACCGCCGTCGACTCCTGAAAACATCTGCGATCGGCTTCGGGCAACTGGCCCTCACCGCGTTGCTGCAGGAACATGCTGGCGCTGGCATCGACAATTCAAAACCTGCCGGGATGTCCAGCGATCCGCTGGCAGCGCGAATCACTCATTTCCCGGCGCGAGCAAAGCGGGCAGTCTTTCTGTTTATGAAGGGCGGGCCGTCGCATGTCGATACGTTCGACCCAAAGCCTCAACTGACACGCGATCACGGAAATCCACCACCGTTTGCGCTGCCGCGCGTGACGTTCGCACAGCAGGGAAATCTGCTGAGGTCACCATGGAAGTTTCATCGCTATGGCGAAAGCGGATTGCCGGTGAGTGAACTGTTTCCTCATGTCGCCCGGCATGTTGATGATTTGTGCATCCTGCGATCCGTCCACGGCACGAATCCCGCGCACGGCGGGGCGTTGCTCAAACTGCACACGGGCAGCGACCAGTTTGTCCGGCCGAGTCTGGGGGCGTGGGTCACGTACGGACTGGGAACCGAGAACCAGAATCTGCCCGCTTTTGTCACAATCTGCCCCACGCTGGCGCATGGAGGAGTCAACAATTGGGGATCAGCCTTCCTGCCCGCGTATTGTCAGGGAACCCCGATCGGCAACGCCAGTATCGGAGTGCTCAACTCGACCGTAAAGCACATTCATAATCCACGGACCGATTCGGGAACGCAGCGGAAGCAACTGGATCTGCTGCGAATGATGAATCAGCAGCATCTGGAATTGTCCGATGCGGATCAGGCTCTTGAAGGACGCCTGAATTCGTTTGAACTGGCGTTTCGCATGCAGGCCACGATGCCGGAAGTGCAGGATCTGTCGCAGGAATCTGTCGCGACTCACAAACTCTACGGCACGGACGATCCGGTCACGGAAGACTTCGGTCGTCAATGCCTGATGGCGCGACGGTTTCTGGAACGCGACGTGCGCTTTGTCCAGGTGACTCACAGCGACAGCGAGGTCCAATGGGACCAGCACAGCAATCTGTACCTTGGACATACAAAGAATGCGGCTGAAGTGGACAAGCCGATTGCCGGTTTACTGGCAGACCTGAAATCTCGCGGCCTGCTGGAAGACACCCTGGTGCTGTGGGGCGGAGAATTCGGTCGTACGCCGACAGCTCAGGGCACCGATGGACGCGACCACAATCCTCATGGGTTCACAATGTGGATGGCTGGCGGCGGCGTCAAATCAGGCATGGCCTACGGAGCGACCGACGAATACGGCTACTACGCCATCGAAAATAAAATGCACGTTCACGACCTGCATGCCACGATTCTGCACCTGATGGGGCTTGACCACGAACGCGTGACGTTCCGCTACGCGGGTCGAGACTTTCGACTGACGGATGTGGCGGGAGTCGTGGCGAAGGACATCCTTGCATAGTTCGGTGTTCCACATTCCATAAGTGGAACTTTTATCTAAATGGTAAAACGAAAATACCGACCGCTGAGACTAGAACGACAGTGCCACCACCTTTGGAGCGAAAATCGAACAGAGGACACAGAAGTTGTACTCCGCACGACCGTGAGTGCGAGACTTGACGAGCGGCGTGCGTCCGCTTGCCGGTACAAAAACGAGGTACCGGAGGGCTCACGCCGCTCGCCGGACTCACTTCTGGCCGCGAGGAGTATCGCGTCGAGCGGTCAATAAGTGTCCCGTCGAAATCAGCCGTTGAGCGTTAGCTCACGGTTTTCACGGAACCGGACGCTAACGCGTTCCGGCTAATGCGACAGTAATAAACCGCCCGTCGCTGACTGCCTCGTCTCACTTCTTCTTTTTCTTCTTCGAAGAAGTCGATGACTTCTGGGCTGACACTCCTCCTGTTTTCGTGTCAGCTTTGCTGGAAAATACCCGGTCCCAGCCGGAAACGAATTTCTTGCTTGCTCCCGTGTGAACGGTATAGCCAGTCATCTTCAAGGGACTCCACAAGTTGAATTTCGAAAAAAATCCCCCCGAGCGATCCTCGGGGGGAATGTGAGAGATTGAATCACGCCGTGACAGCAGCTGCCGGATTCTCTACTGCCACGGGATCATCAGTACTGCCATTAAAAGTGAGCTGTTTCTGGTCAGCTACTTCCACAAGGTCGATGCGAATCACGTTCTGGCCATCGAACGTGCCTCTCAGCAGTTCTTCCGACAGTGGATCTTCGATGAAACGTTCGACGCTGCGACGCAGCGGACGGGCACCATAATCCAGGCCGTCATCCACTTCGCCTTTGTCGATAATGAAACCGCGTGCATCATCGCTGAGAATAAGCCGCTTGCCACGTTCTTTCAGGCGAGCATAAACTTTTTCCAGTTCAATATCGACAATCATTTTCAGTTCTTCGCGCGTCAACTTGCGGAACACGACAACTTCATCCAGACGTCCGAGGAACTCCGGCTTGAACTGTCGCTGCAGCTCGTGCATGAGGTTGACTTTCATATCCTCGTAAGACTTCTCCTGATCGCGTTCACGCAATGTATGAAGCCCCATGCTTCCTCCATGAGCCATCTTACTGGCCCCGGCGTTGGTCGTCATGATCAGGATCACGTTCTTGAAGTCCACGCGCCGGCCAAAGCTGTCGGTCAGATGACCTTCTTCCATGATCTGCAGCAGCATGTTGAAGACGTCCGGATGTGCTTTTTCGATTTCGTCCAGCAACACGACCGCGTACGGACGGCGGCGGATCTTCTCCGTCAACTGGCCGCCTTCCTCGTATCCGACATATCCAGGAGGTGCTCCGATCAGACGGCTGACGTTGTGCTTTTCCATGTATTCAGACATGTCGATCTGAATCAATGCATCCTGATCCCCGAACATAAATTCGGCCAGGGTCTTGGCGAGCAACGTTTTGCCGACCCCGGTCGGGCCTGAGAACAGAAACACGCCGGTCGGTCGCTTTGGATCTTTCAGACCGCTTCGGCTGCGTCGCACGGCTTTACAAACCTGTGTGATCGCCTGATCCTGACTGATCACGCGTTTGTGCAGTTCGCTTTCCATCTGAAGCAGCCGCACAGCATCTTCGCTGGACAGTCGAGTCAACGGAATCCCCGTCATCTTGGCGACGACTTCGGCGACGACTTCGGCGTCAACAACCCCGTCAGTCTGACGCGACTTTTCACGCCACTCTTCGGTAAGCTGATCCTTCTTTTTACGCAGCTTGTCCGCCTGGTCCCGGAATGAAGCCGCCTTTTCGAACTTTTGTTCGGCGACTGATTCTTCCTTTGCTGTATTCAGGCGCTGGATTTCCTGTTCCAGCTCCTTCAGGTCCGGCGGACGCACCATTGACTTCAGACGCACGCGAGCACCAGCTTCGTCGATCACATCGATCGCCTTGTCGGGCAGGCAGCGAGCTGAGATATAACGGTTCGACATTTCCACCGCGGATTCCAGAGCATCATCAGTGATCTGCACGCGATGATGCTCTTCATAGCGGCTCCGAAGTCCTCGCAGAATCTCCACGGCCTGTTTTGCAGACGGAGGTTCTACCATCACTGTCTGGAAACGTCGTTCCAAAGCCGCATCTTTTTCGATGTACTTACGGTATTCATCGAGCGTGGTGGCTCCGATACACTGAATTTCTCCACGGCTCAGGGCAGGCTTCAGGACGTTGGATGCATCGATCGCACCTTCGGCACCGCCAGCACCGACCAAGGTATGCAGCTCGTCAATGAACAGGATTGTGTTGCGAGCCCGACGGACTTCGTTCATCACAGCCTTGATGCGTTCTTCGAACTGTCCGCGGTACTTGGTCCCGGCCACCATCATGGCGAGGTCGAGCACGATGATGCGGCGATCTGCCAGAATGTCCGGAACCTGTCCGTCCACAACCATCTGCGCGAAACCTTCCACGATGGCGGTCTTGCCAACGCCGGCTTCACCCAGCAACACGGGATTGTTTTTCTGGCGTCGACACAGAATCTGAATCACACGTTCGATCTCAGGTTCGCGCCCGATCACCGGGTCCAGTTTTTTCTGCTTCGCAAGTTCTGTCAGGTCGCGACCAAAGCTGTCCAGCGCAGGTGTTTTGCTGCGACTGGCGCTCTTCTGACCCGGGGCCGCGCCCGGGGTGCCGCCACGTTCTTCGGAACCCGCTTCGGCAGATTCCATTCCGTGACCCAGCAGGTTCAGAACTTCATCGCGGACGTCCTCCAGCTTCAACCCCAGATTCATCAGTACCTGAGCCGCAACACCTTCCTGTTCACGCAACAGGCCGAGCAACAAATGTTCGGTTCCGACGTAGTTGTGATTCAGATTCCGCGCTTCATCCATCGCGTATTCGATCACCTTTTTCGCACGCGGTGTCTGAGGCAATTTGCCCATCGTCACCATGTCAGGTCCGGTCTGAACTATCTTCTCGACCTCAATACGGATCTTACGCAAATCCACGTCAAGATTCTTGAGGACATTGGCTGCTACGCCTGAGCCTTCCTTAACCAAGCCAAGCAGAATATGTTCCGTGCCAATGTACTCGTGGTTGAACCGCTGAGCCTCCTGATTGGCCAGCTGCATCACTTTCCGGGCACGATCTGTGAATCGTTCGTACATTCGACTTCCTCGCTTCGAATAGTCTTCAACACCTGCAGCGAATTTGAAAGCCATGCACAACGCATGACCCTGATAGAAATGCCATCCTCAGAGTATCCCCCCCGAGTGTGATCGCATTCCAACAGCCGTACGCTACGAAAATTCAATCAAACTGAAAACGCCAGAAATCTGTGCGTTCCAATAATACCTGTTGCCCGATCCGGTGAGACTGCGATTTTGCTTCTCGAGTTTTCCTGATCAGACACCATAAACAGCAGCCTCCCTGCCAGGATGCCACGTTGACAGTCCAAACCCAGACTTCGCAATTTGTACCTTGTCAGCGAATGGCGTGCCGAATTCTAGGACCGCAGTTCCGCCACGACAAGACATCTGTTGAGTTTAGCTCGTGACTCCGGACGAGGTTTTCCGGGGTTTGATGCGGAAAGCAGTGGAGTTGCCAGCTGTGCGAATGGGAAAATTCCCGAATGCCAACCTTTAAGCAGGCTCGCCAAACCGCACGCGGCAGGCATTGGCACGATTAACCGCGTGCCCAGTGGACCGTGAGAGCAGCGTCCCACTCGACAGATTCCCACGCGCGGGGCGTTGCCCACGCGGTTGAACTGATGTGCCATCCGCAACCGCTCGCGGTATAACCCTCTCTTCCAACCAGTCAATCAAACCATTCGTCCGCCGGATCGAACTTCGGCAGCACGATGATCAACACCGTCATGCGGCCCAACGCGCGGTGACGGACTCCGGGCGGGATGACGATGCACTGACGTTCGCGGATCGCAATGATCTCGCCGTCCAGCTCCATCTGAGCGTCGTCTTCGCACTTAAGAAAGAAATATGTCTCCGTCAGCGTCTTGTGATAGTGTCGCTGAGCATTTTCAGCGATTTCCGTGATATGCAGGGTCCCGGGAAATTCGGCAACGCCGGTCAACGCACGTCGAGCGATTCCACACGGACACGGCACGCCTGCGATGTCTGCAAAGTCTGCATGTTTCCAGCGACGAACGGGAAGGGTTGATGGGGCAGCCATCGTAAGTCTTTCCTGCTTTAATCTGCCATGGAACTTGGCGCGTGCTTCGCCCGCAACCCAGGTGGAGGTGACGGAAAACGGCGAGCCGCGAGACGTCAGTCTCCGGTTTTTGCAATTCTGTTTTTGTGTTCCGCCAGTTGACGCACGTGCAAGACAACGACGATCACCGTGAGCTGCAGGAATCGCAATCAGGGGACTGACGTCCCCCGCTCGCCGGGTTCGCCTCAACTGACTACAACGGTCGGACGACTGAAATCGGCCGCAGGTAATCGTTCAACGTATCAGGGCTGATGACGCCGCCGCCCATACCGCTTTTACCAACGCCGCCATACGGCACGCCATGCACAATCACATTGTGAGCATTGATCCAGCCGTTACCAGCTGTGAAGGCTTCGGCAATTCGAGCACAACGTTGCAGATCGCGCGACCACACGCTGTTGCCGAGCCCGTATTCAGTGTCATTCGCCAGTCGCAGCCCTTCTGCTTCGTCTGAAAACGGAGCAAGGAATGCCACTGGACCGAAGATTTCTTCACGCGCAGCGACATTGTTGAGCGAACCAGCCAGCAGTGCCGGCTTCACGTAAAAGCCTTTCCTGCCAGGAATCTGTGCCTCTCCACCTTCCAGGATCAAGTCGGCTCCACCCGCCACACCTTTCTGCAGGTAACTCAGGACGCGAGCTCGCTGCTTGGCACTGACAAGTGGTCCCATCTGTGCGTCGCGATCCATCTGGTAACCGATCTGCACCGACTTCATGCGCAGGATGCATTCATCCACAAAGTCGTCGTAGATATCGCGTTGAATCAACCAGCGCGTCGCATCACAGCAGACCTGTCCGCTGTGGAACGTAATCGCCTGAACGAGCTTCTCTGCAGTTTCCTGAATATCGACGTCATTGAATATGACGGCGGCACCCTTGCCGCCGAGTTCACACTTGACAGGAATCAGGTTGCGTCCGGCGGCTTCCGCTACCAAACGACCGACTTCAGGTGAGCCGGTGAAGCTCATGCGACGCAGTTTCGGATTCTGCGACAATGCCGCACCCGCAGTTTCGCCAAGACCAGTGACAACGTTCAGCACACCAGCAGGCAGCAGTTCCAGATCCTGAATGACCTTGCACAGGTACAGAGCTGACAGCGGCGTGTCTTCGGCGGGCTTCAGGACGCAGGTGTTGCCGGCAGCCAGCGCCGGAGCAAGTCCCCAGCCAGCGAGCAGGAACGGAAAGTTCCAGGGAATAATAAAACCACACACGCCCCACGGATGACGTGAAACCCATGCTTCGTGATTCTTGACGGCGATGACCTGGCGATAATTGACGGCCTGTGACAGGTCGGCAAAGTATCGAAACGTATCGATGAAGTTCTGCACGTCACCGACGGCCTGCGTAAAAATCTTGCCACAGTCCAGGGCTTCGATGGTGGCGAATTCGTCACGACGCGCTTCGACAGCGTCCGCGATGCGATGCAGACACGCCGCTCGTTCGGCAACCTGCATCTTTGCCCAGCCGCTGTTGTGGAATGCATCCACTGCCGCATCGACGGCCTTATCAACATCCGCTTTCTTCAAGCTGGTTACGGTGGCGAGCTGATCACCTGATCCTGGGTTGAGCACATCAAAGGTTTGTCCGTCAGCGGCTTCAACCCACCGTCCGCCAACAAAAGACTTTTGCACAGACGCTGCGAGAAACTTCGCAACAGCCGGAGCGAGTTCGGTATCCGTAGTTCGCTCGATTGAAGACGTCGACATCAGGAAACTCCTTGAATTGAAATGCTGCGGCAGTTTGCCGCATAAAACATGGGACGGCACAAAACGTACAGAAACCCGGTGCCAATGCGGACGCATAATACCGTTCGTTCTGAGCGTTGGGAATTCCAGCAGGCGTTTCGATTGAAAATACTGGTCTGAAACTCTCTTCGCCATCTTCACACCGAAACTCGGACGCAGCAGCGGTGTCCCTTCCGTAGGATGGACATTCATGTCCGTCGCATGGCCCTGAAATAATGTCGAAGCGAAGGCTCTTGTACCGTGACAGTCGTTTGACAATGCGACGATGCATGGCCAATATCTCGGACAGGAATGTCCAAGCTACAGGAATCGCAACTTTAGACCGCTTTTAGCCCAGCCCGGTCAGAGTTCGTGTAATGTTGCTGAACGTATCGACATGAATCCCCAGTTGCTGAAGCATGCTCACGCCGCGAACTATGTATATCTCACCGCTCGGTGCTGAGGTTCGAAGTATTCCGGCAGCAGGCTGTCGACCTGCAGCAAGCCCTTGCGGGTCAGTTTGAGTTGATCACCTTCGACCGTCAGGTATCCGGCAGTCTGCTGATTTCGAATCGGCGCCGCAAATTCTTCCTGAACCCTGACGTTATACTTCTTGTTGATGCGGTCGAGATCGACCTGACCTTCCTTCATCAACAGGACCAGTTCACGAATCAGCATCTGGTGGGCCGTCGGTCGCAGCGCTCGATTGATCGGTAGTTCGCCGCGATTAACGGTTTCCATGTAATCTTCGATGCCATCGAGATTCTGATAATGAACACCCTGAAAATGTCCAAAGCTGGAAACTCCCGTGGCGATCAGGTCACTGCCTCGGAACAAATGATCGCGGTACACAAAATGATCGGTTGCCGGATTTTTGATCATTTCATTGCCGCTCGAAACGTGATATCCGGCAGCGAGCAGTCGATCCATTGCGTCACTCACCCAGCGACGTTTTGTCGGCCAGTCAGCGACCGGCGATGCGATTCCCGTTTCACGCATCTCCTTTGAGATCACCGTATTGAACGGCAGTTCCATCTGGTACATCGTAATATTGTCCGGCTGCATTTCAGCCACCTTTTCGACGCAACGATGCCAGTTTTCGTCGGTCTCCCCGATCATTCCGGCGATCAGGTCAATGTTGACCTGTGGAAACCCGACCTGCTGAATCCAGTCATATGCTCGCATGATTTCCGGGGACAAATGTGCGCGGCCATTTTCTTCGAGAATGTGATCGTCGAAGTTTTCGACGCCCAATGAGATGCGCGTGATGCCCATGTCGCGAAGCGTTTCAAGTTTCTCCAGATTCAGAGTGCCAGGTTCGCATTCGAATGTGACTTCTTCGGCGCGGTCCCAGGAAATGAATTCGCTCATCCGGTCGCGGAGAGATCGCAGCTGTCGGGAACTTAAGTAGCTGGGCGTGCCACCGCCGAAGTAAACAAATTGCAGCTCGCGGTTTCCGATGGCGGCGCGCTGACTGATGAGTTCAATCTCCCGCATCAAAGCCTGGACGTAGTTTTCAATCGCCTGGGCGTTCTGATTGGTGTACACCCGGAAGTAGCAGAACTTGCAGCGTTTGCGACAGAACGGGATGTGAATGTATAAACCCAGCGGAGTTTTGGCTGTTTGTCGCGGATCTGAGTCCAACGCTTCGATCGCGAGGGGAACATGCTCGGACTTCCACTGCGAGAATGGCGGGTAGTTGGAGATGAAGTAGCTGCCAACTTCGGTGGTCGTTGCTGATTCAGTTGTCGTCATATTTTTTCACCAGTCCTCGGGACGCCCCGACGGGAAACGTGTTAAAAAAGGGGTCAGGAACCAATAGTGCAGAGCACCCTCTGGGCCATTTGGCTATTGGTTCCTGACCACTTTTTTAAAGCCTGACAAAGCATCAAGGCCCAATGCTTCTGGGTTCACTGTATAAGGAATGGCGTCCGATTCCAATGGGATTGACGAATTGTGTGACGCCGTGATTCCCACCATCGTTTCCGATGAAGTAAACTTTGCGGGTCGTCCGGAATAGACCACCTGCGTTGGCTTTTCCGTTCAACGGCGAGCCGCAGGCGTCGTTGCTGCGTTTTGCCTGCGCTTGCGGCTCGCCGTTAAACGCAAAACCGTTCAATTATTCAAAGTAGCAGGCACATTCCGTGTGCCGCAGCCGCAAGAAAAACAACGTTTTTCGCAGCTTGCCGGACGGCACACGGAGTGTGCCTGCTACTTTTGAACGGTACTGCCGTTAAACGAATTTTCTGCCGCTATAAACTAAATCGATTGTCCTCAAGCCGAATCATTCCTCCAGGGTCAGTATGATGTTCAAAGCGTTCCTGAAGAACTATTTGCCGCGACACCGGAATCGCGTGAATCAGGGGTTGCATTTGATCGGAGTTCCACTGACGTTTGTAGCGACTCCGTGGACTTTTCTGGCTGGAGCCGCTCCCTGGTGGCCATGTGTCTGTTTTGTGGGTGGCTACCTTTTGCAATTTGCCGGTCATGCCGTTGAGGGAAACGATGCGGGTGAGGTTGTCTTTTTCAAGAAGAAGCTGGGAATGGGCTACACCGAATATGGTCCCGGTATTGGTTCCTCAAGCAATGCCGAAGTCAACGACGATACCTCATCTGGTTGATTTGTCACATTGGCGAAATCTGCGGGTCGCAGGACTTCGCCCGTTCTGTCGTGAAATCCGGGGCAAGGATGTTCCTGTTTCACGGCAGACATTTCCGTTGCCTGGACCGCATTTCATGCGGTTCAGCCGCGGAACGACGTGTGGCAGTTCACAGAGGACAGGGACGTCATATGAAATCCTTCGCATTCGGTCACGTTGCGATTCGGCTTCTGAAACTCATCATCGTCGGCGCGCTGTCATCATCAATGATGCTGTCCGGCTGTTCGATGTCGCGCAAGAAGCGACCGAGCGAACTGCACTATGCGGATGGTGACAAACCGATCACATCGTATCGCGGATATAATACAGCGATCGAATACCCGGCCATCGAAAACGTAACGGCCCGCGCGGTGCAACTCAGCGGTGAACCACGCAATCTGGCGCGGAGTGCCGATGACGAAGTCCGGGATGTCACCCTGCATGAAATGATGCTGACCGCGTTGTCGCATAACGAGATCATCGAAACCAGCGCGTTGGGTGGGATCGGTTCCAAAGCTGTACTGACGAATCCGGCCGGCGTGGCGTCGGTCTATGATTCGGCAATTCAGGAAACAGACGTTCTCTTCGGTCGCCGCGGGATGGATGCCGCACTTTCGGACTTTGATGCTCGATTGGCATCAAGTCTGATACTGTCCGGTCAGGACAATCGACTGAATACGGCCGGTCTGCCGGTTTCGAGCAGTGATGGCGGAGCCTTTAATACATCTCTGAGCAAAGCGTTGGCGACCGGAGCCAATGTTTCGCTGATCAGCAACTGGTCTGACACCTGGACCAACAACCCGTTAAACAATTATTCGTCGGTCTACCAGGGAGTACTTGGAGCCCAGATCAATCAGCCTCTGCTGGCGGGAAGCGGCGTGGAATTCACGCGGGTCGCCGGACCGACAAATCCGGCATTCGGAGCGATCACCGGGGTCAGCCAGGGCGTCGCCATTGCACGCATCAATCAGGACATTTCGCTGGCCGATTTTGAAATTGCCGTGCGGACGGCCTTGAGTGACATTGAGAATGCCTACTGGGATCTGTATCTCGCGTATCGTCTGTTCGATACCAGCGTCACGGCGCACGAAAGTGCTGCCGAGACGTGGCGAGTCTCGAAAGCCAAAGTAGATATCGGGGCAGAGATCAAGAGCGACGAAGAACCACAGGCCATGGACCGACTCTACGAAACCAAGGCCAGCCTCGAACTTGCACTGAATGACGTGTATCAGGCCGAATCTGAACTTCGCCGACTGGTTGGACTGCCCATGAATGACGGCACTGTGCTGCGACCGGCGGAAGAGCCGATTGTGGCCGAGCTGCGTCCAGACTGGCAGGCAAGCCTGGTCGATGGTTTGACATATCGCGTCGAACTGCGACGTCAGAAGTGGCAGATCAAGAGCCTGCAACTGCAGTTGGATGCGGCGCGCAACCTTGTCCGGCCAAGTCTGAATGCGGTGGGCGGCTACAATGTGCTGGGATTTGGCAATAAACTGGCCAGTCAGGGAGTTGTCGATCCGGCCACCGGCACCCCGACAAACAGTGCATTTGGATCTATGTCGCGTGACGATTTGAATGCGTGGAACGTGGGGATGCAGTTCAACATGCCAATTGGTCTGCGTCAGGCGCGCAGTCAGACTCGCAACTACGAACTGCAGGTTGCAAAGGCGAATGCCGTTCTCGCAGCTCAGGAACGCAGCATCGCCCACGATATTGCGAATGCCATTCAGGATGTCGCTGCAAACTACGCGGCGGCTCAATCGAATTTCTATCGGACGAAAGCGGCGACTGAAAGAGTGAGAATCTTCAGCGAACAAGAAATTGTTGGTACAGTGATTGTGGATGATGTAGTGCGAGCCCAGGCAAGCCTCGCAACTGCAAAAGGCGCCTACTATCAGCAGGTCGTGGCGTATAACAAAGCCATCACCAGTCTGAATCTGGCAACCGGCCGTCTGCTGGAATTCAACAACATCTATCTGCAGGAAGGCAAATGGTGCCCCGAAGCGTATGACGACGCGATGCTTCGCGCTCAGCAGCGAACTCATGCAGTTGATAATCCGCATTTGCGAACGGAGCCCCCCGAATTCGTGTCGCGGCATCCGGTCGGCGCCGTTGAACTGGTCACACCGGAGTTCGTGCAGCCTGAAGAGGACGCACATCCGCAGCCAACGCCGGAAGCGCCGCCGGACGATACCACGAATGAACCCGATGCAGAGGAATGAGTTGTCTTGGCGAGCGGTGGGTGTGAGCCCTCCGAGTTGCACGCATTTCACTCGGAGGGCTCACGCCGCTCGCCGGATCTCAATTCCTGCCGCGTAGAGTATACGCCGCTCGATGCTTAATCGCGTCGGTTCCGGTCATGAATCGAACTTTCGATCAGCTCCAGCAGCCGTTCGGCCACATGCTGCTTTGTCCCCTTGTAGATGGCAATCGTTTCCGCATTGGGGGAAAGGATTTCCACTGAGGTCGTCAACGAGCCGATGGCGGACGTGTCGTTCAGGACAATGCAGTCACAGTTTTTCATTCGCAATTTCCGCATCGCGTTATTGCGAGGATCCTGGGATTCCAGCGCGAACCCGACGATCCAGCGATGCTCCTTCAGAGTGCCAAGTTCGGCGAGCACATCGGATGTTTCGACAAGTTCCAGCACGATCGGCTGGCCTGTCTTGGTGATCTTGCCCGAGATGCGTGTCCGAGGCCGGTAGTCGCAGACGGCGGCAGTGGCAATCACGCCATCGCAGGACGGAAACAGTTCCAGACAACGCTGCCGCAGTTCGTCGGTTGTTTCGATGCGGTAAACTTCACACCCGTCCGGCGGAGCCATTTCAACCGGTCCGGTGACGAGGACCACTTCGTGGCCCGCCGCAATCGCCGCCGTGACGAGTGAATATCCCATGCGTCCGCTGCTGGCGTTGGACAGGAAGCGAACATCATCGATGTATTCGCGAGTCGGCCCGGCAGTAATCAGGATTTTCATGGAGTATACGTCGCGAGCACGCGTTCCACTTCCTGGACGATGACTTGTGGATCCGCCATACGACCCGCGCCGATCTGGCCACAACTCAACCAGCCTTCTTCCGGCCCGACGATGTGATAACCGTCGCTGAGAAGTTGGGCCACATTCCGCTGAACTGCCGGCTTCTCCCACATATCGCAGTTCATCGCCGGAGCTACGATCACAGGAGCCGTCGTCACCAGTACCGTGGTACTCAGAAGATCATCCGCCATGCCGTGTGCCAGCCGAGCGATTGTCTGTGCCGTCGCCGGCGCGATCACGACCAGGCAGGCTCGACGCGCAAGGCCAATGTGTTCGCCCTGAAAGTGTTCCTGAGGCTTAAAGGCGTGGCTGTACACGGGTCGTCCGGTGAGCGCTTCAAACGTCGTCGCACCGATGAACTGATGCGCGGATTCAGTCATGATCACGGTCACCCTCGCACCTGATTGCACCAGGCGACTGCAGAGGTCTGCGGCTTTATACGCCGCAACTCCCCCGGAGACGCCAAGCAAAATCTCGCGGTCGCCAAGTTGACTGGACATGATTGGGTCTTCGTAAGGCGAGCGGCAGATCAGGAACTACCAAGCCAAACAACCGGACGCTAGCGCGTGGCGGCTGATTTTATCAGCGGCAGGGCGCTAGCCCCCGGTTTTCTCCTCGCCGATGCTGGCTACAGATCGCTGAGTTTCGGACCTCCGTCGTCGGCCAGCAGGCGATCAAGTTTATCAACCAGAGGAGAATCGTCGGCGACGGTCTTTACGTTTCCGGTTGTGTCGAGATAGATTTTGTCGCCCATGATCTCAGCCACGACGATCTGCATCAGATCCTTGGTTGCCAGATCGACCAGCGGTCGTGCGCCACGATTCAACGCAACCATGCGCTTTTGAATCATGGCAGTCAGTTTGAACCGACCGCCAACTTTGCGGGCAATTGCGTCTTCACGGAATTCATCAAGCATTTCGAGCCATCTCCTCCGCCTTCAGTATCACACAGATCTCGCTGACTGCGGTTTCCAGCTGATCGTTCACAACCACATATTTGTATCTGTCGGCCAGTTGCAGTTCTCGTCCTGCGGTCGCCAGTCGACGCTGAATCACACTTTCGGATTCTGTTCCCCGAGCCCTCAAACGACATTCAAATTCTGCCGCGGACGGGGTCTTAAGGAAAATCGTAACAGCATTTGGGTATTGCTGCATTACCTTCAGAGCCCCCTGGACGTCGATTTCCAGGAATGCCCAACCATTCTGCTCCCACGCCCGGCCCAGTTCGGACCGCAAAGTCCCGTATAAGTAGCCCGATGAAAAGACCTCAGCATGTTCCAGAAACTCGTCATTGTCCAGTTTTTCACGGAATTCGGCGTCGGTCAGAAACCAATAGTCGTCGCCGTGAATCTCCGTCGGCCGTGGCGGACGAGTCGTGGCGGAGACGGATTTGACCAGTGTGACCTCCGCGCGTGCCACCAGTTCCCGCACCAGTGTCGTTTTTCCACTGCCGCTGGGGCCCGATAACACGACGATCCGTTCCGGTCCGCACTGAACCATTGACACCTGTCTTCCTGCTCTGATCGCTTCGTATGCTATTCCACATTCTGCAGCACTTCACGCATGCGCTCGATGGCCGCTTTCATTTCTACGACGCTCAAAGCGATTGTCACATTATTCGCCTTGGACCCTGTGGTATTGATTTCGCGGAACATCTCCTGACCGATAAACTCCAGTTTGCGGCCCTGCGACGAATCCCCACTCAGCATGCGGCGGAATTGTTCCGTGTGACTTCTTAGCCGCGTGATCTCTTCGTTGATATCACAGCGATCCGAAAACAGGGCGACTTCGCGGATGACGTCGTTTTCGCCGATCGAGACAGCAGCATCGGAAATCAACCGCCGCACACGTTCCAGAATCTTGTCGCGGTATTCAGCGACAACCTGCGGAGCCAGCAAGGCCACCTGCCGCACTTCGGTTTCGATCACTTCGCACTGACGTTCCATATCCTGCCGCATCGATTCACCTTCGCGCTGTCGAAAGTCGTCGAAATGGTCCAGTGCCTCAGTGAGGCATTTTTCCACGGCAGGCCAGAGCGAATTCACTAGGTCATCCGGCAGGTCCGTTTGTGTGACAACACCTGGCAACTGCAGCAAATCACCAAGGTTCGGACGGTTACCGTCACTCGCAACGATTTCTGAAAGTTGCGTCTGGTAAGATCTTAGCAGGTCCGAATCAATGCGGTATTCACTCTGCCCGCCATGAAAGCGTACACGCATGGAGACCTGGATTGATCCGCGGGCAACCCGGGATCGGATCAGTTTTTCGATGTCCGCTTCCAATCTCGCCACTGAGTCCGGCAGCCGCACGGACAATTTCAGATATCGATTGTTGACGGATTTGATTTCGGAACTGACGTGGACGCTTTCGGAATCATACGAGGCGTTGCCAAATCCGGTCATGCTGAGCAGCACGCTTGAATTACCTTACAGAAATGTCGATCCTGGTTGCCGGTTGCAGCACAGAGCAGCCCGCAGCTGTGTTCTGAGACACCAAATGCACTAAGGATTTGGTTCGGTTGCGGGAGTTTCGACGCTCGGCGTTGCCGCATCGGCAGGAACCTCTGTTGCAGGCTCCGCTTCCGCCGCCGCGTCAGTCTTTTCCGCCGCTGCGTCAGTCTTTTCAACAGGATCTGATTTTTCCGCTTCGCCCGCGTCACTCTTTTCAACATCCGGAGTTTTTGCTTTTGATTTCTCTGCGTCAGCGTCTCCCGGCGTCTTCGTATCCGGTGGCGACGCTTTTTCAGCCTTTGACTTCACGTCGGCCTTTGTTTCGTTCGCATCTTCTGACTTCAAACTGCCATCTGATTTATTGTCAGCATCGTCCTTCTTCTCGGCATCTGCTCCCTGCTCGAAGCCGCCCTTGTCTCTGCCTGTCTTTGCCGCTTCGGCATCCCGGCGCATCAGCATGCCGAGTCCACCAGCGAGCAGAACCCACACGACAGCAAGTACAATGGTGATCCGGGTGAACACGTCGCCGGCTCGCGTGCCAAATGCACTCTGGCCGCCCATGCCACCAAACGCCCCGGCAAGTCCGCCGCCACGTCCGCGCTGAATAAGGACCAGCAGGACCATGAACAGGCTGATCGCCACCATGACAAAACTCAAAGTTCCAATCAAGAACGCCATCTGCCAATCCGTTTCACAGCAAAAAACATTTCAAACATACGAAATTCAGACAATGGATCGCGTTTCCAGTCGAACGCAGAACAACCGACGGTCTTGTCCGATCCGACGGAAATCATGTGGCGGCTGACAACTTGCGAGCCGCTTCGATGATGGGAACAAACGTGCTCGCTTTCAGGCTGGCACCGCCAACCAAAGCTCCGTCCACATTGACCTGACCCAGCAACGTTTCGGCGTTGTCCGCCTTCACGCTTCCACCGTACAGAATCCGAAGCCTCTGGGAAAACGCGGGAGTATAGCGACTGGCAAGCCAGTTGCGAAGATGCTCATGGGCAGATTCTGCCTGTTCCGGCGTTGCCGTGACCCCGGTGCCTATTGCCCAGACTGGTTCATATGCAATCACGAGATTCGCCGCATTCACCTCTGAAACCCCCGACAAGCCGCCCTGCATCTGCTGATCCAGAACTGTTTCCGTCTGTCCGGCCTGGCGCTCGTTCAGTAATTCACCGACACACAATACGACCTGCAAACCGCCTGAAATTGCTGTCCGCACCTTGCGATTGATGATCTCATCAGTTTCCCCCAGCACATGCCGCCGCTCGCTATGCCCTAGAATCACATAGCCGCAGCCGCAGTCTTTCAGCATCTCAACAGCCACTTCGCCGGTGAACGCGCCCGGGGCTTCGAAGTAGCAATCCTGAGCCCCTAACTGGACGGCGCTGCCGGTCAGCTTCTCAGCAACAGGAATCAGGTAGGGATAAGGCGGACAGACCAAAACTTCGACGCCCGTTTCAGCCTTCGCAGCCACCGCTGCCAGCTCGCCTGCCAACGCAACTCCGGACTGCCGGGTTGTGTTCATTTTCCAGTTACCAGCGATCAGAAAACGACGCATGTGTGATACGGCTCTCGTGGAATGGACTCATTTCGGGATGACTGTTACTTCAATGCTTCACTGCGAGGATAAGATCCCAGCACTTCCAGACGGTCGGGAGGGAGACTCTCCAGTTCCTTCAGCGTCTTCTTGATTCTGGCCTCTGAAACATGTCCTTCAAAATCAAGGAAGAACAGATACCCGATTGCAGGTTGACGCAAAGGGAACGATTCAATCCAGGTCAGATTGATCTTATTGCGACGAAATGCTTCCAGTGCATCTGACAACGAACCCGGCTTGTGAGGAATCTGCAACAAAATCGCGGTGCGATCACAACCCGTCGGCGCCGCAACACTGTCACCGATCACCGCAAACCGCGTGACGTTGTTCTGATTGTCTTCGATACATTCCGCCACGATCCGAACATCATACTGGATCGCCGCCTGATGGCTGGCCACGGCAGCAACATTCGGTTTGTCCCTTGCCAATTGAGCCGCCGTGGACGTGCTGGTGACTTCGATCTGTCTGGCCTGAGGCATGTGCTTGGCAAGCCAATCACGACATTGTGACAATGCCTGTGGCTTACTATAGATCTCAGTAATCTCACTGCGATCACAACGAGCCAACAGGTAATGATGCACATGCAGTTGCACCTCGCCGCAAATCCTGAGCGGCAGGCGTGTGAACATATCCAGCGTGTCAACGATCCGCCCGTCCGTACTGTTTTCGATCGGCACAAGACCGAAGTCCACATGCCCGCGATTCACTTCTTCGAAAACCGTCGCGATCGTGCTGACCGGAACCAGATCTGCACCTTCGCCAAATCTCAAAATCGCTGCCTGATGTGTGAAGCTGTACGCCGGCCCCAGATACGCCACGCGAATGCTCTTGATCCGCTGGCGTCCTGCACTCATCAATGGTCGAAAAATAGTCTTAATCTCAGCAGACGTCAGTGGCCCCTCATTGCAGCGTTCAATCATCCCCCAGACCTGCTGTTGATCAAGATCACTGAAAATAATCTTCGAGGGAGTTTCGACACCCTTCATCTTCTGCAGATAGAGCGATGCTCGCCTGTTCACCAAAGCAACCAACTGCTCATCAACATTTCCGAGTTCAACTTCCGGCGGAACAGGAACCGGCACAACCGGAACTGGTGCTACACGCTCTGCCAATGCTGCATGCTTGACCCGCGGAACCTTTTCAGACTCGATGGTGACTGGCTTAGCAGCCTTCTTAGTGACTGGCTTTTTCGCTGCCACCTCGGTTGCTGAAGGGATTGGGCGGGGCGCGGGACGTGCCTTTGCTGCGGGTTTTGCCGGAGCCTTTTTCGCCAAATTGTTTACTGGCGACTTCGCAATCGGTTTCTTTGCCATCAGCGTACTCAGCCCTCGCGATTCCTGCATGCCAACGAGGACCCAGACATGCTGACCGGTTTTCATCCGTGACCTCGCGCGAACTCTCCCGCGAAACCATACCAGCCCAACGACACTCATCGACCCAATGTCGCCGAGTGAGGATCCGACACCTCGCCAATTTTCAGTCCGGGCTTGTACAAACGCACAATTTCCCTGTCAAGCAGCCCGCCGATTGTCTCGAAAATCTGACGCCGCCAGATAGCAAAGCGCGAGCATCCCAACAAAGCCAGATTTCAGGAAACGCCAGAATGGCACAGCCCCAGCCAACTTGCGGGAGACGCCAATTTGGCATCTTGTCGTGCGTTGCTGGAAACCACGAGTCTGCCAGTCTGGCATAGGCGAGTCCATTTTCATCCGTTGCCGACAGTGGAATATCGCTAAAAACCGGACGTTGTTGAATTTTACGGATCGGCATAGAACCTGCTGAAAGGCCGTCGTGCCGTCCAATTCTTGACACACGGGTCTTCGCTTGTTCGGCATCTACCCCGTATTGTTGCGGTCGCCTGTCGTTGCTGGCTCCTACCCCGGACGAATCATCGCGAGCCGCTTTACATTGAAAACAGCAGAGCGTGCCGTTCCGGCGCGACGAATCTGCGACCGAAAGAATTGGAAAAAGGGAATATCGTCATGGCTGTTTCAGGCGAAAAAATCATCGGTATCGATTTGGGTACGACAAATTCTGTGGTTTCCATCATGGAAGGCGGCGAGCCTCGTGTGATCGCTAATCAGGAAGGCAGTCGAACAACCCCCAGCGTGATTGCCTTCACCTCAAAAGGCGAAACGTTGGTGGGTGAGCCGGCCAAACGCCAGGCAGTCACGAATCCGCAGAACACGATCTATTCGATCAAGCGATTTATGGGTCGCCGCCATCGCGAGGTGGAGTCAGAAGAAAAGCTGGTTTCCTACAAGGTCGTGGGAGGCCTGACGGATTATGTGAAGGTGGACGTTCACGGGAAAGAATATACCCCGCCGGAAATTTCTGCTTTGGTTCTGCGCAAGCTCAAGGAGGCCGCAGAAAACTATCTCGGCCATAAAGTCAACAAGGCCGTCATTACGGTACCGGCTTATTTCAACGACGCTCAGCGCCAAGCCACGAAAGATGCCGGACAGATCGCTGGCCTGGATGTCGCTCGTATTATTAACGAACCGACAGCGGCAGCTCTGGCGTATGGTCTCGACAAAAAGCGAGAAGAAAAGATCTGCGTCTTTGACCTTGGTGGTGGTACGTTCGACGTGTCCATCCTTGAGGTCGGCGACGAACTTGTCGAAGTGCTGAGTACGAACGGCGACACGCATCTGGGTGGCGATGACTTTGATGAGGTGCTGATTGACTACATCGCAAAAGAATTCCAGAAGGAACAAGGCATTGACCTGCGGAAGGACCCAATGGCGTTGCAGCGTCTCCGCGAGGCCTCTGAAAAAGCGAAGAAGGAATTGTCGTCGCAACAGGCAACAGATATCAATCTTCCGTTCATCACAGCCGACTCAAGTGGAGCGAAGCACTTACAGTTGAGCATTTCACGCAGCAAGTTCGAAGAACTGATTGATCCGTTGGTGGAACGTTGTCGTCAGCCGGTATTGAATGCCCTGAAGGACGCAAAGCTGAAACCGGGCGATATTCAGGAAATCGTGCTTGTCGGTGGTTCCATTCGCGTTCCCAAAGTGCAAAAGCTGGTGCGTGAAATGTTCGGCAAGGAACCGCATCAGGGCGTAAATCCGGATGAAGTTGTATCGCTGGGTGCTGCAATTCAAGGTGGTATTATCAGCGGCGACGTGAAAGATGTCGTGCTGCTCGACGTGACTCCACTCTCTGTCGGTATTGAAACCGAAGGCGGTATCATGACGGTACTCGTCGAACGCAACACCACCATCCCCACGACAAAGAACGAAACATTTTCCACTGCAGCCGACAATCAGCCTGCTGTCAACGTTCGCGTCTTCCAGGGCGAACGTAAGATGGCGGCGGACAACCGCTTGTTGGACGAATTCAATCTGGACGGAATCCCGCCCGCACCCCGTGGAGTTCCTCAGATCGAGGTCAAATTTGACATCGACGTGAACGGCATTCTGAATGTGTCGGCCAAAGACAAAGCGTCAGGTAAAGAGCATTCGGTTCAGATCAAGCAGTCCAGCGGTTTGTCGCCGGAAGAGATTGATCGGATGCGCAAAGATGCTGACTCTCACGCTGAAGAAGACAAGCAGAAGCAGGAGCTCGCTACCGCGAAGAATCAGGCATCGGCGCTTGTCCATCAGACTGAAAAGACACTGAAGGAACACGCCGACAAGCTCGACGCGTCGTCGAAGTCTGCGGTTGAAGCGTCAATGGAAAAGGTGAAGAAGGCGGCAGAGGGCAACGACGCTGCATCCATCAAAACTGCATGTGATGAACTGCTGCAGGCATCTCAGGCTTTAGCTCAACACATGCACGCCAGTAAAGGCGATGCCCCCGAAGGCGGCACGGCGGCAGCCGGTGCCAAAAGCGGCGACGATGATGTGATCGATGCTGAGTTTGAAAAGAAGTAAGCACCCGTGCATAAGTTTCTTCGTTTAACCGCGTGGGCATCGCCCCGCGCTTTCGCCAGTAAAACGCGGCCCGATGGGCACGCGGTTAAACAAGTTGTCTGCGAAAATTTGTGCGTGGGTCCTTAGTCGATGACAAAGTTGTTGATGTCGAGTGAGGAAAAACGTAGAATCTGGCCTGTCTGACGCAGCGACTCCTGAAACAGAAAACGTTCCGAATGTCTACGGACTTTGCTACACGTCGCAAAGCTGAATCGCCTGTTTCAAGCCAGCCAGCGGATCGCGCGTCGGGATGAATTCGTGTCCGACGAATCCTTTGTATCCGATCTCAACCAGCTTCCGCATGATCGGCGGGAAGTTGATCTCCTGGTGATCGTCGAGTTCGCCCCGTCCCGGATTGCCGGCCGTATGAATGTGGCCGATAACATCCTTGCATTGTTCGATCCGACGAATCACATCGCCGTTCATCAACTGGACGTGGTAAATGTCGAACAATAATTTCACACGAGGTGAACCGACTCTGCGGACGATGTTGGCGACATAGTCGATGTCATCACCCTGATAACCGGGGTGCCCCTTCATCGGGTGAGATCCGTCGCGCGTATTGAGATGTTCGATGCAGACTGTCACGCCTCTCTTCTCAGCATGAACGGCGAGTTTCTTCAAACCCGCGACGCAGTTGTCCGCGCCCTCTGACAGCGAAATTTCGCCACTGGTCGGATCTTCAGCGTCTTTCCACTTGTAGCCCGTGAACGCTATGACACTGGGAACGTCGGCTGCCGCACAATCGTCGATCATTTTCGAAGTCACGTCAATCACCTGATCCTGATACGCCGGATTGTTCAGGCCCTTCATAAACGGTGCCCCGGGCATACCGTTGGAAGCAATAGCGCATTTCAGCCCGTGCTTTTTGATCGTGGGCCATTCTTCCGGGCCGCAAATTTCCACAGACTGGCATCCAAGACTTTTTGCGATTTCACAGGTCTTGTCGATATCCCACTTCTCGCCGGCGGCATTGAAACACCAGAAAACGACGGAGTGTTTGATATTGCCCTTCATAGCGTTTTCCTCAGCAGCAGCGAGAGTAGATGATGGAAGTGAAGCAATCGAAGCCACCGCACCGGCAGCGACGGTCGCCTGCAACAAATCACGACGTGACAGAATTTCATTTGACATATAGTAATCCTTGCGGCCTTATAAGAGGCATTGACGTTAACCTGCACGACTCGAGATTGCAAGCAGGGCATAGACGGGCCGACGGGAGTGCAGCGATCTTCGAACAGGAGATCAGCATGTCGGCAACAGGGATCATTATTTTGCCGTCGTTCTGAAACGCATGGTCTGAAACTCCCAGTCGGGGTTCTGTTTCTGGCAATGCTGCGCTTCCCAGTCTGACAGGAACAGCACGGCGCGCTGGTCATACTGATCGACGACTTCGCGACAGGACGACAGCAACTGCAGTTCTGTCCTGCAACCTGGCCCTGGAACAACCCAGCGTGCCACTTTATAGTTGAGCCACCGGACTTCGGTTTCGGTATCGTATTCGGCCTGCAACCGGAATTTCACGACATCAAACTGTAGTTCGCCGCAAGCCGCCATGATGTTCTGTCGGATCGAAGAATTCGGTGAATTAAATATCTGAATCGCGCCCTCTTCAAGCAGTTGCGATAAGCCTCGTTCAAACTGCTTGCGGCGTCCCGTGTCAGAACAGATCATGGTCGCAAAGAACTCCGGCGAAAACTGAGGCAACGCCTCAAAAACGACTGGCGGGCCTTCGCAGATCGTATCACCCAGCATGAATTCGCCTGGATTGACCAACCCGATGATGTCCCCGGGAAAGGCTTCATCCATCGTTTCGCGTTCCTGGCCGAACAGCTTGTGGGCGCGCCGCAGACGGATCTTCTTTCCGGTTCGCGGATGAAAGACTTCCATTTCCCGGCGAAACGTTCCGGAACAGACACGTACAAACGCGACTCGATCGCGATGCTTAGGGTCAAGGTTGGCCTGAATCTTGAACACAAAGCCAGAGAACTCCGGCCGCGATGCCGGCACAGGTCCCATATCGCTGTTGCGATCGCGTGGCGTTGGACACAGCCCCAGAAAGCCTCGCAAAAACTGCTCAACGCCGTAGTTTGTCAAAGCACTTCCGAAAAAGACAGGGCTGACTTCGCCACGCAGAAATCGCTCGTGGTCGTAGTCGGCACCAGCGGCTTCCAATAGTGAAACTTCTTCCTGAGCCTGCGCCACAATGCCGGGCGGCATTGTCTCAGGGTCAATCTCTGCCAACGGCTGCACGCGGGCTTCGAGGCGGCGCATGTTGTCGCGAGATTCGAAGACAGCGGCCTGACGAGTTGCCAGTTCAATGACTCCGCGAAAATCAAAACCGGTGCCTAGTGGCCAGTTGACAGGCACCGGGATGATGCCAAGTTTCGATTCAATGTCTTCCAGTATCTCCAGTGTCTCTTTTCCGGGTCGATCCACTTTGTTCACGAACGTCAGCACCGGAATCTTGCGGATTCGGCACACGTTGAACAGTTTCTCGGTTTGACTTTCGACGCCGTTGGCAAGGTCCAGCACCATGACCGCACAGTCGGCAGCGACCAATGTGCGATACGTGTCTTCGCTGAAGTCCTTGTGGCCAGGCGTGTCCAGCAGATTGATGTGACAGCCTTCGAAGTCAAATGTCAGGACGGTGGAACTGACAGAAATCCCGCGTTGGCGTTCCAGTGCCATCCAGTCGGACGTGGCACCACGCTGATTCTTGCGCCCACGCACGGCTCCGGCTGTTTCGATGCAACCACCATAGAGCAGCAGCTTTTCGGTGAGCGTAGTCTTGCCCGCGTCCGGATGCGAAATGATCGCAAACGTACGGCGGCGCGCGGCTTCACGAGCAACAACAGGATCGATCGAGGTCATCTTGACGGAATTCAGTTGACAAAGTGGCGAAATACGGGCGATCGAGCGAATTCTCTAAGGCCGCAATTGGGAGAGTGATACGCAGCCGCCCCGCCAAACACAACCGCAATCAACTTGTTCCCGCAGACTCTCCCGCAGCCAGGGAGCTGATTCAGCCGCCTTAGACCAGACGCAGCGAAGAACAGGAGATTTCCGTGAGCCGTTGAACCGTACGCGGTTTATTGACAAACACCTCCGCCAAAAGCCGCCTTGTCGCAAAGTACCATTTTCTGGGACACTGCGCGAGTGCTCTTTCAAGGCTCAGAAACGGGGTCAGGAACCAATAGCCAAACGGCCCGAAGGGTGCTCCGCACTATTGGTTCCTGACCCCTTTTCTGAGCCACCACTCCTCGTTTCATTGTTGACAGAGCACCAGGAGAAAAGCGGTGGATCGAGTCATGGACTGACGATGCATTCCGCGTGAAAACTTTTGAGGCAGGCAGGGATGCGGACACCTTCAGATCGACTCACGAAAATCCTCACAGAGCAAAATCTCTGCACAAAGGCAGAATTGAGTCTTTGTGAACCCTATGTCAGGCGACTGTGCCATGATTTGCCGGACTTTGATTCGGTCTGGCTGGATGCGCTCGTCCAGCAGAGATTTCTGACCGCATGGCAGGCTGATCAACTTCAGACGGACGAAGCCGATTCCGTCGTTGTCGGACGATTTCAACGTCAACGAGCTTTCGGTCAATCGACGTATCTGGCCATCGATGAAAAGCAGCGTCAGCAGTTTGTTTTACGACAGGTTCCCGCTGGCAATTCCGCTCCAACAGACGAACGCATCGAAGAGTTGCTTTCAGCGATCGATCGTCTTCGCAGCACGATTCCAACAGCCCTGACAGTGCCTCAGGAAGTCGCTGTCCTTGCGCCGTCGCATGTTCCTGGGTCTGATCGGTCAGAGACGGACGCACCCGCACGCTTCTTCGTGTCGAAATTTATCCCTGGCTGGTCGATGGAGGAATTGCTCATTCGCGGCGGACGATTGCCGTGGGAAGTGGTGGCAGAAGTCGGACGTGAACTCCTTTCAGCACTGACCTGGCTTGAATCCGTGCGATTGCTTCACGGTGATCTTGTCCCGCGCAATGTGCGACTTGACTTGCGCGGAGGCATTCATCTCGTCGATCCGTTCGCGCGACGACTCGGTCAGCCTGCGTTTGCACTCACGGATCAGTTGACACTGCGGGACTGCGATGGCGTTGCTCCGGAGCAGGTCGGCACAGGCCGCGCGGCCGACGCGCGCAGTGAACTTTATGCTCTGGGATGTTTGCTCTGGCAGCTACTCACAAGTCGCCCGGTTGTGCTGAGTGCCGATCCCGTCACGCGGATGATGAAACGGAAAGATCACGATATCGCGGATGTGCGCGGTCCGGTGCCTGATTGTCCGGAATGGATGTCGCGGCTGATTCAGTCCATGACACGCCGCTCACCGGATCTGCGTCCCGGCAGCAGTGCGGAAGTCCTGAAGACGTGGAAAGCCGCATCCGGAAGCAGTCTCAGTCAGAGCCGCGCGCTGGCTCGACGGATGCCTGATCATGCCATACGCAATATTGTGCGTCCAAGGGTGCGGGCAGGTCGGAACCGTCCGTCGTGGCTCTGGCCAACGGCCGCTGTTTCTGTGCTGGCGATGCTTGTATTCCTCGCTGCCCGAAACGGCGTCCTGCCGCAAACACTGCGTCTGTCATCCGGCCCTGCGACCATTCGCAAGGCGCCATCGGACACTCGATCGACCGGCGTTGTGACCAGAATTCCCGGACCAATCGCGCTGCCGCCAGTAGATGCGAACGGCATGATACGTCTGGAATCGGGCACCACGTATATGGCGGAGCGCCGAGAATTCCCCGGTACTCTGCGAATTGAAAGTGATGCGTCACAGCCCGCTGACATTCTTGTTCCCGCCGGTACGCAATGGGTGTTGCAGGCGCGCAGGCTGGAACTGCAGGGGATCACGGTGGCGCAACAATCAGACGCGGTTGCAGGTGCAATCTCCAGCCATTCGGCGATGTCGCATCTGCTCGCAGTCCAGAGTGGTGCATTGACGATCGACGGATGTGTGATCCAATCGCCGGCAGTGGAAGACAATTTCGTGGGCCTTGCATGGCATCAGTTGTCGGGATCTGAGGGCAGTGTGATGATTCGGAACAGCGTGTTTGCCGGCGGCGGCTACGCCGCGTCCTTCAATCATCCTCCGCGACGTTGCGAACTGGACAATGTGCTGCTGGCGAATCGAGGCAGTGGCATTCTGTGCGAATTCAGGAAAGGTGACTCGGATTCGTGGGATGTGTTCTGCACGAACGTCACACAACGATTTGGATTCAGCGTTGTGGATGCGATCGTTCACAGTGGCGGCATTGATCGATTGAGTCTCAACATGACCGTCACAGAATCCGTGTTCTCACCGCAAATGGCGATTGTGCGATTACAACCTCCCGCTGCATGGCGACCTGATGCGATGCAGGTGCAGGTTCGCGGTGGTGAAACCGGGAATCCTGCAGTGGTGCCACCGTCGGTTACTACGGCTGTGTACATCGACAAAGCTCTGGGACAGCCCGTGAGCCTGCCTGAATCGCAGTTGAAGAACGATGGTGTGCTGCTGGCAGATCTGATTTTTGACGAAACATCGTCGGCTGCAGTCGCGTCTGGTGCTGCCCCCACAGACAAGACATCACCGTGGATCAATTCGTCCCTTGTCGATTTCGAGGGCCCGAAACTCACCACGATGATGCCGGGAATTGTGGTCGCAAGGTTACCAAAGCCGGAGTGAACTGGCTCATTTACCTCCACAGCTCAGAATCTGGCCGAGAGGCAACCTCGACTGTTCGGCCAACCCATGCGGTGGCGATGGCGGTATTCGGCGTTGAGCATGTCTTTGACCAGCTCAAGTGAGACACATCGCAGATCAATGTTGGCCTGGATAAGCGCATCATACACAGCGCGGCCGGCATCCGAGTCAAGGAGTTGCTGTTCGAGCTGCAGATTGCTGATGGACATGATTAATTCCTTTCATGGGCATGTCAGCACGGAGGATGTTCAGAAGGAGATCAAGGTTCGCGCAATTCTCAGAATTGTCTGAACCTCTCGAGGCTGCATCAAAGTCTGCCAGAAACAACCCTTCGCGTGGGGCCTCGTCCTGAGTGATGAGTTCAGGAACGATCATTTTTTTAGCCTTGTATCGCGTTCGGGATGTCTGACAGATATTGATACAAGTGCTAATGGCATCCCCCGTGCCAAGGAATCGTCATAGTCGGCAGGATTCTTCGGCAAAGCTGTAAACCCTTACCAGACTTCATTCACGGCTCAAGTCGCCAGCAGCAGTGTCTGCCGACATGCTCTACCGGAGTCGCCAATTGCGCCTTCATCGTGACAACCTCTGTGCTCAGAATGATGACTGACCGACGAGACGGACGCAATCCAGCCGACGGTCATTGTGTGGCCCGAATGCTGTACGGCCTGGATTGATTGCAGAAGCTACAAAGAATTGAACGATGAAGATGAGAAAGTCAAACAGTCCAATTAGGCGAGCGGCAGATCAGGAACTACCAGGCCGAACAACCGGACGCCAGCGCGTGGCGGCTGATTCTATTAGCGGCAGGGCGCTAGCCCCCGGTTTTCGACGGTAACCAGAAATCTGCCGCTCGCCTTAGTGCTTTGTCAAGTCGTTAAATGTAGGTTGGACATTCTTGTCCGACTGCGTTTTGACGGGCAGGAATGCCCATCGTACGCCAAAATCAACCATTGACAGGGCACTCGCGAACATCCTGATCCTCGCCGTAGTCACTGTCGCTTCGTTCGGACTGGCTCACGGCGGAGATATTGCCAGCGGTAGCAAGGCGATCGAATTCATCTTCATCGAATCCCGACGATGACGTCGCCATCACCCCGAATCCGCCGCCCAACAGCATGACTCCGATCAGGAGGGAGATCCCGATCAGCGGCATGCTAAAGTCAGCACCAACGTTTTTCATTTCAATAACGCGGAGTCCAACACCAAGTATCAGTGCCACGCCGGATGCGGTACAGAAAAGTCCTTTCGCAAACCGCAGCGGTTGAAATTTCCGAATCGTCCATGAAACCTGCTGTATTTCGACCGCATCAATGTGTGCGATTCCGGACCCTGATCGGTAACTCTCAATCGTTTCAGAAGCATCGACGGCGTCTGACCGCAGGTTCGTGGAAACCAGATTTTCTAAATCGTCCTGGATTGTAATGTTCATCACTGCTTCTCCTTGCACTGAACCTGTCGAATCGGCAGGATCTGTTAGGCGAGCGGCAGATTTCTGGTGACCGTCGAAAACCGGGGGCTGGCGCCCTGCGGCTCATAAAATCAGCCGCGACGCGCTAGCGTCCGGTTGTTCGGCTTGGTAGTTCCCAATCTGCTGCTCGCCTTATGAAGAACGCATTCGCGTGATCGACGGATCAGGAAACCCGATGCGATAACAGTCGAATGATCACAAAATGATATGACATAGGGATTTAAGGCAATCACCAGGAGCTGGAATTACTGGTGATGTGGCGCTGCGGAACGAGACGGTATCGGTTTAACGCTTCCGAGCGTCATTTTCACCTGCTGTTCGACCATGGTGCGATATTTGCCGCCGAGTTCCATCAGTTCGTGATGCGTTCCTGTCTGGAGAATTTGCCCGTTTTCAACGACCACAATCAGATCCGCGCCGGCAATCGTACTCAATCGATGAGCGATCACGAAACTTGTACGACCCTTCATCAGGCGTCCCAGGCTTTGCTGAATGAGCTGCTCACTTTCCGTATCAAGGTTACTCGTCGCCTCATCCAGAATCAACACCTTCGGATCCGCGAGCACGGCCCGCGCGATTGCCAGTCGCTGACGTTGTCCGCCGCTCAGACGAACTCCGCGCTCGCCGATCAGGGAGTTCATGCCATCCGGTAGCCGGTCAATGAACTCGAGCGCGTTGGCAACTTCCGCCGCAGCGCGAATCTCAGCGGATGTGGACTGCTTACGGGAATAAGCGATGTTCTCCGCGATCGTGCCGTCGAACAGGAACACATCCTGCTCAACCACTCCCAGAAGTGCGCGGAAAGATTCCACTTCGTAGTCTCTCAGATCACGACCATCCAGTGTGACCCGCCCTTGTGTTGGATCATAGAACCGTGCTACAAGATTGCAGAGCGTCGTTTTTCCGGCACCACTCGGACCAACCAGCGCCACCGTCTGGCCAGCTCTGACATTCAGGAGTATGTCGTTCAGAGCGGCGGTTTGTGTTCCGGGATAAAGAAACGTAACGTCTTCGAATGCCATGTCACCGTGAATGCTGTTACGGTCTGCACGAATACTGTCTGGTGTCGATTGCATTTCGCGGGGTTCTTCGAGCAGATCAAGAATGCGATCCAGTCCGCTCAGACTGTTCTGAAACTGTGTCGCACTCGACGCCAGCGCGGCCAGCGGTTCCAACAGCATCAGCAGGTAGACCAGAAACATCATCAGGTCGCCAATCGATATGTGTCCGCTGATGACGCGCGAACCACCGTAGAACAGCAGTCCGGCACTGGCGATTGGAATCAACGTTTCCCAGACCATCTCCACAACCCGCATCCACCACCAGGCATACAGTTCCTGGCGAGCCATGAGATTGTTCTCTTCGGAGAAGCGCACGGCTTCGCGTTTTTGTCGACTGAACGCACGCACGATGCGCATGCCGGCGAATGTCTCCGCCGCCCCCGCATCAATGGATTCGCGCTGCTTGCGGATGGCACGAAACTGCGGACGGATACTGTTGATCCACGCGCGGTGCGTGATAAACACGGTCGGCAGCAGAACCAGTGCGCCCAACAGCAGCGTCCAGTCAACCCATGCCAGCACGGCCAGACTTCCCAGCAATTGGATCACGGCGCGCCAAGGGTTGTAGAGCATCCCGAACACAAGTTCACCGACACTGCCGCCGTCTTCGCGCAGCACAGACGCCACGCCGCCGGATCGCAGTTCGTGAACTCGATGCAGCGGAAGTCTGACCGCGTGATCGAAGACCTGGCGACGAACGGACAACTGCATCTGCTTGGAGATTTTCGTCGCATACCAGCGTCCCTGAATGTGGATTACAATCTTGAGGAGCGACACGATCACGACGACCAACACCGCCGCTCCCAAAATGCGAGTTGGTGTGGTCAAAGTCGGAAACAATCGGCTGAACCATCCCGGCAAAGGCTTTCCGTCCAGGGCAAAGTCAATCACGAACTTCGTTCCCGCTGGAGGCAACAGCCCAAGGACTGTGGATGCCGTCACCGTCAGCAGCGCGAAAATCACCTGGCGACGGTAGGGCGCAAGCAATCCGAAGAATCGCAGGACCAGTTGCCACGATGATCGAACTCGATCCTTCGCCGCGCGCGAGTCGCCGGTGGAATGGATGCTGCCTTTGGGAAGCTGCTTTTGCTTAACCCTGTTTCTGTAAGCATCAAAACGCTGCCGGCTGCCGCTGGATTGTCGTAGGCTGTGCTTTTGATGGACGGGGTCTGGTGGCGTTTGCGGATCTGGTTTCGTGTTCATCATGGCCCATTGTAAGCCATGGTCGGATGCGGTCGAGAGTTGCTGGCCCGATTCCGGGAACTCGGGCAACATCTTCGATCGAAGAAAACCGACCGTTCAGACTGCGATACGCCACAATCCGCTGAGCCAACGAAGGCCCGATGCCTTCCAGCTGCATCCAGTCCACCCAGATCGATTCGTTCACATTCACGCGAAAGCTCGCCTGAAACTCGGCGCCCCGCTGCAGTAACAACGGATCCGGACGGCGAGTGGCGACTACAATCCATTCGATCATCAGCCATGACAAAAGGACGGCCGTCAAAACGGTCATGATGCGGCGATCCTGCGGTCGAAATCCCAGCACGACGTGCGACTCTGTCTGCCGGGTCGCATCAGGGACCATCGGTCTGCCTGATTGAGCAGCAAGAGGTGGGAGCGGCTGATCAGTGCTGTCCGACAACGTCGATCTCCTGAGTGAAATGATCTCCGGCGAGCCAGGTGCCTAAGGCTCCTCGCAGTTCGTTGGGACAGCGTATGATATCCAGGTGAAATGACGGCAGAATGATGCGTAGCGTGCGGTTCGTCAAGAACCAGTCGCCGAATTCATTGAAATCGTGATTCACCAAAGGCCAGAATGCAAAAAGCCCGGCGTCTTTGAAACGCCGGGCTCGTGCTTGGTCGCCAGTCTCCACTTACTTCGCCAGCCATGAATCCAGAGTCTGTGAGGCGGTCTGAACTTCTTCTTTTGGCAGCAGTTCTTTCTTTGCAGTGCGGGTCAGCCTGGCCACGTATTCCATCGAACTCTTGACAGCGTCCGGGCTGGCGGTAGCGTCCATCTTGACGCAGTACAACAACATGAATTCGCTTTTTTCGTTCTTTTCAATCATCCAGGCTCCCAGCTTTGTGCGTGAGTTCTGTTCCAGAAGTTTCATCATCGTTTCAGCATTCGGCGTCTGCTTCAGCGTGGCGGCAAGTGTCCAGATTTTTCGCACGTCTGCACGTTCGAAGTATTCCACCTCCGTCGTGATGAAGACCGATTGCTTGCCAGCATCCGCTTCGTCAAATTCTACTTCCAGATGGCCGGACTTGTGACTTGTGTACTTCAATTCTGCTTTTTCGAGCAGATCCGACGCCGGGATTGGAGCTGGCTTCCACGGACTGGCAAGAAACGCTTTCACTTCTGTAATGTCCACACTGTAACTGACCAGCCGAGCGTTTGGAGCGATCGCCTGAGCAATCGCGACGAGTTCGCCTTTTCCGTTGAGTACCGGTCCGCCACTGTCGCCGGAATTGATCGGAGCCTGCGTTTCGACCACCTTGAAATCATGTTCGCCAGCTCCCGTGCGGAAAGTTTTCTGGTATACCGATCGCACTGTGCCTGATGTATAGACCCACAGAGCATCGGTGGTTCCCGGGTTGCCGATGGATTCGACATTGTCACCAGGCCCGGAACTTTCGGTGGCCATTGGAATTGCTGTGACACCCTCGGGAATTCGATCAAGTTCCACAATCGCCAGATCCCGTTTGCGATCGACACCCAGCACGCGACCTCGAATCCCCAGAGTCTTGACGTTGTCCAGATAATGTTTTCGTGTCACATCTGCTTTTTCATTTTTGATGTCGGCGAAGAAAATCACAGCCGCTCGCGCTTCGCCCACGACGTGAAAATTTGTGATCACCAGCTTCTTTTCGACATCCACCAACACACCGGTGCCGCTCGATGTTTCCCCGGCCGTCTTGGCGAGTACCCAGACCGTTGATTTCAGAGCAGTCTGATAGACCGCACTGTCGGCTCGCACGCATGTCGCCTGCACTGAAAGACAACACAGCATACCGACCGCAACAACCGATTGCAGACAAGCAGATTTGAGACAGATGCTTGAAGAGTGATTGAGTTTTTTCATGGGAACACCATCTTTCGTGAGGACTGACGAGGAACATTCTTGAGCACCCGTGTTTTTTGCTCAATGACGACAGCGGGAAAGAATTCGATCTGTTACGGGGAATTATGGCGATTTACGAAATGTCAGTGGCGTGCCCGTCACGCCAGACGTCTGTAGTTGTTCGAAGCGAAATTCTGACGCGGTAACGAGTGTCACCTTGCCCAGCAGCCGGCCGCCGTCGCTTGTCTCCAGCGTGAGCTGGTTATTCTGCAGCGTGAATTTCCCTGTGGATCGGGCCTGTTTTCCGTTGTTGACGCTGACCAGCACGAACGTACCGTCGGTGTTCAGCAGGATGGCAAACGCTTCTGTGGATGAACGACTGGCAGACCAGCGTCCTTGTACGGAATTTGCTGCAATCGGAAGACTTGCCGCTGGCCCCGCTGTGGCCTGAGGTGCGTTTGGGGCAGGCGCATTTGCGACCGGTGCCGGCGACGAGACCGGCGTTGGTACGACTGGCAGCAAAGGGACTTTTGTCGCTCCGCCATTTGTGATTGTGACTTGTGTCGATGCGGCACCTCCTGCAGATTCCTCCAGATTCCACAACGATTCCGTATCCCGTGCAAGAATCGCCAGGCGGTTGATTTCGTCTCGCAGTGTTTGAGCATTGACACCAGAATTTCTGATCAGACTGAACAATTCGATACGATTTCGTTCACGGTTGAATGCGAAACTCGTGCGGCCTGATTTTTCATTGGATTCCAGGAGTTGCAGCAGGCGAGTTGCAGGGACTTTCCGGGAATCACTGACAGCTCGTAGCCCCAGCACGACAGACACGTCCTGTTCATTTTCGGAGAGACTCACCAGCACAGGAAACATCCAGGAATCCAGTTGTTTCTTAGTGGCAGCCATGCGATTTCCGCCTGCCGCTGCTTCAAAGCTCGCTTCCTGCAGCGTGTGAACGAGTTCATCCGTGGATGTCAGACGCTGTGTCCCAACCGCGACAGAAGATGCTCCGTTGGTCGCAATATCGTTGTCAAAGGCGGTGGCCGCACGCACCGAAGAAAAGAGGCTGTCTGCTTCCTGAGCTGCCACTGGCGGCGTCGCCAAAGCAGCAATCATGCCCGCCACCAACGCAAGAATTGCCGTTCGTTCAAGTTTCTTCATGACACACCTCACATTTCAGACTCAGGAGCGGTTTGGTGATCGTCAGGCGGGGAACGCAGAGATCAATCCAATGGCCGAACGCCATGACGACACTCGACCAGCATCGCAGCGGATTCCGGGCGGTTTTGTTACAGCCCTGAGTTCTTGCGAATCCAGATACGGAACGGAACGGGGAATAAATTCACTGCCGCTCGCTATCAGCACCCATGCACAAGTATTCGCACACAACTTGTTTAACCGCGTGCCCATCGGGCCGCGTTTTACTCGCGAAAGCGCGGGGCGATGCCCACGCGGTTAAACGAAGAAACTTATGAATGGGTACTTACAACGACGCTCATCAGCCGTCGGCCCCGTCCTGAGGCGGCAAATTCATCTTTTTCTGACAATTGCGATAGAGCCATTCCACCTTGGTTCGAGCCCACGGTGTTTTGCGGAGAAACTTGAGGCTCGAAGGAACACTTGGTTCGTGCGTGAAGCAGCGAATGGGAACTTCCTCGCCCATTGCCTCCCAACCCATATGCGCGACGAGCTGCTCGAGCATCATTTCCAGCGTGATGCCGTTCAGTGGGTTCAGAGGACGCCGTCGAGCCATGTGATTGATGCCGAAAAGTGCCTGTGCGGTCGCGAAACGCCTAGGGGAGATGTAACACGATTTCAGCCAAAGGGCTACATAGACATATCAGGAAACTCGCGTCGTCCTTAAATCGACTCAAAGACGTCGTGGAAACCGCAGAGCTTCCGGGCTCTTCAAACAATGATGCTCAGCGTTCGTCTGGGCAGGCTCGGCGAAGCAGAGTGCGGCCAGGTCGAACGTCATGATGGCACTCACGATCATTCCTCCGAAATCTGTGTCAATGAAAGATCCATTAATGCCAAACTTCCAGGTCAGCGACGTCCGATGCATTCAATATGAGCTCGCCATTTCCATCAATGCATCCCGGCCACGTTTCCGACCGCCATACATCATCCTTGTGTTCCGGCTGGACGCAACTGTTCAACGACGGGCTGAAGGCTTTTATCGAGTCGTAGTGCCGATCGTGCCCGGCGAGACTGCGTACCGGCTGAACACGCAGAGACACTTCGCTCATTGAAAGTCCGACCACCGCGTTTTGATCTGCGAAATTTCCCCTAGTGCTTTGTCAGGCTTTAAAAAACGGGTCAGGAACCAATAGCCAAATGGCCCAGAGGGTGCTCCGCACTATTGGTTCCTGACCCCTTTTTTAAAGCGCGGCTCTAAGGCATCGATCCTCATTTGGAATCTGACGCCAGGACTTCCTGCAGATGAGCAACAGTGCGGGTGAGCACGACGCGGATTGCACCGTCCGACTTTCCGATGCGGTCGGCGATTTCTTTAGTAGGCAGGCCTTCGACAAAACGCAGCCGGAGTACTTCGCGCTGTTCATCGCTGAGTTCTGCAATGGCCTGCTGAAGCTGAAATTCCTTCTGGTCGCGGGAAAATGCCTGACTGGGTGACGTGATGCTGGCGACAAGCATGTTGATGAATCCAAATCCGTCTCCGCCCGCGACCGGTGCATTCATGGAAACCTCTCGTGCCGCGCTGCGTTTTTGAGCCCCGACATGGTGGCGATGTGCGTCGATAATTCGTTGTTCTGCCAGTTGACACAGAAAGCGGAACGGGTCGCGGCCTGCCACCTGAAACTGGTCGATTGATGAAAGTGCAGAAACGATAACTTCCTGCACAATGTCTTCCGGTTCGACTCGAGACCGCAGCGCTGGCCCGATGTTGCGTTCGGCGTATGCCAGGAGCTGCCGCCGATGCGATTCGATAAACGCGGCCAGTTCGTCCGGAGTGGAAAGGCTTGATGGTTGATCAGGATTTGTCATAGGAACATCGCCGGAGGCCAAAGGGTGCGGATTGGACTGCGGAAGTATAGCAACTCTTCCGCTGGACTCCCGTGGCCGGAACAGTTAGTTTGACGACTCTGCAGCCACGCTCTTCCAAATGGATTTTCAACCCCGTGACAATTGCATTGCCGCTTAACGAAGAAGACTGGTCGAAATTGACTCAGACGCTGGAAGCGTTTGCGGTCGCATGGGAATCTTCGTCGTATCCACCGTCGATCGTCGAATTCCTTCCGGATGATGTTGAAGGGATGCGGAAGGAGCTGGTTCCGGAACTTATCAAACTTGATCTGGAACATCGCTGGCAACGCGGATTGCGGAAACTGGTCGAAGACTATGCGGATGATGTCCCGGATCTGGCTGCGATTGTGACCGTGGACCTTGTCTTCGAAGAATATCATATTCGCAGGAACGCCGGCGATCAGGTTTCGCCTACGGAAATCTTTAAGCGATTCCCCGCGATGGCTCGTGAACTTGATGGTCTGTTCCGTCTTGATCCAGCGATGCGTTCTACGTTCCTGTCAGGTGAAGGTCCGGCAGCAACGATCGATTTTTCTCCAGGGGAGATAATTGATGACTTTGAACTGCTGCTGCGGCTTGGTCGCGGTGCGTTTGCAACGGTATTTCTGGCGAGGCAAAAATCGATGCAGCGGCTGGTCGCTTTGAAAGTTTCCGCCGACAAAGGGACTGAACCACAAACGTTGGCGCAGCTGGACCATGAGAACATCATCCGCGTTTACGATCAGCGTCTGTTGCCGGAACGTGCAGTCCGACTGCTGTATATGCAGTATGCTGCAGGTGGAACGCTGGCCGAAGTCATTCATCGAATGCATGCCATTCCGCAGTCCGACTGGAACGGACAGAACTATCTCAGGGCGATTGATGCGGAGCTTGACGATCACGGTGAAGCTCGCCCGACAGAATCCGCGATTCGCCGACAGATTGCCGAGATGACGTGGCCACAGTTGGTGTGCTGGATGGGAAACCAGCTGGCCCGAGCTCTGCACTATGCGCATCGTGCAGGTGTGCTGCATCGCGATATCAAGCCAGCGAATGTATTGATCACGGCCGAAGGAGTTCCCAAGCTGGCGGACTTCAATATCAGCTTCGGATCGACACTCGCCGGGGCCTCAGCGGACGAGAGTCTGGGTGGCAGCCTGGCGTATATGTCGCCCGAACACATGGAGGCCTGCAATCCGAATCATCCCTGCACGCCGTCCGAGATGGACGGTCGCAGCGATCTGTTTTCACTGGGGATTGTCCTGTGCGAGTTACTTACAGGGCGGCGTCCGTTTGACGAAGGTGGCCATCATGTGCCACGCTTCCAGCGTCTCGAGACGATGACGGCGGGCCGTCGCACGGGGCTCACGGACTCTTATCTGCGATCTCTGTGCCTGACAGAAGATTGCGGCCTTGGCGATGTCTTCAAGCGGTGCCTGGCACCATATCCGGACGGACGATTTCACAGCGGCATGGCGTTGGCAAATGCACTGGATCTTTGTCAGCAACCGGAAGCCAGACAGCTGTTGTGTGATGATGTTACCGGCTGGAAACAGCTTATACGCCGGTGGCCTTTGACGTCGATTATTACGATGACGGTCATTCCAAACCTGATCGGAGCGATCTTCAATTTCCTGTACAATCACGGTGAAATTCAGACATCCATGCCGACCGCAGAACCAACATTTATGCGGATCATGTCGATTATCAACATGATTACTTTTCCGACAGGGATTTTGAGTGCCCGATGGCTGGCCGGATCTGTGACCCGCGCCACGCGAACTGATGAGCAGGCACGCCTGAGTGCTGCGGAACTTCAGGAACGAAGGCGGAGGTGTCTGCAACTGGGCAATGTTGCGGCGGTAGTCGGACTCACGCTGTGGTTGATTGCCGCACCGGCCTATCCGGTGTTGCTGCATCTGTTGCGAGGAGAAGTACCTGCAACAATTTATGGACACTTCGTGGCATCGCTGACGCTGTGCGGACTAATCGCGGCCGCGTATCCGTTCTTTGGCGTTTCGTTGCTCGCCGTTCGCTGCCTGTACCCTTCACTGGTACATTGGGATACGATGTCAAAGGAAGAGTTGCCAGCGTTGAAACAACTGGCTCGCTATCTTTGGATTCACCTGATTCTGGCCGCATCTGTGCCGATGTTGTCCGTGATGATTCTGGCATTAAGTGGACTTGATCGCCGCTTCGCGCTCGTGGCACTGGCAGCGGGGGGGACGATCGGCTTCGCGACGGCTGTTTCAGCATTTCGACTTGTGCAGCAGGATCTGCAGGTGCTGATCAGATTTATTGAACGCAGCTCACGCTGAGACAGTCGACATGTTCAGCCGCCCGAAAACTGTGCGAGCGCTTCACGCATTTCAGTTGCGTCTCCAAATCGAGCATTCGCATCGTGTGCCAAGCCTCGATCTAATATCTGCACCAGCGCCGACGGAGCATGGGGTACATGCCGCTGAATCGGGGTCGGGCCGTTTTTAAGGATCGTGTCAATTGAGACGCGACCGTCACTGCAGTCGTAAATCTGAGCATCACTGATCAACGTGTACAGGGTTGCAGCCACAGAAAACAGGTCGGCCTTCGGTGTGGCGTAGCGGCTGTTTTCAATCTGTTCAGGCGCCATATAGGAAAGCGTGCCCTTGATTTCGTTCTCACCGCTGAAGCGACTGAGTCCGGCATCTGCAAAGTATTTCGCCAGTCCGAAATCCGCCAGCTTTGCTTTGAGGCCGCCGCCATGCTGCGACACGAGGATATTTCGGGGTTTGATGTCGCGATGAATCACGCCAAGTTTGTGGGCCTGAGTAAGCCCGTCAAGAACCTGACGGATCAATCCACATGCCACACGAATCCGTGCGGACGTCGTCATGCGGCGAAGAATGTCCATCAAATCGACGGTAGCGACATATTCCATGATGAGAAACACATGCTCGCCTGCAACTCCTGTATCGATGAACTTCACGATCCGCTTATGGTCGAGATTGCACAGGACGCTCGCTTCGCGAATCATGGAGTTAATAATGACATCATCTGTGGTCCTTGACAGCGCGATCAGCTTCACGGCAGCAATTTCGCCAGTCTGCTGATGAACGGCCTTGTGAACAACTCCCGTCGATCCACTGCCAATCTGTTCCAGCAACCGATAGCCTGCAACGCTGGCGGGCGGCAGTGTCATCAGATCTGTTTTGGCCAGGGACAGAGCAGTATTGGCGGTATCCGTGAAGTCCAGAAATTCGTCATCGGTTTCCTCAATGCGAACTCGAATGCGTGTCTTTCCGCCGCTGATGGTGTCGCCATTTTCGAGCCAACGTTCGTCAATGCGTTCGCCGTTCACGAATGTCCCGTTTGCACTTTTCAGATCGCGCACAAAACAACGTGGCGGGTCGATCTCGATCTGCAGATGATTGCGAGAGACAACCAGATCGTCCTCCAGACACACGCTCGAGCTTTCCGAACGGCCCAGCAGGAACGTGTCGTGACCTCGGAAGGTAAATACCTTCCCGGTGGCGGGACCGTCCAGAAACTCAAGTACTACTGATGGGGAAGGCAAGATAATGTCCTCCAGTGTGGATGCACGCAGTCCTGAAATCGGCTGGCGCACGACCGAGGGTGTATCATGCCGCCCAAGGGACGAATAGGCAAGCGGTTAGTCAAAAGACGAAAAACGGGAAGGCTCATCCGGCGTTCCGGGGAGGTTGTACTAGAAGTCGCTCGATGAGCGACTGGAGCAGTGCTTTCCCGCGTTTTCGAGTGTTGTGGATGAACTGAAAAAACGAAATGTACAACGGTAATTTCTCTTGCGAGAGGCCTTCGCTCTGGCCGTGTTCACGGCCAGGGAATTTAGTTGGACCGTGATCTGCGGGCTGAAGCCCGCAGCTAGTGCGCTGTCACCGCGTTCACGGTGAATGCATGCTGGTTGTGAACGCTATCGAGGTGATGCCGCGTATGCGACCAGTCCGATTATTGTGGGCTGCGTTCGTGGCTAAATGCAGCGTATTGTTGATGGGTGCATTCCCGTGTTTCGCCCCCGAATGCGGGCTCAGCACGTAGCCACAGGCTTCAGCCTGTGGTTGCGAGAAACATAGAAAACACCGCCGTGAAACGGCGGAACAGGCGAGATGTCATCATGAGCACATTCACAAAGTTCGAGCCAAAAACGGACATGTGATTGAGATTGGGGGAGTCATGCACTTGACAAAACCAATCCGGTGCATCAAACAGGCCTCCTCGGATCACCGGATGAGCCAACGGGAATTGCAGGTTGGGCCGATCGGCATTTCGTAGAAACGCCGATATTCCGATGGGGATTACCACAAAGGTAGTCCGGCGGGGCCGATGATCCGCGAATCCCTTTACACGAAGATTTTGGAACAACAGAATCGCAAAAACCGGAGACTGACGTCTCGCGGCTCGCCGATTCCCGGCGAGCGGGGGACGTCAGTCCCCTGATTGTGTTTGCCACTGCGGCTCCATGCACTGCCACGAACCCCGCGTGAGGAGCACAATTCGGCTGCGGGCGAAGCCCGCGCGAAGTACTTCTACTCCACGCGGGCACAGGTGGCGTGTGCCGGATTCGCAGCAATTCGAAGGTGTGCATTGTTCATGGCCGAATTCTGACGAATCGGGCAACAACCAAACATCTCGATCAGACCGCACGCAGTATGTCGCACTATTCGCCCAGTCCCGGAATGCCGCCGTGAGGGTTGTCGAATTGCGGTGGCGTGCTGGTGTCGGTCGGCGTCGCGGCTTCTTTTGGACCAACGACATCAGCGCGGGCCGGACGGAGTTTTTCAAAACTGTCCGCCGAAATCACGTAGTACCAGGCCTCGAAGCGAGTTGACAATTCTTTCGCAAGTTTTTTACCGTCCTTGCTCCGATCCTCCCACGACTTCAATGCATCCGCAAACCCGGATTTTTCCGCTTCATACTTACCGAGTGCCTGCAGGTATTGTTTCTGAGCTTCGGCTTTCGGATTAACGGGTGGTGAGGGTTCCTGCGGAGTTGTCACAGGAGCGACTGGTTGTTCCTCGCCATCAGCGGGGGGAGTATCCGTTTCTGGCTTCGTGGATTCTGGTGGTACTTGCTTTGCCGGAACGATTTCCGGAGTCTCGTCGCCTGTGGTTGGTTCTGTCGGGGCTGGCTGCGGCTTGTCGTTCTCACTTGCTGCTTCATCCGCAGCAGGAAGAGGCTCAACGCCCTCTGGCTCCGTTGCCACAGTTTCTTCTACCGGAGGTTCGTCGCATGCCGATTCGCCAGGTACGGTTTCTTTAGTCTCTTCCTGTCCTGCGTCTTTGGGAGCCGCATCGTCTGCTGGTTTTTCTTCGGTGCCTGGAGTGGCTTCCTCCTTCGGAGCGGCAGCGTCGTCTGCAGGAGGAGCATCATTGTCAGGCGCAGCTTTCTCCGGAACCGCTTCAGTCGCCGGTGCAGGCACAGCGTCAGTGCCCGGAGCGGCGTCGGTCGCAGGAGATTCTGGTTTGGCTTCGGCGGGCGTCTCCGCAGGAGCCGCTCCTTCGTTGAGGATCGCCGGCATTTCAGGGGCGACAGGCTCCGTGGGTTTCGCGCCCATCAGAGATTCATCGAATTCCACCTTGACCAGCAGGTAACGACGAGGCCCGGATTCAGCGTCGGCAGGTTTGACTTCCGGCTTTGGCAGATTGTCACCAGCGTCGGCAACGGCGTCCTTCTTTTCCTCGTCAGCAGACGTCTTTGCCGCGTCTTCTTCTGCTGCCACTTTTTCATTCAATCCGGTTTCAATATCTTTGGCTGTGCCACGGGCTATTTCGCCGAAATACAGTGTGTAGCGAACTCCGTTTTTTGTCCCGGCAACGAGTTCGCCTTCATTCGAGACAAGTTTCTTCTTGCCATTCTCGCCGCGTGCGATAAAGAAGCCCTGGCGCTGCATGTCCTGTTGCAGGATCTGCATGATAACCGGATTGTTGGCCATCTCCTCGGACACAGTCAGGTCAGCGTTCAATCCAGCTGGCTTTGGTCGCACTCCTACGATTTTCAACTGATCCAGGTTTCTCGCCAGATCATTAATCGGGGCTTCTTTGACGGATTCCGCTTCGGCGTTCAATCCTGCCAAAGTCCATTTACTGGCGGTCGGATCTTTATCGAATTCCAGGGTTTCTCCGCGAAGAATTTCCCCTTTGTCCTCGTCCACTGAATACTTATCTACGACAACCTGCACGATATCCGCCTGGTTCAGCTTGAGCAAATCAGGTTCGATCCAGTCACTGAACTTCGCGGATAGATCGGCTCCGATCTCTGCAATATAAACGTTGTTCTTCTCCGGCTGACGTACATAGAACCGCTGGTTCTGACCTTCCACTGGCTTGCCGATGATCAGGTCAACCAATGGATTGCCTCCGGAATCCCGCAGCGCTACCCGCGTGCCGCGCGACTCATCTTTTTCGCCATCTTTGGCTTCCGCATCCACAGCAACATCGTCTTCCGGATCGGCGACTCCGTATCGTCCCCAATCGTCCTTATTGCGGCTCTGCAACGCCATCTTTTTTGCACCAATGAACGACGCCGCAGTGCGTGCCAGACGGTCAGCTGCTTCAGCAGGATAGTCGTGATGCGATGGAATCACCCATAGCCCTTTGTCGTCCTGCTTCACAGAGAACGCCATTGGCTCCTTGGCCTCGGCATCGTACTTTGCCACACTGAGCGATGTGGCCTTCAGCGGATCGAGGAATTCTGAAAAGAATTCCTGACCGACGTCAGCAAAGTCCGCGTTAGCAACAGGACGATTGATGTATTTCACACCCACGGCAGACAGGACTGCAAACGCGGCGACTGCGCCAAATGTCAATGTACGATTGGTTGTATTCATAGCAAGTAACCTGACTCAACAGCATGTCATCATGAATAGGATTCAAACACAGCAGACGAAGTTCAGCCCTTCCGCCGATTCGGATTGATCGACTGCTGCTCGGCCAGATTTCGCAGACCCAGAAACAGCATTCCAAAGCAGATCGGAAGAATGGCCGGAATGATGCAGGCCACAATGCGGACTGTGTTCTCGATACGCCGGATTTCACGCTTCATTTCAAGTCCGGATTTACGCACTTTTGAGTTGAGTTGACGCTCCAGGGTTTCGCTCTCCAGCTTCAGGCGTCGATTGACCTGCTGTTCTTTTTGCTGCAACTGAGTGTCTTTGCTGCGAGGATCCAGCGTCTCGTCTTCGCTGATCTTCTTGATTTCAGCACGTAGATCCTCTTCTGCCTTCTTCAGACGTGCATCCAGTTCTTCCTGAGCACTTTTTTCTTCCTTGTTCAGTGAGGTCCGCAAGGCGCTCGTGCGATCTTCCACGAACTTCAATGTTCGCAGGCTCTCGCGACGGGATCGAAGCGCGATAAATGTCTCATCATTCGCCAATGCGTCCACCGCGTTCAGCACAAATGTGACATTATCAAATTTTACTTCCAGGTTGCCGCGATTGCGTTCCAGAAAAAACCAGTCTGTGATCATGTCAATGTCGGAGCAAAGGACGACATTCAGAGGTGTCTCCTTGGTGGGGTTGCGTATCTGAGCCGCCAGCACATGTGTCTTGCCGTCATCTTTTCGTTTCGGGTTCTGATTGATTTCTGTGCCACCCGGTGAGAACGGATTGAAGCCAGCCTGAGATGTGAATTTCTCCCATGGCAGGAGTCCTGATTCGCCGCTGGTCTTCAGCAACGGAATAAACTCCTGATCAGATCGTCCGGCTCGATCCACGATTGTGCCGGGATACAACATCACCAGGTCCTGAAGATTCTGGCTGATATTGCTGTCCGGGGAAAACGGCCCTTCTGCACCCTCCTTGTAACCCGAACGAGAAACAAATATGTATTCCGGTGGAAGCGTTGCAAACTCAGAATGAGGGTTGTTTCGGTCATAGACGATCTGATCGTACTGCCACGAAACATTCAGCAGTTTCATTAATGCAGTCAATTCACCGCCATCGGCTTTTTGTTCGGGCGGAGGACCGCCACCAAACATCTGATTGCCTCCGCCCGGCTTTGGCAATCGCGGTGCCATCGCCAGTCCGGATTG
>Ga0105046_10000696_pt1 | contig 48535 bp, 40 predicted proteins | sample MAT03_FD_78385 | JGI IMG/M metagenome (GOLD analysis project Ga0105046, IMG submission 78385) | Freshwater microbial communities from Lake Fryxell liftoff mats and glacier meltwater in Antarctica - MAT-03 (megahit assembly) | ecosystem: Environmental > Aquatic > Freshwater > Ice > Liftoff... | reverse complement strand
GAACGCGATTCTGCCGACCGCCAAGCCTGGCGACCGCATCCTGCTTCAACCGGGCGACTACGTGGGGAACTTCTTCTTCCGCAACATCCATGGCACCCAGGCGAAGCCGATCACGTTAACGGCCTCGGACCCCGCCCGACCGCCGCACCTCAAGGGGCGAAACCTGTGCCTGCAATTCAGCGGGGCGAGCCATCTCATCGTGAGCGATCTTGAACTCAGCGGAGCACGAGGGAACGGCCTGGTCCTCGATGATGCGGAGAAGTTCGACCGCCCCGCCACCGGCATCACCCTGAAGAACCTCCGCGTTCACGACATCGGGCCCAACGGCAACTGCGACGGCATCAAACTATCCGGGCTCGACGGTTTCCGCATCGAGAACTGCACAGTCGAACGCTGGGGCGACGGCGGCTCCGCCATCGACATGGTCGGCTGCCATCGCGGCCTGATCCTCGATTGCTCCTTCCGCAACGGCGGAGACAACGGCGTCCAGATGAAGGGCGGATCCACGGACATCACCCTGCGACGCTGCCTCTTCCAGGATGCGGGAGCACGGGCCATCAATCTCGGCGGGTCCACAGAGGATCGCTTCTTCCGCCCGCCACTGAAGTCCATGCCCGCAGACCGCCGCCACGAAGCGAAAAACCTCCGCGTCGAGGGCTGCACATTCGTCGGCGGCAGCGCGGCTGTCGCGTTCGTCGGTGTCGATGGAGCGATCGTCCGCTTCAACACCTTCTACCACCCCGAACGCCATGTGATGCGGATCCTGCAAGAGAACACCGAGCCCGGCTTCGTCCCCTCGCGTGACGGGCAGTTCCTGGACAACATCATCGTTTTCCGCTCGGATCGCTGGTCCGAAGGCGGCGTGAACCTCGGCCCTGACACTTCGCCAAAAAGCTTCCGCTTCGCGCGAAACGCCTGGTATTGCGACGACCGGCCCGAGCGAAGCGCCCCGAACCTCCCGACGCCAGGGGTGGACGAGATCGTGGGCAAGGATCCGCAATTCCAGGACGCCTCGAAGCTCGACTTCCGCCTGAAAACCAGCAGCCCCGCCGCGGGACGAGGATCCACCGCCCTGCCCGTGGTGAAGTGAACCCCCATCTCACCTCATAGCCTCGAATCATGATCTCGAATCGAAGTTGACGTGGTTGCCCCATTGGGGGGACCTGGACGAAGTCATCGTTGCTCCTGTCCGTCACATCCGCCTTTCCTAAAATGCTTTCTTGCACTCTCCATGCTTTTACACTCGGAGACCTCCATGTCAGCGCCTTACTCGGTGACTCGACTCCTCGGCCTCGGTCTGACCCCCGGCAAGCTTCGTGGGCTTCAGCGGATCAGCAATCCCAACGGGACGCTGACCATGGTCGCGACGGACCAGAACAGCTCCATGATTTCGATGATGAAGAAAGCGACCGGCAAGGATCCGACCTACGCCGAAGTCGCCGACGCGAAGGTGATGCTCAGCCGGGCGTTGTCACCGCATTGCTCGGGTCTGCTCGTGGACGGTTACTATGGTTACTTCAGCACGGTCGCCGCCAACGCGGTTCCGGCCAGCACGGGGCTGCTCATCCGTGTCGAGAAGTCCGGCGCGGCGAAGAATGCGGCCGGCGCCCCCTGCGGCGAAGTCGAACCGGGCTGGGGCGTCAGCAAGATCAAGCGCTGCGGCGCGGATGCCGTCAAGCTGCTGGCACAGTTCGAACCGGCGGAGTTCGACTCGGCCGAGCGGAACTTCGAGTTCACCAAGCAGATCTACAACGCCTGCATCGACAACGACATCCTGTTCCTGCTGGAACCGATCCACTTCCCGTACAACGGCGAAGATGCCAAGTCCGATAGCGTTGTGAAGCGGAAGGCGAGCACCGTCATCGAGTCCGCCCGCATCCTGAGCCGATACTGCGACGTCTACAAGTCGGAGTTCCCCGGCACGACGGGCGTCGAGACGGACGCTCAACTGACGGACAACCTGAAGCGCCTGACGGACGCCTGCACGAAGCCCTGGGTGCTCCTGAGCGCAGGTGTGGATTACCCGCAGTACAAGAAGCAGGTGGAGATGGCGATGAAGGCCGGCGCCAGTGGCGTGCTCGGCGGGCGAGCGTTCTGGAAGGAATTCTTCACCTTCGTGAGCCCGGCGGAACGGCAGAAGTTTGCCGAGACCGAGTGCGTGAAGCGAGTGCAGGAAATCGACGAGATCGTGAAGTCCGCCACGCCCTGGTACAAGGTCTACGGCTACACCGCGGACGACTTGAAGGAGATGCGAGCCGCGGAAGGCTGGCACGCCCGCTACGGCGGCGGCACCGCAAGCACGAGCGGCCCGGGCAAGGCCGACCCCAACGCAGTCTATTGATTCCTCATGGTAAGCCGCGAGATCATCGCAGCTCGCGGCTTACCCAACGCTCTTACCGACGATACGCCCGAAGCACACGCAGGCCATCCTTCGCCTGGTATTCCCAGATCACTTCGTTCGATTCATCCACTTCGATCACCTTGTTCAACTGCGTTGACGCGATCAGGGTGTTGCCATTGGGCAACCGCTGCACGGAGGAGGGATTGTTCACGGTGTGGGACCAGCCCATCTTGCCGGTCTTCAAGTCGTACTCCGCCACGCGGTTGTACTCGGTGATCAGGACGCGATCCTTGTCCAGCACGTCAATGCTCGCGTAGATTGCCTGCACCTGTCCGAGTTTCATAGGCTTGCCGATGGCCTTCCCCTTGGCATCCAGGCGGAAGCAGTTCTCCGGGGAATTGCCGGAATTGGTGATGACAAGCGTTTCCCCACCGGGCAGTCGCCGGGCGGCGACGATGTCGTGCTGGTTGCCAGACCGACGATACGCGAAGACCTCCTTGCCGTCCTTGGCGAGTTCCTTGATCTCATTTCGGCCTGTGATCAGCATGCCGCCGTCGGCGAGAGGCTCGACGAGAAGCGGGATACTGATTTGCCGGGTGGTGACCGTCTTGCCGGTGGCGTCGCGTTCCGTGACCTGGTTGCTATTCTGCTCCGCGATAAGAATATGCCCGTTGGGAAGCGAGCGGGCATCGCTGGGATTGGCGACATTGGTGAGCCTCATTCGCTCTTTCTCGTCCGGCCCGATCGAGGTGACTCGCCAGTTGCCGAAGCCGCGGGGGTCCATCTCGACGAGATCGGTGTATCCCAGAATGCGAGGGGAATAGTCGAAACTGGCGAGGTCGATTTTGCCCCCCGCGGCGTCCCACCAGGCCAGCCAGAGGTCGCGGGCCTTGTTGAGCGAATCGGTACCGCGGCCGAACTTCGCGTTCGGTTTCCCCTTGCTGGCCAGTTGAATGAGCAGATCTTCCATCTGCCAAAGTCGGCCGCGGGTCAAGTTCGGGGTCAGCTTCACAAGCTCGGGAATCGCCTCCTTACTCTTGGCCCCCAGGGCCATCGACCAGAGGCCTCGGAAGCGAGCTTCCGTGTCCTGCTCGGCGAGCACGGCGTCCTTCACCTTGGGCCAGGCTTCTGTCGCCTGGCCTTCGAGAAGTGCGACATACGCCGCGGAACGTCGAACGGCGGCGGGGTCCTTGAGGGCGGCGACGATCGCGGGATCGACTTTCCCGTCCCGCACGGCCAGGCCCGTCAGTGCCTGGCGAATCTCGTCGGCCACGGCCTCGTCACCCGCGAGCGGGAGGAAGCCAAGCAGAGCTTTCGCGGCACCTGGCGGCTTCTTTTGAAGCACCGCTCGCACCGCCGCGGCGGCCACCAACTCGTGGCGAACCTTGTTCAGCTTCTTCACCGCCTCCGACGCGCGATACGCTACCTCGGGGTCCGGATCGCGCTCCGCTTCCCGCAAGGGGCCCAGGGCCGCGGGGCCGAATCGCTCGATCTCCTCGCTCGATTTTTGGCGATCCTCGAAGCGATCCGCCCCGAAGTTGCGGATAATGTCCTTGAGCTTGCCCTGATCGAGATCGGTCAGCGTCCTCTGCTCGAGATATTCCAGCAGCTTCCCCGGCTCACTCGCCGACAGCCCGGCCTGCTTGAGAGCCTCTTCATCGGAGATCACCGTCTTGGGAGAGGTCGATTTCAGCTTGGTCTGCAGGGCCAGCGATTCACGATCCGCCAGGTCGACGAAGGCCAGCGTCAGCAGGACAAAAGATGTGAGCAGGCAAAAGAGTCGCATCGGGGGTCTCCGAGGGTTCGTCCGTCTGGTGTCTACTGTACGCGATTCTCCCCGGCGTCGAAAAGCCTCTGTAGTGTGAATCGTGACGCGGACTCACCTGTTGTCCGGCCCGGGTAGGGATGTGCCCCGTTCGTAGGTCCACATGAGCACGACTGAAAGTAGGCCATCCATGGAACACGGCAATCACTCCTCCAGCCAGACGAAGCCGCCTCACGGCCGCCCCGTGAGCCTCAGCCTTTCCCTGGCCGCGCCCACGGCGGAGATCGATCCCGTTTGCGGCATGTCCGTCGAACCTGCAACTGCGAAGGCGACCACGACGTATCAGGGAAAGCCTTACTGCTTCTGCTGCCCACGCTGCCTGGACAAATTCACCGCGGAACCCGAGCGATACCTTCGCCCCCAGCCCGCTGCCAGGGCTTCCGCGAGTGGGCCTTACACCTGTCCGATGCATCCGGAGATCGTGCAGGACGGCCCTGGCACCTGCCCCAAGTGTGGCATGGCCCTCGAGCCGATGACGCCTCACGCGGATGTTCCGGAGGACGACTCCGAACTGCTCGAGATGTCGCAGCGCTTCCGATTCGCACTGGTTCTGACGCTGCCCGTCTTCGCGACGGCGATGCTGCCAATGGTCCCGGGTGTCAATCTGCCCCACTGGTTCATGATTTCGTCCAACTGGGTCGGCGCGATCCTGGCCACGCCGGTGATCTTCTGGCTGGGGGCTCCGTTCTTCACACGAGCCTGGCAGGCTCTGAAGCTTGGCACCGCGAACATGTTCACGCTCATCGCCCTTGGAACCACGGCGGCCTGGGCGTTCAGCGTCGTCGCCATGATTGCGCCGGGCTTGATGCCAGACGCCATTCGCGGTGGACACGGCCTCGCCCCCACTTACTTCGAGGCCGCGGCCGTCATCGTCACGCTCGTTCTACTTGGCCAGGTGCTGGAACTCCGGGCTCGGCGGAGCACTGGCGGAGCGATTCGTTCCCTCCTTGGGCTCGCACCGAAGACCGCGCGACTCGTCGGGCACGACGGCCACGAGACGGACGTGCCCCTCGCTGACGTTCAGACCGGGGATCACCTTCGCGTTCGCCCCGGCGAGAAGGTGCCCGTGGATGGCCTGCTTCGCAGCGGCTCGAGTTCGCTCGACGAATCGATGCTCACCGGCGAGCCGATGCCTGTTGAGAAACGTGAGGGCGACTCGGTCATTGGCGGAACGGTCAACGGCACCGGCACCTTCGTGATGGAAGCCACTCGCGTCGGTCGGGAGACTGTGCTGGCTCGCATCGTCGCCCTCGTCAGCGAGGCTCAGCGCAGCAGGGCACCTGTGCAGAAGCTCGTGGACCGCGTGGCTGGGTGGTTCGTTCCTGGCGTGGTGCTCGCCGCGATCATCACGTTCGTGGTCTGGCTGGTGTTTGGGCCGAGCCCGTCGCTGGTGTTCGCACTGGTGAACGCCGTGGCGGTGCTGATTATCGCCTGCCCCTGTGCGCTGGGCCTGGCGACGCCGATGTCCATCGTGGTGGGTGTCGGCCGTGGGGCCACGAGCGGCGTGCTGATTCGCTCCGCGGAAGTGCTGGAGCAGATGGCCAAGGTGGACACTGTGGTGATGGACAAGACCGGCACGCTCACGGAAGGCCGGCCGACGGTGACGCAGGTGCAAGCGGTCAGCGGCGTGACGGACAGTGAGGTGCTTCGACTGGCGGCGTCCCTGGAGCGAGGCAGCGAACACCCCCTCGCCTCGGCTATCGTGACGGCGGCGGAGGCTCGCGGGCTGAAGCTGGAGCCAGTCGAGAACTTCCAGGCCGTGGTGGGCCGCGGCGTGAAGGGGACGATCCAAGGCCGCAGTATTCTGCTGGGAAACGAAGCCTTTCTTCGCGAGAACAACGTGGCGACGGTGGAGCTACCGACGCTTGGCGGCGAACGGGCTCGCCACTCCCGCACGATCGTGCTCGTCGCTCGCAGCGGCCTGCTCTTCGGTCAGATTGCGATCGCGGATCCGATCCGAGCTTCGGCGGTGGAAGCCGTGCGCGGCCTGCAAGCCGCGGGGCTGCGCGTGGTGATGCTCACGGGCGACCGCAAGGCCACGGCCAACGATGTGGCCGAGCAACTGGGCATTCGCGATGTGATCGCCGAGGTGACGCCCGAGCAAAAGGGCGAGGCGATCTCGAAGCTTCGCCAGCAGGGCCGTGTGGTCGCGATGGCGGGCGACGGCATCAACGACGCCCCGGCCCTTGCCGCGGCCGATGTCGGCATCGCGATGGGCACGGGCACCGACGTCGCGATGGAATCCGCTGGCATCACGCTCGTCAAGTCCGACCTTCACGGCCTCCTGCGAGCCTGGAAGCTCAGCCATGCCACGATGAGAAACATCCGTCAGAATCTTCTCTTCGCCTTCGGCTATAACCTGCTGGGCGTGCCGATCGCCGCGGGTGTGCTGTACCCGGTCTTCGGCCTCCTGCTGAGCCCGATGCTCGCCGCCGCTGCGATGAGTCTGAGTTCCGTGAGTGTGATCGGGAACGCACTCAGGCTGCGAACGGTGAAACTGGATTAGGCGATCGGCGAGTCTTCGCATGCCAGCCCGACGCGACAACAAGGGCGACATCGGCCCTCGCTGGCGACTCGGGGTGGTGAAGTTGATGAGTTATAACCGAGTGCTGTAACGCTTTGACGACTTACCGAAGACTGGCTTCTTGGATCCTCCGGCATCCTCTGTGGGATTCGCTGCGGGTGCGTTCGATCCTGAAGTGCCGTCCTCGTCGATCCCCGCACCGAAGGCGTCTTCGGTTTCCTCAGCCGCCGGTTCAGAAGCCATGGCCTCGACGGGCGACCCTGCGACCGCTTCCGTCCCTTCGACTGTGCCAAGCTTCTCGACGCCGAACTCTTCCTCGTGAACGTTCTCGAAGCTCACCACGGGCGGCGGAGTCCGCTCCGCGAGCCTTCGCGGAGCCCGCGGCGTGAAGGCCTCGAAGCCGTCGATTTGCTCGGGCTCGATCAGCTTGTTGATCATCACCTCGATGTCCGTCAGCATGCCGCCCTGCTCGGGGCTGACGAAGGAAATCGCCCGGCCATCCTTGCCGATGCGGCCCGTGCGGCCGATGCGGTGGACGTAGTTCTCAATGTCCGTTGGCAGGTCGAAGTTGATCACGTGCGTCAGGTCGCTGACGTCGATCCCTCGGCTCATCACGTCCGTCGCGATCAGGAACTTCACCGAGGCGTTGCGGAAGCCTGCCATGATCCGCTCGCGATGCGACTGCGGCAAGTCGCCGTGGATCACCGCGGCGCCGGGGATGAGCCGCTTCAGCTTCGCGTGAAGGTTGTCTGCCCAGCGTTTGCGTTCCACGAAGATCAGGCACTGGCGGGGCTGTTCGCGTTCGATCACGAGCTTGAGCAGGTCGAACTTCCGCTCGTTCTCCACGGTGAAGTACGTCTGGCGGATCTTGTCCACCGTCATCACCGTCGGCGACATATTCAGGTGGATCGGGTCGGTCATGTACCGGGTCACGAGCCGTTTGATCGGATCGGGCACCGTCGCGGACATCAGCAGCGTTTGTCGCTTCAGCGGGCAGCGGCGGAGGATCTTCTCGATATCCGGGCGGAAGCCGATGTCGAGCATGCGGTCCGCCTCGTCGAGCACCACATACTTGATGTCGTTGAGTTGGAGCGTGCCTCGGCGAAGGTGATCGATGACGCGGCCCGGCGTGCCGACGACGATATCACAGCCCTTGGCGAGCCCCTGGAGTTGCTTGTTCATGCCAGCGCCGCCGTAGACGGGGACGCAGCGGAAGCGTCGGGAGGGTGCCAGTTTCGTGGCCTCGGTCGCCACCTGCATGGCGAGTTCGCGAGTCGGAGTCATGACAAGCGCGATGGGGCCCTTGAGCTTGTGCGGGCGCCAGCGGTCGAGGAAGGGGATCAGGAATGCCGCCGTCTTTCCCGTGCCGGTCTGGGCCTGGCCGATCACATCCTTGCCACGCAGGGCGGGCGGGATCACGCTTTCCTGAATCGGCGTGGGGTGAACATATCCGGCTTGATCGAGCGCGTCTTGCAACGGACGCATCAAGCCGAGATCGGTGTACTTCATGTTCAAATCGGTCGGCGGCGGCTCCGTGTGAACGTCGGCGAGATATTCGACCTCGGCTTCCTCGGGATGAGCCTCGGGGTCGAGAACGTGTACCAGAGATTCATCCGACGAATCGTCATCGCCCGGAACTGAGGATTGTTGCGAGTCGGCCTCTTCCGGCGGCGAGTCCATCCGTTCGTCGGCCGCGAGGGGACGGGGCTCGTCCGCGGCAGGTTCAGAACTCAACACTGGCTCCATATCTGAAAGAACAAAATGGGATAAGATCGCGAAGGGGGGCGATCCATGGGATCTATCTTAAAGAGTTTCACGAGAAAGTGTCCAGATCCATCAAGTTTGGGTGAACCGCACGACGAGACCTCGCCGTACGGATAACCCCGGCCTCACTCACTTCGCGCTGGGGGATGCGTCGCCAGGAGCCTGGTTGGTTGCCCACTTGAGGCCGCCGAGCAGGTGCTCCTGGAAGCGAGGATCGCTCCACACTTCCTTGCGGTGGCCCAGTGAGGTGTAGAAGGCCTTGCCCTTGCCCACGTCGTGCCCCCAGGCCACGGCGAAGTCCTTGTCCTTACGGTTCACGCCCTTCTTTGTCACGTCGATCGAGGAGTTATCCACGCTCAGAATCACGTGCAGCTTCGATCGGCTGTAAGGCGACGCAGAGAACTGATAAATCTCGTCGGTGATCTCGTCGCCCGTCTTGAAGCCGGCGGCGGCGGGGTGCTTCGCGTCCTCGACATTCAGCTTGATCTTCTGATGCCAGGGGTGGCCGTCGAAGTACGCCCCGACGAGTTCACCGTAGGGCGAATCGTAGAGCGTGTCCGTGGCACAGTGGGTGCCCGCGAACGCGCCGCCGGCCTTCACCCAGTCGATGAGATCGGCCAGCTCCGCGTCCGTCAACGGCGACTGACCGTTCCGCTTGCTGCCGGTCGTGAAGAAGAGCACCACGTCGAAGTTCTTCAACGTCTCCTTGTTGATCCGCCCACAGTTTTCCTTCTCGACGGCCATCCCGGTGCGAGCGCGGAAGTCGGCCGAGTACTTCTCGAGCCAGGGCTTCTCGACCTGCGGGTCGCCCTTCTTCAAGCTGAACTTGATGGGCTTCTCCGGCTCGCCCGTGAAACGGTAGCAGGTCACCTCGAAGCCGTTCTTCGGCCCGATCTCCTTGAGAACCTGCTCCGCGTGCCCAACGGAGTCGTGGACGAACCCACCGCTGTGCGTGACCAGCAGCAGACGCTTGGGCTTGTCCGCGGAGTGGGCGATCGCAGTGAAGCCCAGCGCGAGAAGGAGAGCCAGGAACGAACGGCGGGAGAACATGAGAGGCTCCAGGAGAGGGAACAAAGAGCAGGCGTTGAAGGGATGGATAGTAGTTCCAGGAAAGCACAGCCACCGGGCAAGCGGGGGCATCGATGCCGAGTCTGCGATCACCTGGCGCGCGGGGGGACTGTCGTTCCCTGCTCGCCAGGTCGTGGCATTGCTTCCACTCGCTTCACCACCAGCAGCGTGCGGTCGTCGGCGGGGGTGGTGTCCGTGGTGAACTCGTTCCAGCGGTTCAGGACGGAGTGAAGTTGATCCGCGGCCGAGGGTGCGGAAGTCAGGGCCTCGTCGATGCGTTCCGTGCCGAACATGTCGCCCGTGGTGTCGGTCGCTTCGATCACGCCATCCGTGAAGAAGACGACGTGATCGCCTGGGAAGAACAGCACGCGCTGCTCGGGGTAAACCTCATCGGCCTTGATGCCCAGGGGCAATCGCTGGGCCCGATTCAACGGCACCTTGGAGCCATCCAGGGACCGCAGCAGCCGCGGCGGGGTGTGTCCAGCACTGGCGTAAGCGACTTCGCCGTTACGCGGATCGAAGACGGCATAGAACGCCGTGACGAAGCTGCCCGACGGCCGGGTGTATCGGCGCGTGAGATGCGAGTTCAGATACGTCAGAAGTTCCCCGGGCCGCAGCGGCGGTTCGGGCATCGAATGCACGATGCTATGCGCCACCGCCATGAGCACCGCCGAGGGAGCCCCATGGCCGCTGGCGTCCGCCACGAGCACGCCCAGGCAGCCGTTGGGCAGCTTGAAGAAGTCGTAGTAATCGCCCCCGGCCCGTTCCGCCATCTGGTAATGCACGGCGACATCCAGCCCTGGAATGTGCGGCACCTCTTCAGGAAGCAGCGACTTCTGAATCTCCGCGATCGACTGCAATTCGTGCTCGACCGCCTTGTACGCATCGCGAAGGGCTTGCGACAACACCAGCGTCTGGCTGACCCGGCCAAAGAGATTGCTCAGGAGTACGAGATCCGGAATGCGTTCACGCGGGAAGGCCCCCGGATCTTCGCGGGTGAGGATGACCATATTCGGGGCGCTGCCGCCGTCGAAGTGGGGAATCGCGAGCAGCGATCGTTGCCCTTCGAGGTACTCGGCGGCGGGGTCGTCCGGGGCCACGTGCAAGTCGTCGATCACCCGGGCTTGATCGCCGTAAATGAGGTCCGCGAGCAGGCCGCCGGAGAGCAACGGCAGGCGTTCCTGTTCCTTCCAGGGATTGACCGCCTCCTTCCACAAATTGAATCGGGTGACGCGGTAGTTCGGTGCCGAGAGCCCGCGGCGCGACAGAGAGATTTGACGATTAAACGGGAAGATCTGGGCCATCCGCCTCGTGAAGACGTGGTACATCTCCTGGGGATCGGAATATCGGCTCAGTTCCTTCATGACTTCAACGCTGGCCGCCAAGCGGATGCGCCAGTTGCGTTGTTCAGCGTTGAAGAAGTCCGCAGCCGCGGCCATGACGCACTCTCCGTGTCTCTTGTGAGCATCCATCCTGGGGCGAAGGGCGCCTGAGATAGCTAGTAGAACCTGGGAGCTCGCCATAATCAAGAACCATCAAGTGAAAATCAGGCGAGAGCGAGTGCGAATAGTCGGATTGAGGTCGACGGGGAAAACTGCGAAACCTAGACCGCGGCGGATGATAGCTTTCACGCCGCGATTGAGCTGCCGCTTGTGATCCTCGCTTCAGAGTGCCATTGGCGAGTGGTGTAAGATTTGAAGTCCGCGCCCCGCAAACGGCAGGTGTACGACGATAAGAATGGAAATCCGGGGCCGACGGCCCGTAACGAACGCCGAGAGGCCACAGTATTAGCAGGATCGCTACAACTCCTTCAATGATTGTCGCTTAGCATCGTTTTCCAGGGCACGTCACCGGCATTTCCTTGCTAGGATGGACCGACATCCATATAAAAGGACTAAGCTTATGCTCCTGATTTGCGGTCTTTGCCGACTTGGGCGTTCCAGTTTCCTCATCCTAACTCGCAATATCGTCCCGAGTGGCCGGTTCGTGGCTGATACAATCGTAACCTGATACACCACTTGAGGATGTGCAACAATGTCCACACTGAAGCTGCGGCGGATTGACCTGACCGCGCCCAACGGCCGTCAGCAGCTTGTGCGGCTTCGCGACCAGTTCAAAATCGATACCGAAGTGGTCACGCCCGCCAGCAAGAAACTGACTCAAGCCGTCTTCGGAGAACCGCTCTCCCCCTCCCAGGCCGTCAGCCGCATCTGCAACGACGTTCGCGACAAGGGCCTCGCGGCAGTGCTCAGCTACACCGAAGCCTTCGACAAGGTGAAACTCAAGCCGGACATGCTTCGCGTCAGCGAGGCGGAGCTGGCCGAGGCTCATGCGAGCGCCAGCGACGAATTCCTGGATGTGATCCGCCAGGTGCGCTACAACGTGCTCCAGTTCCAGTCGGGATTGCTGCACCGCGACGCGGAGATGCGAGTCTCCGGCAAGCACGAGCTGCACCTGCGCTATCGTCCCCTCAATCGTGTGGGTGTCTACTGTCCTGGTGGTGCCGCGGCGTATCCCAGCACGCTGCTGATGACCGTGGGGCCGGCCCAGGCCGCGGGCGTCGAGAATATCGTGGTCTGCCTGCCGCCGAAATCGACCGGGGCTTACAACAAGGAAATGCTGGCCACCTGTCACGAACTCGGCGTCACCGCCGTCTACCGCATCGGCGGAGCCCAGGCCATCGCGGCGATGGCTTACGGCATCCAGGGTTTGCCGGCCGTCGATATGGTCGTCGGCCCGGGCAACCAGTACGTCGCCCTGGCGAAGAAGCACGTCTTCGGCACTGTCGCCATCGACTGCCTCGCCGGCCCGAGCGAGGTTATCGTTGTTGCGGATGACTCGGCCCACCCGGAATACGTCGCAATGGACCTCATCGCCCAGGCGGAGCATTCCCCGGGCGAAGCGGTGCTCGTGACCTGGTACGAACCGCTTTTGGACGAAGTATCCGCTGCCATCAACAAGCGGCTCGTGAAACTCTCCCGGGCCGACCTCGCTCGTGAAAGCCTCGAGCGTTACGGAGCCTTTGTGCTCTGTGCGAACAAGGAATCCGCGATCGACACGGTGAACGAACTGGCCCCGGAACACTTGCACGTGCAGACTCGCGATCCGGACCTGTTCGTGGAGGAAGTCACGAACGCGGGAGCCGTGTTCCTTGGGCCTTTCACGCCGGTTGCGGTGGGCGACTATGCCGCGGGCCCCTCGCACGTGCTGCCGACGGCGGGGACGTCGCGCTGGGCGAGCGGCCTGAACGCCAACGATTTCCGCAAGCGGACGAGCATCCTCCGCTTCACCCGCAACGGTCTTCGCGAGATCTCGGAAGACGTGATCTATCTCGCGAACAAGGAAGGCCTGACCGCCCACGCCGCGAGCGTCGACATCCGCGTGCAGGACAACGGCCCCGCCGCCCGTCCGAAGCCGAAGCCCGAAAAGGTGGCCGCCGCCGCCGCCGCCGCCGCCGCCGCCGGGGCGAAGAAGTAACCTTTGGGCGAACCCTCCTGGCGAACCCGGAGCGTAAGCGACGGGGTGGCCCAACCAGCCACCTGGCGAATCCTCCTGGCGAATCCGGAGCGTAAGCGACGGAGTGGCCCAACCAGCCACGTACGGCTTACACCCGTGGCTCAATCTCTTTTCTTCCATTCGGTCGCGCCATGTCCGTTCGCAGCAACATCCTCGCCATGTCTGGCTACGTTCCTGGCGAACAGTTGAACGACGCGGACATCGTCAAACTCAATACCAACGAGAACCCTTACCCACCTTCGCCGATGGTGTTCCACGCCATTCGCGAGGCCCTCACGGGCGACAAGCTCCGCAAGTATCCTCAGCCAATGGGCGATCACTTCCGCAAGGCCGCGGGCCAGGTGCTGGGCGTCGACCCCGATGGCATTCTCATTGGCAACGGCTCGGACGACCTGCTCACGATCCTCACCCGCACCTTTGTCCCCGAAGGCGGCCTGATCGCCTCGCCGACGCCAAGCTACATCCTGTACCGCAACCTCGCGGAGATTCAGGGGTCTCGCTTTGAGACAGTCCGCTTCGACGAAAGCTGGAAGCTGCCCTCCCCCTGGCCGATCCGCGGCGCGAACCTGACTTTTCTCCCCAACCCGAACTCGCCCTCGGGCACGGCCCTCACTCCTGCGGAACTCGAGCGTTTCATGGCCGAGGTCGCCGGGCCCGTCGTCTGTGACGAGGCCTACGGCGACTTCTGCGACTGGAACGGCCTGCTGCTGGCGAAGTCGAGCCCGAACGTGATCGTGACGCGCAGCCTCAGCAAGTCGTACTCGCTTGCGGGCATCCGCTTCGGCTTCGCCGTGGCCCAGCCGCAAGTGGTTCGTCAGATGCTCAAGGTGAAGGACAGCTACAACTGCGATGTGCTCTCGCTCGCCGCCGCGACCGCGGCGATCGAGGATCAGGACTATTTCCGCAGCGTGAAGGCGAAGATCGTGGCGACCCGTGGCCGCATGGAAGTGGAACTGTCGCGTCTGGGATTCACAGTAACGCCGAGCACCGCGAACTTCGTCTGGTGCCGCCGCAGCGACCGCCCCCTGAAGCCGATCGCCGAGGAACTGAAAGCTCGCAAGATCCTGGTCCGCTACATGAACTACGATGGCTACGACGGCCTGCGAATCAGCGTCGGCAGCGACGCGGAGATCGACAAGTTGCTAGCCGCACTCGCAGCGATTCTCTGATTGACCGTTCGATCTCAGCGCAACCCGCTGCCAAGGCCAAGAGAGGACCGCCTTGATCTATCGCATTTTGCGAAGTACCATCACGAGTTGAGACAAGAGGGTCTCGCGTGAGGGTAATCGCGAAAAAGCGGCTTCGAACCTTTTGGGAATCGCGGAAGCAGGACCTGGAGCAGGCCAAAAAAGACCTGATTCTCTGGTACAATTTGTCGCTCAAGAATGAGTCGGACAACTTCGCGAAGCTCAAACAGACGCATCCATCTGCCGATCCGGTTGGCAATTGTGTCGACTTTGACGTGGGTAACAATCGATACCGCCTCATCGGCCGCGTGAATTATCGACGGGGTATCGTCTACGTGCTTGATGTGATGGACCATGCGACGTACGACCGGAAACGCTGGATCGCGTCTTGCAACTGCCACAAGCCTCCGCCGAAAATTAAAGCGATGCCAACCGAGCATACGCTGCCCAGAAAGAAACGAGCGAAGTGAACATGGCTGCCTCGCTGAGCACGATCGCGGCGGACTCCTACCTGGCGTTGGTGATAAAGTTCCCGCTCATTGCGATCCGAAACGAACGGCATCTGGACCGGGCCCTGGCCGTGATCGATCGCTTGATCGCCGAGGAACTGGACGAGGGCCAACAGGATTACTTGGACGCCTTGACCGACCTCGTGGGAGTGTATGAGGATCGCCACCACGGCATTCCCGATGCTCCGGAGAGTGACGTCCTCGATCACTTGATGCGGACTCATGGCCTCTCGCAGAGCGAACTGGGACGGCAAACGGCGATCGCCCCATCGACCATCTCTTCGATTCTTTCGGGCAGTCGCAACCTGACTCGAAGCCAAATCGAAGCGGTCGCACGATTCTTCAACGTGTCCCCGGCGGCGTTCCTCCCGGCACGATAGACGTCGCCGACAATCTTGATCCCGAGTTTCTCCCATGCCCCGCACCGCACGCATCCAGCGTAAGACCGCCGAGACGGACATCGACCTCATCCTCAACCTCGATGGCACCGGCTGCGTCGAGGCGGCCACGGGCGTCGGCTTCTTCGATCACATGCTCACGCACATCGGCAAGCATGGGCTCTTCGACCTGACCATCACGTGCAAGGGCGACCTGCACATCGATGCGCACCACACCGTCGAGGACGTCGGCATTTGCCTCGGCAAGGCTCTCGTCGAAGCCCTTGGCACCAAGGCCGGAATCCGCCGCTATGGCGACGCGACCCTGCCTATGGACGAGACGCTCGTCACCGCGGCGGTGGACCTCAGCGGTCGGCCGTTCCTCGTCTGGAAGGCGAACGTGCCGAACGAGGTGCTCGGGACGTTCTCCAGCCAGCTAGGCCAGGAGTTTTGGCAGGCGGTCGCCTCCGCGGGGCTCATGAATCTGCACGTCGTCCACCACTACGGCACGAACACCCACCACATTCTCGAGGCGATCTTCAAGGCCAGTGCCAGGGCTCTGCGTCAAGCGGTGGAACCCGACCCCCGTGCCACGGGCGTGCCGTCGACCAAGGGCGTGTTGTGATTCCACCGGCCCTGACGGTCACGCCGCCGGGCATCCTAATTCGCACGTCCCTCCCTCTTCTCCAACCTTGCACGAATGCCGGGTCGACGCTGTATAGTGAAGTAGCAACGCCTCCCGTCGAGGCAGCATCGCTTGGCGACCCCTTGTGAACTACCTCGCGCACCTGCACCTGGCCGACGACAACCCCGACTCGAAGCTCGGCAACATCCTCGCGGACTTCGTCAAGGGCCCGGATGTCGCGGCTCTTCCCCTCGCGATCCAGGCTGGCATTCGCCTGCACCGATCGATCGACTCGTTCACGGATAGCCATCCCGTGGTGATGCGGAGCATCCGCCGCCTGGGCGGCCGGCTGGGCTGGTACGCAGGCATCGTCATCGACGTCTATTACGACCACCTGCTCGCCCGCGACTGGCACCACTACTCCGCCGAGCCCCTGCGATCGTTCGCGGACCGGGCGTACGAGATCCTTCTCGAACACATCGACCTGCTCGAGGGGCCAAGCCGCAAGCTCATGGAGCGGATGATTCGCGAGGATCGCCTGGTGTCGTATGCCTCGCTCACGGGCATCGAGGAAACGCTGGAACGCATCTCCTGGCGGATCATGGAGCGGATGCCCAAGCGGGAAGTGCGGCTTCACGACGCGATGCCGCTGCTCATCGCCGCGGATGCCGGCCTTGAGGACGACTTCCACACCTTCTACCCCAATCTCATGGCGTTCGCGGAAGCTCGCAAGCGCACACTTCTGATCGCGAACCCCTGTACGCCCGCGGCCCTCCGGATGGTAGAATCACCAGCGTGACGGTTTTCGGACGAGGAGGGTTCCACCGTGTCCACCGCAACAGCACCTTTCACGGCCCCCGTGCCGTCAGGCTTCGAGCCATCTTTCCGCGAGCATCGAACGATGGCGGACTTGCTGGAAGAACTGGGGGGCATTCCCGCAAGCCGTGTGCGCATGCATCCCACGCCAGGAACGGCAACGGAAGCGGACGTCGTAATCGCATGTCGTAGCGGCCCCTTCTGTGAACTCATCGACGGAACGCTGGTGGAGAAGCCGATAGGCATCTTAGAATCGTTCCTGGCGAGTTTGATGCTTCAGTTTGTCGGACCGTTTGTCCGGCTGAATCGATTGGGCCTCACGAACGCACCCGACGGAATGTACCGAATGATCCACGGGAACATCCGCGAACCCGATGTTTCTTTCACGAGCCGTAAACGTGTCCCGAATCCGATGCCCCAGGTCGGCGGATGGTGCCCGGATTTATGCGTGGAGATCCTGAGCCCCTCGAATACTCCAAAGGAAATGTCGAGGAAGCGAACGGAGTATTTCGATGCAGGCTGCCGGTTGGTCTGGGAGATCGATTTTCGGAAGCGAACGGTCCTCGTTTACAATTCCGTGGATTCGCACACCCGCCTCGCTGATGCCGACATTTTTGACGGCGGCGATGTTCTGCCCGGCTTCACGCTTTCCCTCGCCGAACTCTTCGCCGCGTTCGATGACGGCATGCAAACCTCCCCATGACCGAACGCAACTTCGCGATCGACGTGGTGCGGACACTCCAGCAGGCTGGCTTCCAGGCTCTGTGGGCCGGCGGTTGCGTGCGCGATGAACTCCTCGGCCTGAACCCCAACGACTACGACGTCGCCACCAGCGCCCGGCCGGAAGAAGTCATCCGGCTCTTTCGCCGTTCGATCGCCGTCGGCGCCAGCTTCGGCGTTGTCGAAGTGCTCGGCCCTCGCGGGCCGCATCGCCAGCATCTCTCGGTCGAAGTCGCGACATTCCGCTCCGATGGCCACTACTCCGACGGCCGACGACCGGACTCGGTCGTTTTCTCGACACCCGAGGAGGACGCCCGGCGCCGCGACTTCACGATCAATGGCATGTTCTTTGACCCGCTTGCGGACCAACTTCACGACTTCGTCGGCGGCCAGGCGGACCTGAAAGCGAAGATCCTCCGTGCCATCGGTGACCCCGCGAAGCGATTCGCTGAAGACAAGCTCCGCATGCTCAGGGCTGTCCGCATTGCCGCTCGATTTGAACTGGATATCGATCCTGACACGCTCGAATCCGCCAAAGCCTCCGCGAGTGAAATCCGTGTCGTGAGTGCGGAGCGGATCGCGGACGAACTCCGCAAGATGCTCTCCCATCCGCACCGGTTCCGTGGCGTCCGCCTGCTTCGCGAGTTTGACCTCGTCGAGCCCGTGCTGCCCGAACTGGTGCCAACGTTCATGCTGCCACAGGGTCCACCCGCCGCACCGACGGGCACGCTCTGGGACCATCAGCTTCGCGTTGTCGAACTTCTCGAAGCCCCGACCTGGCCTCACCCCGCGGAGATTAGCTTCCCGCTCGCCTTCGCAACGCTGCTGCACGATATCGGCAAGCCCCGAGTCGTGGGCCGAACGGCGGAGAAGTACACCTTCCACGGCCACGAACACGTGGGGCGACAGATGGCGATGAAGATCGCCGATCGACTGAAGCTGTCGAACGCCGAGAAAGACCACATGACCTGGCTTGTCGAGAAACACCAGTTCCTGGCGGACGCGCCGGTGATGAAGCAGAGCACGCTCAAGCCGATCCTCGCTCACCCTGGCATCGGCGAGCTTCTGGCCCTGCACCGTGCGGATGCCCTCGCCAGCGGACGGTCGCTGGCAGCGATCGAGTTCTGCGAGCGAATGCTGCAAGAGACGCCCCCGGAGGAGCTCGACCCGCCGCCGCTGCTGACAGGAGCAGACTTGATCGCAACGGGAATGAAGCCCGGCCCCGAGTTTAAACGTGTCCTGACTGCCCTGCGCATTGCCCAGCTCGAGGGCCAGGTGCGGACAAAACCCGAGGCGATAACGCTGGCAAAGGCTCTCCTGCATCCCATTTTCCTCAAGTTGCCTGGGCTACCGTCCGACGGGCCAAGCCGTATCGTGTGAGAAATTCCTGCGCAAGTCCGCCCTGCCATGGCGTCTCAACTGCGAACCCGGCGGAAATGGCTGTCGAATCAGGAGCTTGTGTGATGTCTGTTCCCACGAATACTGAAGCGCTCGGCCCGCCTTCGCTGCAGGATTTGACCCTTCGCTTCCTCGCCAATCGCTCAGACGCCGTCGGATCGGCAGTCGAGCCCGAGGCTGGCAGCGAGGTCGAGTTGCACGAGGTCGCCGCCGGGTTCCGAACCGACCCTCGAACCGCCTGGGCGGACGCCCTCGCGGCACTGTCGGCTCGCACGGACTCGGCGACCCTCCCTGGTGCTACCCCGGCCGATTGGGCCGTGTTGGTCAGCCAGCCGGTCGCGGTCCATGCTCTGCCCTTTGCCCTGGGGCACTTCCCGCAACGCGTCAAGGATCTCCACCCGCTGCTCACGGGAGCCAGTCTTTCGGCCCTGAAGCCGAAAACCGGCGCCCTGCCCCTCACCGGGCTGAGCGGTCTTCGGGCGCACGTCTCGCAACTCGCAACAAAGCATCAGTCTGAGACGATGCTGCGGGCGGCGGGACTGGCTCGGGCGGTGGGCGATCTGACGCTCGCGGATGAACTTTTGACGAAGGCCGAGCCGCTGAAGGGAACTGACTACCGCACCTCGTGGGAGAACGAACGAGCGGCCCTGCTGTGGCAGCAAGGCAAGAGCGAGGCCGCACTGGCCGCGTGGGAAGCGATGCCCGAGACGGCCACGAGCGTCTTCAACCGTGGCATGGCCCTGCTGTTCCTGGACCGCACGAAAGAAGCCCGGACCTGGCTGATGAAGGCCGTCGAGATGATTCCGGAAGCGAGCGGCTGGAACGCCCTGGCCCGGCTCTATCAGGCCCTGGCAGAGATTCGCGGATAAAGGTTCGCCGCTTGCGGCGGAGCGCTGAACCTCACCCATACTTCTGTGAGTCTGCAACTCAACTCGGCTTTTCGGACTTGCCTCCATCCGTCTCGGATCGGTGCAGCGCTCCGCCGCGAGCGGCGAAGAACCAAGTCAACGACCATCATTGCCAGTCTCCACTCGTGGTGATACGCTTGCTGCACCACGCCGCAGGCGGCCCGGCGTCGGTTTCTTCCTCGGCCGTCGTTCCCGGAGTTCGTCATGATCCGCCTGCTCTCCCTCGCGTCCCTTGGCCTCGCGGCCAGCGTCTTTCTCACCTCCGCACGGGCCGCCGACACAACCTCGCTTTTCAACGGCAAGGATCTCTCCCAGTGGCAGGGCAATGTCACCATGAAGGAGCGAGCCACGCTGACTCCGGAGAAACTGGCCGAGAAGCAGAAGGCCCAGAACGACAAGATCGCACAGTTCTGGAAGGTCGAGGACGGCACCATCCACTGCCTCGGCGGCAAGGGCGGCGTCAGCCTGCAATCGAAGAAGGATTACGCCAACTTCCGCCTTCTCGTCGACTGGAAGATCGAACCCAAAGGCGACAGCGGCCTCTACCTCCGCGGCCAACCCCAGGTGCAGATCTGGGAGAGCAGCACGCTTGACCCGAAGAAGTTTGCAGCGGACGTGAACAAGGGCTCTGGCGGCTTGTGGAACAACCCGCCCGACGCGCCCGGCAAGATCCCGACCAAGAATGCCGACAAGCCGACCGGCGAGTGGAACACCTTCGACATCACCGTGATTGGCGACGAAGTGACCGTGAAGCTCAACGGCGAAGTCGTCGTCAACAAAGGCAAGCTCGTGAACTACTGGGACAAGGGCAAACCAGCCCCGAAGACCGGCCCGGTGGAACTGCAGTTCCACGGCGACCCTCTGTGGTTCAAGAACGTCTCAATCCAGGAACTGCCGTGATCACGATTGCGGCAGGATTCGTGGGAGACAAATGCGGCTTCCTGGGCGTTTGTCTCGCAACCACCGCTTACCTGATGGGGTCGTCGCTCGTGGCCTCCGCGTGACGCCACTTCGCCGACACGCCCTGCTCTGCCAGCACGTCGAGTTCGATGGCCTTGGGTCGCCGTACGGCTTAATCGAGCCAGGTCTAGATTATTTACAAGTACGCTGTGAAACGAGTTCGATGCATCAAAGAGAATCCGCTGCACGAGCTCCGTTCTTATGCGTCCTTAATAATCTGCGATGAGGTGCTGACATGGAAGAACCCCTTGCAAAGCCTCTTCGTGTCAACCATCTGCCGTCTCCTCTGCTGGACCTGTCGCGAAGTGACCTGGACTCGTGAACTGGTGGAATATCGGGTCATTCGCCGCTCCGACACGAGTTCAGTGAGCCTCTCCCTGCCACGTCGTCTCCAGCAGCCTGCGTCGCCAGACCAGGTCAAGGGAAGTGAGAACGAAGGCTCACAACAGGTGTGAGGATTGCCCATCGACATCGACTCCTACTTTCGCTTTGGCCACCACCACCGTTTGGCCGCAGGTTCTGCAGTTCTGACTCAGTGGAAGCAGCAAACTCGATATTGCTGATCCGCCTCGCGTTTCCAGAGCACGTTCAATCCAGGGCAGCAGCGACTCGTGGCGGACGCGAAGCAACTCGCGGATCGTGGCCGCCAGTCCGTCCTCGGGCCGCGACGACAGCGCGAAACGATATGAGCCGATCGCGAGTTCAAAACTCGGCTCGCCCGCCAGGCCCGGGCGACGTAGCTCCACCATGGCCTTGGGATTCGCCATCACGTGGTCGCGGATGATCACGCCGCGGCCCGTTACAAGAATGGGGCCCAGATCCTTGAAAGACCTGCATACGAGAAGTAAGTCGCCATTCGAGGATGTGAGATCGGCACTCGACAACGGCGCGGAGCGGCAGAACTGAAAGACCGTTTCGCCTCCCGCAATCGACATCTTCTCGCGGCCATTCCAGACTCCGAAGAGCAGGGCGAGCCGGTGGTGGGGCTCGACAGCCATCGCTTGCTGGAGTCGTGGCGCTACGGCCCAGAGTTCGAGCAGATCGCGTGGCGTTAGCTGTGCGTCGAACGCGGCCCCGAGCAGCAGAATCCGCAGTCGGCTGCGGTCGCCCGAGGTCGGCGGCTGGGATTGGTCGAAAAAGACGCTCAAAGCATACTCGGCGAAGATCAGCGACTCTCGGCCCTGGAACGCCGGGGTGAGGAGGTCCACCAGGCCGACCACGCGATCGCGACCGACAAGACTCGCATCATCGACCTGGAGAACGGCGAGGGCGGCTCGCAAGGCCAGCGGCTCCGCGTTCGCGTGCATCGGCGAGTGAGCCCACTCCAGCAGACTGGTGATCACTGCCATCCGCGAGGCGGGCTTCCCCATCCCAGGGCTCGCGGCCGCGAGGCGTGTGAGGAACGGCACGGCCTCGGGCACGCCGACGAGCTTGCGGGCGAGCTGGCTCCAGGCGATGTCGAAAGCTCGAGTCGATCGCGACGGCAGGGGTCGCCAGACGAGGCCGACCACGCCGTTCACAATCGACACAAGGGCTGCGAACATGAGCGTGAGCAGCCATGGCGACATCGACTGTCGAGGCACGAAGAAGGCCGCGAGCACGCCGGCGATCGCCAGGGGCAACGCCGCGATGGTCGCCGCACCGCGTGGGCCGATCGAACGGCGATCCCGGCGATTCTGACGCAAGCCTGCCGGGGCCTCGATTCGCCAGTAACGAAGCCACTGCGAATCGCTGACCTCCACGACGTACCCATCTCCCGCGAGGCGACCGGGCCCCACGGCCAGCGGCGGAGGAAAGGGATCGTACGACGCAGGAACCTCGGCGAAGCAACCGGGGCACAGCCCTGCACCGTGGTCCCCGGCCCGTGCGAGCAGAGGGGCGAGTTCCGCGGCCGTCGGGTCGGACCTTGCGAGGGCGGACTGCGCCGCCGCGATCTGGGATTCGAGGCTCATTTCGGCGAAAGCGTCAGAGTCGAAGGCAGCAAACACGCCTTGTCGCGACAGGCCGAGACACGCACGCGAATCTCGAACTTGCCGGGCTCGGCCTGCACACGGCCACGGATCGTGAGCTTGCCCTCGTGGATGTTGTACTTGCCGAGCATGTCGTCCGTCGCGGTCGTCGAGGCAGGGAACTCCAGCGACGCATCGACCTTTTTCCCGTCGCGGAGGGCTTCGATCACCGTGGCGGAGTCCTGCAATCCCTTGTTGCCCACATCCTGAGCGTAAATGTGGTAAGGCGCATCGACGGCGATCGTGATCGTGAAGGGTTGCGAACCGCCGGTCGAAGGCTCGAACACCACGCTCGCCTTCACGACATCCGCGGAGAACTTCGCCCCCTTCGCGGGTTCCTTTCCCGGCACAAGCGGTTGCAGCTTGATCGGGGTCGCATCGCCGGAGGTGTCGAGATCGCGATCGAGGGCGAGCGCCATCAAGGGCGAACTACCAGGGTTCATCTTGAGCACGCCGGCGAACTGCTTCAGGAGCTTCCGGGCGTGTTCGCGAAAGACCGGATTCTCCGCCCTGACCGCGAGCTTGAGGAGCACAAGGGCCGCCATGCCGTTGCCCGAGGGCTGCGCCCCGTCGTAGCTGTCCTTGGAGCGGGCGAAGAGCTTCTCGTGGTCGTGGGCGGTGAAGAAGTATCCGCCGCGCTCGGTGTCGCCATACCACTTGATCATGACGTCAGCGAGGACCTTCGCTTCGTCGAGCCAGCGTCGCTCGCCGGTGGCATCGTGGAGGGCGAGCAAGCCGTGGATCAGGAAGGCGTAGTCATCCAGGAAGGCGTTGATCTTCGCGGTCGGCTTCTCTCCGGGTCGGGCGCCGTAAACGCGGAGCAGCCGCCCTTCCCCGTTTCGCAGGTTCGCGAGCAGGAACTCGGCGGCCTTCACGGCGGTGTCGGTCCAGGCCTTTTCGCCGAAGACCTTGCCCGCGATGGCGTACGCCGCGATCATCTGGCCGTTCCAGCCCGTGAGAATCTTCGTGTCGAGGAAGGGGCGTTCTCGCTTGGATCGCACCTCGAGCAGCTTCGCCTTGATCGGCCCGAGCCTCTTGAGCAGGTCCGCTTCCGTGGTCTTGAGATCCGCTGCGATCTCGCTGAGCGGCTTCGGCAGGCGGAGCACGTACTCCTTCTTCTCGAAGTTCGGTTCGCCGCCCGCGTAGACCTTGCGAAGCAGGTCAAATTCCTCCGCGTCGAGGGCGGCCTTCAACTGGTCGAGCGACCAGACGTAGAACTCCCCTTCCTTGCCGTTGCTGTCTGCATCCAGCGCGGAGTAAAAGCCCCCCTCGGGCGAGGTCATTTCCCGCTTCACGAAGCCAAGCGACTCTGCCACCACGCGGCGGTAAAGCGGATCGGGCTTGATCCGGTAGGCTTCCGCGTAGAGTTCGACGAGCTGGGCGTTGTCGTAGAGCATCTTCTCGAAGTGCGGCACGGTCCAGGTTCGCTCGGTGCTGTAGCGATGGAAGCCGCCGCCGAGGTGATCGAAGATTCCCCCCTGGGCCATCTGGCGAAGGCTGAGTTCGAGATCCTTCGCCACGGCTTCTTGCCCCGGTTTGCGGGCCTGGTTCAGCAGCAGCATGGAGACGGAGACGCGTGGGAACTTGGTGTGGTCGAACTCGCGACGCTTCGAGCCGATGCCGCCCCAGATAGGATCGGTATCGTGGGCGGCCACGGCCCCGGCGACGAGCGTGCGGTCCAGCGGCGTGAGCACCACGAGTCGGCCGCTGCGCTCGAGTTCTTCCTTCGTCATCCCCGCGATCTTGTCGGCCTGTTCGAGGATCTCCTTCCGCTTGTCCTTGTTGAGATCCATCACCGTCTTCAGCACCGTGTCGAAGCCCATGATCTTGCCGCTGGGCACCTCGCGGTCGGTGGGCGGGATGTAAGTGCCTCCGAAGATCGGCTTGCCCTCGTGGGTGAGGAACATCGACAGGGGCCAGCCGCCCGACTGACCGGTGGTTTGCAGGGCGGTCATGTAGATTTCGTCCACGTCCGGGCGTTCCTCGCGATCCACCTTGATGCAGACGAAGTTGTCGTTGAGCACCTTCGCCACGTCCTTGTTGGCGAACGATTCACGTTCCATCACATGGCACCAGTGGCAGGAACTGTAGCCAATCGAGAGGAAGATGAGCTTGTTCTCCTTGCGAGCTTTCTCGAACGCTTCGGAGCCCCACGGGAACCAGTCCACGGGGTTGTGGGCGTGCTGAAGGAGGTAAGGGCTGCTCTCTTTCGCCAGGCGATTCATGGGGCCTTTCTCGATGCCCTTCGGCTCGGCAGCGCTGAGGATCGCGGACAGGGACAGTAGCGACGAGATCGCCAGGAGGAAGCGGCGAGTGGGGGAAAGGTGCATCGAGAAACCTCGGGTGGGTGCAGCGTCATGCGGCGAGCGGTAAGGCAAAAGACAGGAAGAGATTTACCACGGAGTCACAGAGATCACAGAGACCAGATTAAGAGAAAGCAGGGTGGGGGAATTCGATTTCCCGACGAACACTTTGAAACGCTCACGTTCGCCAATCGACAGGCACCCACCTCTGATGCGTTTTCTCCCTCTGCACTCTGTCTCCTCCGTGACTCTGTGGTGAGTCTCTTGCTTCGACTCGCCAGAGAGACATTATCGATGTTCGGGACAGGAGTGCCAGAGATTCGTTGCGATTGATACAATCGTCACCACCTTCCCTCTCCCTTCAGGAGCACTGCCATGAATGTTCGTCGATGGGGACTCTTCTGTGTACTCGTGGCGATGTCGTCGCTGCCTGCGGCTGCGGACGAGCTATCCGACAAGCAGAAGGCGGCCGCGGTCAAGAACTTGAAGTCGGCGGGCCTGAGCAACGTCACCACCGTGGAGAGCGCAAACTTCATCGTCTGCGTTTCCCTGCCGGAGGCGAAGGCCAAGGCGATTGCGGAGAGCCTGGAAAAGGTGAGCGTGACGGCCAAGAAGGCGTTGCAGTTCGAGCCGAACGAGGAGCCTTGGAAGGGGAAGCTGACGGTGTACATTTTCGACGATCGCCGGCCATTCCAGATGTTCATGCTCCAGGTGGCAAAGCAGCGGTCGTCGGATCCTTACCACATTTCGGTGAGGTCCGATGTGCCGTTCATTGCGAGGGGAATCGAGGTGGGGAAGAAGCCGACGGACGCGGAGACGACGGCGGACGCGGGCAAACTGGTGGCTGGGGCGCTGCTGGGAACGAAGGCGGGTGCGACGACGCCGCTGCCAGAGTGGATCCGTTTCGGCTTCGGCCGTGCGGTGGTGGCCCGTGCGGCGGGACAGGGTTCCAGGCCATTGAACGACCTGAAAGCGAAGGCCAAGGCGGCCGTCACCGCCCGCCCGCCCGCGCAGGCGGAGGACGCCTGGGCGAGCGGCAATGAGATCGTGGACACGAGCCTGATGGATTACCTGGCCTTCGGGCCGACCGCGGCGGCGAACTTCCCGAAGTTTCTGACGGCCCTTCGCCCCTCGGAGAATGGCGACGCCCCAAGCATGGATCAGGTGCTGATGACGATGACGTGGACGAAGGAAGATCTCGACAAGGTGTGGAAGAAATACGTGATCACGGGGAAGTGAGGTGGTTTGGGATTGTGGCACCAGCGAAACCCTGATGCCACATTTCCAGGCTCGAGAATCCGGTCCGATGCGGTCTCACGCTCCCGCGGTGGCTCGCGAGGCCGCCTTCACGGGCGACACGAACCATTCGGGTGTCACCAGCCACATCAGTTCGCCTTCGCCCTTGGCCGGTGCGTCATCGAATTCGACGCACACAGCCGCGGCCTTCGCCAGCGGCAGGCTGCCGGCGCGAGCGCCGATGAGCCATTCCGCGTAAGCTCCCAGTTCCGGCATGTGGCCAACAATTGCGACATTGTCCATTCCGAGCTCTGCGAGGAACTTCGACAGCTTCCGCGGCCGAACACGCTCGGGGGTTAGCAGGTTCGACGCGATCACGTCCGGCAGCGTCGGCTTCAGGATCTCAGCCAGTTCCGTCGCGGTCTGGTGAGCCCGGACATAAGGGCTCGAAATGATCGCGCCCAGCTCGATCCCCCTCACACTCAAGGCCGCAGCCAGGGCCTGAGCCTGTTCGCGACCGATCTCCGTCAGGCCACGATCTTCATCCGTCGCCGCTTCATTCTTGGCGACGGCTTCCGCATGGCGGATGAGATAAATACGCATTTCCGATCTCTCCTGGTGTCGTTCATTGGGCTCAACGCCAAGCTCAAAAAGCCAATCAGGCCGCGCGGATTCACAAGAACCTCACGTGCGCACCCTTTCGAGCTCAGGCGTAGACTTCTAGACTAGAGGAGATTGATCGGATTCTCCACTGTGAATTTGGGGAATTGCTGCGAACACTGTCCCTAAAGTAAGCGAACCTTCGATGAAGCGGAACGAAATCCGAAATGTCGCCGTGATTGCCCACGTCGACCATGGCAAAACGACGCTGGTAGACCAGATGCTTCGGCAGTCGGGCCTGTTCCGATCCGAGGAGCTGGACAAACTGGTGGGCGGCCAGCACGGCCTGATCATGGACTCCAATGATCAGGAACGCGAGCGAGGCATCACGATCCTGGCGAAGAACTGCGGTATCCGCATCGGCGATACCAAAGTGAACCTGATCGACACCCCGGGCCACGCGGACTTCGGCGGCGAGGTCGAGCGAATCCTGAAGATGGCGGACGGAGCCTTCGTGCTCGTCGACGCTGCCGAGGGCCCGCTGCCCCAGACGCGATTCGTGCTCCGCAAGGCGTTCGCCTCGGGGCTCAAGCCGATCGTCATCATCAACAAGATCGACCGGCCGGACGCCCGCATCGACGAAGTTCACTCCTTCATGTTCGACCTGTTCATTGAACTCGGTGCGGACGACGACACGGCGAACTTCCCCGTCATCTACGCCAGCGGTCGACAGGGCGTGGCGACCACCGACATGAATGTGGAAGCGAAGGACCTGCGGCCGCTCTTTGACGCCATCATGGAGAAGGTGCCCGCCCCGGACGTGGACGTTGACGCGCCGCTACAGATGCAGGTGATGGCGCTGTCTTACAGCGAGTTCGTCGGCAGGATTGTCGTCGGCCGCGTCTTCGCGGGGAAGATCCGCAAGAACCAGAAGGTCACCGTCGTCCGCCAGTCGGATGGCACCACCTTCAACGATACCGTGGTGCAGGTGCTCGAATTCGAGCGGCTCGCCCGCAAGGAAGTCGAGGAGATCTCGGCCGGCGACGTCTGCTCGATCGTGGGGCTCGACGAAGCCGAGATCGGCGACACCATCTGCGAGTTCGAGAAACCCAATCCCCGGGCTCCGCTGACGATCGACGAACCGACGCTCGACATGATCTTCCGCGTTAACGATTCCCCCTTCGCGGGGCTGGAAGGCCGGCCGCTCACGAGCCGGGAACTTCGCGATCGACTCGAGCGAGAACTCCACCACAACGTGGCCCTTCGCGTGCGGCCCGGCGATCGCGAGAGCGAGTTCATCGTCAGCGGCCGTGGCTTGTTACACCTGGGCGTGCTGCTGGAAACGATGCGCCGCGAAGGCTCGGAACTCGCCGTGGGCAAGCCTCGCGTGATCCTCAAGGAGATCGACGGCAAGCAGCATGAACCCTTCGAGTATCTCGTCGTCGAGGTGCCCAACGAGCACACCAGTTCCGTGATGCGCCTGGTGCTGGAGCGCCAGGGCGAGTGCGTGAAGATGGAAGGCGGCATGGGCAACTCGGCCCACATCGAATTCCACATCCCCGCTCGCGGCCTGATCGGCTTGCGGACTCGCATGCTGACCGGCACGCAAGGGACGGCGATCATGCACCATAACTTCCTCGAATACCGCCCGCTGAAGTCCGGCATCCCCGGCCGGGCCAACGGTGTGATGGTGAGCATCGAGACGGCCAAGGCCACCGCTTATGCCATCGAGGATTTGCAAGAGCGAGGCATGCTCTTCGTCTCGCCGATGGAGTCGGTGTACGAAGGGCAGATCGTGGCCGAGAACAGCCGCGACAAGGATATGGGCGTGAACGTGACTCGTGAGAAGAAGCTGACCAACATGCGTGCGTCCGGTTCGGACAAGGTCGCCCGCCTCAAGCCGCCACTGACGTTCTCACTGGAAACGGCTCTGGAATACATCGACGACGACGAACTCGTGGAGATCACGCCGAAGGCGGTCCGCATGCGAAAGCTCATGCTCAAGGAAGGCGACCGCAAGCGCTTCGAACGCGGGCGCGTCTAAGTCAAGTCGCAACCAACTGGCGAGCGGGGGATGTCATTCCCCCCTCGCTCACGCTCGAAGTCCCCGCTCATATCGCTTGCTTCAGAATGCGTTCCATGTACTGGCGGACTTCGCCGATCGCAGCGTTGACCGCCAGATGCGCGTTCGGCGGGCCCTGGGGTTGCGGGCGAGCGTCCACCACCAGCATCCCACGGGTGAGGATGCCATGCGTTTCAACATCCACCAGGAGCGGTTGCGTCGTAAGGCAACCGGGCAGCGCCAGGGCTGCGATCCCGAGGACATCCTTGAGATAGAAGCCCTCGATGCCGTGAAGGTTGGAACTGGCGCGGATCCCGAAGGGCACGATCTTGCGAAGAAACTGGCAGGTGCGTGAATCGGGGTTCGGCAGTTCCAGCAGATCCTTCGGCGACAGCACCAGACGGCGCGTGACGTCCAGGGGAATAATGGTGGGGTGCAGTTCCGACCTCAGAACCCGTCGAGCGGCTGTGGGGTCAAGCGAGAAGTGGAACTCCGTGGTCGGCCCCGCGTTGCCGGGCTCGCGCCAGGTGCCGCCGACGATAATCGTCTGGTCGAGCCCTGCAGGCAGGGCCGGATCGCGATCGAGTGCTGCGGAGAGCGTGGTGAGCGGCCCAAGGCAGATAAGCGTGACCTGCCGGGGATGCTCGCGGATCACATCGCAGAGCACTTTGTCCGCGGGATGCAGCGTGTGCCGGGTGGCGGAGGGGAAATTCGCTCCGCCCAGGCCGTCCGGCCCGTGCAGCGCATGGCCGTTCGCGTCATACTTGACAGCGATCGCCGCGGCCGTGCGAGGCCACTTGGGCGGGTCGAGCACGTCCACCAGCGTGTGGATATTCGCAGTCGCCTGCTCCGCCGAGACGTTGCCCGCCGTGGGAATCAGGCCGACGACATCGAAGGTCGGATCGCCCAGGGCCAGTGCGACCGCGAACGCCGTGTCAATGCCCGGGTCCGCGAGTATGACGATCTTGCGTGCCATGGGAACCTCTTCGTAAGACAGGCTTCTCGACTGTCCAGGCAGGATCCTGCGAGGCGTTCAAATCGATTCGCTTGCCTGAGCCGTGAAGGAGTTTCATGAAGGCAGGCCGGAAACCTGCCCCACGGAAAGTCCCGCCAGCACCGCCATCGCATTACCAGACTTCAGCGATTCGTTCGCTTTCTCGACGCCATCCCTGAGCGTCCTCACGGCCTCGGCGGCCCAGAGGGCGGCGGCGGCGTTCGCCAGCACGATCTTTCGGGCAGGGCCGTCCACGCCCTCCAGGATACCACGAATCACCGCCGCACTCTCCACGGGTCCGTTCACTTTCAAAGACGTGATCGACACTTCGCCAAGTCCGAAATCCGACGGAGACCACTCGCGCGTCTCGTACTCCTCGCCGCGAACGATCTTCACGGTCGTTGGTGCGGAGAGGGAGACTTCATCAAGGCCGTCCCGGCTGCAAACGAGCACCGCCTGCCGAACGTCGAGTTCCGCGAGAGCACCCGCGAGCACGTCCAGCAGTTCCGGTTTGCCGACGCCGAGAAGCTGGTAAGGTGCACTCGCCGGATTGGCGAGCGGGCCGAGCAAGTTGAAGAGCGTGCGAATTCCCAGCTTGCGGCGAAGTTGGGCGACGTGAGCCATACCGCCATGAAAGTGCGGCGCGAAGCAGAAAGCGAAACCGACTCGCTCCAGGCACTTCTGGGCCCAGTCGACCCCAGCCTCGATGGGAACGCCAAGTTCGCGAAGAACGTCGGCACTACCCGAGGTGCTGGAGACGGCGCGATTGCCATGTTTCACGACCGGCACGCCCGCGCCGGCCGCCACGAGCGCCGCCGCCGTGCTGATGTTGAAGGTGCCGCTGTCGTCCCCGCCCGTGCCGCAGGTATCCAGCACCGGCCCGGAGACCGGCACAAGTCGGACCATCTGCTCGCGAAGCACCCGCGACGCCGCGGCCACTTCACTCGCAGACTCGCCTTTGAGCCTCAAGGCCGTCAGGAACGCCGCCGCCCGGGCCTCATCCACCTTGCCAGCGACGAGATCGCGAACCGCATTCGTCATGAGCGCCGGGTCAACGTCCTCCCGGCGAAGCAAGCCGGAGAACACCTCGGGAAACCACAGCGGGGCAGGAAGTTGCACGCGAACGAGCTCCGCAAGAAGTGACGGGGGAACAGGCCGCCTCTCCTGAAATGGTATGCTTCCAACCTGGAAATGGACATTTTCGACTTTCCTCGTGAACAACTGTCGATTATACTCCCTTACACCATGGACGGATGTTTTCGTCCTCGTCCCTCTCCTTGCAAGGAGCACAATCGTGACCCAGACACCGCTCACGGCGAAGCAAGAACAGATTTATCATTACATCCGCTCTCACATCGAAACCAAGGGTTTCCCTCCCGCGATCCGAGACATCTGCGATGCGTTCAGCATCGTGTCGCCCAACGGCGTGATGTGCCATCTGAAGGCGTTGCAAAAGAAGGGCTACATCAATCGCGTGGAGAAGCGAGGAACGCAACAGAGAGCTCAGGCACGGGGAATTACAATTCCGGGCGTCTCCGCGGGCGGCTTCACCCTGCCTCTCAAGGGCGTGGTCGCCGCCGGCGTCGCGATCGAGGCCGTGGAACAGGACGACCATCTGGACATTCGCGATCTTTTCGGAAGCGGCGACCTCTTCGTCGTCAAAGTCAAAGGCCGGTCGATGATCGACGGCCAAATCGCGGATGGCGACTACGTGGTGATCCGCAAAAGCGACAATTGCGACAATGGCGACACGATCGTGGCCATGGTGGACAAGGCGATGACGCTGAAAAAGTACAATCGCAAGAAGGACCAGATCCGCCTCGAGCCGATGAACTCCACAATGGAACCCATCGTGGTCGATCCTTCCCGGCAGGATGTGTCGATCCTCGGCAAACTCGTGGGCGTGATCCGGAAGTGCTAACCGGCGACTGGCGCACGATCGTCGGTTTCACCATCGATCACAGTCGCTTTCGCTGATCTCAGGAGTTCTCGGGAGTATTCGCATCGATGTCCCGCCTACTCTCCGCTCTGATCACCGGTGCCTCGGGTGAGATCGGCCATGGGCTGATCGACCGACTGACGACCGTGCCCTCGGCATCCGTGATCACGCTGGATCTCAATCCCCTGCCTGCCGAGGTCGGATCCCGAGTTCGGTATCACTACTGCGGAAGCATCCTTGATACGCAACTTCTCGACCGCATCCTCGCGGAGTTCGAGGTCGATCGCGTCTTCCACCTGGCGGCCCTGCTCTCGACGCGAAGCGAGTTCGCGCCAGCTTTGGCTCACAAGGTGAACGTCGAGGGGACGCTGAACCTGCTGGAATTCGCTCAAAAACAAGGAGAATCGCACGGCCGTCCTGTGCGATTCTTCTACCCCTCCAGCATCGCGGCCTACGGCTTGCCGAGTCTTGAAGCCAAGAACGCAGTGGGCAAGGTTCCCGAGGACGACGACAACACGCCGACGACGATGTACGGTGCCAACAAGCTCTATTGCGAACACCTGGGCCGTTACTATGCCCGGCACTACAAGCAACTGGCGGCGGAACCCGCGGGCGGCAAGGTCGACTTCCGCAGTCTGCGGTTCCCCGGGTTGATCTCCGCGGTGACCGTGCCCAGTGGCGGCACCTCGGACTTTGCTCCGGAAATGCTGCACGCCGCCGCCACGGGCAAGCCCTACGTCTGCTTCGTGAGGCCGGACACGCGGATCCCGTTCATGGCCATGCCGGACGCGGTGGAGGCGATCCTGAAACTGATGGAAGCTCCACGAGAATCCCTGACGCGAACGGTGTACAACGTCGGCGCCTTCGCTGCGTCCGCCACAGAAGTCGAGGCGATCGTGCGAGCCGCCTTCCCCCGCGCGGAGATCACGACCAGGGTCGACGCCAAGCGACAGGGCATCCTCGACACCTGGCCCGCGGACGTCGACGACAGCGCCGCCCGCCGCGACTGGGGCCACTCCCCGAGGTATACGCTGAAGTCGGCCTTCCAGGAGTATCTTCTGCCCCAGGCCCTGGGCCGATGATGCAAGAGACGGCTGCAACAGAGCCGTTGCCGTCGAAGAGTCTTCGAGGAGCTTTCTGGTAAAATTGGTAGAACCAGGGCGTCCCAACTGTTTGCGACTCCGTCTGCTCTTTTGTGGCCGTATGGTTTTCCGAGCGTGTTGCTCCGCGGTTTTATCCCTGGCAGTCGCGTGCCATCGCTTCTTGACCTCAGTAGGATGATTGAACCAGCCCTCCAACCCACTGCGAACGCTCATGGCCTCTGCAAAGACCGTCCGACATCCGAAGGGGCATGTTCACCCCGACCCCGAAGCGGGCCCCAGTGCCTGCGGGTTTGTCCAGGCCGTCGTGGATTCGTCCGTCGGGGCCAAGCTCTCGGTAGCCTTCACGGGGCTGGCGCTCGTCGGTTTCGTCATCGGGCATCTCATCGGCAACCTGAAGATGTTTCAGGGGCCTGACTCGATCAACGCCTACGCGTACTTCCTCAAGCACAGCCTCGGCGTCCTCATCTGGATCGCCCGTATCGGCCTGCTCGGACTGTTCCTGTTGCACCTGTCGCTGGCTCTGCGGTTGAGCTTTCGAGCTCGTGCGGCCAGGCCGGTGAAGTATCAGTACTCCCGCTCTGTTCAGGCGAAAGCCGCCAGCAGATTCATGATGCAGACAGGCATCGTGATTCTGGCGTTCGTGCTTTTCCATCTCGCCCACTTCACGTTCGGCCTGGTGCAAAATATCGACTACAAGGACGCCCGGGGTTACCACGACGTCTATCGCATGGTCGTGAACGGCTTCACCAACCCCGTGATTTCGGTCTTTTACATCGTGGCCCAGGTCGTCCTGTTCCTACATCTTCGCCACGGCATCCCCAGCACGATCCAGACGCTCGGCATCAAAAGCGCTCGGTGGTCTCGCCCCATCGACCTCGCGGGGCTGGCGATCGCGGCGGTCGTCCTCGTGGGCAACGTCGGCATCGTGATTGCCGTATGGGCGGGTGTCGTTCATTAGTCGTGGTGCATCGATGGCCGTTCTGCCCATCGTCCGCTACATGCTGCCTTGCCGTAAGGTTCGTGTCGACGTTACCGATCGACTACGTGTGATCATTGACGGGTTGTTATTTATGGAGCATCCATTCGTTTGATGATCCCCCGTACCCGCTCTTCCACGAGGAGTTAAGTGTTTTCCTGGCTTTGACAGAAGGAAGAGGTGCCGGACTTGGCCAGATTGTTTGCACCACGAGTGTGAGTGGGGACAAGATCTCCGAGACCCCGAGGCGGCTGATGACTTTTCCTGGTGACCCTCTGGATGTGCAAGGGTTTTCTTTCCGAATTCGGGACTGCTGATTCCCCGGAGCAGGTCTGTATTCGTTGCAGTTCTGGTATAATGATGTGATGCTGGAAGAACGTCCCTTGCGGTTGAGGTGACCGATGCCCGCACCAGAAATGAACGCCGGTTTCCACATGCACGAGGAGTTCGTTTGCGAGGCCATTCCAGGCCCTGGCTTTCCTCGTGGCCCTGTTCTTTCCAAAGGGCGAGATGCGGGGTTATCCGTCATGGATGATCCCGTTCCTGGTCCAGTGAAGAGCTTCGCGACGGACCCTGCGATTCTCGCCTTGATCGAGGAGTTGAGTTGGCCGAGCGCCTGAGCACCGCAAGGCACCCAAGGCAAGCTTTTGTTCAAGCTCTGGAATTACTGCAATCCATGACTCCGTGTATTGATGATGCTGGATTGCAGGCTTTTCCCTCTTTGAATACGGAAGAACAAGACAAGAAACCACCGACGGATACATCGGCCTGATCAGTCTGACAATTACGATCACCCGGAATCAGGGACATTGGAGACCTCCTCGCATGAAACTTGACGCCAAGGCGCCTGGCGGCCCGATGGCCGAGAAGTGGACGCTCTTCAAACGCGAGCAGAAACTGATCAACCCGGCCAACAAGCGTAAGTACACGATTATCGTCGTGGGCACCGGCCTTGCCGGGGGCAGCGCCGCTGCGTCACTCGCGGAGCTGGGGTACAACGTCCTGAGTTTCTGCTTCCAGGACTCCCCGCGCCGGGCTCACAGTATCGCGGCCCAGGGTGGCATCAACGCGGCGAAGAACTACCGCAACGATGGCGACAGCGTCTTCCGCCTCTTCTACGACACCGTCAAAGGCGGCGACTTCCGCAGCCGGGAAGCGAACGTCCACCGCCTCGCGGAAGAGAGCGTCAACATCATCGACCAGTGCGTCGCCCAGGGCGTTCCCTTCGCCCGCGAGTATGGCGGCCTGCTCGACACCCGAAGCTTCGGCGGCGCCCAGCTGCAACGCACCTTCTACTGCCGCGGGCAGACAGGCCAGCAACTGCTTCTCGGAGCGTATCAGGCTCTGTCGCGGCAGATCGCCCTTGGCTCCGTGAAGATGTTCCCACGCTGCGAGATGCTTGACCTGGTCACCATCGACGGCCGCGCCCGCGGCATCGTCACCCGGCACCTCACGACCGGGAAAATCGAATCGTTCACCGCCGACGCCGTCGTCCTCGCCACGGGCGGTTATGGCAACGTCTTTTACCTCAGTACCAACGCCATCGGCTGCAATGTCTCGGCGACGTACCGAGCTTATCGCCGAGGGGCGGCCTTCGCGAACCCGTGCTACACGCAGATTCATCCCACCTGCATCCCCGTGACGGGCGATCATCAGTCCAAGCTGACGCTGATGAGCGAATCACTCCGCAACGATGGCCGGGTGTGGGTGCCCAAGAAGCAGGAAGATTGCTCAAGCGATCCAAGCACGATCCCCGAAGAAGCCCGCGACTACTTCCTGGAACGCAAGTACAAGAGCTATGGCAACCTGGCCCCGCGCGACATCGCGAGCCGGGCGGCGAAGGAAGCGTGCGACAACGGCCTCGGCGTCGGCCCCGGCGGCCGTGGCGTTTATCTCGATTTCGCCGACGCGATTCGCAAGCAGACCCAGCCCAAGATTCAGGCGAAGTACGGCAATCTTTTCGAGATGTACGAACGCATCACCGCGGATAACGCCTACCAGAAGCCCATGCGAATCTATCCTGCCGTCCATTACACGATGGGCGGCCTCTGGGTCGATTATCGCCTGATGTCGAACATCGAAGGGCTCTTTGTCATCGGCGAGGCAAACTTCTCCGATCACGGGGCCAACCGCCTTGGCGCCTCGGCCCTCATGCAAGGGCTCGCGGATGGTTACTTCGTGCTGCCTTACACCATCACGGACTGGCTCGCGGGCGTGAAGCCGGACACGCTCGCGACGGACAACGCTGATGTGATGCGGACCGAGAGTGAGGCAATCGATCGCATCCGCAAGATGATGGCCGTGAAGGGCAAGCGGACCGCGAACGAACTCCACCGCGAGCTTGGCCATGTGATATGGGAATACGTCGGCATGGCTCGCAATAAGGCCGGCCTCGAAAAGGCGATCGGCAAGATACGCGAGCTTCGCCAGGAATTCTGGGACAACGTCAACGTCCCCGGCAGCGACGCGGATCTGAACACCGCGCTGGAGAAGGCCAACCGTGTCTCGGACTTCATGGAGTTCGGCGAACTCCTTGCGACCGACGCCCTGACTCGCGAGGAATCGTGCGGCGGCCACTTCCGCACCGAATACCAGACGCCCGAAGGCGAAGCCGAGCGTGACGACGCGAAGTTCTGCCACGTGGCAGCGTGGGAGCATACGGGCGTCGACAACGCTCCGATCCGCAACATCGAGCCGCTGACATTCGAGGAAGTCCACCTCGCGGTGCGAAGCTATAAGTGAGGCCGGTCGCTTCGAGGTGATTTCAAACGGAAGCAACCTCTCGGGACTGCGCCACCGGCATTTCGCCGGTGTGTGGAATCCTGCACCGGTGAGACGCCGGTGCCACAGCTCACATTCGTTCTCACGGCCCCCTCTTTACCCATGACCATGCCGGTGCGGTCGCTGACCGTGCTTCAAAACTGGGACTGCAACGGTTGCACCATGTGCTGCCGGTCGTATCACGTTTCCGTCTCAGACCAGGAACGCGATCGCATCGAAGCCCAGGGCTGGGATCGTGAACCGGAGTATCAAGGGACTCCGCTGTTCGTCCTCGAAGGCCACGCCGGGCGAGGCTTCTCACGTCGACTCAACCACCGTGCGGATGGCTCGTGCGTCTTCCTCGGGGCCGACAATCGCTGCCGAATCCATGCGAAGTTCGGCTCGGCGGCGAAGCCGTTCGCCTGTCGAGTCTTTCCGTTTGTGCTCGTGCCCGCGGGGGATCACTGGCGTGTCGGGCTTCGTTACGCCTGCCCGGCTGCACCCACGAATTCCGGGCGACCGCTCACGGAACACCTGGCGGAACTGGGGGAGTATGCCAGCACACTGGAATCGCAGCACGCGGGGGTGATCGCGTCAACGCCGCCGACGCCCTTGCAGGCCGGGCAGGTCGTGCCTTGGCCGGATCTGATCCGCCTGACGAACGCGGTCTCGCTGACGCTGGCGGACGACGAGGACACGCTCGAACGCCGCTGGCGCCGGGTGCTGGGGCTCGCGGACCTGTGCCGAAAGTCGATCTTCGATGGCGGCGGGAATGCGGAGAAGGCCATCACGGGCGGTCGCCTGAATGAGTTCCTGGACCTACTTCGCCAGGCGATGCAGGAAGAGACCCCCGCCATGGAGGAGATGCCGCGGCCCGGTTGGGCGGGTCGCAACGTCTTCCGTCAGCTGCTGGCGCTCTACTGCCGGAAAGACCGCGGCCCGGAGAAGGGGCACGCTCTTACTAGCCCGCTGCGGCGGATGGGGGCCGCGCTGCGTTTTGCCCTGGGTAGCGGCCGCATTCCGCAGGTTCACGCGGCCCTGCCCGCGGCACGGTTCGCGGAAGCGGAGGCGGAAGGCGATAGGTTCTCCCAGGCCGCGGCGGAGATGCTGACCCGTTACTATCGCGTGAAGGTTGAGTCGTTGCAGTTCTGCGGGCCCACGAACTTCTACCTCACGTTCTGGGACGGACTGGAGTCTTTGGCGCTCACTCTGCCCGCGATTGGCTGGCTGTCGAGAATCCTCGAACGCGACGGCCGCTCGCATGAAGATGCCGTCACCCGAGCCCTCGGAATCGTGGACGATAACTTCGGCTTCAACCCGCTCCTGGGCCGTGGAAGGCAGAAGTTCGCCCTGCGTTTGATCGCGAATCGGGGCGAACTGTCCCGGTTGATCGCGTGGTACGGGAGATGAAGGGAAAGGTGAATCGCCACGAGTGGGATCTCGTGGCGGATGGGTGGACGAGTTAACTGGCGATACGCTTCGTCGCCAGTGCCTTTTCGGTCGGTTCGCGAACGTCCCACACGATCCCGACAAACGCCAGCGAACGGATGATGTAATAGCTCACGTCCACTTCCCACCACATGAAGCCCTGACGAGCACTACTCATGTAATGATGGTGATTGTTGTGCCAGCCTTCCCCCATCGTTATCAGGGCGGCCCACCAGTTGTTCTTGCTCCGGTCACTTGTCTCGTAACGCCGACGGCCCCAGATATGGCAGGCGGAGTTCACCAGGAATGTCGCGTGGTAAAGAGCCACGGTGCCCACGACGAAACCCCAGCCCAGGCCGCTCATGCCGTCAATGAGGTAGCAGAGCGTGCCCAAAACGAGGCCAGGCAGCCAGTGCAGCTTGTTGAGGATGCGAAGCTCGCGAAAGACCGAGTAATCCTTGATCTCTTCGAGGTTCGTCTTGCGATACTGACCCGAAAGAACCCAGCCCACGTGCGACCACCAGATGGTGCGTACCACCGGCGAATGCGGATCATCTTCCTCGTCCGAATAGCGGTGGTGGTGCCGATGATTGAGTGCCCACCAGAGCGGGCCCTTCTGAACGGCGGAGCAACCGATCCAGGCGAGCGCGAACTGGAACAATCGACTCGTGCGATACGAGCGATGGGCGAAGTATCGGTGGTAGCCGCCCGTGATGCCGAACATCCGAAGGAAATAGAATCCGACCATCAGGCCCGCCGAGGTCCAGGTGATCGGCACGAAGCAGATCACCGCCAGTGCGGCGAGGTGGAGCAGGATGAAAGGCACCGTCCGAAGGCGGCTGAAAAGCCCGCGCGAAGTCGAACGAATTGGAGACGAGGCGGGAAGGGGCACGCTGACGGCCCCGCGAACTGCGGTGGAAATGGAGATCTCCTTTGCGAACTTGCCAATGCCACCCGCGGGCAATCCCGTGGAGTCAGTTAGTATCATAGGACTCGACACGCCGAGTTCTCGCCGTTTCGGTCGAGATTCTTCGTTCCGCACTTGCATTGCCCTATTCCTGGCGGCACAGAGATTACGCTTTAACAACGCGCAGGGCCAGTGAACTTGAGGTCGCCAAACAAGGACGAGACGATGGCCAGAGTTCAACTTCAGGGGCAGGAACTTTTCGAGGCGCCTCATGCGATCGTTCTCGAAAAGCTCGCAGACTTATCCTTCCTCGCGAATAGTGTGCCGGAAGCTCAGTTGATCGAGGCGACGGCGAATCGAACGCTGTTGCACCTTCCTCCGGGCGTCACCATGCTCCCCGGGAGGTTGCAGGTGGAGCTTCTCCTTCTCAAACGCGAAGGATGTGAGATTTCCTACCGCATCGTGAACCGGGCGACGGGCGCGACGGGCACGGCGGAGGTGAAGCTCATGGTGGCCGAGTTGAGCTCTGAACGAACGCAGGTGGCGTGGACGGCCGAGGTGGTGCAGGTGACGGGATTGCTACGGATGATGCCGAATTCCGTGTTGAAGGCAGGCCTGGAGCGGGCGATACCACACGTCTGGAGTCGGATTCGTACAGCCCTTGTGGGCTAATTCTCCCGACACAGTCGCGGGCGATCTTCCCGGAGTTTCGCCAGCGCCAGCAGCAGGAACAATAGCGTGAAGCCCGCGACGACGGCCACGCTGGGCAGCACCGCGAGCAATCCGCGCCCCTGCCAGGTGACCGCTTCAAGCCCCCGCATTGCCCAGGTCGTCGGCAGCGACAGAGAAACGTCGCGAAGCCAGGCGGGGAGCATGAACGCGGGCATCCACAGGCCGCCGAGCATCGAGATGCCGAGAATCACCAGAATGCAGACGCTGCGAGCCCGGGCCTCGGTTCCTCCGATCGCCGCGACGAGCAACCCCGTGGCCGCGGCCAGTGCACAGATCGCCAGCGCGAGCAGCACGAAACCGACGACCGAGCCGCCGATGGTCACGTCGAAAACCAGATAGCCAAAGGTGAAGGTCGCAAGCACCTGCATCAGGGCAATGCCCGCCGTCGCGACGGCTTTCCCAAGCAGCACGAGGCGCAGCGGCGCCGGGGCGGCTCGAAGTCGTGACCACACGCCTCGCTGCCTTTCCCTCAGAAAGAGAAGGCCGCTCTCCATTCCCCAGAAAAGCAGGTATTGCAGCGTCATCCCACTGAAACTGTGGCTGAAGGAGTTGAACGGCCTTGGCCCCGCGACCGGTGTCGCTTCGATCTGAAACGGCGGCGCGACCGCCGAGTCGCTTTCCCGTCCGAGGAGCCCCGCCAACTTCTCGCGAGCGAGGCGTTTCATCGCGATCTCGGTGAAGGCCCCCTCCGCCCAGGGCCGCTCGGCTGCACACATCGGATGGTGCAGAATGCGAACCTGTGGCTTGTCGGCGGCACCACCCATCGTCCACTCGTTGAGCCTCTCGAAGCCGCGCGGCAGCACGATCGCGATGCCAGGCCGCCGTTCCGCAACGCTGGCCTCCGCCTCGGCGAGCGTGGCTTCCCGAGCCTCGAAACGAGGGCTGGCGAGCAAGTCTTTTATCACCCGTTGCGTCAACGGCCCTGCCTCTTCCCTCACGATCAGGATGGGGAGTTTCAGACTGGCGCTACTGGCCGCGGGCCGCTGGAAGATCATGCCGAAAACGGAGGCAAGGACGATCGGCACCAGGAACGCGAACGCCGCCGCGCGACGATCGGCCCAGAAGAGCGACCAGTCTTTCCTCGCGATCGTGACGATCAGGCCGAGCCAACGCGGCATGACGCCTCCGGAGTGATCGCTGGGGAGGCTCGCATCACGCGTTCCAGCGATCCTGTCGGCGAGCGGAACGATTCCAGCACCACGCCCGCCGCCAGCAGGAACGCCAGGGACCGGCCAAGCTCTTCCGAGGTCTCCGCCGCGAGGCGAAGCCGACGGCCGGTCACTTCCAGTTCCACCCTGGCACCAAGCCGCTGACGGACGGCTCGCTCCTGGAAGACGGGAAGCGGGTCGCGAAGCTGGCCGAAGAGCACCGCCTTGCCCGCGATCGAAGGCTGCAGCAAGTCGCGGGGCTTCCCCGCCGCCACGAGTCGGCCTCGTTCGAGGATGGCGATGCGATCGCAACTCCGCTCGGCTTCGTCCAGGTGATGCGTGGTGATCAGGATGGCATGGCCTTCATCACGAAGCCGCGTGAGCCGGGCGAAGAGGGCATCGCGGCTTACGGGATCGAGGGCCGCGGTCGGTTCGTCAAGTAGCAGTAGCACGGGGTCGTGCAGCAGCGAGGCCGCCAAATTCAGACGCTGCTTCATGCCTCCGGAGAACGTGCCGACGCGATCACCCGCACGATCCGCCAGGCCGACGGCATCGAGCACTCGGGGAATTTGGCGACGCAGATTCGCACCGCTGAGGCTGTAAAGCCGGCCGAAGAACGTGAGGTTGTCGCGTGCGGAAAGTTCGTCGTAGAGGGCGTGATTCTGGGGAACGTAACCCAGATGCCGGGCGAATTCTTCCGGGTGCGTCTTATGGCAGAAACCCTCCACGCTCACGGTGCCCGAATGTGGAGCGAGAATCCCCGCCGCGATCGCGAGCGTGGTGCTCTTCCCGGACCCATTGGGGCCGAGCAGCCCAACGATCTCGCCACGGTGAACCTGAAGCGACACGCCATCGACGGCCGCGGCGTCTCCGTAAGTGAGACGTATGTTCTGAAGGTTTAACGTTGCCATCCCGCCCTCGCGATCCCCAAATGGACGGCGGGCTATAACCGGACGACAGAGACAGGGCAAGGTGAATGGAGAGCTGCGCCAAGAGGTCATTTCAAAAACGGTAGCGACCACTCGGGACTGTGGCCCTGGTGAGTCGCCGGTGCTTGATTGCACGCACCGGCGAGACGCCTACTACTGGCACGGGCTTTAACTCTGGTTGAAGCGAAATCCCGGGTCTGCAAGGCCGAATCGAGATCCAAACGTATCGATCGAGTGATCCCGGAAGCTATTGGGAACCCAAAACAACGTTTGCCTCGAATTCATGGTCAATGCCATGGGGCGTCTCACAGGCGTCAGTCCAGTGACAGGCGTCAGTCCAGTGACAGGCGTCAGTCCAGTGACAGGCGTCAGTCCAGTTATTGGAATCGGCTACAGCTACAAAGTGATGGAGGAAGCCTTGGTGTTATGTTGATGCGTTTTCGTTTGACACCTTCTGGAATAGGTGTAAATTTGTCCTGATGTCACCGAGGCAGAAACCTCGAACGTTCTCTCAAGGAATAAAGGTCAGCAGATAGTTCAGCAAGGCGAAGCAGACCACGAGCAGGAACAGCACAACGAAGGCCTGAAAGACGTAGGGATAAACCGGGCTACCTTCCCCACACGGATCGTTGGCCGCGAATGTTTCGGTGCCCGGAAGCGTCTTGGGAATCGGGTTTTTCGTGGCTGGCATCGCTGCCCTTGAAAAGAGTTGGCCGGATTGAAAGCCTCGCATCGTTTATATCATCGTCGATCGACCTCGCCGGTTCCAGCTGGAAGTGACTTGTTCAAAGTGGAAATCCTCGCCTGAGGGAAACGAATGATCTCAAAACGGCGAAACTGCCGCACAAGCGATCTCTAGCGACTCTCAGGAAAGATGATGACCTGATGAGAATGAGGGTGCCGCGTGCAGCGGGAGATGAAGATTTGGAGTACACTCATTCTCACGGCAATCGAGAGGTCCCTGCCCGCAGGACCGCGTCGGCCGTTCTGAACTTGGACGCCTCATGGCCGCCGTGACACGCGAAGACCTGATTCGTGCCCTTCGCGAGAGCGGACTTCATGACGAACCGCAACTGGCGGAGATCGCGCATGAAGTCGATGCCATCGGCGACGATACGCAATTGATCATCCGCCACCTCGTCATTCAGAAGTACCTCACGCTCTTCCAACTCAAGAAGCTGATCAACGGTAAGCGAGCGGATCTCTTCGTTGGCCCATTTGTCGTTCTGGACAAGATCGGCGAAGGGGGCATGGGGAAGGTGTATAAGGTCGTGACCTGGAAGCAGCCGGACCGCCTTCTCGCGCTCAAGGTTGTGAGGTCGCATCTGCTGGTCAATCCGATCATCAAGAAGCGTTACGAGCGTGAGGTCCATGCCGCGACGTCGCTTCGCCATCCGAACATTGTCTCCGTCTTCGATTCCGGCGAGAGCGATGGCCGGCATTACCTGGCGATGGAATTCGTGGACGGTATCGACCTCGCACGGGTCGTGCAGGATTATGAGGAACTTCGAATCCCCGAGGCCTGCGAGTACATCCGCCAGGCAGCGCTGGGGTTGCATCATGCTCACGAGGCGGGATTCGTCCATCGCGATGTGAAGCCTTCCAACATTCTCGTCAGCGGCGAACGGCATGTGCCGGAGGCAGGCGAAGCGGCGTTCGTGAAGATCCTCGACATGGGCCTGGTTCGGGCCGCGGGATTCGATGACATCCCGGAACGCACCGACCTCACCCGCGTGGGGACTGTCGTGGGCACGCCGGACTACATGGCTCCGGAGCAGGCTCGCAACTCCAGTACGGTCGACGCCCGGGCAGACATTTACAGCCTGGGCTGCACGCTGTTCTTCCTGCTCACCGGTCGGCCGCCGTATGTGGATGGCTCGCCCATCGACAAGCTCTTCAAACATCAACTCGAGCCGATTCCGCAAATCCGACTCTTCCGGCCGGACGTTCCCGAGCCACTCGCCCGCTTGATGGCGAAATTGATGGCGAAGACTCCGGAAGCGAGGCCCTCCAGTGCGGGCATGGTCGCGGCGATGGTTGAACCGTTCACCCGCTACGACTTCCGTCCGTCACAAAGTTCGGGGCAGGATGGGGTTCGTTTGCCCACCGCCCCCGCGGCCCGGGCCAACAATGCCGGGCACTATTCGCTGGCAGATGACGCCTCACAGATCGGCGATCCCAACGCGGGGCAACCCAGTTCCTCCGCGGCCCCCCACAGTTCGGACAGCGCCGTGGCCGTGGGCGGTGTCACGCCCACTCACGGCCCTTCCACCAACCGCTTCAGCGATCGCGGCGGCACAGCCGTTCTCGATCGCCCACGCACGAATCGACGCAAACGCCGACGAGGCCGGCGTGGCAGGAAGCAGACGATTCGCATCCTCGGGATTGTCGTCGTCTGGCTGCTGAGCTTTATCGTGCTCGCCGTGATCGTATGGATGCTCATCCGCAACATGGCCAACGTTTGACGCGCCCGCTCGCCGTTTCACAGCGCCGTCGTGATCGACTCCAGGGCCTGGCGAATCTCCTCGGATTGGCTTGGCCGCACGAGCCGACTGTGCTCCTGACCCTCCTTCAGGAAGATCAGCGTCGGCCATAGCTTCACCGTGAATGAGCGGCCCAGGAGCTTGCCCTTGCCATCGCCGACCTTGACGTGGCGCACGCCAGGCACCGCCTCGATCGCTTCGCGAATCGCCGACTGGGCGCCCTGGCAGAAGCCACACCACGTTGCACCGAATTCCAGCACGAGCGGGCCGGACACCGACTGAATCTCTTCACGAGTGGGTTCGGGCTTCTCGTAATTCGTGTCGAAAGACATGGCAGATCCTCGGCTCAAAGGGCCTGCCCGTGGACGCACCACGGGCAGGCGAGATCATCTTACCTTACTTCGCGCAGCAAGGCTTCGCGACCACGCAGCACGCCTCGCCGGTGACGCAGCAATCGCTCATCACCTTGGTGGTCACCTTGGCGGCTTCGGTGCAGCAAGGCTTCTGGGCCACGCAGCACTCTTCACCAGTGGCGCAGCAATCGCTCTTCGCGACGGCCTTCACCATCGAATATTCGTCACAGCAGATGGCACCCGGTACGCAGCAAGGGGAGCCGTCAAAGCAACAATCGCCGCCATCGCAGCACGGCAGGCCGAGCTCGCAGCAGACGGCTCCGGGGAAACAACACGACGCCGAGCGGCCTGCGCTGGCCGAAGCCAGACTCACCGCAATCAAACCAGCGCCCACGACACCAAAAAAGATATTCTTCAACATGGTCATGCTCCAGGATTCGTCGGCGCAACAGCCGAGCGAAGGATGATGGAAATAAAGAGACAGGTTACGACAGCGTGTCGCCCGGGGTTCCCAGGGCGGAACCGATGGCCCGAAGGCTCACGGATCAGCAGCGCATCATGTGGAAGACATTCACGAGTTGATAAGTCGACGGGAACGGTCCAACGGGTTCCCCCTCCCGATCACGCAAAGTCGCGAGATCGATGGTGGGCCGTTGCGGCGGAAGCTCTGCGATAAGTAGGCTCGCCGTAACCTTGAGCAAGTCGTCGATCGTCAGCACGGCGGCAGAGACAGCCGCCTGGGCGGAGAGAAGTTGCTGCTCGCAGTACGGGCACGACGGCTTCTTCGGATGATGGGACTGCTCCGAATCGACTGGCGATGCCGGGACCGATCCCTCCGATTCACAGCAGTGCGGACAGGCTTTCTTCTCGAAGGGGATCGCTGGTGTCGAAAGCGCGACGACCTCCACGGGTGCTGGCTCGCAGCACACCCAGCAACACAACTGCGAGCCCGCGAGGGCCGTCAGTGCGTACCAGAAGGTCAGAACGGTTTGGAACATCGTAGACATTGTACCCGTTGGAGGGCTCGACCCTTTCAAAGGATGCACAGGAAATCTGAAAGCCACTATAAACGATCCTGGCCCGCCCCGGCTAGCCCGCTTGCTCTCCTGGTCACTTCACCTTCCGCACATACGCGTAGAACGCGCCGCACTGGTCCTGGCCCTTGTCGTCCTGGAACCAGGCTTTCAGCGTCGTCTTGCCCGCGGGAAGCTTGACCTTCACAGCGATCTCTTGCTCGGCGGGTGCTGTCTTCGCGGTCACACGCTGGCCCGCGATCTCGGCGACGGCGGCGGCGATCGGGAAGCTCTTGCTCGCGGGAGCGTAGCTCTTGCCGCCCACTTCCTTCATTTTCTCCAGAGCGTCGTACTTCGCACCGAGAGCCGCCTTCGTGGATCGCGGCCAGCGTCGCAACACGATCTCATATTCACCGGGCGTCTCCACGAAGAGGTGCCAGTGCCCGCCGGTCGGGCCGCCGACAGCGTTGCGGACATGTCCTGTATTGTCCGCATAAATGTTCTCCCAGTCGGCGCTCGTCAGTTCGACCTCGGGTTCCCTGGGCGAGCCAATATGGGCGGTGGGCACGAAGTCACTGATCTTGCTCTCAAGTTCCTGCCACCAGCCTTCGTAGTAGGTCCGTATCTTGGCGGCGACGTCCTTCTCTTTTTCGATCAGGTTCGTTTGCTGGCCCCGATCGGTTTCGGTGTCGTAAAGTTCCTCCCCCTTCACCAGCCGCCACTTGTTCCAGATCACGCAGCAGTCCCACTTCTTGGGGATCTGGCCATACTGTACGACGAGCATCCGCTGGTCGAATGCCGGGTCCTTGCCGGTGCCGTCGAGAAGTCCCTTCAGCGATCGGCCGTCGAATTTCGTCTCGGCGGGTCTGGGCACATCGCACATCTCAAGCAGCGTCGGCAAAATATCTTGCACCTGCGCGGGAGTGCCGACATCGCGTGGCTCGCCAAGCTTCCCTCCGGGCCAGCGAATGAAGCAGGGCACGCGGTGGCCGCCATCGTAGTAGGTCGTCTTTCCCGCGCGGAGGCCGGCGTTGAAGAGTGGCACACCCGAGGTGCCTCCGTTGTCGGTCGCGAAGATCACGATGGTGTTCTCTCGCAGGCCAGACTTCGTCAGGAATTCGTCGAGCTGGCCCAGTCTCTGGTCGACGTGGGCGATCATGCCGAAGAACCCAGCCGGGGCCTTCCCCTTGTTGCGATAAGGGGCAATGAACTCGTCCTTGTCGATATGCGGAGCATGCGGGGCGTTCGTCGGGATGTAGCAGAAGAATGGCTCGCCCTTCTCTTTCCGCTCCTTCATCCAGGCCTCGGCGTGATCGAACCAGAGATCAGTGCAATGGCCGGTGAACGTCTTCGGTTCGCCATTATGGAAGAATCGACCATCGAAGAGCGGGTTATCGAACTCGGGCGCTGCGTGCAGCATACCCCAGCCAAGGTGGTACGCCGACTCGTGAAAGCCACGGTCGATGGGGCGATGCGGGTAATGATCGCCGAGGTGCCACTTGCCGAAGAGGCCGGTCTTGTAGCCTGCGCTCGCGAAGATCTCCGCTGCCGTGGGAATCCCTGGGCGCAGGAATGTCCGCCCCGCGGTGACGGAGGTCACGCCGTTGCGAAGAGCGTCGACGCCGGTCATCAGTTGCCCCCGCGTGGGGCTGCACATCGGAGCGACGTGAAAGTCCGTCAGGCGGACGGACTCCTTGGCCAGGCGATCCATGTTCGGGGTCTTCAGAATCGGATTGCCTGCGTAGGAGAAATCGCCTGAGCCCTGGTCGTCCGAAAGCACGATGAGCACGTTCGGCTTCGCCGCGAAGGCCGGGAGGCTGAGACCCAAAAGCATCACAAGGGAGAAAGGTCGTGTCATGGCGTTACCTGGGAAGAGTGTTGCAACCATCCTACAAGAGCGATACTGTCGACGGCAGTCCTTCCCTGGAGACATCCATGCGAACCGTGCTGTTACTGTTGTCGTGCCTCGTCCTGAGTTGCAGCCTGCTTCCCCTTCGCGCGGAGGATCGCAAGCGGTACACGGATTCTGAACGCAAGGCTGCGTTCTTGAAACTGCTCGATCGGCCGAAAGTTCCTGCGGACGTGAAGGCCACGAAACCCAGCGAGATGCGCAACGGCCTGCACTACGAGACCTTCTCCTTCGCCACCGAAAAGAAGGCGGACGGCACAATCGAACGCATGCCGGTGCTGCTCGTGAAGCCGGCGACGAGCGACGAAACACGCCGCCCTGTGGTGATCGTGATGCACGGCACCGGGGGAAACAAGGAATCGTTTCGTGGCTGGCTCGAAGAGTTCGCACGGCAAGGAATCATCGGCGTGTCGATCGATGCTCGCTACCATGGCGAACGCTCCGGCGGCACCAAGGGAAGCGACGCCTACGTGGCAGCGATCACGAAGGCCTGGCAGACGCCCGCGGGCCAGCCGAGGGAGCACCCGTTTTACTACGACACCTGCTGGGACCTGTGGCGCTTGCTCGACGTGCTGCAAGCGAGGCCGGACATCGATCCGAACCGCATCGGCATGATGGGCATCAGCATGGGCGGGATCCAGACCTGGCTCGCCGCGGCGGTGGACGATCGCGTTCAGGCCGCCGCTCCGCTGATTGGAGTCCAGAGTTTCCGCTGGAGCCTGGACAACGACAAGTGGCAGGGCCGGGCCAGGACGATACTGGCGGCACACGAGGCCGCCGCGAAGGATCTCGGCGAGCGAGACGTCAATCAGCGCGTCTGCCGTGAACTCTGGACGAAAGTGATTCCGGGCATACTCGACAACTTCGACGGCCCGCAATTGCTGCCGCTCTTCGCAGGCCGGCCGCTCTTCATCGCAAATGGCGAACGGGATCCAAACTGCCCGATCGAAGGAGCCAAGCTCGCCATGGCCTCGGCACGAGAGGCCTTCGAGAAGGCGGGCTGTTCGGAGAAGCTGAAGATCCTCATCGCGGAAGGGGTGCCTCACAAGGTGACGGACGAGATGCGAAAAGAGTCGATCGCGTTCATGGTGAAGTCGCTGGCGAAGTGAGGCT
>Ga0105046_10000693_pt1 | contig 48638 bp, 29 predicted proteins | sample MAT03_FD_78385 | JGI IMG/M metagenome (GOLD analysis project Ga0105046, IMG submission 78385) | Freshwater microbial communities from Lake Fryxell liftoff mats and glacier meltwater in Antarctica - MAT-03 (megahit assembly) | ecosystem: Environmental > Aquatic > Freshwater > Ice > Liftoff... | reverse complement strand
GATAAAAAGCCTCGAAAAGGTTATTTGGGAGTTTATTTTGGCCCTTCCTTTCCAATAGGTAATTTTGGTGATAACGATTTCAATAATGATGAAGCCGGATTTGCTGCAAGAGGAGTTCAGTATGCTGTAATGGAATTCGGTGTTAAGTTTGTTCCCAACTTTGGAATAGCAGCATCTATTAGAGGCTCATCTATTCCAATGGATGTTCAATATCTTGCAGATCAATATGCGCTTGAGTATGGCGGACAATTTACAGTGGAGAGTTCTCGCTGGGGATTTGGTGGTTTACATGTAGGCCCTGTTTTTTCGTTCCCTATTGGAAAACTGGAAATTGATTTAAGGTTAATGACCGGGCTTATGTTTGCCGTTTCACCGGAACTCACAGTCACACAAAATACTACCGGTCAAAGCGACAATCAGAATTCGGAAGTTGGAACATCACTTGCACTTTCACTTGGAATAGGATTGAAGTATCACATTTCGGACCGCTTCACGATTTTGGCTGTTGCAGAATACCAGAGAGCCAGACCAACATTTATTATTGAACAGTATCCTGGAAATAATTATCAGAGCACAACGGTTTACCAGAACGTTTCTTCAATAAGTCCTATGTTGGGAATTGGACTTCGAATTTTCTAAAAAATCATTCTCTCACCGAAGCCCTCAGCAATCTGTCGTTGATGGCTTTTCCAAGACCCTCAACGGGGAAAGGTTCAGCCAAAATACATTTTATATTTAATCGGTCGAGATGCCTCAAAGCAGCAAAGAGGTTTCTTGCAGCAACTTCCAAATTTCCTTCGGGAGATAATTTTACAACAACGGAATTCTCCGGGAGTTTTGGTAGATTTTCACCTGTGAAACAAAGCACAGCAATGGAGTCATTATCATGTACTCTTATCAATTCTTCTATTTCACCAAAATACAAAGGCACGGAAGGTGCATAATGACTTTTAAGCATTCCGGGAGCTCGTAGGTCTGATGAAGAAGGTATACGAATTGCTGAAACACCTGCAACTGATTCAATTTCGCTAATAGTTGTCCCCCCCAAACGGTAAATGATAAGTTGTCCGTCTTCAAAACCAGCTATAGTTGATTCTATTCCAACATTACAAGCACCACCGTTGAGTATATACGCTATTTTACCATTTAATTGATCTAACACATGTTGTGCAGAGGTTGGACTAATGTAACCAAACGGATTTGCACTGGGTGCTGCCAAAGGAAAATCGAGTTCGTTTAAAAGCGATAATGTCATTAGATGATTGGGTACTCTGATTGCAACGGTATCCAATCCTGAAGTGGTAATATCCGGGATGATAGATTTTTTCTTCAACAATAAAGTTAATGGTCCCGGCCAGAATTTCTCCATCAACCTGAAAGCTTCATCCGGTACAGATTCAACATATTTCTCTACATGATTAACAGATGCGATGTGAACAATAAGCGGATTAAACTCAGGTCTGTTTTTAGTTTTAAAAATTTGCATTACCACTTGCTCATCCAGTGCATTCCCTGCCAAACCATATACCGTTTCGGTTGGAATTGCAACAAGATTTCCATGTTGTAGCAACTCAACAGCTTTTGAAATATCGGTACCCGTTAAAGTTTCCATGGATTGCAATTCGGTACAAAAAATAATTTGATAATTTCTAAACTATAAATTTAGGGAAGATCATATTTTCGACCGAATAAATTTCATTCCATTTATCGATAGTGATTAACTCTTGTTCTTCTACAACAATGCGATAAACTGTTTTTCCTGTTTGCAGTGCTTCTTTTGCAATTTCAGAAGTTTTTTCATAACCCAGAATTGGATTCAATGAAGTTACGATTCCAACACTGTTCATCACATGATTGTAACAAACATCTTTGTTAGCAGTAATTCCAGTGATGCATTTTGATGCGAGTGTATCACAAGCGTTAGTCATGTATTCAAGTGAAGTGAACAAGCTGAATGCGATAACGGGTTCCATCACATTAAGTTGTAACTGACCGGCTTCGCACGCCATTGTTATTGTGTTATCGGCACCAGCCACATAAAAGCACACCTGATTCACGACTTCGGGAATAACAGGATTAACTTTACCCGGCATGATAGAAGAACCGGGTTGCATTTGAGGAAGATTAATTTCGTTAAAACCTGCACGTGGCCCTGATGAAAGCAATCGCAAATCGTTACATATTTTTGAAAGCTTTATAGCACATCTTTTCAGGGTACCGGATATTTGCAAATAGGCTCCTGTATCAACAGTTGCTTCAATTAAATCGGGAGAAAGTGTCAATGGCATTCCTGTAATTGCAGCAAGATAATGAGTCACTTTTTCAGCATATCCTTTAGGTGCATTTATACCGGTACCGATGGCAGTGGCACCCATATTAATTTCGGTCACCAGTTTCTGCACTTCCAGCATTCGCTGAATATCTTCTCCAATAGTTGTTGCATAACTTTTAAACTCTGCACCCAGAGTCATGGGTACAGCATCCTGAAGCTGAGTGCGACCCATTTTAAGAACTTCCGAAAACTCCACTCCTTTCGATGCAAAAGCATCCTGCACTAAATGCATAGACGCAATGAAAGACTCAATTTTTTTGTAAAGTGCTATCCTGAATGCAGTGGGATAAGCATCGTTGGTAGATTGAGAACAATTAACATGATTATTCGGATGGAGGAATAAATAATCTCCTTTAACTTTGCCCATATGCTCCAGTCCGATATTGGCAATTACCTCATTTGCATTCATGTTGCAAGAGGTTCCAGCACCTCCCTGAATCATGTCGGTAACAAACTGATCGAGATACTCACCATGGATCAATTTTTCTGATCCGTAAATTACAGCCTGAGCCACTTCATTCGAAATCACACCACAATCGCGGTTAGCCATAGCAGCTGCTTTTTTAACAAAGCCAAAGGATTTTATCAGTAATGGCTCTCTGGAAATGGGTATCCCGGTGATATTAAAATTTTCAATAGCCCTTAAAGTTTGAATTCCGTAATAGGCTGCAACAGGAATCTCGCGTTCGCCTAAATAATCATGCTCCAATCGATACTTGTGAGTGTCCATAGCTTTAAATTAAAGCCCAAAAGTACGGATAAGTTCAAAAGACATTGACCTAAGGGAAGGAACTTAACCACAACGCAATGTGAAGAACCTGTTTTAGGAGGAAACTTAGTGCTTTTTCACTGCCCTTGTAGCCACAAATGCCGGAAAATATTTATCCATGGGATTATCACCTCCCCAGGAATCTTCCCCAATCTCAGTAATCTCCAGCCCTGCCTGTATTTGCCCGTTAATATGATCTTCAAGAGAGTGCCCAAAAACGACTGGTTCATTCTGATCCAGAAAAAACTTCAACTCCTCATCATCAAGAGAAGCCAGATCGGAATAGGGACTTGTATATTTTAGTGTAAAAACACCTGTTTCTGCCAATTTAACATCAAACAAATAATAAACAGGCTTTGTAAATCCGGTCATAAAAACACCCCCTTTTTTCAATATTCGGGCAACTTCCTTATAAACTTTTCTAACATCAGGAACAAAGCAAGTGGAACAAGGATTGAAAACGATATCAAAACTTTCATCAGCAAACACTGATAAATCTGCCATATCGCCTTGTACAGTTTTGATATCAAGTGAATGCTTTTCAGCCATTAAATTATCCTGATTAAGTTGTTCCTGAGAATTATCAAAGACTGTTACATCAAAACCGGCAGCAGAAAGAACAGGACATTGTTGCCCACCTCCGGAAGCCAATCCCAACAATTTTTTACCAGATGCCTTAAACCAATCATGAGGCACTTTCAAAGATGGAGTTAACACTATTTTCCAATCACCATTTCTCGCAGATTGAATAATTATATCACTAAATGGAATTGTCCAACGGTTTCCTGATTTGACAAGATTATTCCAGGCACTTTTGTTGTACTCAAGGTAATTTTTAGGGCGTTCCATGTAGGATTTTTTTACAAAGATAAATTATTATTCAGTAGTTGATTCGGTGGTTGATTCGATGGTTGATTCGGTGGTTGATTCAGTTGTTCATTCGGTGGTTCATTCGGTTGTGGATTCGGTGGTTCATTCGTGACGTTTTCCGGTCTCGGCTTCGCTCGACCTTTCGTATAAATAAATAAATGCATAAATGCATTTATTTATTTATAACATAGAACATCAGGCAACTGGCCACTAACCCCAACTCACCACCACTAACCACTACTCTTTAATCCTCATGACCTTTTACTTTTAGTTTTCCTTTACCCCACTCCTCTTGCTCTTTTTTCATTTGCACTTTAGTACTATCCGAAAAATCTTTGTTGAGAAAATCATCAAGATTAGGTTGTCCACCATTTACCCAGGCAGTGTACCAAAAAGAAGCAACCATAATAATTGATTCACGCATTCTTCTTTCAGTCATTCCATCCAGCATTTGATCGTACGCTGTTGCATATTCCTCAGAATGAACTTTCATCATCACATTTCCCTTCATCACATAGGTATATTTACGGTCGGGTGGGAAATGGGTGTTTAGTTTTCTTTCAAAAACCAACACTGAATCGTGTGCATGATAGCTAGACGCAACAATTTTCCATGCTTCTTTCAATGGACTTTGAATATATGTGCATCGTCCTGTAATGTAGTCGTACTCTTCTCCAAAAAGTTCAGGTACACGCGATTCCCAAAACCCGTGAATACCGTGCTGATTGGTAAGTTGTCCGTTATAATTTTGAGTACAGTGCAACGGCACATGTGCATCACCGATATAGTGTCCAAGATCGGCTGAATATTTGAGAATTTTCTCAAAATTTCTTTCCTTAAAAGCATGAGTCAGCCGGAACATCATTTTTTCAATGTGCCAGGGAACAATACCATGAGCCATTAATGTGTCGAGCGTATACTTTGCCACTGCATCATTCCATCGTTGCGGAATGCTATCGAGAGGACTTTTTCCATATCTGTCGAGATCAATAAAATGACAAGCAGCTTCGCCTTCAACAGCGTACCTTCTTTTATCAGGATCTACGGCATGTGTGGTGATAAAATCGATGTGATGTTTGTAAAATTGAAACATCTCGGGAGGTAGTGCGAATACCGCCATCCTGTTAATTCGCTGATGTGCCCAGAATCCCCAGGCGGTTAATGTGTAAATGGCAATCATGAAAATGATAAAAGCCAGGAGGAAAATTTTGATTAGTTGTTTCATGAAAAATTTGTTTTAAAAAGTTAGATTAATTCAATGGTTGATTCGGTAGTTAATTCTGTTGTTGATTCGGTGGTTAATTCTGTTGTTTATTCGGTGGTTTATTCGTTGGGGTATTCGTTGGGGTATTCGGTTGTGAATTCGATGGTGAGTTTGATTGTGTATTCGATGGATGTTTGCTATTTATAATAAGTATTTTAACGTTAGGTTTTTTTGATAAAGTCATTAAAGGAAAGATCGTTGAAAATAGAAAGGACTTTGGATATAAATATTAAGAAATACATAAAAAATATAACTGAAAAAAATTTAAAAAAATTAATTTACAACAAAAAAAAATACTGGTCACCCATCGGCAAGCTGAGGGTGGCGCTAGTCACTTATTTCACAAAGACTGAAGCACATTCAGATTATAGATTGCATCTCCGACCATGACAGGAATTACGTCTGTTTGATTTGGTTTAAGGCAAAAAGTAATATCATCCTCTATTTGTAATTTTTCAAGTCTTTTGCGGTGAGATGATTTTTCTAGGAAATCGTACATATTTCCCTTTGCAAGATCATACAATTGCATTGCGGCCAAAGCTGAGTCGCGATGGTTGGTGAGCTTGAAATAGGGCAATAATTGCTGCACTACTGCTCCGGCGAATAAAGTATCTTCAAAATTGAAAGCGTTTTTCCAACCTGAACATAAAAGAATCACATCTCTGTTCTGAGTCTGCAACCAATGGCAGAGCGCATCGAGATTTAGAAAAGATCCGATAGCAATTTGAAAGGAGTTTCGAGCGGCATGAATTGCCTGAGTTCCATTGGTAGTGGTAAGAGCAATGTTGCGATCCTTCACTTTTTCATCCATATAACTGAATGGAGAATTTCCTAAATCAAATCCTTCCACCATCTCACCTTTACGCTCTGCGCCAACCAGAAAACCTTGTGCGCGGTAGAGCATTGCTTCCTCAAGAGTTGAAACCGGAACAATGCTTTTTACACCATAATGAAATGCTACACACATTGAAGAAGTAGCCCTCAGCACATCAATTACTACTACTATGCTTTCTGATGCATCGTAAAGATTGAACAAAGCCGGTGAAAAACAAACGTCGATGTTTTTTTTCATATTACTTGTTTAGCTCGTTGAATGAAACTTTTATCAACAAATTAATTAATGTAGAAACTCAAAAATCAACACTCTGACAAAAAGAGCAAACAATGGTTTAAGTCAGACATGAGGTTCGATTAAGTTCACAAAGGTAACAAAATGATTATTTCTTATAAAAGGGAAATTTTACTACCTTGGCTTTCAACCATTTATCTCTAATATTTACAAATATTTCGGTACCCTCAGCGGCAAAACCGGTCTCCACATAACCCATTCCTATTGCCTTTTGCAAACTGGGTGACTGGGTGCCGGAAGTCACTACTCCGATCATATTTCCTGATGCATCCTGAATTGGATAACCATGACGCGAGATACCGCGATCGATCATTTCAAAACCTACCAGTTTTCGCTTAACACCATCTTCTTTTTGTTTTTTAAGTGCTATTGAGTTGGTAAACTCTTTAGTGAATTTAGTAATCCACCCTAATCCCGCTTCAATTGGAGAAGTAGTATCATCGATATCATTTCCATACAAACAAAATCCCATTTCCAAACGAAGAGTATCACGGGCTCCAAGTCCGATTGGTTTTATTTGGAAAGGAGCACCCGCTTCAAAAACAGCATCCCATATTTTATCAGCATACTGATTCTCAAAATAAATCTCGAATCCGCCTGCTCCGGTATAACCTGTGGCTGAGATCAGAATATTATCGAAGCCTGCAAATTTTCCTTTGAGAAAAGTGTAATATTCAACCGAAGCCAAATCCAGGTCTGTTAGCGATTGCAAAGCCTTTACAGCCATTGGACCTTGCACAGCCAGTAAAGATGTTTGATCAGAAATGTTGTGCATCTCCACTTTCTTATCGTTCTTAGATTGAATCCAATTCCAATCTTTTTCAATATTAGAAGCATTCACTACCAGCATATATGTTTTTTCATTAATGCGATAAACCAGCAGGTCATCTACGATGCCACCTGCTTCATTCGGGAGACAAGAATATTGAATTTTACCATCAGTTAATTTAGCGGCATCGTTGCTGGAAACTCTTTGAATAAGATCAAGAGCATCGGGTCCCTTCAAAATAAATTCACCCATGTGAGAAACATCAAATACCCCCACGCCGTTACGAACGGTTTCATGTTCATCATTAATACCGGAATATTGTACCGGCATCATAAATCCCGCAAACGGAACCATTTTTGCATTCAATGCAATGTGTTTGTCGTTAAGGGCAACTTTTTTTACTTCAGTCATATTGTTACTGTTTATCGGTTATTAATGTATTAAATTTATCTATATAAAAATCGCGCCAGGCGTTCACTGAATAACGCTCTTCAACCGTTTTTCTGGCAGCTTTACCAATGCGTAATCTAAGATCTGCATCATCAATTAATGCACTTAATTTGGTGAGCCATTCATCGGGAGAAGAAGCTAAAAACCCATTCACTCCATCTTCAATAATTTCAGAATTCACTCCAACGTTGGTGAGCACAACAGCTTTTCCCAGTCCCATGTATTGCAATCCTTTGAATCCACATTTGCCTCTGCTCCATTCATTATCGGGCATTGGCATAATTCCAATATGAATGCCTGAAAGATCTTCCACTTCACGTGCACTACTCCAAATAATGCCCTCAACATCAAGCTCGGGATCGGTAAAAACATGATCGCTGATGACCTTGAAACCGATTCGATTGCCATATTTTTGTTGCAGCTGTTTCAAAACCGGTAAGGCTTGCTGCATATGAACAATAGTAGTATGACTGCCGGTCCAGCCGATAATAATTTTACCGGTTAGTTCTGTGGCAATTGGCGTATATAAATCAGTGTCAATAACAGTAGGTATAACTACTACTTTCGGGTTGTGGTGACGGGCATATTCTGCGAGGTATTCGTTTCCGGCGATAACCAGGTCGGCCATGGCGATTAGACTTGCAGTCTTACCGGGATTTTTCAACCATTTTAAATGTCTGTTTCCTGCACTAACATCCATTTGCCAGATGGCATCATCAAAATCAAAAATGAGTTTTGCTCCGGCTTTTTTAAATCCACGTTCAAAGCGGGTGCTGCCTGTCATGAAGGCTTCGCGTTGGACGAAAACGATATCAAACTGATGAGCATGGTGCACATGATACCGTCTTTTGAGCCAGCTTTTGATAAAAATACGCCCTTTTGCAATCCAGTTTCCCGGTGCATAAAAGAATGAATCGTCGGTGGAATCAATTAGCCAGGCATATTCGTAAGCAAAACCTTTTGATGACCAGAATTCAAGAAATTGCTCAATGCGATATCGCTGACTTGGCGAGCGATCGGGCCGATGAGGCGCTACAAAGAGAATTTTAGGCATATTTTGTCTTAAGTCGGAGAGACAGATAAAATGAAGAATCTGCCTGCGTCCTGAGTCCTTTTGTTAATCCATACTGAAAATCAGAGGGCACGCAAATTTAATGATTTAATACAACGTTTTTCAATTCGTTTGCAAATTACTGTCCATATCCTGAATTATTTAATACCTTTGTAATGAGTACTTAAAGTCATGTTTAACAACAATTTACCCCGCGGAATCATTTTCCTTGCCGATTTAATCATCGTTTTTGTATCACTTGTAGCATCCTATCTGATCCGATTCAATTTCAGCATTCCTCAAATTGAAATTGATACCTTTCACTATGTTTTTCCTGTGGTGCTTTCAGTCAGGATTGCTTTATTTTATTTCTTTAAAACTTTTGCAGGAATTATCAGGTACACAAGCACTAAAGATGTACAACGGATACTCATTACGGTTTTTACCGGATCGTTGTTTTTTGCAGTTTTAAACCCTCTTACTTTTTATCTGTGGGATGTGTATGCAGTTCCATACTCTATCATCATCATTGAATTTTTGCTTACTGTGTTTTTAATGACCACCAGCAGACTTTTAATAAAAATTATGTATGCTGAAATTATGAATCCTTCCAGCGAAAAAACAAAGGTCATAATATTTGGTGCCGGTGCATCTGGCATTATCACCAAAAGAACCCTTGACAGAGATGCTGGAACCAAATACAAAGTGCTGGCCTTTGTGGATGACAATGAAAAAAAATCCGGCAAAAAACTGGAAGATGTCACCATCTATTCTGCAAAGAAAGGCCTTGAACGATTGTTGACCGAAAACAGTGTTCAACATTTGATCATAGCTATTCAGCACATTGCACCTTTTCGCAAACAAGAAATTGTAGAATTGTGTTTAAAATACAACACCAAAGTATTAACTGTTCCGCCTGTAAGCAGCTGGATAAACGGTTCTCTAAGTTTTAAACAAATCAAAAAGATTAAGATAGAGGATTTACTCGAAAGAGAACCTATTCAGTTAGATGTTGCATCTATAAATAGACAAATCACCGGCAAAACTATACTTATCACGGGTGCTGCAGGTTCAATTGGAAGTGAATTGGTCAGACAAATAATTCGATTCCACCCTAAAAAAATAATTTTACTGGATTCAGCCGAATCACCTCTTCATGAACTGGAAATAGAAATGCAGGAATTGAGGATGAACAAAATTACCGAATCGGTTATTGCCGATATTAGAAATAATGAGCGGATGGAAAATGTTTTCAGAACATTTCGTCCACAGATTGTATATCATGCTGCCGCTTATAAACATGTGCCGATGATGGAAAATAATCCTTCAGAAGCCATTCTCACTAATGTGATGGGGACAAAAGTTGTGGCCACACTGGCAAATGAATTTGGTGCCGAAAAATTTGTCATGATCTCCACAGACAAAGCCGTGAATCCCACCAGTATTATGGGAGCAACTAAAAGAATAGCGGAGATCTACATACAATCGTTCAACAAAATTTCAAAAACAAAATACATAACAACACGTTTTGGAAATGTACTCGGATCGAGTGGTTCAGTAATTCCACGTTTTAATAAACAAATTGAAGCTCGTCAACCAATCACAATCACCCATCCCGAGATTACAAGGTTTTTCATGACCATCCCTGAGGCATGTCAACTGGTGTTAGAGGCAGGTTCCATGGGAAAAGGAGGTGAAATATTTGTTTTTGATATGGGGAAATCTGTTAAAATTACTGACCTCGCAAAAAAAATGGTTCAGCTGAGCGGATTGGAATTAGGAAAAGATATTCAACTTGTATTTACAGGTTTGCGTCCGGGAGAGAAACTGTATGAAGAGTTACTTGCCACTGAAGAAAACACTCTTCCTACACATCATGAAAAAATACTAATTGCGCGGGTAAAAGAGTACGATTTTGAAGATGTTAAAAAATCTGTTAATGAGCTAATCGGTCTCTTTGATACGCAAAATAATATTGCTATAGTAACTAAAATGAAAGAAATGGTGCCAGAATATATTTCGAATAATTCTGTCTATGAAGAATTGGATGGAATTAATCATTTGAAATAAAATACCAAACTCAAATCATCCGTGAATGGTTTCTTTGACTCCGTAATTTCTGATGATCACTGCTTCATATTCAAGCCATTCTTCCCAGCGTTTGTCAATATGAATTCCATTTGCATATTTTCGTGCAAATCCTATGAACATGGTATAATGAGTTGCCTCGCTAACCATTAATTCGTGATAAAATGAAGAAAGCTCAGTGTCACCAATATTTTCTGATAACACCTTAAATCTTTCACAACTTCTGGCTTCAATCATGGCAGAAAAAAGCAACCGATCGATAAGCGATTCATTCCGGCTTCCACCTTTTTTCATAAACTCATAAAGCTTGCCCACATAATCATCTTTGCGTTCTTTGCCCAACACCTCACCTCTTTCAATAATTTTATTATGAACCATTTGGAAATGAGAGAGTTCCTCTTGACACAGTTTAATCATTTCCTGAACCAAATCAGTATATTCCGGAAATTTAACCACAATCGAAATAGCGTTGGTAGCAGCCTTCTGTTCGCACCAGGCGTGATCGGTAAGGATTTCTGAAATATTTTTTTCGACTACATTTTTGACCCATTTAGGATCAGTAGGCAGTTTGAGTTTTAACATGGCACAAAGGTAATAAAATGGCTGATGTACCAAACCTTCTTTTCGTATTAAAATACAGCATTATAATGCAGCAGAGTTAAGTTTACATCATCTTCAGGCAATAATTTATTAATATTGCAACATACAAATTGAATACGACAATAAATTTTGAAAATTTTAAGGTTCAGCAATAATAATAATGATGAAATAACCGATTGAATTTACAAATAAAATAGTTCAGAGGAAGATTATATGAAAACTAAAATATCTTTTATTTACAAACACATTTTTATTATAATATTCATATGTACTATACCGTTAGTAACCATTGCTGACAGTCTTCAGCCTGGATTTTCAAAAACTGAATATGCCGAAATGCTACGAATTTCAGCACGGCAGGTGGATACTCCTTGGACAAAAGTAAGTTCTCCATTTCCGGAAAGATTTAAGATAATTTACCGTTCACCAATAATGGGACTTGATAACAGATGGGACCTATGGATGGATAACCGAAGCACTGCTGTAATCAGCATCCGTGGTACTACACCAGGATTTAACAGCTGGCTGGCTAATTTTTATGCCGCAATGGTTCCTGCAAAAGGCTTCTTACAATTGGAAAAAAATTATACTTTTAATTACCATTTGGCAAATGATCCAAAAGCTGCTGTACACACCGGCTGGTTGATAGGTACGGGTATTCTTTGCCGTGATATACTTCCAAAAATCGACTCGCTGTATAAGTCCGGGTGTAAAAACATTATCATTATGGGTCATAGCCAGGGAGGTGGAATTGCCTACCTGCTCACTTCACATTTATATAATTTGCGTTCAAAAGAAATAATTCCCAAAGATCTGATCCTTAAAACCTATTGCAGTGCGGCACCAAAACCGGGAAATTTATATTACGCTTATGAATTTGAAGCTATGACTGAAGGTGGATGGGCATTTAATGTTGTGAATGCCGCCGACTGGGTACCCGAGATGCCGGTTTCTGTACAAACGACCTCCGATTATAATGCGGTGAACCCATTTGTGAATGCTGTGCCGATTATAAAAAAGCAAAAATTTATACAGCAGGTTTTATTGATGAAAATGTATAAAAAACTTTCCGGCCCACCGAGAAAATCTCTTGAAGAATATGAAAAAATCCTGGGTGAAAAAGCTTATTCTTTTGTTAAAAAACAGATGCCTGAATTCATAGAACCTCGATATTTTGGAACCATCAATTATGTGAGAACAGGTAAAACCATTGTATTGCTGCCCGACGAAAGCTACCGGCAAACCTTCCCTGATGATCCTTCGCATATTTTCATGCATCACTTTTTTGAACCTTATTTCTTTTTGCTCAACAAACTGGAAGGGTATTAAAATGTTAATAATCAACGTTTAAGAAAGTGCTAAAAATTCATATTTTATAATTTTTATCCAATATTTTATTGAAATAATGCAATTATTGATCCAATTATCAAATGACCTTCAAAGAAACCGGTTGATAACTTTCGCCTTGCAAACACCTGTTGGTAACAAAAAAGTTGAATATTATTTGTATGGTAATTAAAATTTACTTATCATTACCAAACAGTTAGCCCAATAGACGCCCCCAATACTTTTAGAGAACGCAGACAATAAAGTCATCCAGATTAGAAGAATCAATTTTATTTAAATTTTAATTGAATTGACGCAATAGACTAAAATGATGTCTGATGTTAATTCAATAATCACAAAAAGAAGTTCAACTTATTCTCTTAGTGATGAAAAATTTGATGTAATATTAACATTTAAAGTATTTTTTGTTTTAATGTTTATCGATTAAATTCGGGAAAAGGAAAGTAGTACAATGATGTTAAAAAGATTTTTTATTTTAATTCTATTGTTTTTTTCTTGCATCGTTTTTGCCAACGGTCAGAATTACAATATTTCGAATTCATCCGTTTCTACGTGCACAGGAAACTTTTATGACAGCAACGGATCAGGAGGAAATTATTTCAACAATGAAAATTATGTAATGACCTTTTGTTCTTCTGTATCGGGGGAATGCGTACAACTTTTATTCAGTGCATTTGATCTTGAAGACGGATATGACTTTTTAACAGTTTATAATGGCCCAAACACTTCTTCACCTGTGCTTGGCAGTTATACCGGAAACAACATCCCGGGGGTATTAACAGCAACATCGGGTTGTCTCACAATTGAATTCACTTCCGATTTTACCGGTCGTGCCGATGGTTGGGAGGCAAGCATTAATTGTGTTCCTTGTCCCGGCTCAATATGTCCTTCATGCAATGGCGGAGCTGCTCCGGTCAATGATGCTTGTTCAGGAGCCATGAATCTGGGAGCATTGCCTGCGCCTACAGCTTGCCCTAACGGTATTGGCACATGGGCTAATTTCAATACTACCAATATTTGCGCAACAGCTGAAAATCCATATACAACTCTCTCCGGTTGTCAACCAGCCGGTAACATGGCTTCACCTGCGGCCGATGTGTGGTACCGTTTTACTATTACAGGACCTACATTGAATATAAATATTGCAGGAATGCAAACGCCAAATATCGGATTGTATACCGGAAGTAATTGCAACAATCTCGTTGGAAGAGGTTGTGCCATAGGTGCCGGTGGTATTCTAAATACTTCCTTCGGCGGATTAGCTCCGGGAACATATTTTTTACAGGTTAGTGGAGGTAATCTCAACGACCAATGTGCATTTACATTATCTCTTCAAAATAATTTCGACTGTGCCGGATGTGTAATTCAAAGTAGCTTTTCTGCAGCGCCTCCTCCCGTCACCGGCACTTATCTGGCAAGCCAAACAGTTACATTTTGTTATACCATAACCGATTATAACCAAACTTCTATCAACTGGCTACATAGCATCGTGCCTTCTTTCGGTCCGGGTTGGGATATGAGTACATTGGTAACAAATCCACCGGTTTCATGTTCAGGACAAGGTACATGGTCGTGGTACAACACCAATGTTACCAGTACTGCAACAGGACAAGTTACCGGTCCCGGATTTTATTTTGAATCACAACTAGGGAATGCCGGTGGTGTTTTAGATGGCAATCCCGGAAATAATTTTGGAGATAACAATCCTGCTAACACTTGCGATTGGACTTTTTGCTGGACTATAACCACACTCCCTCCTTCTCAATGCATTCCGGGTGCATCCTTAAACATCACTGTTGATACTTATGGTGATGGTGAATCCGGATCATGGACATCGTTGGCGTGTGTTGGAGATCCGGTGGCCGATTTTTTTGCTACGCTTACGTGTTGTGCATCGCCTCAAGTTGCTGTGACTGACCCAACTTGTTTTGGTGTGAATAACGGATCAGTTATTGGAAGCGGACAGGGAAATGCACCATGGGATTACATTTGGAAAAATGGTGCCGGAGTAACTATTCAAACTGCTAACAATGTAAATGGAACTAACTCGATTAACAACCTTGCACCCGGAAATTATTCTTTAACCTGTAATGATAATGCCGGTTGTTCTGCAACAATCAATTTTTCCATTACTGCTCCGGTTCAAATAGTAGCAAGTACAATTCCTGTTGCTGCTTCATGCTATGGTGCCGCTGATGGGTCTGCGTCAGTAAATATAGTTGGTGGTGCTGTTCCATATCAATATCAGTGGGCGCCTTCGGGCGGAACAGGTTCGTCGGCGAGTGGACTTACTGCCGGCACCTATACCGTAACCGTTAGTGACAATAATGGATGCACCACAACTTCTCAGGCCATCATCCCCGAGCCCAATGAAATTGTTGTTAACATAGTTTCAGTTGATGCAAATTGCGGTGCCAGTAATGGTTCGCTCACAATTAATGTAGTGGGTGGTATAGGTGTTTTGCAATACAGCAACAACGGCGGCACTTCTTTCCAGGCAGGGAATGGATTTTTTAATCTTGCTGCAGGTAACTACAATATTGTTGTTCAGGACGCTAACGGATGTCAGGGAACTGTTGCGGGTCAAATTAACAATTTATCCGGACCATCAATTAGTCTTGCACCTGTAACAAATGTTTCCTGCAATGGTGGCACCAACGGAACCATCACTGTTAATACCATTGGTGGCACAGGAGTTTTACAGTATAGTAACAATAATGGAGCAACGTTTCAGGCTTCTAATGTATTTAACAATCTGGGAGTAGGAAACTACAACCTTATTGTTGAAGATGCAAATGGTTGTCAGGCTACATTGAATGTTTCCATTACCGAGCCACTGTTGCTGACCCTTTCTGTTTCCGGAATTTCCCCTACTTGCGGACTAACAAACGGAAGTGTAACAGCTAATGCCACAGGTGGTATCAACCCAATACAATATAATATCAACGGAGGACCCAATCAAGTCAGTCCGAATTTTACAAATCTTACTGCGGGAAATTATACAGTTACCGTCACAGATGTTAATAATTGCACTGCCACTGCTGCGATTTCATTAGTCTCCGACCCTGTTCTCCTACTTAATACCAATAGCACCAATTCAACCTGCGGAAGTAGCAATGGAATTATTAATTTGAATGCAATTGGTGGTGATCCAGCTTATATATTTAACATTAATGGAGGCCCACCACAGGGATCAGGAACATTCAGCAATCTTCTTGCGGGGAATTACATTGTCATGGTGACAGATGATGATGGTTGCACGGTTTCATCAAACGTTGTGGTTGTTGATGAACCAGGGCCAGTTGTTAATTCAACTTTATCAAATGAAGTTACCTGTTTTGGAGGATCGAATGGTAATATCACTGTGAATATCGCCGGGGGATCAGCACCTAATCAATATAGCATCAATGGAGGTGCATTTCAATCCTCTAATATTTTCAATAACCTTGTTGCAGGAAATTATACCATTACAGTAAGAGATGCAAATGGCTGTACCGACCAGGTGAATGTGATCATCGGACAACCTATTGAAGTTCTTGCTCCCTGGATTGCCGGAAATTCAACATGTGGGCTGAGTAACGGATCAGTAACCGTAAATGCTGCCGGCGGTGTAGGTGTGCTGCAATATTCATTGGATGGCGGTCCATTTCAACTAAGCAATACTTTTAGCAATTTACCTGCAGGCAATTACGTCATTACAGTTAGTGATGGAAACGGTTGTCTTGTTGTTGCAAACACATCAGTAAGTAATGTACCGGGTCCAATCATTCCTAATGTAAATTCTGTGAATGTTACCTGCAACGGAGGTAACGACGGATCGCTAGTAATCATTACAATCGGAGGAACACTTCCTTTGCAATATTCAATTGATAATGGAGCAACTTATCAACCCGGTGACTCGTTCAGTGGATTAGCTGCAGGAAATCAAACTATTTTAGTAACAGATGGAAATGCATGTACTGTTGCAACTAATGTGATGATCACCGAACCTCCTGCAATTAGTCCTAACGAAATTGTTACCGGAGCAACCTGCGGAAACGATAATGGCTCCGTTACCATCAATGCTTTGGGTGGTACGGGCGCACTTCAGTTTAGTTTAGATGGTGGTGCCTATCAGGCAACAGGATCCTATGGCCCTCTTGCTGCAGGAAATTATAATTATGATGTTCTTGATGCAAATGGATGCCTTGTATCTGGAAGCTTTGTTATTACAGACGCACCCGGTCCTGTAATTACATCTTCATCTTCAACCAACCCTAATTGCAATGGTTCTGCAAATGGTGGTATAGTAGTTACAGCTATTGGAGGAACCAATCCAAAACAATTTGAAATAGTAGGTGGTGCTGTTCGTCCCAATGGTACTTTTAGTGGTTTGGCTGCAGGAACTTATACTGTGATTGTTACTGATGCGAATGGATGTATCGATTCAATCTCAGTCACTGTTAACGAAACACCCGCACTTGTGATCGTTGCCAATCCAACACCCTCAACATGCGGAAACTCTAATGGTACTATTACCGTGGTTGCAAATGGAGGAACAGGTGCTATTGAATATGCGCTTGGTGCCGGCCCTTATCAAGCATCAAATACTTTTATCAATCTGGCAGCAGGAAATTATACTGTTAAAATAAGAGATGCAAATGGATGCACCATATCCGCACCCGTTAGTATCTCCGATGAACCTGCTCCTACAATTACGAATGTCCCTATCACCAACATCAGTTGTAATGGAGAAAGCACAGGAACTGTGTCTGTTGATGCCATTGGAGGAAGCGGAGTATTAAATTATAGTCTGAATGGTGGTTCAACACAACCCTCAAATTCATTTAGTAATTTGCCTGCCGGTGTTTATGCTGTTTTGGTTACTGATGCCAATGGTTGTACAGTATCTTCCAATGTGGTGCTAACAGAACCGTCGGCACTTGTTGTAAATACCAGTTCGGTTTCTACTTTTTGCAGTGCTTCAGATGGATCCATTACTATAAACGTGAATGGCGCCACACCGGCATATCAGTTTAGTTTAGATGGCGGACCAAATCAAGCAGCGAATATTTATTCAGGTTTACTTTCCGGAAATTATTCTGTAACTGTTTCCGATGCCAATGGTTGTTCCTCAATTGTAAATGTTGTTGTTGGAGATAATCCTGCACCTGTAATATCAAGTACCCTTCTTGTTGATGCACCCTGCTTTGAAAGTGATGGTGGATCAATTGATGTAACTACCACAGGCGGTTTGGCTCCTTTAACATATAGTTTGAACAGTGGTGCAACTCAGCCAACCGGATTTTTCCCTGGACTAATTGCCGGCAGTTATGATGTTTTGATTACTGATGCAAACGGATGTACTGTAAGTGCCAACTATGTTGTAACTGAACCTACCGAAATAACAATGACATCGGTTGTAACGCCTTCTACCTGTGGCAGTGCTAATGGCTCTATTGTTATAAATGCAAACGGTGGAACAGGAGTTCTCATTTATAGCATCAATTCAGGTGTCTCTCAACCCGGAAACACATTTATAAATTTAGTTACCGGCAATTACAATTTAACTATTACCGATGTTAACGGATGTGAATTAAAAGTGGGAGAATTTGTTCCTGATCAACTAGGTCCCTTAATCGATTCTATTCCCGGGGTAGATGCACTGTGTTTTGGTTCTTCTGATGGAAGCCTAATTATTCACATTTCAGGTGGAACAGGAGTGATTTCATACAGTGTGGATAACGGTGCAACATCTCAGCCATTAAATACTTTTTTAAATTTGGCCGCTGGAACTTATGATGTTGTTGTTACAGACGCAAATGGATGTACCTCTATTTCACAGGCAATTATAAATGAACCAACACTTCTGCAATTAAATGGGTCTACTACTACTTCAATATGCAGTAATAATAATGGCGAAATAAATGTAAGTGCTAATGGTGGTACCGGTACTTACCAATTCAGTATTGATGGTGGACCATTGCAAGCGGGCAACATATTCTCCAGTCTACTTTCAGGAAACTACAGCATTACCGTTACAGATGCGAATGGCTGCACCCATACAGAACCTTTCCAGATAACTGATCAGCCGGCTCCCGTCATAAGCTCGGCTCCTGTTGTTGATGCATTGTGTTTTGGAAGCAGTGATGGCAGTATTTCTGTAAATGCAAATGGTGGAACAGGAGCACTATCCTATAGTATAGATAATGGCATGACGAATCAGTTGCTCCCAGATTTCAATTTGCTTGGAGCAGGAAATTATACGGTGCTTGTTACTGATGCAAATGGTTGCACTGTTGAATTGCCGGTTGTAATTAATGAACCTGTTTCTTTGGGAGCCACTGATGTTACTACTCCTGCATCGTGCGGAAATAGTGATGGTACTGCTACTGTCAATGCAAATGGAGGCACTCCCGGATACCAATATAGTATTGACAATGGAAATACATTCCAGATCAGCGGAACTTTCAGCAATCTGCTTGCAGGCAATTATGATGTTGTAGTAAGTGACGCGAATGCTTGTACATTTACAATTACTACTTCTATAAGCAATACAGCAGCCCCTGTAATTGCATCGGTAAATTCGACCGATCTCAATTGCTTCAACTCAAATGATGGCGCTATAACCATAAACGCAAACAGCGGTACTGCACCTCTTCAATACAGCATCAACAACGGATCCAATTTCCAACTACTTAATTCATTTACCAACCTTGCCCCCGGAAATTACAATATTATTGTTGAAGATGCATTAGGTTGTCAAACTACTTCAAGTGTAATTCTTACAGAACCTGCATTATTAACCATTTCCAATCAGTTAATCAACACCACTTGCAGTGAACAAAACGGAGTCATTTCAGTTGTTGCTAATGGTGGAACAGGACCTTATACATACAGTATTAATGGTGGCACTACTCAACAAAGCAATGGCAGCTTTAACAATATTAATGCAGGAAATTATAATATACTTGTAACAGATGACAATGGTTGTACTGCATCTGGTTTGGAAATAATCACAGATGCACCATCGCCCTTAATTCAAAGCATCACAGAAACCAATATAAATTGTAACGGAGCTTCCAACGGACAAATTATTATTAACTCCAACGGAGGAACAGGCGCCATTCAATACAGCATTGATAATGGTTCTACATTCCAACCATCCGGCACATTCACTAATCTCTCACCAGGAACATATGATGTTGTGATTTCGGATGCAAACAATTGTTCAACCTCGTCAACTTCTACCATTACCGAACCAGCTGCACTTCAATTTAACACTAACTCCTCTCCTGCATCATGCGGAAATAGTGATGGAACATTAACCATCAATGCAAATGGCGGGACAGGAAGTTATCAATATAGTATCGACAATGGAACATCATTTCAATCAGGTTCTTCGTTCAGCAATATTACAGCAGGAAATTATTTAGTGGTTGTCACCGATGCAAATAACTGTTCGGTAAGTGGAAACGGCCTGGTAAATAATGCGGCGGCTCCATTGATTTCAGCAACTGCAATTACTAATGTTACATGTAATGGAATAAATGACGGAACAATTTCCATCACTGCAAATGGCGGAACGGGAGCACTTCAATATAGCATCAATAACGGATCAACATTTCAGGCTGGTTTTGGATTCATCAATCTTGCACCCGGAACCTATGACATTATTGTGGAGGACAACAATGGCTGCGAAGCCACGGCTTCGGTAATCATTACTGAACCTGATGCAATAACTGCCATTATCAATGCAGTGAACACAACTTGCAGCAATAACAATGGTTCTCTTTCAATTGTTGCAGCAGGTGGGGTTGGAATTTATCAATATAGCAACGACAATGGCTCTACTTTTCAGCCAAGTTCTGGATTTACAAATTTATTTTCAGGAAATTACAATGTTGTAATTCAGGATGCCAATAATTGCACTGCAACTTATTTTTCAAATATTACAGATTCCCCGGGACCTGCAATACAAATTCTTAATGCTTCCGATTTGACATGTAATGGATCCAATGATGGCACGTTGACAATTACTGCTAATGGAGGAACAGCACCACTTGAATATAGTATTGATGGGGGAACAAATTTTCAGTCTGCTCAAGTATTCAACAACTTGAACCCCGGAAATTACACAGTGGTGATATCAGATGCAAATGGTTGTACAATTTCATCTCCGGTGGTAATTGCAGAACCGGGTGCCATTTTAGCTTCATTCACTTCAACAGATGCCTCCTGCGGAAATTCTGACGGAACAATTACAGTGAACGCAGGCGGAGGCTCCGGAGCATTAACATACAGTATTGATAACGGTACTTCTTTCCAGTCTTCATCAAGTTTCAATTCGCTACTTGCAGGAGGTTACAACATAATTATACGGGACATAAATTTATGTGAAATCATTTTGGTTGCTTCTGTGAACAATGCAGCAGCACCCTCTATACTCAACACTGCTGTTTCTGAAATTTCATGTAATAATGCGGATGATGGATCCATAGCAATAAACGCATCCGGCGGAACAGGTGCCCTCTCTTATTCCATTGATGGTGGATCCAATTCTCAGCCCGGAAATACTTTCCTCAATCTCCCTCCAGGAATTTATAACATTGTTGTTGCCGATGTAAATGGATGTGAAGCTACCTCTCAAATCAATTTGATTGAGCCTCCTGCTCTAACAGCGTCATCAGTAATAACAACAGCAACTTGCGGAAACAACAATGGATTAATTTTAATTAATGCTGTTGGCGGAACAGGGAATTTACAGTACAGCAATAATGGTGGAACTTCATATCAAAATAACGCTTCATTTAATAACCTTTCACAAGGTGCTTATTCAATTGTTGTTACCGATGTCAATGGTTGTTCATTCAGTCTTAACAGTAATGTGCCAAACGCAGCCGGTCCTATTGTAAGTACAGTTTTCGAAACTGATATAACATGTAACGGATTTAATGATGGAACCTTAACAGTTATTGCTAATGGCGGAACGGCACCAGTTCAATACAGCATAGATAACGGCACTACCTACTCGATAGGATTTATTTTCGGATCATTGTCACCCAACACTTACAATATAGTAATTAGTGATGCCAACGGATGCACATCTACATACTCCTCAATATTAACACAACCTGTTGCTGTCAGCTTTACCAGCACTACTACTGACGCAAATTGCGGAAACAGCGATGGTGGCATTTCAATTACTGCATCTGGTGGATCCGGAAATTATTCATACAGTATAGATAATGGCACGACCTTCCAGCCATCCAGCACGTTTAATTTACTTCCGGCAGGAACTTATATTGTTTTGGTACGTGATGGCAGTGATTGTACTTTTTCTACTCCGGTTACCATCAATAATGCAGCAGCACCATCAATCACAAGTACACCTTTCACCAATATTAGTTGCAATGGATTAAATGATGGAACTATAACCATTACTACTTTCGGTGGTGTGAGTCCACTAACTTATTCCATTGATGGTGGTTTCACCTGGTCTCCATCAGGATCATTCAATAATTTGCCGGCCGGAACTTATTCGATTCTGGTTAGCGATGTAAATGGATGCAATGCAAGTGCTTCAGTTGTTCTATCAGAGCCGGATGCTATCGTTTTGAGTAATACTTCGGTAAATGCAACTTGTGGCAGTTCCGATGGTTCAATACTTGTTAATGCATCAGGCGGAAGTGGTTCATTAAACTTCTCTATTAACGGTAGCACTTTACAAACCAGTGGTGCATTCAACAATCTTGCTGCAGGGAATTACAATGTTGTGGTGACCGATGCATCCGGTTGTACTTCACTCCTTGTAGCATCAGTAAGTAATACCAACGCACCTGTTATCAATTCAATTTCAGGTACAGATATTTCCTGCTTCGGTGCAGATAATGGAAATATAAATATTAGTGCAAGCGGTGGCACAGGTGCACTTTCTTACAGCATTGATAATGGCTCAACAGTTTTTGCAACCGGTAATTTCATTAACCTCGCTCCCGGTATTTACAGCATATCGGTGATGGATACCATCGGATGTATTGCAACCGGCAACATTACAATTACCGAACCCGATGAACTTATTGTAAATACTCTGGCTGTAAATACCACCTGTGGAAATTCAAATGGTGAAATTCAAACATTAGTAACAGGTGGCACCGGTTTTATACAATATTCGATTAACAGTGGTACCAGCTATCAACTCACCGGAACCTTTGTAAATCTTGCAACAGGAAATTATAACGTTTTAATTTCTGATGCTAATGGATGTACGGCGACTGCTGCTTCGGTCCTAAACAATATTCCCGGTCCGTTAGTAAGTACTATTCCAGTCATCAACAGCACTTGTAATAATTCTGACGACGGCACATTAACAATTCAACTCACAGGTGGTACAGGACCCTTCCAATACAGCATCAATGGTGGTTCTACTTCTCAGATGTTGAGTTATTTTGGCAATCTGGTTCCCGGTACCTATCCTATACAGGTCACCGATGCAAATGGATGTGTTACTGATTCCTCTGCACAAATTTCAGAACCTGCAGCGCTTACAATATCTTACTCCTTAACAGGATCCACCTGTAGTCTCAATAATGCATCATTAACACTGAATGGGACCGGTGGTACCGGAACACTTACCTACAGCAATAACGGAGGTTTAAGTTATCAGCCAACAGCACAATTCAACAACCTTATTGCAGGCAATTACATCATTACCATTCAGGATGCAAACGGTTGCACCATCAGTGATTCAACTATAATTACAGATGCACCGGCTCCACTGGTTCAATCTGTGTTAACCATTCATCCGCTGTGTAACGGATCAAATGATGGAAGCATTGCATTATTGGTTTCCGGTGGTACATCGCCATTGCAATATAGTGTTGATAATGGAGCATCTTATCAAACATCCAATACATTTTCAAATCTTCCTCCCGGCGTTTATACTGTCACCGTGATAGATGCCAACTCTTGCACAGCAGCATCATCCGGCACGTTAACTGAACCTGCTGAAATATTATTAAGCACCTCATCAACATCTACCCTATGTTCAGGAAGTTCCGATGGAATTGCTCAAGTATATGTGCTTGGTGGAATTGATCCGTATTTTTATAACTGGTCATCAGGTGCGACAACCGATGATGCATCCAATTTAAATGCAGGCACCTACACAGTAACAGTTACTGATAATAATGGATGTACATCAGTATCACAGGTTGTAGTAGACGAACCGGACCCAATTACTGTTCAATCACAAATTATAAACATTAGTTGTTTTGGATTAACAGATGGAGAAATAGAATTGACCCCGGGCGGCGGAACGGCACCATTCTCCTATGCATGGAGCACAACCGGTTTATCGGGACATGATAATAATAATCTGGTGGCAGGAACTTATTCTGTTGTGATCACTGATGCAAATGGATGTACATCTGCTCAGGTTTATTCAATTACAGAACCCGACTCAATTTCATTAAGTTCATCGGCAACTTCTACTCTTTGTTTTGGATCAGCAAATGGAACAGCAAGTGTCAGTGCTTCAGGTGGCACTTCGCCATTTACATATATCTGGTCAAATAGTGCATCCATTGCAATAATATCTTCATTAACAGCAGGTATTTATACTGTTACTGTAACCGATATCAATGGATGTTCATCTACCATATTTGAAACTGTAACCAGTCCGGATCAATTAACGGCTTCACTCACATCAACACCAGCAACCTGTAATGGATCTACCGACGGAACTGCATTATTAAATGTTGCAGGTGGCACTTCACCATATACTTATCTTTGGAGTAATGGTGCAACTACACTCTCGCTTAATGGAGTAACAGGAGGCACCTATTCTGTAACTGTAACAGATGCCAACAATTGTATTGCATCTACTTCGGTGAGTATCCAGCAACCGGCCGCAATCATTGTTAATGTGAGTGGAGTTTCAACTATATGTATAGGTCAATCAACTCTGATCAGTGCAAGTGCTCAAGGAGGCAATGGAGGCTTCCAATATTTGTGGAACAACGGTGTTACCGGAAGCAGTCAATCGGTTAATCCGGTTGCCACCATTTCTTATACAGTTACTGTTACCGATTCATTAGGGTGTCAGGCAAGCGGAGTTCCTGTTATGGTTACAGTAAATCCTCCTCTTGCACTTACTATCACACCGGCAGATACCATATGTGAAGGCGAATCGGTAAATATATCGGCAATTGCTACCGGCGGTGATGGTGGTCCATATTCTTATTCATGGAGTGGTTCTAGTGTTGTTGGCTCGCAAATAAATGCGGCACCTGTTACAACAACAAATTATATTGTAACGGTTACTGATGGTTGCGGCACTCCAGATGCTATTGCTAACGTAATTATTTTAGTAAATGAATTGCCTGAAGTAAATTTCATTCCAATTCCTGCAGAAGGGTGTGCGCCACTTGAAGTATATTTCGATAACAATACAATTACTTCGACAACCGGAGCATTTTATCAATGGTACTTTGGTGATAATTCAAACAGTACTGATTTTTCTCCTATACATTGGTATACAGAACCCGGAAATTATACTGTAATTTTAAAGGTAACTTCTGCTGAGGGTTGCATAAGCGAACTTACTATTCAGGATGCCGTTAAAGTATACCCGGTTCCGGATGCTGCTATAAGTGCAACACCTATGGTTACTTCTATTCTCAATCCTGAAGTTAATTTCTCTGATTACGGAAACGGTTCTTCCTGGTGGAACTGGGATTTTGGAGACAATTCTATGTTTGTTAACGAGGCAAATACACAACATTATTATAATGAACCGGGAATTTATAATGTGGTACTTTATGTAACGAATGATTTTGGCTGCCGTGATACTGCATACACTCAAATAATTATTGAAGGAGCGTCCACTGTTTACATTCCAAATGCTTTTACACCTAACGGTGATGGCATAAACGATATTTTTAATGTTGCCGGAATAGGATTGAACGGAATGGGGATGTCGATATTCAACCGCTGGGGAAATAAAGTCTTTGCTTCCGGCAATTTAAATACCGGCTGGGATGGTTACGATCTCTATACGGGTGCCAAATGTCCAATAGGTGTGTATCTTTACACCGTTAAAGTAAAAAACTTCAAAGGCGAATTTGAAGACTTCACCGGTAGAGTTACCTTACTGGATTAACCTTATAAATTTCTTATGAGTAAAATTATTATTGTTTACGGGCTGATTGCAGGTGCAATTCTGGCCGGTATGATTTTTTTAATGATGGCTATCGTTGGCGATAGTTCAGATTTTGAAAGAGGTGAAAGCGTGGGATATATATCGATGGCGATGGCGTTTTCAATGATTTTTTTTGGGATCCGTTCACACAGGGATAAAAACCTCCAAGGAGTAATATCTTTTAATCTGGCATTCCGGATAGGAATTCTTATTACATTGATTGCCTCTATTTGCTATATATTAGCCTGGTTAACATATTTCAATTTTGTTGATAGCACATTTATTGAACGCTATTCTGAATTTTTCACCAATAAATTACAATCGAGTGGTAAACCTCAGGAAGAAATTACCAAAGAACTAAAAGCGTTTCATGAAAACATGGAAAATTATAAGAGTCCCGGAGTGATGGCTGTATTTACTGTACTCGAAGTTTTTCCGATGGGATTAATAATTACCATCCTTTGTTCAATGCTGATGAAAAAAGCCGCCCCTGCCCCACCGGTTGTAAATGAAAGTTAAATTAAAGCTATTTAATAAAAATATCCTCCTTGTTCATAGGACGCAAATGCTCCTGCCAAAGAAAACCCTTTAATTTAAGTTCACCGGGATCAAGTTCCTTGATTGGATAAAGTGTGGCGTCGGGTTTATCAATCATAGTGATGCTACTGACTTTACTTTCGTTAATAAAAATGTTCATATCCGAACAATCGGCACGGTTTACTCCGGTTAGTTGCTTCTTACCATTTCGTGTGTAATATATCGACTGACCATTTCCTTCTACTTTAATACTCCGCAATTTATTATCCGTAAAATAACCTGTCATGTTTCTACCCTTAATCTGATTAAACCTCAGGCTATCCTCCTTTGACGAAATAAAGGCTGCATCAACCAAATGCAATTCACTCATCACAGAATTAGCCATTTTCATATCCATGAACTGTGCTGTTAGTTGATTCTGTTCACTCCATAAAATAGGTTCAATAAAAAAAGACAAAACAGAATCGGCACCTGAATATGACAACGAATCACATCTGCCTTGTAAATCACTTTTAAAAATTCGTACACCATGAAATGCAATCCAGGTTCTTTCCATGGTGGTTGTATCCTGAAGGGCATATAATGTATCGGCATGCAGAAAAAGAGAGTCTGTTTCAAATGCTTTTGTCAACATAGCTTTACCGGTTACCCATGCCACTTTGCTCATATCATTATTGTAACCAACATCTCCTGATATAATTACCTTTTGAACAGAATCAGAAATAGCTACATTTCTGAATGCCCGGCCGGTAGCATGCTTGTTATCGTAAACTAAACTATCGCCAGACAAACGATTTTCTTTAGAGGTAATAACCGGGTTTCCTGTGAAAACAGAATTTTCGGTAATTGTGTTGTACCAGCCTTGTTCGCAGTAAATAATTGAACTATCTGCTCCTGTAGAATAAATATTGGATGGCCCTTCAAACACTGCAATTTTTGAAACTGTGTTATATTTCAGTGTGTCTGCTACAATAAGATATTTTGGGTTAATCAATCGAACAGAATCCCTAAAAAAAACTGTTTTATCTTTGGAGAAATAAAAACCCGATTTACTTGTCAGCACGTTTTGTTTATCGGTAATCTGTCCGCCATCAAAATACTCAGCGGTTTCATTGTTCATATTATAATTCAGCATATCGGTTTTGAGCACCATCTCCTTATCCGTCATCACAACATTACCAATAACTTTTGCCTGCCGGATATTTCCATCATACTTAAGAAAATTACCGGTGAGGTTAATACTATCACCTTGAACAATACGAATTCTACCAAAGGCATCAAGACTATTGGTTTCCTGATAAAGGTAGGCACTGTCGCAATACATCAAGGCACCCTGATGACGGAACCTTACATTGCCTAATAAGCGGGAAACATTTTTTCCAAGCGATTCATCACCTTCAAAAGTATCGGCATTTTCTATTTCAACCTGAGTTGGTTTTTGAGCAAATCCTTTTTCGATGAAAAAAAAATGCAGCAACGTAAACATCAGCACCTTCAATAAGGCAGAAAGAATGTGTACGTTTGGATTCATGTATTCTCAGGCAAATTCAGGATGCCTTGCGAGTGTTTCCTTTCGATCGGGGCCAACAGACACAATCACTACCGGCACACCAAGCTCTTTTTCAAGGAAACAGATATAATCTGATAATTCTATTGGCAGTTGACTGGCATCGCTCATAGAATCTTCCGGAAGAGTCCAGCCGGGAAGATCAGTATACACCGGTTCAGCATCATTGTTAACAATATCGAAAGGCATGTGATCAATTTTGCTTCCCAGGTACATGTAATGAGTACAAACTTTTATGGTTTTGAAACCACTCAACACATCAGGTTTTGTCATTATGAGTTTGGTAACTCCATTAAGCAAAATAGTATACTTAAGCGCGGGCAAATCGAGCCAGCCGCATCTGCGTGGTCTGCCAGTTGTTGCACCAAATTCATTACCTGCTTTACGGATAAATTCACCGGTTTCGTCGTTCAGTTCTGTTGGAAAAGGTCCACTACCCACACGTGTGCAATAGGCTTTGAAAATTCCATACACCTCCCCAATTCTTGAAGGAGCCACACCTAATCCGGTGCACGTTCCTGCAGTAATAGTATTTGATGAAGTCACAAAAGGATAAGACCCGAAATCGATGTCGAGCAATGAACCTTGTGCACCTTCTGCCAAAACAGATTTACCCTTTTCAAGGAACCCATTTATCACATACTCGCTGTCGATCAGATTCATTTTACTGATCATTTCGATTCCTTCCATGAAACCTTTTTCGTAATCAGACAATGGATTCTCGAAATGATAAAAAGCAAGCAGTTCATTATGTTTGGCTACCAGTGCATCGTAACGCTGATTGAAATTGCTGTTTTCAATGTCACCTACACGCAAACCGTTACGGCCGGTTTTATCCATGTATGCAGGGCCGATTCCTTTCAGTGTAGAACCGATTTTGGATTTTCCTTTGATAGCCTCTGATGCAGCATCCAACATACGGTGTGTGGGTAGAATGAGGTGAGCCTTTCGGGAAATGAATAAATTTTTACTGATGTCAACACCCATTGCAATGAGTGCATCTACTTCTCTTTTGAAAATAACCGGATCAATAACCACACCGTTACCGATAATATTAATTTTTCCGGGATGAAAAATGCCGGAGGGTATAGTATGCAATACGTGTTTTATGCCTTCAAACTCCAAAGTATGACCAGCATTAGGACCACCTTGAAAACGTGCAATTACATCATACCGTGGAGCAAGTACATCTACAACCTTACCTTTTCCCTCATCACCCCACTGTAAACCTAACAATACATCTACTTTCATTCTTATAAGTTTTGAATTTTCAAAAATATTATGCTTCCTTTAACAGTGAACCTGCTGCCTCTTCTTCGTTGGCAACAATGGTAAAAATATTATTCAACTTGGTGATTAACATCAGTGATTTAATGTTATCAGGAACACAGCAGATAATTGCTTCGCCTCCTGCTTTTCTGGCTCTGGTAAGAATGGTGAGTAATGTATTGAGACCGGTACTATTCATGTACTTAAAACCATTCATATCAATAATAAATTTCTTAATATCTTTATTGAGCAATTCTTCCAGTCGCTCCAGCATTTCTGTTGCCTGATTTTTCTCAATCAGGTTTCCTGCAAAATGCATCAAACAATAATCTTTCTTTTCTTCAATCTTGTAAGTAAATTCCATAAGTTTTTGTGGGAGGTGTTATTTAGTATGATTCAGTTTTTTGTTATCAAAATGTTCGCATTTTCCTTCCTGCGAAAGCTTGTTGCATTTTCCAAATAAATTGAGTGAGTGGTGGGTAATTTTAAACTTCAGTATTTCCCCCATCATCGATTGAATTTGCTGAATGCGCGGATCACAAAACTCAAGTACTCTTTCGCAATCGATGCATATTAAATGATCATGTTGTTTGAATGAGTAGGACTTTTCAAATTGTGCAATGTTTTTGCCAAACTGGTGCTTCGTAATTAAATTGCATGCAAGAAGATGTTCAATTGTATTATAAATAGTTGCTCTGCTTACTCGATATTTTTTATTTTTCATATGGATATAAAGCGACTCCACATCGAAATGTTCGTTTATGGAATAGATCTCATCCAGAATGGTAAACCGCTCCGGGGTCTTTCTGAAACCCTTTTCTTCCAGAAAGGTCGAAAATAACTTCTTTACGGTTTCTTTGGTACTTTCCATTATGAATTTATTAAATGAAATGCGAAATTACTGATTCGAATCAATCCGCGACACACTTAAGATGCCATTTACCTGTCCAAGTTTCAGCATCAGCTTCTTAAGGTGCTCTGTATCATGCACAAATAGCATAATTGTACCCTCAAAAAGACCTTCATTACTATCTATACTGATAGAACGCATATTTACTTTCAACTCATTGGAAATTACTCTTGTAAGATTGTTTACCACCCCAACTTCGTCGGCACCGGTAATTTTAACACCTGCCAGAAAGGCTATTTCTTTTTGTCCAGTCCATTTAGCTTTTACAATTCGATATCCATGTTTCGACATCAGTTGGATGGCATTTGGACAATTGGTGCGGTGAATTTTTATACCTTCACTGACTGTTATAAAGCCAAAAACGTCGTCTCCGGGAATTGGATTGCAGCAAGGAGATAATTTATAGTCGATCTTGTCCATATTTTCACCGATCACAAGCATATCGGCCGAACCACGGACATTCTTCACCAGCTCCTCAAAAGTTTGTCCTTCGGGCTTTTGATTGGTTTTTAATTTAGGAACTCCATCTTCCGTAAAGAAATCCTTCAAATTTTTGAGATCGATTGCTTCAATGGCGATGCGATGATAAAGATCGAGGGCAGAAGGCACTTTATAAAACATCAAAAGATCATTGATGTTAAGGGAATTCAAATTCACTTTGAGATTCCGCAATCTCCTTTCAAGTTTTTCTTTACCATCGTCGGCAAGCATCCGCTTCTGTTCTTTGAGAGCAGTTTTTATTTTAGATTTGGCTTTTGCTGTGACAACAAAACTCAACCAGTCTTCTTTTGGGTGTTGCTTTGATGAAGTCAAAATTTCCACCTGATCGCCACTATGTAATTTGTGACTGATTGGGACCAGTTTATGATTAATTTTTGCTCCTATGCAACGGCTTCCGATATCAGTATGAATTTCAAAAGCAAAATCCAGTGCGGTACTTTCGGTAGGTAAAGTTTTTAATTCACCACTAGGTGTGAAAATAAATATTTCATCGGCAAATAAATTCAGCTTAAAATCGTCAAGGAAATCAAGGGCGTTTGCATCGGCGCTATCAAGCAACTCTCTGATTCTTCCTAACCAGTCATCCAATGCGTTTTCAGAAGCTGTTTCTTTATATTTCCAGTGTGCAGCATAGCCTTTTTCGGCAATTTCATTCATCCGCAACGATCTTATCTGCACCTCTACCCATTTACCGCTATTGCTCATCACTGTAGTATGCAGTGATTCGTATCCATTTGCTTTAGGAGTAGAAATCCAATCACGCAATCTGTCGGGATTGGGAACAAAATAATCGGTCACAATGGAATAAGCTCTCCAGCAATCGGCCTTTTCCTGATCGGTTGGTGAATCGAGTATGATGCGGATGGCAAACAGATCATAAATTTCCTCAAAAGGAACCTGTTGCTTTTTCATCTTATTCCAGATGGAATTGATAGACTTTGGTCTTCCCTTAATTTCAAACTGAAAACCCATTCGTGCAAATTCATCTTTTAATGGTTTAATGAATTCATGAATAAATTTATCGCGGTCCTTTTTTGTTTGCTGAAGTTTTTGTGCAATGGTGCGATACACTTCCTGCTCAGTATGCTTTAGAGCCAGATCATCAAGTTCAGTTTTGATTGCGTACAACCCAAGGCGATGCGCCAGCGGAGCATACAAATACGCTGTTTCAGAGGCTATTTTCAACTGCTTTTCACGCGGCAGAGAACCAAGAGTGCGCATGTTGTGCAATCGATCGGCCAGCTTTATCAGGATGACTCTCACATCGTCGGATAGAGTGAGCAACATCTTTCTGAAATTTTCGGCTTGCAGCGAGCTGGTTTGGTCGAAAACTCCTGAAATTTTAGTGAGTCCATCAATGATAGTCTCCACCTTAGGACCAAAAAGCCCTCTGACATCTTCCAAACTCAGATGCGTATCTTCTACAACATCATGCAGCAATGCGCAAACGATAGAAGTTGCACCTAAACCTATTTCTTCAGCAGCTATTTGAGCTACTGCAATAGGATGATAAATATAAGGTTCGCCCGACCGCCTTCGCATGTCTTTATGAGCTTCCAAAGCAGTATCAAAAGCAAGTCGTATAAGTTTACGATCGGTTTTATCGATACTATTTTTACACGCTCTCAACAGAGAACGGTATCTTTTAAGAATCTCTTTGTTCTCAGCCTCCTGATTGATGGCCGGGACTGCTACTGGATTATTTTTGTCTTGCAAATCAAGTTCCTCTTACTCTTCAAATATAACAATTCAGGAGCTAAATGTTATGCCTTTTCCATAGATTTTTTTCGGGCTAGTATTGAAAAATCACTTTCAAATCTTCTTATCGTGTTAATAAGTCGACCCAAATCGGTCACTTCCATCTCAATCACATCATTTTCCTGAAGCCATTGAGGTTTGAAGTTTTTGGGATCCTTCAGCATTCCGGTTCCATTAAGTTCCAGAAAGCATCCGGTTCCTACTGTTCCTGAACCAATTACATCGCCGGGATAGAGATAGGTTCCATATGAAGCTCTCTCAATGAGTTCTTCAAAAGTCCAGTTCATATCGCCGGTATTGCCTTGAGAAACCTGCACCCCATTCACCCAACATTTCATATCGAGTTTATAATTGATTCCTATGTGACCTTTGGGTGGGTCTATTTTGTGAGCTTCCAGTTCATCGGGAGTAACGAGCATAGGACCTATAGCCGTTGCAAAGTCTTTCCCTTTAGCAGGCCCAAGATTCAATTTCATCTCCTCCATTTGGAGAGTGCGAGCACTTAAATCGTTTAAAATGGTGTAACCGGCAATATATCCATTGGCATCTTCAGCTTTGATATTGATTCCTTTTTTACCAATAATACAGGCCCATTCCAGTTCAAAATCAAGTTTTTCGAAATGATCGGGCATGCAATACACTTCACCCTGCCCTATGATAGATCGGTGATTGTTAAAATAGAAGATCGGGTATTCATCAAATTCCTCAATCATTTCAACACCCCGATTACGTCGGGCAGCTTCTACATGCTGTCGGAAAGCATATCCGTCGCGAAGGGATGCCGGCCGGGTGATAGGTGCTAAAATGTTGAGTTTCTCCATTTCAAGAGAACGGGTACCCATCATTCCTGTTTTGATAAGCTGGTCGATGTCTTTTGCCACCGACATAACATGGGGTCCTGCTTTGAGGAAATCCTTCATGTTATCTGGCATTTTAAGGGCACTCTTAACTGAAGCCGCCAATTTGAGGTTGTAAACCTTACTGTTGATGACCAATCCAAGTTGCTCTTTGCCAAATTCAAGATAAGTAACTAGTTTCATTGCATAAATTTTTTAAAAAGGGTGTGTGTTTAATTAACTGGGAACAAATTTATAAATTTTTCTCCCGGTTCAGCAAAACAAATGAAAAATGAACAAAATAGATGACCTCAAAAATTATAATTGCCGTACAATGAGAAGTATAAGTTATTGTGCTACTTTTTAAATTTACCAATGATTTTTTTAAATGCACCGGTACCCTTGGTTTTAATTTTCTTCAAAGGATCATACTTGAAACGCAATTCCCCCTTTTCATCTGTTTCTGCATGAATAAACACATTCATGCCTTTTTCACTCTTATCTGCAATATCCGTTGAAATTTCCTCCCAGTCTCTCTTTTTCAGATTTGCCAGTGGAACCTGAATGAGCAGGTCGGTTTTTCCATCCAGAAAATAACTTCCCTCTACATAAAGTTCCAAAACAGAACTGTTGATCTTCATTCGTTCAAAATATATTTCATGTCCGCTTACAATAAATTTATTAGTCAGTTCCGAGAATTTTATATCATTAAAATCGCGTTTAGGAAAAATAAATTTTGCAAGTTTTCCCAATGGCTGAAATCCTTTGATGGCACCGTCTCTGATGGTGAGTTCAACCAACCCTTCGATGTCTTGTTGTTTGATAGTGGTTTTATTATCCATTTTAAAATCAACAACTACATCGGCAAACAATATTCCTTCCAAATTGTTATCAGTAATTACGGTTTGGTTAAAATTATTGAAGGAGGCAAATACTTTCTGAATATTTAATCCATTCATTGAAGCCGTAAGATGAACATCAGAAATATTATCATCTAAATTTTTCAATGAAGCATTTAATTTGACTTGACCGTCGGCATGTTTCATTTGCATTTTTTTGAACTGCCAGTCGTTATTAGTCATCTTCACATTTCCTAAAATTCCGGTTGCAGAAAAATTTTCAAATTCCACTTGTTTAACATCAATATTCATGTCAAGTTCACACGCCTCCAGATATTTTTCGAGCTTGCTTCCTGCCTGATAAAACTTTGGTGTTAATTTTATTTTTTGTGGAGATATTGATTTTCTTTTCTCAAGAAAAGTAATAAAATCCTGCAGGAAAATATGTGGAGATTTGATGGTCCATGATAAATTAAGATCGCCTTTACCATTTTGAATAAAATCAATTAATCCCGGAGCATTGCCTTTTAAATTAAGCATACTTTTCCCGGTGACACAACTTAGATTTTCGATGTAAATATCCTTTTCTTTAATTCTTATCCTGGCGTTTATTTTATTGAAAGGCATCGACCTTGGACCATACACTACTTTACCGTTTGCAATTGATAAATTCCCATCTACTTTAGCATTAAGTTCTTTTCCTTGGGGATGAGCCACAACATGGAGTAAAACACTTCCTGTTCCTTCAGTGAAATTATAAACCTGAGACCCTGATAGACGATTTATAAGAGTGAGAGGAAAATTGGAAACAACAGTTGTGTTAATTACAGGCTTCTTTAAATTTCGCACTAATATTTGTGCAGCATTAACCGGAATTCCTTCCCATTCGGAAGTAAAGTTTTTTATAATTATTTCAGAGTTTTCATCTGATGCAACCACTGTGGTATCGAACCGATTGTTGAAAGAAGCATTAAAGGCAGAGCCGATGAATTCATGGTCTTTATATCTTAATGTGTTTTTAATTGTATTCAAACTAATAGCTACTTTTGGTATAGCTCCATACTGAAGCTTCCCCGCAAGGCGGATATAAACAGCAACGGGTTGCGTGAAACGGTACAAGGATAAACGTTGTTGAATTCGTTGTGTGGTCATTACTGCCATTTCGTTAAAAATTGCTCTTTTTGAACTCAACTCCATTTCAAAAAAAGCTACCTCTCCCAAATGAAATTTTCCTTTTGTTTCATACGATCTATCATTTAAATAAATTGATGAAAGCGGAATTTCCAATACATTTTCTTCGCCATCATATGTAAGGTTCAAATGAGTGCTAAAAGTGGTATTAACTGCATAATAGCCTTTTGAAATATTGAAGCCCAGAAATTTTATTTTGCCTTCTGTTTCAACATCAAAAAATTGTTTGGCATCAGAAAAACTGAACGAACATTTTAATTTTGAAATGGTGGCGCTGAAGAACTTTTTCTTTGGTTGATCCCGGTAAACGATTTTGAAATCATTAAAAACTATTTTTCGAAGCGATGTTTTAATTGCAACTGTATCTGTACTGTTTTTCTTCTGCATCAGATACTTATTGGAATATCCGGTTGAATCGGTAAAAATAAAAACTCCGCCTTTTTCCAGTGTAATATTTTCGATTTCTATCTTATTTGAAAACAGGTCCTTCAAATTTATTCGCACATACACATTTTCGGCGTGAAGCAATTCCATTTTATGCATTGAAAACAATGAATCCCTGATAGAAAAATGCTCCAGATGAACGGAAGTAGCAGGGAAATACTTAAAAAAATCAAAACTGAATTTTTCACTTACAATTTCACCATCCACCTTTTTATTGATTTCCGACCTGATTTGATTTTCAATAAAATCCCGGTTGAAATACACATATAAAAATGAACATAACGCTACCAGAATTAACAGAGCAACCATTCCTGCTAAAAAGCGAAATACAAATTTTATGACTGAATGGATCACTTTAACAATTTTTGTTTTTTAATAAATCCATATTTGGCTAATTTAATGCTCTCAGGGGAGAACCAGAAATATTGGGCATTAAAGTTATCACTATTAGTTTCAACACATTCGGGAACCGGGCCGGAAATGAAAACTCAGACTTTTAATATAGAATAACTGGTAATGATCAAAATTTCCTAAATTTGTAACTCATTAACGCAAAAAAATGCCTCAATACCATACACTTGGACAAATTCCGCACAAGCGGCACACTCAATTTCGTAAACCTAATGGTGAATTATATTCGGAAGAACTTTTTTCAACCCATGGATTTTCGAATGTTTATTCACTGATTTATCATGTATATCCTCCCACTATAGTTAAAGAACTTGGACCAGTTTTTTCAAGAGAGCCTAAAATTGCCCATCAGCGATTTTTGCGTCATTATAGCTTGCTTGGCTTTAAGGTGAAGCCGGAGGATGATTATATTATGAGCAAAAAGCCGGTATTAGTGAATAATGATCTTCATATTTCCCTTGCCGCACCTAAAAAATCTATTACTGATTATTTTCTCAAAAATGCCGATGCCGATGAGATGATATTTGTTCACGAGGGCAGCGGCACTCTTCATTCACTTTACGGAAGCATTACTTTTGGGTATGGTGATTACCTGATTATTCCCAGAGGTACCATTTTTCAATTAGAATTTAATGATGAAAATAATCGACTTTTAATTGTTGAATCCTTTAGTCCGATTGAAATCCCGAAAAGGTACCGGAATGAATATGGCCAATTTGAAGAACACGCCCCTTTTTGTGAAAGGGATATCCGGAAGCCTCAGAACCTGGTAACCCATGATGAAAAAGGTGACTTTAAAGTTTTGATTAAAAAACAGGGGTTAGTATACACTTATATATATGGTACCCATCCTTTTGATGCTATTGGATGGGATGGCAACAATTATCCCTGGGCATTTTCAATCCATGACTTTGAACCTATCACCGGAAGAGTGCACCAACCACCCCCGGTGCATCAAACCTTTGAAGCCCATAATTTTGTAATATGTTCTTTTGTTCCAAGACTTTACGATTATCACCCACAAGCTATTCCGGCTCCTTATAATCATAGCAACATCGATTCCGATGAGGTGCTTTATTATGTAGATGGCGATTTTATGAGCCGAAAAAATGTGGAACGCGGACAGATTACTCTTCACCCGGGAGGAATTCCGCACGGTCCTCATCCCGGAACGGTTGAAAAATCTATTGGAGCTAAAGAAACCAAGGAGCTTGCAGTGATGATTGATACCTTTAAACCGTTGTGGCTCACCGAAGAGGCACTCGAAATTTCAGATGATTCCTATTACAAATCCTGGATTCATTAAGCAAACGGATTTCTACCGATAAATGGAACCGGCTTTTTGTTCACAAGTGAAGAAAAGACCCTGTAGGCGATTGTAAGATTTATCAACAGATGCAACCTGTCTATAGTTATGCGCGTCAGTTGAAAATAGAGAGATAACGTTCAGTTTGTTATCATTTATTCCAGTGAGCATCAAAAAAATGCTCTCAACGCGGGAACATTATATTTATTTCGTATTTTTGAACCTCTTATAAAAAAGCACAAATCAACCTATTGAATTTACAGAATAACCTAAAACCATGACCATGAGGAAGTTAATCTTTACTTTACTATTATTGAGCAGTTCTTTTCTTCTGAAAGCCCAGATTACAACGGTTTTTGAAGAGGATTTTGAAACTCCCCCTTTCAATGTAACCTCCAGCGGTGCGCCGGGTTGGTTCACCAATACGAGATTATTCACAAGTATTACTACTTCTGATACATCGTTCATCAACGCTCCGGGAGCAGTGACTTATTTGGAAACAGGCCCCATCGACTGTTCTTTTAACTTTTTTATTAAGCTCTCCTTTAATCACATTGCGAAAATTGAGTTTTTTGATGGTGGAACCGTTGAATACTCAATAGATGGAGGTGTAACATGGGCTCAATTAATTGATGCCGGAGTAGGAGCGCCTACCACTAATTGTATTTATCTAGGTCCATCTCAAAGTTTCAGCGCTCAGGGAAGTAAATTTCAGGAAGCTAGTTATGCTAACTGGCAGCCCGGCCAACCCACAATTCCGGACAATAGCTGGTGGCAGTCAGAATTATTTGATGTTTCATTAGTTGCTGCCAACAATCCTGATGTTCGTTTCCGCTTTAAACTTGCCGATGGTAATAATAGCGGTGGAGCGGGCAGAAATGGTTGGGCAATTGATGATATTATTGTAACAGCCGCTTTATGCGAAACGGATGCACCTCTTGTTTATCCCTTACCTCCAAACTACTCTGGTACAGTATATAATACCGGACCTTTTAATATTAACGCGGCTTTTGTTGATGCATCTTTAATCGCTTCTGCAATTCTCAACTACACGGTTAATGGCGTTGCTCAGCCCGGCGTATTAATGACTAACATTTCAGACAGTACTTTTCAAGGTCAACTTCCTGCAGTAGTTGCAGGAGATACCATCTGTTATTATATTGAAATTACCGATGGTTCATTTTGTGCAAACGTTAGTTATTATCCCGGACCCGGCCCAACAGACGTAATTTGTTTCGACGTTCAGGAAGGAATTTCATTTCCATATTGTGATAATTTTGATATTGCTACCAATTTATGGACTCCAAGTGCTTTGAATCCAACAAGTGTTTGGGAGCTTGGAACACCTGCTTTTGGTGCAACAAGTTCTGCCTATTCTGCACCTAATTCATGGGACATTAATTTAATAACAGCATATAATAATGGAGCCTCAGCCTATCTCCTTTCGCCTGAATTTAGTTTCCTTATCGGAGCGGGTTCTACATTTGAATTCTGGCAAAATCGTTCTACAGAATCTTTCTGGGATGGAGTTCGCGTTGAATGGTCAACTGATACTTTACTTGGCCCATGGACGGTGTTAGGTTCTGTTGGATGTCTTGATTGCGTAAACTGGTATACCAATGCTGCTATAAACTCAAGTGGTTTGCCTGCGTGGGATGGCGCCTCAGGCGGATGGGTTAAATCTTCCATTATCCTGGATGCTACGTTTAATAGCTTACCACAAGTATGGTTCCGTTTTGTATTCACGTCTGATGGTTCCGTAACTGGTGATGGTTTCTCCATCGATAATTTCTGTATCACTTTGCCACAACCGGATGATGTTGGTGTGACAGCAATTACCCAACCGGGAACAACCGGCCCTGCAGGTAACTGTTTGGATGTGATTGTAAATGTTAAAAATTATGGTTTGAATACACAAACCACGTTCCCTGTAACTTATGTTGTTCAACCAGGTGGTCTTACCGGTACTGCAACCTATACAGGATCACTTACACCCGGAGCATCTGCTCAGGTAACTTTACCATGTTTTATTGTTCCAACAGGACCATATACTATTTGTGCTTACACAAGCCTTCCCGGTGATGGAAATAATTTTAACGATACCATCTGTTCTTCCTCTATTGGTATTCCGGTATTAATTCCAACATCATGTGACGATTTTGAAAGCGGTAACAATGGCTTCCAGGATTCAACAAATAATGTAGCTGCTGCACAGTGGCAGTTAGGAACTCCAAACTTTGGTGTAACCACAGGAGCCTATTCAGGAGTAAACGCTTGGGATATTAACCTGAACAACGGTTATGGTTTTGGCGCATTTGCCTCCCTCAATACACCTATTTATGATTTAACAGCAGCTGTGAATCCTTATTTGTCCTTCTTCAGAAATCAACAAACTGCAGGTGGTGAAGGATTAAGAGTTTCTTACAATGTAAACGGATCAGGTGTCTGGACCGTTTTGGGAACAGTTGGTGATCCTGATGGATTAAACTGGTACAATAATAACAGTCTTAACTTCGGTGCTGCCGGCTGGGATGGAACTTCCAACGGTTGGAAGGAATCAAGATACTATTTACAGAATCTGATTACTGCAACCGGTGCAACGTTCATTCAATTCCGTTTTGAATTCATCAGTGCATTTAACGGCCTTCCAAATGACGGTGTGAGTATCGATGATCTTTGTGTGAAACAACCGGGTGCTATTGATGTTGGTGTTGCACTTATCACTGAACCTACACCTAACGGACCGGCAGGTGGAACTTCTAACGTTACTGTTCAAATCAGAAACTTTGGTACTGCTGCTCAAACAACTATTCCGGTTGCTTATTCTGTTGATGGAGGTGCACCCGTTACTGCAACATTCAATGGTAACCTTGGTCCAAATGCAGTAGCAACTTTCAGTATGCCAACCTTCACTGTACCTTCTGGTCAATATAATTTCAAAGCATGGACTGAACTGGCAGGTGATACTGATAATTCAAATGATACTTCAAGTGTACTTCGTGTAGGTGTACCCGTTATACCTCTTAGCTATACCGGTCCTTATATCGACAACTTTGATGGACCTAACGTTGGCTGGAGTACATTGACTCCGGGAAACCCAACCACTATTTGGGAACTTGGTTTACCTGCATTTGGTGCCACCAATTCTGCCTTCTCTGCCCCAAATGCATGGGATGTGAATCTTATCAGTGGTTACGGTGCTAACGCAAACTGTGAACTTTATACTCCAATATTTGACCTTTCAACTTCTGTTGATCCTAAACTTACTTTCTGGAGAAATCATACTACTGAGCAAGCGTGGGACGGTGTACGGGTTGAGTATAACATAGACGGAGGTGCTTGGATCTTGTTAGGCGGCCCCAACCTTACGGCTCCTTGTTGGGTGAATTGGTACAATCAGGCAACAATAAACTCTTCGGGTTTACCTGCTTGGGCAGGAATTACTGGAGGATGGATTAAAACTGAAGCAACTTGTCTGAATTTCCTTGACAGTGCAGGTTTAGTTCAGTTCCGCTTTATCTTCACTTCTGATGCATCTGTAAATCTGGATGGATTCTCAATTGATGATTTTAGTATAATTATACCTGTTCCTTTAACGGCTGCCCCAATAACGGTGAATACAAATGCAATCAATAACAACTTCATTTTCCCGGGTCAGGTGGTGCAATTTACTTCTCCGATTTCGAATCCGGGAACTACTCCACTTACTTCGGTAAATGCAACACTCACTATAAATGGTGTGCCCTTTGTTACTGATCCAATAGCATATTCTCCTGCATTGCCATCGCAGCAGAATTTACTACACACTTTCAGTACGACTTGGATTGCAGCTCCCGGAGTTTATGACATATGTGTTATTACTTCGGATCCAAACAACGGTATCGATCTTAATCCGTTTGATGATACAACTTGTACAACCATTTCTGTATTCGACAGTGTAACTATTACATCTACTAATCCATATTGTACCGATTTCGAATCGGGTCCGCAATGGGTGTCGGTAAATGCCTTCACTTATGAGTCTACTCAAAATGACTGGGAAATTGGAACACCAAATCAAACTATCATCAACGGTGCGTTCAGTGGTTCTAATGCATGGACTATTGATCTCGATTCCAACTACGCAAACAGAGACACGTCAGGGTTATTTACACCTGTATTCTCAGTAGATAACACCAAATGTTATAAACTAAGTTTCCAGCATAAATACGATACCGAGCCGTTTGCCGATGGAGGAACCGTAGAATATTCTGTTGATAATGCTGTTACTTGGCAGCATCTTGGATTTGCCTCTACTTCTCCTCAACCTTGGTTCAATACGCCATTTATCACTGGTTTAGGTGGCAGCCCCGGTTTACCAGGCTGGTCAGGAACTGAAACTAATTGGGTACTTGCTGAAAAAGAAGTGACCTTCTTCAATAGCGGTCCGGTAATTTTCAGATTCCGTTTCGCATCTGATAACACAGTTAACAACTATGAAGGTTGGGCAATTGATGACTTCTGCTTCGAAGAAATTCCTGGCCCTTGTACTTTAGGCATCAACGATCCTACAGCGGCAGGATTTACATTAGGTCAGAATTATCCTAACCCATTCACCGGATCTTCTACTATAGAATACGCAATCCCTACAAGTGGAAATGTTAAAGTATCAATAGCAAATGTATTAGGTCAGGATATTGCGATTCTCGTTAACGGAGATAAAGATGCAGGAGCACATAGCTTCACCATCAATTCCCGCAACTTCTCTTCAGGTATTTACTATTACACTCTTGAATTTGAAGGACAGAAAATCACTAAAAAACTGATTATTACGGAATAATTAATATTCAATTAATGAAAAGCCCTGGACTAGTTTCAGGGCTTTTTTTTTGATTAAAATTTGAGATTACAGCTATGTAGGTTTCATCTTTTGCAGAAGAACACAATCAATCAGAAACCTAAATCTGCTTCACTTTCCTATTAACATTAACATAACCATCTGTCAATGTATGGTTGTTAATGATTAAATAGTTTTGCTTACTGATGAACAAGCAAACTTTTAAATTACTGATTGTTGATGACGAACCTGAAATAGGTGAGTTGCTCTCCTATAATTTTCGTAAAAGGGGATTCGAAGTCATGATTGCAGGCAATGGATTCACAGGTTTCAATATGCTAGACGGATTTACTCCTGATATAATCATTCTGGACATTATGATGCCCTATGTTAATGGTATCAGTATGTGTAAGGAATTAAAAAATGACATCCGATATAAGGATATTCCGGTATTGTTTTTAAGTGCAACCAGCAATGATGATCTTATTAAATCAGCTTTGGATGCAGGAGGTGCACGATTTATATCTAAACCAATTCAGCTGAATTTACTCATTGATCTGGTTGTTGATATGAAACAACAACACATCAAAGCAGGAATTTAAAATTTATAGGATTCTCTTAATTCTGAGCAGCCATATCCATTAGCGATCCACTCAATTTTTCTTCGAGTAACAATCCTTTTGGCAGAAGTACCTTGTCCTCAATAAGTCCATGAATCTTAAGGTCGTGACCAAAAAACTCTAATTGGTTCAATAAAACCTGGTACACAAATTTGTTGGTAAATGGAGGATCGTACATGAGGATCTTTTCACGCACATCTTCCAGCACGGCATCATTGTCTTCGTGATTAACTAAAAAATGTTCAATGGTGAACTGCTGCTGTCTCCTGAAAAAATCGTATTGGTCAAAACCATTTGCCATTGCTTTTTCCAGATATAAAATGTGTGGTAATAATTGCTGATCTTCTTCTTTAATGTGAAGAATAAGTTCTGTTTTATAATCGAGGAAAAAATCGTTAAGCATATCCAGCAAAGGATGTCCTGTTGCATATGCCTGATTTAAAAGCGATATACTTTGCTCAATTTCCTGAAGGGATTTGTTGAGATACAGTCGGTGAGTACGCTTAACATAATCAATAATTACCTCAAGAGAAAAATTATCGAATTCATTGTAATTAAAATGGCCGTCATCTTCAAAAGCACGTATTAAAGTTGCAATGAAATTCTGATCCAACTCGCCAGAGTAGTTTTTAATACTATCCTGACTTCTAATTGAAGGAATTTGATAGCGTTGTAAAACCTGTTGTTTAACCAGTGATGGATCCATGATACTATTTACTGAATTAATTTATTGATCTCGTTGGTCATGTAGGATTCGGTGAGCAAGTGATGAAAACCGTTTAATTCTTCAATGCTGAAAACCATATTAACATGACTTCCAGGAATTTCCAGATATATTTTCCGGCACTTCAATTCGGTATCATTTTGATGGAACTCCTTTTTCGACTCCAAAACCGCCCACAAATTTACGAAATCTATTTCTTTCATGCAGAAAGCGATATTTCCGAATGCTATTTTTAACCGATCGCAGGAACCACATTTAACAACATATCCAGAGTGATCCTGAATAAGGACCTTGTATTCACACATAAATTTGCAGACAATTAACCCAATAATGGGAACAAGCTATTAGTAATCAATTAATTAAATTATTTAGATTCATTCTAAATTAGATTGCAAACTTATAGAATTGAATTAATAAGCACAAGCTTGAACCTAAATTTTTGATCCATGAGGTTAAAAATTTATCAACAATCAGAAGAAAAGAGGAATTAAAATTTGGTTTGAAGGAAGATTTTCTAATTTTGCATCAACAAATATATTTTTCACAACTTTAAATTTTTTCATCATGGATCAAATTCACAAAATTCTTAAACAATTTTTCGGTTACGATCATTTTCGTCCATTACAGGAAGAAATAATTCGCGCCATTCTCGATCGGCAAAACACTTTGGTACTTATGCCAACAGGTGGAGGAAAATCTATATGCTTCCAGGTTCCTGCTTTGTGTTTGGAAGGAACGGCATTAGTAATTTCTCCGCTCATTGCATTAATGAAGGATCAGGTAGAAAGTTTACGGGCAAATGGTGTTGCTGCAGCTTTTTTAAACAGTTCACTCTCTACTAATGAGGAAATTAAAATTACTCAAGAATTAAGATCGGGTAAATTAAAACTACTGTATATTTCGCCCGAGAAGGCAATTGGAATGGGCGAAACATTGCTTGCCGGAATAAAAATTTCACTCATTGCAATTGATGAAGCTCATTGTATTTCTCAATGGGGCCACGACTTCAGGCCGGAATATGCGAAGTTGAAAATGTTGAAAGATTTGTATCCCTCCACTCCTATTATTGCGCTTACTGCAACAGCCGATAAAACCACACGGAAGGATATTATCAATCAGCTTTCGTTTGAGAATCCAAAGGTTTTTATCTCCTCGTTCGACAGACCCAATCTTAGGCTCGATGTGATTCCGGGATTGAAACAAAAGAAAAAATATGAAGAAATAAAAAGCTTCATCAATAAACGCAAAGGAGAATCAGGAATTATATATTGTTTATCCAGAAAAAAAACGGAAGAAGTTTCAGGATTTCTTCGTTTGCACGGAATAGAAAGTGAATTTTATCACGCAGGAATGACAGCTGAAGAGAGGAACCGTGTTCAGGAAGCTTTTATCAAAGATGATGTAAAAATTATTTGCGCAACTATCGCTTTCGGGATGGGTATTGATAAATCCAATATCCGTTGGGTGATTCATTTTAACCTTCCAAAAAATATGGAAAGTTATTATCAGGAAATCGGTCGTGCCGGAAGAGATGGATTGAAAAGTGATACCATTTTATTTTATAATTATTCTGACTTGCTTATGTTGTCGCAATTCGCCGAACAAAGTGGGCAGCCTGAAATTAATAAAGAAAAACTATTAAGAATACAGCAATACGCCGAATCAAGAGTATGCCGGAGACGAATTTTATTGAATTATTTTGGCGATAACTTTAATAGAAATTGTAATAACTGTGATGTATGTTCCGACCCTCCTACTGTGACCGATGGAACGGTTGCTGCACAAAAAGCATTGAGTGCCTTGATACGAACAGGTGAACAGGTGGGAATAAATATGGTCATCAATATTCTCAGAGGTTCTCATAGTGCGGAAGTGCTTGAAAAAGGCTATGACAAAATTAAAACGTATGGCATCGGAAAAGAGCATAAAATTGAAACCTGGCAAGCCTATCTTCTACAATTTCTCCAACTCGGCCTAATAGAAATTGCCTACGATGAGGGATTCACACTCAAAGTAACTCCATTGGGAATGGATGTAGTTAAAGGTAATCAGAAAGTAGAAATAGTAGAAATAAGATCTGTTCACCACCATGTGTTTGATGATGTATTTGCAGAAGAGCATACAGATGAAACCGGAGGGTTGTTTGAAAAGTTAAGAGCGCGAAGAAAACTTATTGCCGATTCGGTTGGGATGGCGCCATACATAATTTTCACTGACAAAACATTATATGAAATGGTGGAAAGGCTTCCTTTAACAAAAGAAGAAATGCTGGCAATACAAGGAGTGTCACAAAATAAATTTGAAAAATATGGTAACGATTTTCTAAACCTCATAGCTCGTGAGAGCATTGGTTTGGAACGAATACCAATGGTTAAAATTGATGCCTTAATAAATGCTGATGAACTAAAACAATTCGCCGCAATTATGGATGCACAATCAATGAGCGTTTCTCCACAAACACTTACTAAAATATTGCTCGCATCCGATAGAGGAACATTTCCTGAAAATGTAAGGCGTTTGCCATTCTTCGGTTTGATGAAAAATAAAATCAAACACAATGATTTGAATCAATTGATTAAAGACATTTTCGCAAAAGAAACCATTGCAGAGTTCAAACATGCGGCAGACCTATTTTTCACAACTGAAATTTACAACAACATACCGGAAAATACCCGACATCAACTCAGACAAACCATCCTCACTCTGCCCGAAAACAGACCCACTTCCACCATCACCAATGATTACATTTTAAATCAGCGGAAAATCCAACCACGTTCCTACGAAAATTGGCTGGAACCGGAAATCACCATTTTCAAAGAGGCTGTTTCCCACACCAATGACATCAATTTTCTTGCTGAAACTTTCCAACGCAGCACTGATTCTATGAAAGCCTATTACAAAAAAACTTACATGAAAGAGGCGGTGATTTAAAAAGAGCGAGTGGGTTAGTTTGTTAGTTGGTTAGTTTGTTAGTGGGTTAGTTTTTTGGCCTGCCTGCTGCAGCCAGGTTTTTAGTGGGCAATGTTCTTGTTTGCAATAAGAGTAGTTAAAGGCAGTGAAGCCGGAGGGTTAGTGAACATTGTTGCTGAGGCAGAACAAGCTATACGTTGAAGGGGAAACCCGATACTATAAATGTAGAATTGATTTGATTTTATGAGATATTTAATTTTATTATTTTTTATTCACTTTTATCCATTGGTGAAACTAAGTCTCAAAGCGATGATTTATTGATGGCGCCAATAACGGATCACAAAGGAAAGAATAGTTTGTTTATCGAATTGTTTGGAAATGCTCCAACAGTTTCGCTCAATTTTGAGAGGAATATTTTTGTATATAACTATGTTTCGATATATGGTCGTAGTGGAGTTGGTATTAAAGTGATTGATTTTAGCAAGAATGATTTGGTTGTTCCTTCATTACCAAAAGAAATTACAGCGCCTATTGGTAGGAAGAAACATAAGGTTGAATTCGGAGTTGGAATAACCCCTTTTTATTCAAAAAATGAGACATGGCCCCATAACAATCAATCACGACATAGATATCAAAACATATGATTATGAGTTGTATTATTTATTAATTTCAAGATTGGGTTATAGATTTGAAACAAACAAAGCCTAGACATGGAGGCTTGCTTATACACCTGTATTTTATAATTCATCCTATAAACGAAATTTCTATTATTCACATAACTTTGGAATATCAGTCGGAAAAGGTTTGAGTAATGGAGAAAAATAATAACTTAGCAATCGGGCTTTCACTAATTTCAAGTTACCGCCAGCCGGCCCTTTCTGTAAGTGATTAAATTTGGATGGGCCGGCCGTCGGCAACTTGCAAAACGTTGAGAGACTTTCCTGCACAGCCCTGAATTTATTTAAGCCAATTATAAACAGACTTTTTTTGAAAGAGATGGAACTTTATAGCATTCTAATCCATTTACCGCAATATTTAACTGATGAAAAATAAAAAAATGCAGTTGAGTAACAAAAGTTACTGACTTCAGCTATTGGATTGTTGCAATTTTGCATCATCAAAAATTAAACAACATGAATATTGAAGAAATCCTGAACAACAAAAACACAACTTTGGTAGATGTGAGAAGTTTTGATGAATTTGATGAAGGCACTGTAGAAGGTGCAATCAACATTCCATTACATACTATACCGGAACGACTGGAAGAAATTAAATCGCTGAAAACACCCGTTGTAGTCTTTTGCCGCTCCGGATCCAGAAGCTATCAGGCAACGACCTGGTTAAAGCATAATGGTGTAGAGGTGTTTGATGGTGGGGGAATAGGGAATGTGATGGCGTTGAAAAAAAAGTAGTTTTAATGAGTGAGCGAGTGGGTTAGTTTGTTAGTGTAAAAAGAAAAATTAATAGCCTGATCCTTTAGAGTCAGGAAAATTAGTTTTTTAGTGAGTGGTTTGGTTAGTTGGGTAGTGTTTTATAAATAAAAAAATATCATGTTTAAATTTATCAAAAATCTTTTCGGTCCTTCGGCAGATTTCAGAGGTTTAGTGGAAAACGGTGCTCTCATTATAGATGTCAGGACACCTGAAGAATATAAAAACGGACACATTAAAGGATCGGTTAACATACCTGTAAATAAAATTGCCGGTCAAGCACAAAAGCTCAAAAAAGAGGGACGTGTAGTAATCACCTGTTGCCGAAGTGGAGCTCGCAGTGCTATGGCCCTTGAAATGCTCAAATCAAACGGTGTGGAAGCTTTTAATGGTGGTGCGTGGGAAAATTTGAAACTTGAGATTGCTTAAAATAACCGGGGCACTTTTGAATTTTCGATTATCTTATTGGTTTTCAACACTTTCAAATTTAAAATTTCAACACCTCTTTTTCCTGCTAAAATTGCAGTTCCACAGAAATTTGGCTTTCTTTGCAATACATTTTCGTTCTTTAAATAAAAGTAGCCAAATAGCACTTACACATGGGGGATTAGCTCAGCTGGCTAGAGCGTCCCGACGCATGTCGGGAAGGTCACCGGTTCGTTCTTTAAATAAATTAGTAGCCTTATAATATTTGGGGGATTAGCTCAGCTGGCTAGAGCG